>Ga0164242_10003700_pt1 | contig 17351 bp, 14 predicted proteins | sample OricomgcompostMG_FD_108783 | JGI IMG/M metagenome (GOLD analysis project Ga0164242, IMG submission 108783) | Miracle-Growth compost microbial communities from Emeryville, California, USA - Original compost - Miracle growth compost (MG) ...
ATGCTTCATCAGCCCCCCCCCTCGCCACCATTTGATTGCGGCCCCGCCCTGCGACTGCCACCCCCCCCACCCCCCCCCCCTTCCCGCAGAAACTATGGGTTGCTCGCCGATGCCAAAAGCTTTTTTTTCCCGCTACCGGCCAAGTGCCGAAAGATTTACTCCGGGAAAGGGGATCAACTAGTATGCCGGCCAACCAGGACCCGGGAAGCCAAGTGTCGCGTAAATGCCGCCTGACTCCAGATCTGGCGCCTCTCAAAAGGATGCAGCTGTCTGTGCGACCAAAAGCCCTGAGCCGCCACCGAACAGCTATAAGGAGACGCCACCTGCTTCGTTAGGGACCCAATCAGCACGGTAGCCGTTGTAAACAGCGTTTCCGTGGCGGTGGCGCTGCCACTGGGCTATGTGGTCGGCCACATCCTCGAAGATTGAACTTCCATGGTTTTTTTCTCGACGGCATCGGATATTCTCCCCTTTTCACGCAGTTTCTGCCCAAACCTCGACAGCAGCGGCTCTTTTTCGCGAACTTTGCTCCTTGGGAGAATGAGCAGCTTGGTTGTGTCCACGACTTCCTTGTTAACGTCGTTTCACCCAGGTTAGTGACTAGACATCGTGGATCAATTCAAGATCGGGAGCTTACGGGAGAAAACTAGCCTTTAATGATATTGCAGAACACGACATTGTCTGGGGTGTATTCCATGTGGAGTACAGCGACAACGTCGAATCACCCTTCATCCAACATGTTCTGTCACTCGGGCTAGAGAAGCTGCATCATATCGCCATGGCAGAAACATATGAGGAACGGTGCCGGCTTCTGTATTCTCATCATTGCCCTCCTGCAACGGATTCTTTCCTTCATGAAGGACTACAGTATGCAAACGAACAGAACGACGACATCTTCCTTGGCGACTTGACAAGGGAGGATGAAACCCTTCATGTTAAACAGCCGTTCTTTGCTGATCCGGACTCTGGCCCGGAGGATATTTGGCAATGGGCACATCAAGGTGAAAGCCCGGCGAACTGGGTCTATCAGAAGAACCGTCAGAGGCTACGTCAGTTGGGGTATGTCATGTGGGATCGGTCGAGGTTGGAGGCGCTTGGTATTATCCAGGAACCGTGGGAGGATGTAGACAATTCGGTTGACTCGCTTCTGGAGGAACAAGAGGCGGCGCGGGAACGAGCCTACATGGAAAACTCATGGGAAAAGAGGGAACAAATCCACATGAGCGGTGGCACTGGTTGGTGGAGCTGGGGAGATCAAAGCAAGGTGAAATGGCGAGGTGGAGCGGCGCCCGGGGAGGAATCGTCCGGTTATTCGCATACGAAGCCTGACTCGCTTCAAGAAGCTCAAGAGCTGCTGAGTATGATGAAACTACCATCCTCAGTCAGGTGATTTGAGGACGAGACGGTCAAGAGTTAGCGTGGAGGCGATATCCACATACGACAAAGAGTTCCTACTAATTACTATCTATTCAATCCATGCTAGGCCGGCTATACGTGCCACGTACAAACTACATCAACCCAGAGCCGATTGCACATGCATCTAGAGATATTGCCTAGCGGCCAGGGAAGGGAGGTAGAGATTAGATCGACACTGACGTGTTCTTAGATTGAAATGATTGCATTAGGATGCTGGTTCAGATTAAGACCCCTTTCTAAACGCGCCTTTGCAACGCCCAGCTAAGAGAACATGTATCCCAGAACGGCAACCATCACCACCCATACACTTGACGACACAACACCCTGACTAACTGCCGGGCTGGTAGTCTGCGCACTAACAACCGCGCCCCGACCCGACGCGTCGAAAGTGGACCCGATATCCCCCCACCTGATATTCGAAAACGTCACCGATACCTCCGGGTTGTCAGCAACGATTAGCCTTGGGTCACCCGAGGTGTTGCTACAGGGGCCAGACTCTCCGCTATCGAGCCAGTTCATGAAGTCGCCGTCAGAGTTCCAGATGCTGAAGATGAGAACCATCCCTCGTGCCAGAGACTGGCCCATCACCTCCATGCCGCCGAGCCGCAGGAAACTGGACGAGTTCACCGCTGTACAGAAGTCCTCCGTTACCGCGCCGGGTCCGGCGGCGACGTCGTCCATGCTCACTGGCGCGTTCTCGATCACCTTCCCGCCCTGCACGTATAGCCGCCGGATCTCACTGAGCGTCCCTGTTGACGTGTTGTCGGCGCTGAGGAACTGCGTCACCACCGTGAAGGGCTTGCTCGTGTCGACCGTCATGCCGGGGCCGTAGAAGTTCTTGGACCCTGAACGGAACGGGTTGATGCCGCAGCCGTCATGGTCGCAGACGCCGGCCTTGGTGCACTCGTCACCCGCGCAGAGGAACGAACCCACACCGCTGCAGGGATGGGGTGTCAGGACCGTGGCCATTGAGTTCGCTTCCCAAATGTCCATTTCATTACAGCATGAACCGGAATTGTTAAGATTTGGCTGGGGTCTGTCAATAAACGGCTATAGAAATGCGGGTAGTGGGGACCGCTCTTACCAGGCCGTTGATAAAAGTTACATTATAGCACTGAGCATCGCAGTAACCAGTACCATAGGTCGCACCAGCGGGATTTAGGTCACTCCGCGAACCGGACGCATCCATCTCAGACAGGTATAACGCCCCGTTCATGCCGCAGCCCAACTGGGATGAGTCGACGTCGTAGGTGAGTTCTTGATTTACAAGCTTCAACAGCTCGTAGTTCTCGTCGTCTTCAGCCATCAGGTAAACTCGTGGGCTCACTGACTTGTAACCCGTGCCGTTAAACAGGTACTGTCGCATCGTGAGCGCTGAGCCACTTGTCAACACCCCGATGCTGCCGTACTCTACCCCCTCGAGCTCGCAGTTCTGCGCACATGTCGCCGCATCAGGACAAAGCGTTGCGTTCAGTGGAGAGCAGGGAACGTCGAGGTTGCCAACGGCGTGGAATGGTCGAGAGAGCGCATCTGTGACGAGGGAGCTACTCCGGTCAACGCATCCGCCAGTGGTTGTGCAGAACTGGGTTACGATCTTAGGGTGAACTTCCGGGATTGCGGTCCCAATCTTTTGAGCCGTTGCAAGGGCGAGTAGATATGGCAGCACAGCTGCTAGTGTAGGTGCCATGGCGAGGTAAAAGAACGAAAAAACCAGGCTCCTGAGCGTAGTTCAAATTAGAGTATCAAAGCTTCCTACCTAATTCGGCATAACACCACCCCTGGGGACTCTCCTATATATAATGCACCCGGCGCGCGCCCAGGAAGAGCCATAGTATAATAGTCCATGTTGCACGATCTCCAAGATTCTCTTCGCTCTCCGCGTTTCAGATCATCCATCCGGAGTGATCATGCGGTGCCAGGGGTCAACTCGGAATTTACCCATCTGCACCGATAGAGACCTTCTACGAAGCCGACAAGTGCCGTGAAACGTAGATCAATAGCAAGGGGGATTATCTCTACGCCAAAAAGAACAAAATTCGGATGACCGACCCGACGTCTCCTAGACGAGCAGGGTCTGTGTGGCAAGAGCCTCAATCAGAACTTTTTTTTGGGCAAAGCATGTACTAAAACCCCGAGCCTCTCCAAATCGAAGAGGATTTACATACGGTGGTTTGTTTAGTAGACCAGGATAATACCGAATACGGTTGAAAAAGAGTTGCGACTGCAGCTCTTGGTTATCCTAGTAGTACTATTGTCTCCGGGACGTAGTCTGGGCAGCCTATTCGCTTCAGAGAGGCTCCAGCCAGCCACCATCGCAACCCTACCTTGTACATGACATCTCCAAAACTTAAAATATAAATCGATCCTAATATATCGCAAGTGCCAGCGTGCAAATTCTAGTTTACTCATAACCAAGGATGCATGAGTTACACCAAGCGCTCTAAATACCAGCTACACAGCTCCTTGAGCAGATCTCTTCCCTAGGCCTTGTTCATCACAACCATTCACAACCACGGGTTACGAACAGGAAAGTTTGCGAAATGGAACACCCCGGACGTTGGACCAACGAAATCTCTTCCAAACGCCAATTATCTAAATAGTAAGAAAAGAAAAAGCTCGAACACTAGCAACCAATTCCGGTGGCTCAGGCTGGCGGCAGGTTCACTTCGGGCGGGATGCCGAATGCGCCTTCGTCATATTATTTTGGACTCTACAGCATCTCAAACCCAACGATTATCAAAAAGAAGGCTTCTTGTTCGTCCGAATAGCGCTATGGTGACGATTCGATGGCAGATCCTCCCCAGGTCTTTGGACCCCTGCCACACAGACAATCTGAAACCATCTGATCTGAAGGAACGGGGGTTTGCCGACTGACGACGACCCCTGAGTTACGACAACTCTATTTTTTTGCTGTTGTCATTTTGCCGCGCTACCCATCTCGGTATTTCTGCATGTAGGCCTTGAATCAATACTCCCCTCCATTGCCGGGCTAGAACTAGTGTTGGTTGGACTGGAAGCGTTGTTAATCTTCAAGCAACCGTATTTCTATTATTGGCAACCTAGGGTTAGCTGTGGCCGCAGACTTAGTGGAGGAAATTAGCTAAAATACTTAGATGACTTGGCCCATGTCAAGCACAAGTAAAGGAAGGGAGGCCCCGACTACTTGATTGTTGCCTTTTAGGCCTGGTGATTTCCAGAGCAGCAGGCGGGACCGCACAGGTCGTTGATTGCATCGCCAGCAGCAACACAGCCAATGGCCGGCAAACGAATGTAGCAGCACAAGCGGGAGACACACATTAATTTAGTCACGGGTTATGGTTGTCTTCGTGGAACCCTTTTTTTAAACCGAGGCCAATCGTCCATCACGAGTCTATGCTCCTCTGCCATCTTAGGCTAACACAATCCCAAAGTAGCCACACGCCTTCTGTGGTATCCCGTCTCACCACTCTTGGGAACAATGTCCCCTAGGTAGCCTTGACGACCTCGCCACTAGGGTATAGGATGTTATAAACCGGGGCCATGGTCAGAACAGCGTTCGCGCCCAGCCGGTGAGGGCAGGTAGCCTGGTTCTGAGCTGGCCAGTTGAGGGTGCACGTCTCGTCGAAGCCGTGGGTGCAGGTAGGATTGCCGATGTTATAAAGAGCGTAGTTTTTGGCAACCCAGCTACCTGGCTGCCCGAGGCAACTGGCGAGGAAGTTCATGCTATTCGCACCGCTAAGGGGGAGCTTGCTACCAGCAGTGTGGATCAGGTGGGCGCAGGCGCTGGCTGACTGGTTGACGTAGGTCATGGCAAGAGCGCCGCCCGCGGTGGGCTTGTCCTTGGCCGAGAACCCAGTTTAGAGGTAGTTCCAGGCATCGTAGCTAACATCGTAGGCTCCGCCTGACTGATCGATTTGCAGCAGGTCTACAGAGCGACCACCGTAGGACAGCTTGATGCAGATGTTGTTGCAGTCAACCGACCCGGGCCAGTAAGCAACGCGGTTGGTATCGATGTGACATCCTAGTACCCCGACGGAGGAGGAGTACTGATCGTGGGGGGTGACGCCGACTGAGCCGGCGACGGCAACAGTGCCAGCGGCGAGTAGGTTAAAAGTCTGGAATGCATTATGGTTGATGGTAGATCTCGGAAGCCGGTTGTTTTGGGGAGTGACTGGACGGGAAGAAATGGAAGGCGCAGGTAAGTACTCTCCTGAAGAAGGTGTCTAATGGTTTGGTTGCAGCTGGATAACAACGAAATGGTGTCTCTGAGTTTCGTGGAGGTCGATATATATAGGTTTCTAGGCTAGCTCCTTTCCCTCTCGCATTAGGTAGCTATTGTTCGCAAGAGGAGAATACACTCATCCGCCCTTCGGCCCCCATGCATTCACTTGACGTTGGCCGCCCCATCGTGAGCCCTTCGAGTATCACTACACAAAGTTGACCGATTCAATCTCTGTAGTTGGTGGGCTACTGGGGTTCACGTCCACCTTCCAACCAACAGCCCGGTTTAAATAGAAGCGCTAAGTTACACTAAAGTACCTGGTAGTCGTAATTTGGGCAGCTGTGCTACATGAGAGTAACAGCGTTCTCTTTGTACCCCTGAATGTATCCCTGAATGTACATCCTCTAATCAAACACAAACAGACCGCTGTGCTTCAGAAATCTGAGCGAGCTCCCTGGTGATTACTTAGAATTCCGCAATGGGTTGGTTCCAGTAATGCGTACAATTTACACACTCAGTGGCCGAGAATTACAGAATCCAAGGTTCGTCGATCATTGGCAGATCATTGACCTAGAGTCATATCTCTGCTGACTTACGAATGTATTCCTGGGTTGTCATATCCGGACCATACATTCGCCTCTTCTATTTTAGTGACACACGCCGTATGATCAAAGGGCGTGACTCACTAACACCTTTATCGTGGACCTTTGATCTAATCCATCCGTTCGTTCCTAACTCACTAAGGGGCATTTCTAGCCTTAGACATAGGGGCAAAGTTGAGTCGACGGGACGTAAAGCGGCAACCATCCAACGGTCCTTGGATGGTGGTAACTGCAACTTGTACCAACAGCGCCGATCCCCCGCCGTAATGTAGCAAACACCACCCTGGATCTTGGCCCACGCATTCGGAAGTATTATGTCCTGACAGCAACGGTTCGACGACTCTGCGACAGCATTATTAATAAATAAAGGAGAACTCTAGAGATATCAATGCAGTACATTCCCACTGCTAAGTTCTACCTCGAATGCATCCTCGCCGAGCTTCAGCTCTGACATCCCAGATTCCGCCGCTATAGGCAGTCCAACGCCAGGCCGCCAGGCCCATCCCGCCAGGCCCATTCCGCAAAGCCCGGCCAAAATATTGCAGCGCGTTGAATAAAGATAAGTAGTACAAAGCTATCGCTGTCCCCTCTCGTTCGAATTCAGAAGAAAAAGAAACCCTAGCGCATATTTGCGCGTCGTATATACTGCCGAGGACTTCCCTGTGGCGTTTGTCCTAGCTGGGTATCACTTCTAAGGGACGTTTATAAAATAAAAATAAAAAGCAAGGCACCGTTCGGTAATGCAGTCCCGGTCCAGATTTGGCCCCCACCGTGCCGGCCCCATAGCCCAAGCGTTGTCCTGTCAGTTGTTGGATGTCTCCAAGCCAAGAGAAAAGCCCACATTAATCATCGAACTTCTTGCCCCGTGCCGATGGCGAGCGTGGGTAGCGTAAGGGCGATGACGGTCGTGAAGTGGAAATGCCTAGACCTTTGAGAGTCTCGGGGGGTTCTAGGTTAAGTTTGCCCTCGTGAACTGTTTTTGGAGTACTGTCAATGGTAGTTTTCTCGTAGCTGACGATATTGATTGGTGGAGGTCGGCTTCTCTTTCGTTCGGGTTCGCTATAGAGGTACGTCGAAAAGAGCACAAGCGCCGTACCGACGAGGAACTAGACAAATAATTAGCAGCCTGAACAGGCTTGAAACGGGGAACTTATTTTCAAATATTACCGTGAATGAGACATTGAAGTTGAAAAACCAGACACTGAAAACAAAGCTGATAACTATGCTAATGCTAGTAGCAAAGTTCTTGGCGATGTTATCGGCGTAGTTGATACACAACGACGAAAGGAGACCGCCAACGGCTTGGAAAACAATGGCGGTCCAGACAACGCCATTGTAGCCATCGAAAAAGCCGTGCTTGGCGATATCGGCCCCGTCCTTAAAAAAGACGCCAATGAACAAGGAGGGGAACAAGGAGTAGAACGACAGCTGGAGGTTCCTTGTCCAGACCGAGACGGGAGAGGGCGAGTCCTTGAGGACCTTCTCAAAATATACGCCGGTCAATGCCGACACCCCGGCGGCAACCAAGACGGCCATCAAGCCAATCGAGTAGTTCATGGCTAGGCTAGTATCCAGATCCTCCGAGATGCCTTCGTATGTCGCGGATCGCTTCGCGAGGTCGCCTGCCACGGCTCGCTTCGTAAGCTCGACGGCCACCTCGGCGGCGCCGTTGGCGAGCTGGCCTAGCTCGTGCATGGACCGGGGGAAAAAGTGGTCGCTGGTGTCGTGGATAACCATGGCTGTCTTGTCTGAGGATGGTAGCGATACCACGGCAACGCCGACGGTGAGAAGGACGAGCGACGCCCAGCGCTTGAGCCCGATCGTGCGTCTGAGCAGGACGACGCTAAAGAAAGCTGTTGCGAGGATCTATATCATGTGTCAGAACAAAACTCTTGCGCTATGGCCAGGCAAGTTCTCGCCCCCATTGCTGCTGGTCGGGTAGGCCTACCCTAAGTTCGTAAAGCACCTGGAAGTGCACCGGGTCGAGGTTGCTCAGAGCAGTGTATTGCAGCGAGTTCTGCAGGGTGTACAGGGCCGCGGGAATGGCCAGCTTCCACCCGTCCCCCCTAAAGACCGAATTATAGATCTGTTCGAACAGCACTGTCGCGGGAGTCTGTGGCGCTAGGCTCTGCGAGACCTCGTGTATGGCAAAGGTGAGCGAGATGGCGAGCTTGATCACCTCGTTGAGGAAGACGGCCGTCGAGGCGAAGTATCGGTGATCACCAGCTGGTGCCATGATGCGCGAATAGTGCATGATCTATCCGGGTTAAGCCAATGGAGTCAACATCACGTCTCTCTAGTCTGTGGGGGTGGGGACACAACGCGAGGGGCAGGGATGGAGCTAGAAGCGCGTCAACGTACAAGAATGAGGGCGGAGTTCTGGAAGGTGAGCTGCACGGTGTGCGTCGTTAGCAAATGGCGTCTTATAAATAGACCTAGACATCTCTGGCCGAGCTAACGTACCGTGATCAGTGAGGCCTGCTTCATGGACACGCCGAACATGGTCGGCCCTCCGACCGGCTTTGGGCCATTGAGGAGAGCCATGCCGGTTGATGTCGGCGTGGGACGGCGAGGGTCGGGGGCCAGTGGAGTTTCTGCAGTCGCAAAGGAGTGTGGCAATCGCAAGTTAGGGCTGTTGGCAGCAAACGATAGATTCTTATTCAAAACATTAATTAGAGGGTTGGGAAATTCTTCTGGTCGGAGGTTCAACAAAAAGGAGTGGTGAACTGTGCGTTTGAGATTGGCGTTTTGCCCGACGTGCATCAGCTGGACAAGTGGTGTCAGGTGCCACAATTGTCTTACCCCGGAAAATCGGGGGCCGGTTTTAGCGATGACGACGGGACGAATCACTGTGGAGTCCCGTCCGGACACCCACCTTAACTAATCCGTGCACTTGAGTAGGTGCCAAAGCTCATCTCTATCTAGTACCCACGGGTTAGTGACGATGTCAACCAGAGTGCATCTTCCTTTACTTGTCTCTATAGACGACTTAGCGCATGTGCCCATGATTTATTCACAAGGACCCCCCACCCCCCACCAGTAGGTACCGTACTTACCCTTGTAGGCAGGAAATATGGTTTGACCGTCCTATTTTCGCGTGTTCCGGAGACTCATAACATCTTGGGCTCGTCGGATATGTCCTGATGTCTATGACCGAAGCGCTCGGTCGCCGCCGTACCCGCATTCTACATAGTAACAAGAGTGTATACAGCCTGCGATGTAGCATGTAGCAGCCCGAATAACTAGCTTTCTAGCACAGCCGATACCGAAGTTGCGTCATTCATACTCATGCCTTAGTCCGAACAGTGTCAAGCCTCGAGATTGGAATGGTGCATCTCAATCGTTTTGTCGTGTTCCATCTGGCGCTGGTCTCGATGTCATGCGATGCAGTGGTAAACCCGGCTCCTGGTTGGCTGGCCTTCTTTGGGCGAACAGGGTGCCACAGCTGCTGGAGGGCATCCCGCCAATGTCCAACAGCCAACACCGTCGTCGCCGGTTGGGAGGTCAGCAGCTTGTTTCGCTGCGTCTGGCCAGGAAGTTGCACATTAACTGCGCATCCATTGCTGCCTTGTTCTGAGGCTTTTCAGTTGTTATAAATCGCGCCCCCTCCTTTTCCAGTTCTAGAAGTCACTCGCAGTCCCTTCGTTGCCTTTTACACCCTCAACAATTGTGCTGAGGGAGTTGACAACAAATACTGTTTGCTAGCCTACACGCACCCCGTCGGACGATGCAGGAGACAGTGCTCGATTCTGGTTGCCGCAACAACGCTGATGCCTCCAACAGCGACCCTGTCCCGGGGGGAGCAGACCAGTCGGGCCGTGCCGAGGCCGTCCTTGAACAGTATCTGCTAGAGAGATCCCCTGAGTATAAGCAGGTGGCTGCACTTCGGGAAAAGGTATAACAAAGAAATAAGGCTAGGAAAGCCTGTGTATACTGCTCCGTCCGTTGCAGGGACGCTGATCATGAGATAGGGCTGGCGTAACCCGGAGGGCGATCGCTACTTCCAGGAACAACGCCACAAAGCTGATCATGCCGACGACAGCGGGGTGGGGTTTTTCTACAACATGATGAAGGAGATTGGCAGCGAAATGCAACACTCCACTAGCGCCTTTACCATCGTGGACACCGGCTTCTGGCAACCGAGCGTGTTGGACCTCTGCATGGCCCCGGGAGGCTTCGTCGCTACAGCCCTGGACGTAAATCCTGGCGCCTGCGCCACAGGATTCAGTCTGCCCCCCGCGGATGGTGGTCACAAAATCCACCTCCCACCCGAGCTTGGTGTAACAATCGACTTCCTCGACGTCACCATGCTTGCCGCCGACATGGGCATCGCGGATATACCGCCCGAACACCCGGAAGCTTCAAGTTTTGTTCGAAACAGATATCTCGCTCCCGGCCAGATGTTCGACCTCGTCCTGTGCGACGGTCAAGTCCTCCGCACGCACAAACGCCCGAGCCACCGCGAGAAACTTGAATCTTCTCGCCTGGCTGTATCGCAGCTAGCTCTGGGACTCGGACATGTCCGTCCTGGTGGATCGATGATTGTTCTCCTACACAAGGTCGACGATTGGAACAATGTCTGCCTATTATATGAATTTAGCAAATTTGCTGACGTGAAGGTATTCAAGCCGAGGATGTGGCACGCCAAGCGTGGGTCTTTCTACATGATTGCCACGAATATCAGGAGTAGGAACCGAGAGGCCGTCCTTGCGGTGGAGAGATGGAAGCGAGAGTGGGAGGTTGCGACTTTTGGGACGGAGCAGCAGTATCGGGATATTGTCAAGGGAGAAGAGTTAGACGTGAACGAGGTATTAGAGGAGTTCGGGCCCAAGCTGATAAGCTTAGGGAAATCGATTTGGAAAATACAGGCTACTGGTCTGAGGAAGGCACCGTTTATGCGAAGTAGTTAACATAATGGTTCTATTGGTACCTCCTTTGGCTCGAGAACGTATACCATGACATTACTGTGTAGCCAGATCGACATTACAAATACAGTACTACTGCGGCAAGATGGCCACGATCGTTGACCACGAAGCAATTTATTCCCTATCCCTTGACGACCCGAGAGTTAGCACGGCGCATCTTCTGCGGGGGTTCTGCTTATTCGGGAAGCTAAACATCAGGTCTACCTCAGAACGAGTTTTGTATTTATTGTTACGCAGTCGTTAGACGTTGGTGTTTTCCATGATTCGTCCAGTCACTCTGAGCCTATGCCCGACCACACACAAAGTTGAAACTTTGCCGTAGGATGGAGAGAGAGACAACGGAAGAGAGGCGAAGAGAAGTGATCCCCTCCCCACCAAAGGGAACCGGAGAAACTGACATCAAAGAGCAAAGAAGCAGATATTAAAAATGTGGATTACCAGTCAATGTGAGATGTAAGGCCTCAGACATGTAAAATGGGAGTTCGTATAGTGCTGGGCACCATGAGTCTTACCTACACTTGAGTCATGCGAACAGAGTAGAGAGCCTACGAATGTTGAGAAACGGAAAGTTAGATATTTAGTTTGGCTGATAGAAATTTGAAAATAATGATCGAGCTAGGTTCTGCCTCACACCCCGTCAGGCCCTTAGAATCAGGCAAGGTCCAGACCTCGAGCAATTTCGCGACTGAAGAGATGACTCTCATAACATCAAGGTCAATCTTGCCATTCCGTCTCACTCAAAGGTGAAACTACCATCCTCGTTCTGGTGGACCTGGGTCGGGGTAGGGCCCTCGGTGCCCAGTAGGAGACAGGCAGCGAGGCAGGCACCGTACGAAGCCGGAGTTTCGATAAGGTACAGGCACAGTTCGAGGCAGTCAGGCTTGATCACGAATTAATTAGGGCTTAAGCTTTATGCTATTCCTGAAGCTTACTTACGGGGTAGACATCCTGTGTGGCATATAATGTTAGTCAAGATATCTGACGATGGTAATGCATGATGACGTACTCGGATTTCAACTGCTGGCTCTGCGGCTGGGGCAGCGAGGGCCATGTTGGCCACGAGGAAGGCAGCAAGGCGAGTGAGATGCATATTTATTTATGGAACAGGATTGAATTTAGACGAATTGCTAGGTGGACAAGTCGAAGGTTTTAGTTTTAAGACAATGGATCGGCAACCCTAGTGTGCCTAGGTGGTCAACGTCCCTTATATACTTGGGACTTCACCGGTATGTATTTTGGGCCCGATCATAATCGCTTGCTATCTTTGCGGATATCGGTTCCAGTCTCGCTGGCAACCGTGCCCAATGCTCTTTGCCGAACAGGGACTCGCCATATCATTTGTGGTGTGGATCGCGGACAGACTGACTGGCCGACTTCGAATCATGATCCAGTTTCTGGCAATTCTCAACAAAACCAAACTCCAGGCTTACATCTCTAGTGCCATTGGTCTGCAAACTCGGTAAATACCTAACCGACAGCCTCGTAATGGACGGATGAGTTAGATGACCCGTCCCACGCGTGATGATTCACCAAGGTTGATGCGAATTCGTACGCTGCCTGCTTGCTTGATACTACAACAACCATCACTAGTAAGAGCATTGGGTAGCTACGAATGCAGAGCTTTGGAGTGCAACGTTTCCCCAGGGTTCGAGGCTAAACGCCATTGGTTCGGTGTTAGGGCTGGCCGTCAGTGTTTCGCGATAAAGGTGGTGTAAAGGTTGCATGATATCATGCAAGCTCAGGCGTTATTCCGGCAGGAATTCCCGGTTGGTACCTTCTCCGCAACGGCCTAGCTGCGGCCCGGTAAACCTGCGGGAACGGGAAGAAGAAATGGCTTACCGAGAGATATTCCCCACCATCGGGCAGAGAGGATGACGACGAAGGAGGGGTTCCTGGGTTGTGAATGGCCGACGAGCATTGACTTACAATGCTGCGGCAGCGCGAACCTGGGAGAATTGAAGAGCTGAACCTCTGATAATCAATAATGACCGCACCTACCTTAGCAGGTCATTGCGGTAGCAGACCATAAGCCCGGGACAATTAACTGCAAATGCTGACTTGGGGTGTCTTGAGGACAAACAGGAGAGGAGAGAGAGGTATGAACAACTATTAGTTAATATTGTAACATATTGTAGAGGCTGGTTGCCGGTGTGAACCGCAAGGCCTCCACTCGCCTCACTTCTAGTTCACGTCGGTTGCATTAGGTGTTACAAGCGTTAAGCATACACCACCATGTGGCTATTATGGTTCGTTCTGTCGCTTTGGTTTGCCGAAAGCCTCGGCAGCCCCCGACCAAGTTCAACTCAGAAGCGTCAAGTCGTCTCCGTCGCTAGACATGAGTGGGATAAGCGCGGTGAGGTAGACCCTACGATCTCACTCTCCATCCAGATTGCGCTCAAGCAAAGAGGCGTGGACTACGGCGTTCAAGCTCTGCTAGGCCTATCCGACCCACGTTCTCTACACTTCGGACGCCACTGGACGGCCAGGGAGGTTGCCGAAGCCTTTGCACCACCAGGGGAAACCATTTCTGCCGTCATTAGATGGCTCAACAACTCCGGTATCCACACGTCTCGAGTGTCCCCTTCTCATGGAAGGACGTATTTGGTATTCGACTCCACCGTCGGTGAGGCTGCGCGGTTACTCAACACCACGTTTCACCGATTCGACGCCCCGGCGGGTGCAGCATACGCTCAAATTAGCAGCACTGCATACCACATACCCACAGAGTTAGCATCTACTGTCGATTACATCTTGGCTACAAACAAGAAGGGGCGTACTCCGGCCTCTAGTCGTACCAAACGAAGATATAAGTCCCAGACTGTTCAACCGCGGCAGAACGGGACTCGACCCCCGGCAATTGTGGACTGCGACAAGTATACCGCTCCCTCTTGCCTTAGAGACCTCTATAAAATTCCCGTAGGCACTTCACCGCATCCCAATAATTCGTTCGGCATCTATGAGTCGGCATACGTCACATGGCTTCCGGAAGATCTCGACCTGTTTTTCGAGACATTCCAGCCCGGGCTAACCGGCAGGCGGCCGGTTGTGGAGGCTATCGACGGCGGTTACTTGCAAACAGATATCAAAATCACACCCTTCAACTTAGAGCCGGATCTGGATTTTGAGTATGCTATCGCCTTGACTAGTCCTCAAGAGGTGAAGAATATCCAAGTCGGGGACCAGTTCCTCCTCGGAAATATCAACAACATGCTAGCAGCACTTGACAGATATTACTGCGACAAGCTCGATCCCTCATTTGATCCAATATATCCCGACCCAAACCCCGGCGGGTACAATAAATTAACCGACTGTGGAACCTTAGACCCGCCCAAGGTCCTTTCCATATCGTGGGGGGATTCGGAAGCAAAGTACGCCCCCGAATACCTCGAGCACCAGTGCCTGGAATTCCTAAAACTTGGCCTCATGGGCGTCACCGTAGTGGTTGGCAGCGGTGACGACGGTACTGAAAGCGGTTTCGCACCGGGTACTTGTATTGACCCGGCCACCGGCGCCTCCAATTCCACCACAGGCATCTTCAGCCCTGCCTGGCCCGCGGCCTGTCCTTGGGTGACCACCGTCGGGGGGACGCAGCGGCCAACCCAGCCCTTCAATATTACAACCAGCGCCACAGCCGCCGAGCGCGGGCCCGGGTATATATCTGCCAACGAGACGGCCTTTGACTCCATGCTAGGCGCACGTCGCGTTTCCTCTGGCGGAGGCTTTAGCAATGTGTTCCCAGCCCCGGACTATCAACGCGACGCTGTGGCTGGCTATACAGCGAGCGAAGCAGAACATCTGGCGAAACTGCGGCGTGTGTACAATGGCCGGGGCCGTGCCTTTCCGGACGTGGCCGCAATTGCGGCGGCGTACCTTACGGCGTTGTACGGTAATATCACAACCGTCTACGGCACGTCGGCGTCGGCGCCAGTGTTTGCGTCTGTGGTGGCGCTACTGAATAATGAGCGTATGAATGCTGGGAAAGGTCCTATTGGTTTCATTAACCCTGTGCTGTACGCACACCCGTGGGTGCTGAATGATATTACCACTGGGGAGAATTCTGGCTGTGGGTTCGATACTGCGTTTAGGGCGTCAAGGGGTTGGGATCCTGTGACGGGATTAGGGAGTCCCAATTATGAGAAGATGCTCAGGTTATTTATGAGCCTGCCATAAGCTAATGTTAGAGAGAAGGGATTGAGTAGATCCTGTGATGCACTCTACTTCCCACTGACCAGGTCCGCAAGTTTATGACGAAGAGCAAGCGTGGCAAACAAAGGCCTACTTGTCTAAAGTTACAGCAGGGAGGAGGCATTGTGTCTGGCAACTATGCCATTCCTTATATTCAAATGAACTAGTTCCATCACCCCCCTTTTTCTTTTGACATGATTCTCGCGACCTTGAGATATGTGACTCGGAGGACAAAGTATTTCTTTGCGCACGCGGAAAAGAATGGAATAGAATAGATGGAACCTAAGGTATCCGTACCTACCACCTTAGATAGGTAGGTAGGTACCTAGGCACAATAGATATTTCGTAGGTACTCACGGATACGAACCTCGCTGGGTGGGGCGCAAACAAACACTAATCGTCCCTCTCACCGCCTCCGGAACTTGATAGTTCTGGACGACGCCTTCCAAACAAACTAACACCCTCTTCTCGCGGGCCCGTTGACCACCAAAGCTAAAACAGCAGTCACCACCAAAATGCTCCCAACCCCGTTGGTCAGCATCTACCAACAGTACAAGCAGGACACCGACTCGGTGGCTTCCTGGCTTGCTTCCACGGCCAAGGCCTGTGGCTACCCCTCGAACCTTCTCGCCAGCCCTGACGGTAACGCCCCTCAAAAGGCGGCTGGAAGACTCAAAGGCAAAGCGAGGAGCGAAGCGAAGAAGAACGGCAGGCTTAACACGGCCAGGGAGTCCAAGCCCAACGTACGAAGGTATACAGTAGCCATCAAGGACTTCATCTCGCTGGCCGAGTTTATCGGCCGTCGCAGAAGTTGATCGAGCTTAAAATCGAGAACTGGCTTGCCTCCAACGACCACATGCTCCGAGAATTTCAGAGGAAGATTAAATGGGTTGCCGGCGACCCCATATACAAGGTGAAAGTCAAGCAGTACCACAAGCACCACAAGCAAGGAATGCCTGTTTCAAACACCATGCAACCACATCGCCTGCTGAAGTACTCCCCACTCCTCTCAGGCCTGGTATTATTCCACTTCCGCGCTGAGTTTTACGACATCGGTATCGCGGTCGCCAACGCATGGGGCTCAATCACCCACCCCCGGCATCTCTACAACGCGCTGCGAAGCGAGAACTCCCTGCGGGGTCGTGGGCAGATATGGACATTGCCGAGACCCTGATTGACGAAGACAATTTCTACGCGGGCTCGCGGCCCCGCAACGCAGGCGAGTACTTCTCGCGGGTTTGTCTGCAGATGGGTATGTCTGCGACTCACTTCACCGGCCCCGCCACCAAACGACGGCCTGGAGCGGTGTTAGGGTCACGGGCCGGTCCGCGGGGCATTAAGCAAGGGGTTCCCCTCGCGAGCATGTTCATGGACCGGTACCTGCAGAACACAGGTCAGGTAGACTGGAAGCCGGAGGACATTGACGACATCATCGCGCGCAGCGAGTTCGAGATGGAGGGATCCGCGGAGGAGGGGACGCTCATGATGGGTCAGATCGATGACCCCCAGAAGCTAAAGGCCAAGAAGCAGGCGAGGCAGCGGATAAAAACGGCCGACGGGACGCGGTTGTCACCTGAACAACTAATCCAGCCGCTCACGCTGTCGCTGCAAGTGGAGTCGATGGAGCTAGCGTTCCCGTACTTACTAATAAACCGGTGGAGCTGGAAGCTACTGCGGGTGGTCAAGGACGAGTGCCATCCGTTGCTCAGCCAGCAGTACTCGCCGGCCTACATAGAACGGGAGAACCAGCTGCCCTTCGTGGTCGGGTACATCCTCCTCGCGGCTAGCAAGGGCGACCTGAGACCGCTGCAGCTTGCGGCTGAGGCAGTGAATGGTTTGATCACGTCGGGAGCTGGTGGGTTTGTGATCAAGGTGATGAAGGTTTGCACTTTGATATCCAGTTTGCAGTAGAGGACGCGGAGGGCGACGACGACGATGATTGAAAGCTGCCAGGACACATCACATACGAGACAGTCCGGACATCACGACATTTCCACCAGGGGAATAGTTCACGTGCGTACA
>Ga0164242_10003701_pt1 | contig 17350 bp, 9 predicted proteins | sample OricomgcompostMG_FD_108783 | JGI IMG/M metagenome (GOLD analysis project Ga0164242, IMG submission 108783) | Miracle-Growth compost microbial communities from Emeryville, California, USA - Original compost - Miracle growth compost (MG) ...
AGTTCCAGGAGCAGCAGCAGCAACAACAGGTGCAGGCCGCCGCACAGCAGGCCGTCGCCGACCAGCAGGCCGCTCAGGCCGCACCGGCAGCTCCTGCCGCGGCCGGGGGAGACCTGACCTCGGAACTGCAGCGACTGGCCACCCTGCATCAGCAGGGCGTGCTCACCGATGAGGAGTTCGCGGCGGCGAAGCAGAAGCTGCTCGGGCTCTAGTCGCTCGGACCCACTTCCACGCTTTCGAGTGCAGCGCACGGCAGCCCGGTGCAGCCGTGATGATGTCGCGCGCCCGCCGATCGGACGGCGGCTGTCGGAACGGCCTGATGCCGAAAGCTTGACGCACCGCGATGAGGCTTGCTAGCGTGCGAGCGAACCGAAACGTTTTGGTTCATTCCCGGCGGCTTGGCCCCCACGCGAGTCGCTCCGGTACTCGAACAACGGAGTTGGAATGAAGAACCCGCTGACAGCGGTGGTCGCGAGCGCGATCGCCGCGTCCATGTTGGGCATCACCGTCCCGGCAGGAGCCGCATTGGCGCAGCCGCAGGCTGCGGCAACCGCCTCATCGGCCGTCACAGCAGGCGACCTGGCACAGACGGGGGCGGACCAGCAGCGCTGGCTGTCGATCCCTGGATCCCGGATCGTCATGAATCCGTTCAACGACGACGCCGGCGGTTCCGAAATCGACCAGAACTCCGGACCTCAGCTGCCGTTGAACACCGGGTACTACGTGAACGACAAGGCGCCGACGACGAGCGGACTGCTTCAGGCGTATCGGCGCACGGGCGACGGCGGTTCCGGATCCGATGCGACCGCCGGGTTCTCCGACGACTTCAGCGACGTGAGTGCATGGTCGAAGGCGAGTAACGGTGCCACGATGAGCGCGGTGGATGCCGGTGGTGCCGTGACGCTTCCCGGCAGTTCCTACGGCTATGTCGCCCGCAAGATCACGGTCGACGTCAGCGCCAACCCCATTCTGACCATCGACGTCGCGTCGACGAAGGGTCTGTGGGCCGTGAAACTCAACACGAACGACGACGGCAACGGCGATGACGCGTTCGAGCTGCAGCACGACTCGACCGCCACGGGGAAGCAGGACTACAACCTCGCGAGCACGACGGGCTGGACGGGAACGAAGACGTTCTGGCTGAAGCTCTACCAGATCGGCAACGGCGACTCGAACACGACGACGACGTACAAGAGTCTCTCGATGCATCCCGGATCGGTGCCCGTCCAGGCGTCGACGTCGGCGTCGACGACGTGGCGACCCGACCGGCTGGAGTTCACGGCGCGGTATGCGAAGGGCACGGTCACCGGTGACGACCAGTTCCACGACGTGAACTCGATCACCCGCCGCATCACGGCGGATGGCGTCGACGCGGACGGCGGAAAACTCGTGATCGCCGGTGCGTGGAACGGTACGCCGAGCTATGACGAGGCGACGCGCGTGCTGACGATCACAGCTCAGAACTACGTTTACGCCATCGCGCTCCCTGGTGATGCGAACGCCGAGTTCTACGGATCGACGTCGTCTCTTCTGGCGGGTGCGCAAGCCGCGAACGCGCCGTCAGGCAGCACGGGAACCTGGGCGGTGTCCCTTCCGGACGGCAGCTACGCCACCGGCGTCGGTTTCGCACCGGGCACGGATGCCGCAGCCGCGGCCCAGGCGGACTCGTCGGCACTGAAGGCCGGTGACACCGACACAGCGAAGAGCGACGCGGCGAAGTGGACGGACTACTGGAACGATGTCTTCTCCCGCGTTCCCGCCGCGGAGGACTATTCGGTACACGCCACGGAAGCCGTCGGTGTCACGGCCGAGCAGGTCAAGCTGCAGTACTACCGCGCGTGGTGGAATCTGCAGGCGAATGTGCTTCCCGCCACCCCGGAGACCGGCAACACAAAGGCGCAGGTAGCGACGGGGAAAGCATCTCTCTGGCTGAACGGCTCGCCCGGAACCAGGGACGAGGCCAGCTGGGACTCGCTGCTCGGCATGCGGTATCTCGTTCACATCGATCCCGAAGACGCCTGGCAGGCGTTCGAGGGGATGATGAGCGAGGTGCAGCCCGACGGCATGCTCGGCGGTGAATCGCTGCCGTCGCTGAAGGCACAGACCGCTTGGGCGCTGTACCAGGCCACGGGCGACAAGAAGCGGCTCGCCGGTGTCTACGACGCGCTCGTGAGCAATCTCAACTGGGCCGAACAGAACCCGCGCTGGATTCTCGGAAGCTACGACCACCCGGATGAGAAGGACGCGGAGTTCGTCGTCTCGCTCCTTGTCGATCTCGGGTACGCCCAGCAGATTTCCGCGACGCTCGGGCACACGGCCGACGTCGAGCACTGGAAGCAGATGAGCAGCGACCTCCTGACCGATTACGAGACCTGGTTCTTCCCTGCTCCGGGCGTGACGCTCTACAAGCACTACGTCGACGGCAGCCACCCCGATGACCCCGGTGACGGGCTCTCGATGTACGTGCTGACCGGGCTGCACACTCCGGGAATCGACCAGGCCGCTCTGACGGAGCTGAAGAACCGGTTCAATGCCGAGTACAACCTCAATAAGCAGTTCGCGGGGCTGGCGCCGCAGGCGATCAAAGCGCCGGACGCGATGTTCATCGAGTACGGACTGCTCGATCAGGGCATGACCGATGAGGCCGCCGCCTTCAACAACGTGATGATGCGCGACATCGTGCGTTCGGGCTGGTTCTCGGAGGTGTACGAGCAGAGCTCCGACAGCCTCGACGGCGTTCCCGACGCGAGCGGCGTGCGGCCATCGCTGTTCGGCATCACCAACCTCATCGACACGGTGTGGGTGAACAACGGATATCGGTCCGACCAGGGCTCGATGTCGTTCGTCCGCCTGGGCGATTGGAAGGGCGGTGTCAGCGGCCTCAGCCTGGACGGCAAGAAGGTCGACGTCGAGACGAGCCCCAGCGCGGCCTTGGTCCGGGATGCGTCCGGCACGATCACGTTCTCCGGTTCCGCTGTGGCGGACCGCGTGGCGTGCCGCACGCTGGACGCCCCCGTCGGCGTGACCGTCACGCTGCCGGCCAGCTGCCTCGCCAGTGCCGATCCGGGCAATGGAGGAGACCCGGGCGACGGCGGTAACCCCGGCAACGGCGGGACTCCCGGAGACGGGTCCGGCCCGGGGAGCGGTGCTGGCACGGGGACCGGCGCGTCGGTGGGCGGTGACGCAGGCACCTCGAGCACCGATGCGGCGCTCGCCAGCACGGGTTCCGATATTGCAGCCTCGGTCGCCATCGCCGTCATCGTGCTTCTTGCGGGAGCCGGTGTGCTGGTGATCCGGCGGCGGCGCAAGCGCGCCGAATAGGGGTGAGGGGCTGCCCGGGCCTGTGGCAGGGCAGCCCCATACCCCGGGTTTTGTGGCTCCGGATCTGCGCGGCCACAGGCGAAACGTTATGGTTCACGTCGTCTCCGCCGCGTGCGGCGACAAGACGATCAACGAGATCCGCTCAATGGAGAGGAAACGCCAGGTGCGTTCTCAGCAATCGATGCCGTCCGCGGGTCGGGCTGGCCGACGGTTCACGGGAGGGCCGTCGCGCCGGGGCGCTCGCAAAGGGCTCATCCGGTTCATCGCCGGTGCCGCAGCCGCTGCTGTGATCGCGGTGGGTTCCGCGACAGCCGTCACTGTCCCTGCACACGCGGCCCCATCGACAGACCTGGTGTCGTATGTGAACCCGTTAATCGGCACCCAGGACGACGGCAACACGTTCCCCGGAGCGACCGTCCCATTCGGCATGGTGCAGCTGTCGCCCGACACCGGGCATTCGGTCGGCTACGACTACGGGCAGTCGGCCGTGCGCGGCTTCTCGCTCACTCATCTGTCGGGTGCGGGCTGCGACATCGGCGGGGCAGTTCCGATTCTCCCGACGACGGGTGACGTCTCGTCGACGGACTACGGCACGTACGCCGAGGCGATCGTCAAGAAGGACGGCGCGAAGGTCGAATCGGCCGCGCCCGGCTACTATTCGGTCGACCTCGCGTCGACGGCCGGCACCATCACCGCCGAATTGAGCGCGACGACGCGTACCGGCGTGCAGCGATACACGTTCCCGGCGACCACGTCGGCGAACGTCTTGATCAACCCGGGCCAGGCGCTGACCACCGTGACTAACTCGTCGGTGCAGATCGTCGACGACCACACCGTGCGCACCACGACGACCATCCGGGGCTTCTGCCAGGACACCCAACCATTCACCGTGTATACAACCACGACGTTCGACCGGCCGTTCGACACCAGTGCGACGTGGAACGGCGGATCCGTCTCCTGGGGCAGCACGTCGGCGAGCACGAGCGGTCGCACGGGTGCCGTGCTGCGATTCGACACGACCGACGACCACGTCGTGCAGGCGCAGACCTCGCTGAGCTATGTCGATGCGGCCGGCGCCGACGGCAATCTGAGCGCTGAGACGATGACGTTCGACCAGGCCAAGGCCGCGGCAACGGACCTGTGGGAGAAGAGGCTCGAGCTCGTCAAGGTGAGCACCTCCGACGAGCAGCGTCTCGTGCCGTTCTACTCGGCGCTCTATCGCATGTTTCTCGCGCCCAACGTCGGCTCCGATGTCGACGGCCGGTACCGGGGCTGGGGGACCTCGCAACAGATCCTGCACGCCGACGGGTTCACCTACTACCAGGACTTCTCGCTGTGGGACACCTATCGCACCCAGCAGCAGGCGTTGGCGCTGCTCGCACCGAAGGAATCCGCCGACATGGCGTACTCACTCGTGCGACAGGGCATCGACGGCGGGTCTCTGCCGAAGTGGAGCTACGGCCCTGTCGAGACGAACATCATGACCGGCGATCCGGGCGCCGTCTACATCGTGTCGGCGTGGTCCGAGGGCCTGCTGCGCGGCCATGAGAGCGAAGCCTACCAGGTGCTCAAGCGCAGTGCGGACGAGCTCCCCGACCCTGGCACTCCGTACAATGGGCGCGCCGGAATCCAGCAGTACATCGCCGATGGCTACATCCCGTACATCGCGTGGAAGACCGCGAACCCCGGCGACAATGACATCCAGCGCGCAGGGTCGGCCACCCTCGAGTACGCGCTGGCCGATGCGGGTATCTCGACGATGGCGGCGTCGCTGGCTCAGGAGACGACCAACCCCGAACAGAAGGCCGCCTATCAGGCGGACGCCACCCGGTACGCGGCACGCGGGCAGAGCTATCGCAACATCTGGGATCCCGCCACGCAGAGCTTCCGGTCCCGCACGGTCGACGGCACGTTCGTCGACGAGGACGATCCGTCGTGGACGCCCGGGTTCCAGGAGGGCACCGCTCTGCAGTACCAGTGGATGGTGCAGCAGGACATGCCCGGCCTGGTGTCCCTGCTGGGCGGCAAGGCGGCGACGGCGAAGCGGCTCGACGACTTCTTCTTCTACGACAAGCTCGTGGCTGACCCGTCGGCGACCGCGCACGACGACTGGGTCAACAACACCTACTCGTACTACGGCGAGAAGCAGTACAACCCGAACAATGAAACGGACCTGCACGCTGCCTTCATGTACCTCTGGGCCGGCCAGCCGTGGAAGACGACAGACGTGCTGCGCGCGGCGCTCACCTTGTTCACCGACGGCCCGACCGGCGTCACGGGCAATGACGACCTGGGGGAGATGTCGTCGTGGGCCGTCATGTCGTCGATCGGCCTCTACCCGATCATCCCGGGGTCGGATGTCTGGGGCCTGTCCACGCCGATGTTCGACTCGGTGACGCTCACGCTCGACCCCGACTACTACCCGGACAGCGGCGGTTCGCTCCGGCTGACGGCGCCCGGCGTGTCGGACTCCAGCCACTACACCCAAACCCTTCGCGTCGGCGGCAGCGACTGGAATCGCGGCTATCTGACCGGCGCCCAGCTCACCGGTGCGCACACGCTGGACTACACGGTGGGATCGAAACCGTCCTCGTGGGCCACGGGCGACGACGCGGCACCGGGAACACTCGCCCCCTCCGGGCCGGTGGAGTCGACGACGAACCGCGTGTGGGCCAGTGCGCCGAAGGCCGTCCCCGTTCCGGCCGGCGAGACGCGTGACGTGGATGTCAAGATCCTGACTCGAGCGTCAGGTCAGTCGCACGGCACCGTCTCCGTCGCTGCAGATGCCCCGGTCACGGCGTCCATCGCCCGTGATTGGAGCGTGAAGGCGGCCAGCGGCGGCAGCACCGCCCAGACCGAGCCGAAGCTGTCGCTGTCGGTGTCGGCCGGAACCGCGCCCGGCACGTACCCGGCCACCGTGCGCGTGGTCGAGGCCGACCGTACGCCCATCACGTTCCCGATCGATGTCGTCGTTCCTCAGCCCAGTCCGTTGCAGAGCGCGTTCAACCAGACGGCGATCGGCGACGGCCTGGCAGGGAACGCGAACATGGACGGCAGCGGCAAGTACTACAACAGGGCATATATGGCCGATGCCAGTCTGCTCGCAGGGCAGGTGCTGACCGTGCCGAACACCGACCTCACGTTCGTGATGGGCGGTGCCTCGGCGGAGGCGGACAACATCGTGGCGCAGGGGCAGACCACCGACGTGTCGGCGCAGCTGTCCGGCGCGCGGCATATCGCGATCGTCGGAGCGGCAGCGAACGGGTCGGCGAACGACGACATCACACTGCACTTCGCGAGCGGCAGAACGCAGACGGTGCCCACGCCGCTGACCGACTGGTGCTCCGTGCAGCCGGGTGCTGGCAACGTTCAGGTGGGCGAGCGCACCGAGCGGGCCAACGGCAAACGGGAGACCGACATGATCGGATGCGGGTTCTTCGCGGCGCCGACCATCGACATCCCGGACGGCGAGTCGCTTGCGTCGATCACCTGGCCGAACGACGCGCACTTCCACGTGTTCGCCGTGGCGAGCGATGTTCCCGCTCCTGCTGTGAAAGCCGCATCGGCGCCGCAGATCACCGGGACAGCGGCTCCGGGTCACGTACTGACAGCCGTCGATCCGACCTGGCAGACAGCTGACGCCGTCAGCGCCGGATACCAGTGGAGCGTCGATGGGCAGAACGTGCGCGGCGCGACGCGACAGACTTACGTCCCGGTCGCGGCCGACGCCGGCAAGAAGGTCGCCGTCACCGTGACGGGCACCGCACACGGATACCTGCCGGGCACGGCGATCTCCCGGCCCATCGAGGTCGAGAACGGAGTGATCTCGCTGAAGAGGAGACCGACGGTCGAAGGAATCGTGCGCGCGGGGCACACCCTGTCGCTCGAAGGGGGAACCTACTCGGTCGACAACGTGAAGACGGCCATCCAGTGGCTCGCCGGTGGAACCCCGATCAACGGGGCGACCGGCCGCTCGCTGGCGCTGACCGGCCGCGAGGTCGGAGCCGCCATCAGCGTGAAGGTCACCGCCAGCAAGGACGGCTACGTGGCGTTGACGTTCACGACGGACGCGACGGACCCCGTGCTCCCGGCTCCCGGCGGAATCGGCCCTCAGGATCCGGGAGAAGGCGGTTCGACACCTGACGGTCCGGCGCCGGGCGATTCACAAAGCACCGGCTCATCCATCAGTGCACCTGCCGGCGACGGGTCGCTGCTGGCGAACACCGGGTTGCCGGAGAACGTTCTGCTCGTCGCGGTGATCGCAGCGCTGTTGCTGGCAGCAGGTGCGCTCGTCGTGGCGGGCGCGAGCCGCAAGAAGGAATTCGAATGACGACGGTCGGCAGTGGCCCGCGCGCCCGGGTGCGCAAGGGAGTGGCGCTTGCCGTCGCGGCGCTCGTCGCACTCGGAGCGTTCCTCGCGCTGGCGCAGTCCGCGGCAGCCGAGCCAACGGCGGCCCGCACGGCGACGCCGCAAGAGGAGGTGCCGGTCGGAGGCGTGTCGGGATTCACGTCCGATCCGCAGCCGTCCTCCGACTCGTTCGACTGGAAGCAGCGAGCGCTCGACTTCGACCACGTCCTCTACGACGGGAGCGACACCGGCCAGGACGCCACGATCATGAAGGACACGACCGCCTACAACATGCCGGCGGGCGAGGATACCTACAAGATCCCGTCGTACTACGGCGACAGCCGCGTCGATGGCACGGCAGGCGACGGCTCTCAAGAGGCGGTCGCACAGATCGCGTCCGTCGTCGGTGCGACGCTCGTGGGCCTGAACAAGTCCGATCAAGGCGGCCAGGACTACGTCGACATGCTCCAGACCTTCTATCACCCCGATCTCGGTGTGGCGATGGATACGCCGAACGTGACGAGCACGTCCCCCGGCTCGGGCCAGATCTGGTACAGCACGATCTCCAACGTGCTCTACTACATGCTCGGCGAGCAGTATCCGGATGCCCAGAACATGACGCCGATACTGCGCCGCATCGCGGACAAGTACTACGGCATGGTCGTCGCCCTGGGCGGTGCGGACGCCGATTTCACGATGAAGGACTTCGACTTCGCCACCATGCAGCCGGTGTCCGGCTCGTACGACGACGGAGGGGAGGCTGCGGCCGGCGCCGCCGCGATCCTGCTGTGGGCGAATGCGAAGTTCGGTGACGCGAAGTACCTGCAGGGTGCCGAGTGGGCGATGGATGCGCTCGAGCGCAGCTCTCAGAACCTCTTCTACGAGGTGATCCCCGTGATGCTGCCCTATCTCGCGGCCCGCATGAACGCCCAGGACGGCACCGACTACGACATCTCCGGGCTCTTCCGCCAGCTCATGCAGGACTCCGACGTGCGCAAAGGATGGGGCACGATCACGGATGCCTCGTGGGGCGACAAGGATGTCTCGGGTCTCGTGGGCAGCCGGTCGGACTCGAGCGGCTACGCCTTCGCGATGAACACGTTCGCCACGCCGCTGCTGGCCGCGACCGCGAAGTACGATCCCCGCTACGCGAACACGATCGGGCAGTGGATGCTCAACGTCGACAACAACGCCCGCTTCTTCTATGCAGACCAGCTGCCCGCGAACGAGCAGGCCTACGGGGACACCTACCGCGACTCACCACTGGACGCGATCGCCTACGAGGGCATCATGCACAAAGGCGACGCCGGCATCTCGGCGACCGGAGACATCTGCGAGGGCCGCAGCGCCGGGTGGAAACCCAATCCCGGTCCGGATGCCACCTGCCTCGGCATCTACGGATCGAGCTGGGTCGGGTTCATGGGTGCTGCGCTGTTGAACACGAACGTGCCTGACGTGATCCGCACGGACCTGAACGCGCTCGACTTCTTCGGCGCGAACGCGTATCCGACCTACCTCTACTACAACCCGACCGGCGCGACGGCGAACGTGACCGTGAGCCTGCAGGGGCACCGGTCGCTGTATGACGAGGTCAGCGACACCGTACTGAACGGGGATGCGACCGGCACCGCGACGATCGCCGTTCCCGCGAACGGCTCCGTGGTGCTCGTCGAGGGCCCGGCGAACCCGACCCTGACGAAGATCGACGGGAACACCGCGTTGAACGGGGTCGTCGCCGGCTACGACCGATCGGCCGGCCGCGACCTGGCGGCGTCATCGATGGCCTCCGCCGAGTCGTCGGTCGACGGAACGCAGGCGGCGAACGCTGTCGACGGCGACGCCGCCACGGTCTGGGCGGCCGACTCGGCCGACTCGGCCGGAGCCCTGTCGATCATCGTCGACCTGCACTCGCCGCACGAGGTGGGACGAGCCGAGGTCCGCTGGAGCCAGCATCCGGCATCGTCGTACACGCTCGCGACCTCCGACGACGGCACGACCTGGACGACGGCCGCCCGGGTGGACGATTCCGACGGCAACGCGCAGTCGGTCGTCTTCCCCGAAGTCTCGGCCCGGTACGTCCGGCTCACCGTCGACTCGGCACCCGATGCCGTCGTGGCGCTGTCGGAACTCGAGTTGTACGACGGCGACCTGGCCGCCGATGCACCGACAGGGGTGAGCAGCCAGTCGAAGAACGTGGTGAACATCGGCGCGAGCATCACCGACGGCTCTCCGCGCACGCGGTGGGAGTCGGCCACGAGCGACCCGCAGTGGGCCACCGTCGACCTCGGGACATCGACACCGATCGGCTCCGTCGGACTCACCTGGGAGGCCGCCTACGCGAAGGCGTTCGAGGTGCAAGTGTCCGACGACGACGCGACCTGGAAGACGGTGTACAGCACCGCGGATGCCAAGGGCGGCGACGAGCTCATCCCGATCACGCCCGTGTCGGCGCGCTACGTGCGCATGCAGGGAACGCAGCGCGGCACCAAGTACGCCTACAGCCTCTACGCGTTCGACGTGTGGGCGCCGACCGGCGTCGCGGACACCACGAGCGAGAGCCGAGCGCCCGCGATCGCGATGTCGTCGCCGTCGGCGGCGCCGGGGTCCGAGGTGACGGTCTCGGGCACGGGCTTCCAGTCGGGTGCGACCGTTCGCCTGACGCTGCACAGCGATCCCGTGACGCTCGGAACGGCGCAGACCGACGCGACGGGGGCGTTCAGCGCCGCGGTCACGATCCCCGCCGACGTCGCGGCCGGATCGCACACCGTGCTGGGAGACGATGGCGTGCTCTCGGCGTCCGCGTCGCTCGCCGTGACCGCCGCTGCAGCGCCGGGGTCGGGCTCGCACCCGAGTGACGGAACGGGCATCGCCGACGCGGGAGGGGCATCCGGCCACTCCTCGCATCTGGCGCAGACCGGGTCGGATGTGATCGGCTGGTCGCTCGCAGCCGGGCTGCTCGTTCTCGTGGGCGGATGCCTGTGGTTCGCCGTCGCCCGTCGCCGCCGCACACGCATCGGGTGAGGCCGGCGCGACATCGGCCGGGACCGCGGCGTGGCCGGGTGGAACGCCGATAGAGTCAGAGCATGCCGAATCCGGGAACCTGGGTTGTCTAGACGCGTCACGATCATCGACGTCGCCGAGCGTGCCGGGGTGTCGATCAGTTCGGTGTCGAGCGCGCTGAACGATCGTCCTGGTGTCTCCGACGAGACGCGCAAGAGGATCGTCGCGACCGCGAACGAGCTCGGGTTCGTCCCATCCCTTCGTGGCCGCAGCCTCTCCGGTCGCCGGGCCTTCGCGGTCGGGCTCGTCGTGCACCGCGATCCCGACGTGCTCGAGCTCGACCCGTTCTTCGGAGGCTTCATCGGCGGCATCGAGGAGTGCATCGACGCGCGCACGTATGCGCTCGTCCTGCAGATCAGCGCGAGCTCCGACGGTGCGCTCGACCGGTATCGCCGGCTGGCGGCCGATCGACGGGTGGACGGCGTCTTCCTCAACGAGATCGAGGTCGATGATCCCCGTGTCGAGCTCGTGCAGGAGCTCGGCCTTCCTGCCGTCGGCGTCAACGCCGAGACGTCGTTCCCGCTCCCGGCGGTCAGGCAGAGCCACGAGGAGGGCATCGACGCGCTCGTGGCGCACCTTGCCTCACTTGGCCATCGCCGGATCGCCTACGTGAGCGGCCGCTCGGAGTTCATCCACTCCGCGCAGCGCGAGGCGGCCTGGCGCAAGGCGGTGATCGCCGCGGGCCTGGTGCCGGGGCCGGTGGTCCCTGGTGAGTTTACCTATGCCGGCGGCTTGTCCGCGGCGTCGTCGCTGATGGGGCTGAGCGAACGGCCGACCGCCATCTGCTGCGCGAACGACCTCTCCGCCATGGGCTTCATCGCCCAGGCGCAGCACCTGGGGTTCGACGTGCCTGGCGATGTCTCCGTGGCCGGTTTCGACGGCATCCAGCTCGGCACGTACGTGCGGCCGTCCATGACGACGGTGCTCACCAGCCCTCGGCGCATCGGTTTCGAGGCCGCGAAGATGCTTCTGAGCGTGATCGACGGCGAGAGCGAGCCCGACGTCAGCATCCCCCCTGCGGAGCTTCTCGTGCGCGAGTCGACGGGGCGGGCGCCCTCCGCGGCCTGAGTCTTCGGCACGGTCACCGGCCGGGAGCCCACCGCGGCTCGCGAGGGTGGACCTTCACTGCGTCATTCGGCTGGATGCCCGACTTGCGTGTTGAGGGCAGACGTGCGATGCTCACCTGTACCGAAACGTTTCGGTAATTCGGCTGGGGCCGCAATCACAAGGAGATTCACATGGCAACGAAGAAGTTGCGAGGCAGAAGCCTGGCGCAGCGACTGGCCGCCGGGGCCATCGCCATTGCAACCGTCGGCGCGCTCGCGGCGTGCTCGTCCGGAACATCCTCGTCCTCGGGCGACAGCGGCCCGAGTGGCAAGCTGCAGATCCTCGTGTCGAGCGCCGACGCATCCGACGCGGCGTTCCGTGCGGTCGATGCCGCCTTCGAGAAGAAGTACCCGAAGGTCAACGTCGTGCTCTCGTCGGTCTCGAACGACAACTACCCGGCGACGAAGTCCTCGCGACTGACCGCGGGCAACGTCGACCTCTTCGTCGTGAAGGGCATGTGGGAGACGCCGTCGTATGCGAAGAGCTCGGAGTCCGACGATGTGCGCCTGGCCAAGGCCGGCGGCCTGCTCGACCTCTCCAAGCAGTCGTTCATGAAGAAATACACGCCGACGGTGCTGTCGGCCCAGGCGATCGGCGGCAAGCAGTATGCGGTGCCCACCGGGGTCAGCTACTCGACGGGCATCTACTACAACAAGGCCGTCTTCCAGAAGTACGGACTCTCCGTCCCGACGACCTGGGACGAGTTCACCAAGGTGATCGACGAACTGAAGGCGAAGGGCGTCACGCCGTTCGGTGTCGGCGGCAAGGACGGCTGGCCCGCCGGACTGCCGATGCTCGGATCGGTGGGGAGCCTGTACCCGTCGGCATCCGACAAGAAGGCGCTCGCGAAGTCGCTGTGGACGAACGAGACGAAGCTGACCGACAAGCTGCCGACGAAGGTGCTCGATCAGACCGAGACCGTGCTCGAGAACGCGCAGCAGGGGGCTGCCGGTGCCGGGTACGACTCGATCCCTGCCGGCTTCGCGGCCGGTGACTACGCGATGGTTCCCGACGGCACGTGGAACGAGCCGACGATCGCCTCCGCCGTCGGTTCGAAGTTCGACTTCGGCTACTTCCCGTTCCCGGGCTCCGACGACGCCAAGGACAACGCGTACCTGAACGGCAAGATCGAACTGCAGCTCGCCGTTCCGACCTCGTCGAAGAACCAGACGGCCGCGCTGGCCTGGCTGAAGTTCTTCTCCCAGGCGAGCAACTACAAGGGGTTCCTGGAGAAGTCCGGATTCTCCTCGGCCCAGCCCGATATCTCGACGAGCGCATTCCTGAAGTCGATCGCGCCCTACACCGAGAAGTACCAGCCCGCCTGGGACCAGATCTGGGTCGCGAACAACAAGGCAGGACAGGACGCCGTCTATCCGTTCAACTACCCAGCGCTGAAGCCGCTCGGCTCGAGCACGCCGGAACAGGCGGCGCAGGCCGCGCAGACCGCGTGGGCAGCCGCGTTCTGATCACCTGGTAGCCAGGCCGCGTTGCCGGGACGGAGAGGCTTCCGTCCCGGCAACGCGACCGGCGAGGAGCATTGTGGCCATGACATCTTTCCCCTTCCCGCGAAGGTCTCCCGTACGCATCAGCTTCGGGATCGGGCTGGCGATCCTCACCGTCTTCGGACTGGTGCCGGCCGTCGGCGTTCTCGTGGTGTCGTTCACCGACCTGCGCGGCCTGCCGTACCTTCCGGTGAACTGGGTGGGCATCGACAATTACGTCACCTTCTTCTCACCGTCGAAGTGGCCCGACAGCCTGAACGCGCTGCAGAACACGATCATCTTCGCGCTGGCCAGCACCGTCGTTCAGATCGTCGCGGCGCTCGGCATCGCGCTGCTGCTCAACCGCCCGCTCCGCGGACGCAACTTCTATCGCGCCGTCGTGTTCATGCCAACGGTGCTGGGCGTGACGGTCACGGGGCTGGTGTGGTCGCTCATGTTCAACGTGAGCGGCGGTCCGGCGAAGTCGGTGTTCGCGCTCTTCGGCGCACATTCCGCCTTCTTCGGCGACCCGCATCTCGCGCTGTCTCTGGTCATCCTGGTTCAGATCTGGATGGTCGTGGGCGTCTCCGTGATCATCTTCCTTGCCGGCTTGCAGGCCGTGCCCGAGGAACTGTACGAGGCGGCGGCCATCGACGGCGCGACCGCCTGGAAGAGATTCCGCTGGGTCACGGTGCCGATGCTCGCGCCGTCGATCACGGCGAACGTGCTCCTCGGCATCGTCAACGCCCTGCAGAGCTACCAGCTGACCTTCGTGCTCACCGGGCCCAACAACCACTCCACCCAGGTGCTCTCGCTCCTGGTCTACGTGCAGGGCTTCGGCGGGGCATCCGGAACGACGCTGTCGCAGTCGCAGGGCTATGCCTCGGCCGTGTCGATGGTGCAGTTCGTGCTCGTCGCCGTCGTGAGCCTCATCGCGCTGGTCATCCTGCGCCGACGGGAGGCGAAGCTGTGAGCGCCACCACGACCGCCCATCCCGCCGTCGCAGAGAAGGCCTCGATGAAGACGAAGAGAAGACTCAAGCGGATGCCCGTCGGCGGCTACGTCTGCGCCGCGATCGTTCTCGTGGTCTTCCTCTTTCCGCTGCTCTATCTGGTGAACACGGCGCTCAAGTCGAACGACGCGTTCGTCGCCGATCCGGTCGGCATCGTGCACAACCCGCAGTGGGGGAACTTCATCACCGCGTGGAACAAGGGCGACTTCGGCTCGTACATCCTCAACAGCGTGCTCTACACGGCCGCCGGGTCGGCGATCGGCACCCTGATCACGCTCGTGCTCGCGTTCCCCGTGTCGCGCGGCTACATCAAGGGCTCGAAGCTCTGGTCGGTGCTCTTCGTGCTGGTGCTCTTCCTGCCCAACGCGCTGATCACGCAGTTCCAGCTGCTGCTGCGGCTCCACCTCTATGACAACCGGCTCGGGTACATCCTGATGGTGTCGGTCGGGCTCGGCATCGGGCCGCTGCTCTTCAGCGGTTTCGTCAAGTCCATTCCGCGCGAACTCGACGAGGCCGCGGCGATGGACGGCGTCGGATACTGGCGTTACCTGTTCACGTTCATCTTCCCGCTGGCGAGGCCCGCGCTCGCGACGATCTTCATCCTTCAGGCGGTCTGGATCTGGAACGAGATCGTTCTGGCGACAGTGCTCCTGGCCGACCCCTCCAAGTTCCCGGTGACCGTCGGTCTGTACGCGTTCAAGGGAACCTACTCGAACCAGTGGCCTTTGCTGGCCGCGGCGACCTTCATCGTCGCCGCCCCGCTCATCGTCGGATACGTCTTCATCCAGCGCTACCTGGTGAACGGCGTGCTCGGCTCCGTCAAGGGCTGAGCCCGCCCGCTTCGACCTTCGACCTTCGACAAGAAAGCTCTCTGTGTCATCCATCACCTCAGTCGGCATCCCGTACGCACTCGACCGTGTCGGGGTGCTCATGGAGCCCGATCCGAACGACCCCCGTCAGGCGGAGGGCGTCCTCAACCCGGCGACGGTCCGCCAGCCGGACGGGGCCCTCTATCTCTTCCCGCGGCTCGTCGCGGAGAAGAACGTGTCGCGCATCGGCCGCGGGCGCGTCGTGCTGAACGACGGCATCCCGGCCGCCGTCACCGATCTGGAGATCGCTCTGGAGGCGGACCGCGGTTGGGAGCACGGCATCGACCACGGTGGTGTCGAGGACCCGAGGATCACGTGGATACCGTCGCTGGGCGTCCACGTCATGACCTACGTCGCGTTCGGGCCGCTCGGCCCGAAGCCCGCGCTCGCCGTGTCGCGCGACGGGTGGGAGTGGACGCGACTGGGACCGCTCCAGTTCGAGTACGACGATGCCCTCGACACCGACCTGAACCTCTTCCCGAACAAAGACGTCGTGTTCTTCCCCGAGCCGGTGCCCGACCCCGACGGACGCCCGAGCTACGCGCTTCTGCACCGGCCGATGTGGGACTTCAGCTTCGTGCGTCCCGATGAGGTGCCGCCGCTGCCCGCCGGACTGCTCGACGATCGCGCCGGCGTCTGGATCTCGTACGTCCCCGTCGACAGTGTCGAGAGAGACATCGCTGCCCTCGCGCGGCCGCACGCCCATCGCTTCGTGGCCGGCCCGGAGTTCGCCTGGGAGGCTCTGAAGATCGGCGCAGGGCCGGCGCCGCTTCGGGTGCCGGAAGGGTGGCTCGTGCTGCACCACGGCGTCACGGGGTCGCTGACGGGCGGGGCCTTCGTTCCCCAGTCGAATGTGCGTTACGTCGTCGGCGCGCTGCTGCTCGATTCGGATGACCCGTCCCGCGTGATCGCGCGCACGAGCGAGCCGATCATGACGCCAGAGACCGAGGCCGAGACGAGCGGCACGGTCGCGAACGTGGTCTTCCCGACGGCGATCGAGGAGATCGACGGCGAGCACTTCGTGTTCTACGGCGCCGCGGACTCGCGGATCTCGGTCGCACGCCTCGTGCGCACGGCACCGTGACCGAGGAGCTGCCCGCACTCGTCGCCTTCGATCTGGACGACACGCTCGCGCCCTCGAAATCGCCGCTGCCCGCCCAGATGGCCGAGGCACTGGCCAGCCTGCTCTCGGCGATCCCGGTCGCCGTGATCTCGGGTGCGCAGTTCGCACAGTTCGCACGACAGGTGGTGGCACCGCTGTCGGAGAGGGGCAGCACCCGTCTCGACCGCCTGTGGATTCTCGCGACGTGCGGCACGCAGTGTCACCGCGACGTCGGCGGCGAGTGGGCGCAGGTGTTCTCGGAGCCGCTCGGCGAGGGCGAGAAGCGTGAGGCGGTGGATGCCCTGGAGTCGTGCTCGAAGCGTCTCGGGCTCTGGCCGCAGACCCACTGGGGCCCCGTGATCGAGGACCGGGGATCGCAGATCACCTTCTCGGCGCTGGGTCAGGACGCTCCGTTGCACGCCAAGTCCGTCTGGGACCCGGACGGGACGAAGAAGGAGCGCCTCCGCGCTGCCGTCGCGCCCTCGGTCCCCGAGCTCGAGGTGCGGGTCGGTGGCACGACGTCGATCGACGTCACGCGTCGCGGACGCGACAAGGCGTTCGGCATGCGACGGCTGATGGCCGAGACCGGGATCGCGCCCGATCGCATCCTCTTCTTCGGCGACAGGCTGGAGCCCGGCGGCAACGATCACCCCGTGCTGTCCACGGGTGTCCGCTGCATCGCCGTGCGTGACTGGGAGGACACCCTGGCGAACGTCAGAGAGCTCGACGTCCGCCTCCGTGCCCGGGTCTGACGCGGCCGGCCGCGGCGAGAGAGAGTGACGGCTCAGAACAGGTCGGGACTCGGTGCGCTCGTGTGCCGGATGACGACATCCGCGTGCCGGTCGAACCGGTAGCCGACCCCGCGCACGGTTCGCACGATGGCCTCGGAACGACCCTGCTTCGAACGCAGCCGACGAATGTGCACGTCGATGGTGCGCTCGTTCGGCACCTCATCCTCGCCCGCCTGCCAGAGCGAGGAGATCAACTCGGCGCGCTCGATGGTGCGCCCCTCGCGCAGCACCAGGTACTGCAGCAGTTCGAACTCCTTGTA
>Ga0164242_10003702_pt1 | contig 17341 bp, 11 predicted proteins | sample OricomgcompostMG_FD_108783 | JGI IMG/M metagenome (GOLD analysis project Ga0164242, IMG submission 108783) | Miracle-Growth compost microbial communities from Emeryville, California, USA - Original compost - Miracle growth compost (MG) ...
AAATTAAATAAAATTGAAAGATTAAATTTTTAATATTTCACCAATTTCCTCAAATTATGATTTAATGTAAAAAAAAAAAAAAAAAAAAAAAAAAAAAAAAAAAGGGGGTATATCCACCACGATGCAATACCGCAATTGGTCCATACTCGTATCAAGGAGTGGCATCCCCTTGCCATCTCGGCCAACGTCGTCAACCAGCAGGTTCTAGCATTGGAACATTTTCACTTTGGGGCCATCTACCCCTTCGTCGCGGAGCGTTCTGATAGGCCTTCGTACTGGGCTGCCGAGTCGTGGCGTCCCTCGGAGAGACCGTTGTACCCCAAACTCAGCCCTCCTTGCTACGACAACAGTAATTGCGCCCTCCTCGAGGATCCACCATACCAGGGACACACGTGGCTGCTACTGCCAGGGGACAGCAGCTGGGACCTCCAGAAGACACCCGTGGGCATTAACTTCCACTACAATGCCGGCCTCCACGACCTGTGGATTGGGGCCTGGCAGTCGTGGGCCATCGGTGCCCAGCAGCAGTATTCACTCCTGCGGAACATTGAGCTGAACCAGATTGCTCGCTATTTCTTTGGCAGGCCTATCAGCTACCTGGACGCCAAAGGCAAGTCTCTGGGTCGTGTGTCGCAGAGGCTCGAGAGGGAGCCTGAGGCCGAACAACTGTTCGACACGTAGTACAAGCGCATCAACATCATCTTCTTAGCTATGTGGGACCACGACATCAAGGCGATGCTGCCGCTGGGTGACGGCGATGAGCTGGCCCTTAGTTGTGGACACGCGGAGCGTCGTGGCGCATTACAGCTTCGGCACGCAGATCGAAGGGATCCGCAAGACGGACCTCCTGGACCGCTGGCGAGCTCTAGCCAACGAGCTCGTCTGCCGACAGGACAACCAGAAGTCGCCTTGGGATTCGCGATGTCCTGGATTCTAGCATGTAATCACCGGGATTCTTGTATCTAATGGTATAATTTAAGTAAACGTTATACTGCTACGGGTGAAAACGTACCTGTCTAAGCAATATAGAACTTTCTGTTCGAAATAACATCCCGATACGTCACTATGTAGACATATATAGCTAAGTACAGAAACCCAAAGTGTCTAGACCTCAACTCGCACTCGTTCGGACTTGGCAGTCTTGCAACCCCTTTGCTGCGGTAATGCTGTATGGAAACATTGACGGGGGAGGCGCCATTGCCCTCTTTTCCAACCAAAGGTCCCTACCTTTCCCACTACTTCCTTCCCCTCATTTTCCATACAGCCTCCGGAACATCCATTTTCGGTGTGGGACGTGTCCAAGGGGACCCCCGCCAACTTTGTGACAATCAAGATCCCCAGCATCTGACCTCCCAAAGCTGATCAGCATTCCAACTCCGCCTCCACTTTCCACCGGACATTAGAGGAGCAGTATCAACAACCCTCGCGATCAATGAGGCAGATATCCAATCAGCCGTGATGCTTTGTAAAAAGCCTTTGTAAAGTTCATCCTTGTAACCTCATGACATGATGAGCAGGTTTCGGGTTTTACCAACTGTAGAATGCCAGATAACAAATGCATTTAGACAGGTATACATAGGGGAGCCAACTGCATGCAGCCTACGGACGTACTCTCGTACGGCAGCTGCCGGGCATTCCTGTTTAGTAAAGTACCCAATTGCATCGGAACACAGAAACCCTCATTATCTATGAAACGAGAGTCTGTGCCTATTCCGGCACACATCGCCAGCCATCTCTAGCTCTATTGGATAGCCAACGTCAGAAGTTACGGTCAAAAAACGCTTATGCATGTAAGACCAATACTACCATTCACCCATGTTTACTCGGTCTGCATGCATAGATGTCCGAGGTCAAAGGGCAAGCATCCCATCCCCTGTAGACAACAGAACATACAGTGTGCAGTGTCCTTGTAGGTACATTCCTGCAAGAAACACATAGAAGCACACTCTCACCTTCCATACTCAACCAACTATTCTTTGATATTATTCTGTGCCATGCATGTACAGCTCTACAGTGATGGCGTAATGCAAGATAAACTTGAAAAAAAAAAGTAGAGCAGGGACTGGACCGTCTCTACTTTCCTTCCCTTTGGCAATCTCTTCATTGCGCCATCGGCATGCACCACATATCCAGGTAAGAGGTTGGCAAGATAGGGTATATGCCAGCCCCGCATGAGGATAGGTAAGGTAAACCTTCTCGACAGCATGTCTCTGCTGAGGACACACGATGAGGCTTAAGCAGCTTTACTGCCTTTTTCCACAGACTCTTATTGCTTCCCGTCGCAGACGCCATCATATTGTTAAGGCGACTAAAAGAAGTCCTGGCAGGCGCTTTACCATTACCTGGCGAAGCATGCTGGCGACAGCCTTGCGGCTGGCGCTGGCTGTCTTGGATTGCGTCTGGTTCGCGGGGGAGGGCATACCTCGCCGCGGTGAGCCTAGTGGCTGTCCAAGTCGGCAGCAGCGTCCCCCTTAAGGCAGCTCTGCACAATGGCAGATATGACTTCTCACCGTCTAGGCCCGTCGCCATTTCCGAGTGCGTCAAGATGTTTGTTTCACTCACCTTATTCTACCACGAGTGTCGCCATCGTGCAGCTGCAGGCGTTCCCCCCTGCGAGCGAGGACAGTCTCCAACATACACATCTCTCGATGCTAGCGACCCTCGCCCCTCCACAGCTCTAGATACCGATAGCAACAACGAAGACCAGGCCTCAGCGCTCTCACCAAAACAAAAAAAAATCTTCGATTGGATATTTCTCTGTTTTGGGGTTATATCCGCGGTGAAATTCCCACCGGCCGTCGATATGGCTTTGCCAATCTGGCGTTGTTGTACATGATCATAAACAACATTGTAAGTGCTACTAATCCGGCTAGATGCCCAGCATAAAGGTTGACCAGATGCTTGAGGCAGATCTTCATATACTACGAGCTCGCCGATCCAGCCACGATCCAGCTCCTGCGTAGCGGCATGTCCTTCATTATAGCACTGGTATCTATCTTACTGCTTCAAGCAGCTCTCTCCAAGTTACAGTGGATTGCCATTGTGTTTCAGGTATTATACAACCTGCCCGAGAGCCTATCGTAGATTTCTCACTACGATCTATTCAGGATCGCTCTAGCGAACATCAAGCTAGGTTGGAGAAAGGTCGGATGCCTTAGGAGTTTTTATGCCGTTGGTAGCTAAGGTGAAGAGGGTTATGGAAAAGAGAATGACTTGAAAGTATATATTGGTGGTCTTGGAAGTTAGCTAATAGAGGTTTGAAGCTAATTGACTTGTGCTTTCTTGCGGTTGACTTAGGAATTAGAGAGGTAAGTTGAGTTGAATTATTGAGGTATGTTTATGACCTGAGAAGACGTGAGAGTGATACTTTTATATCATCTTCGTAGGGGCGAGGCATCGGACTACTCTCAATCGACAATTCCAAGTTGGAGTCTCACGCGTGCCATAGAAATTACATGGTTTAGGAATCAATTCCGCCTTGCCAGTGGCGCCCCTGAATTCGCGATGGTCTTATCTTTATGCGGTCGGTCTAGTTGTGTTCAAATGGAGTTATAATTGACTTGGTCTTGTATGGAGGAAGTAAGCATAACACACTATGCCGCGGCCGCACTCGCACTCGCACGCGCACTCGCACCCGCCTAATCCTTAATAAAATACCACTATTCTGAAGAAATCCTAAACCCTGCAGAAATCATAACCGTACGACGCACTTGAATATAGGAGCTGGTCGAGGTCACAGCTACAAAAATCAAAGGCCATTCCAAGCCGAAAAACTTAGCTAACCCCATTACCAACCACATCGGTTACTTTGGAACAGTGGACCTCCTAGCACGGGAAAGAGGAAAGTTATGATAGGTATCAACCCCTGATTTGAGGTTGGAAATGCTAGAGCGTGTCTGTCAAGTAACTAGCTTGAAGACTGTATTGTCGAGTGACTAGATCAGCCACCAGGCTGTAAGGATCGACATCTTCACTGCCAGGTAACTAGATATACGACGTAGTATGAAGTAACTGGGACCCAGGACTAGCACAGGGTTGGTATAGAAGTTAACATCGTGACATTCTATCTTATTATCAATAATCTGACTCCAATGCCTGTTGATTGACATTTATTGCCAATCAACTTTTCTTCCCCATGATCTCTATCTTGCCTCCGATTTTGTTCTCGCCAAAGGGGTTCCCTGAGTTCCAGATCCGTAATTGGAACAATGTGACATACAGAAATGCTGACCGAATATGGGATGTACGAGTAAATCGGGTCAGAAAGGGTCAACCGAGCGCTACTCTACCCACTGTTCGATTAGTATCCCACTTCACGCATCGATCCTTACCTAGATCTCTCAATAGGGAAACCGTTGGCTTTTCAAGCCGTATTAGCCGTTGAATCCTCTGGGTCATGTCTGACATTGCGATGGCGAGATAATTTTGATGATGTGCTCCCAATGCACAGCCGTACCGCACCTCATCGATCGGGCGAGCCCCGGGCCTTGTACAGCCTGCGGAACGTAGAGTCCTTCTCCATCAGACCTTGCGGCGTGTCGCACTCGACCAGCCTTCCACGATCTAGTACTAACACGCGGTCGAATCGATCGATATATGTGAAACGGTGAAGCACAGAAAGGATCGTCTGTTCTCGGAACTCCGAATCAATCACCTCCTGCATGACAGCCTCAGTTTCCTCGTCCACGCTGCGAAACAGTTAGCCTGTTCATATTTGGGCGGGCACTAAGGGGATACAAACCTGCTCGTTGCCTCGTCTAAGATCAGAATTTTGCTCGGTACGAGTAGGGCTCTGGCCAGACATAGCAGCTGCCTTTCCCCATGGGACCATTCAGACGCAGCCAAATCAGCGCCGAGGCCCCCATTGGTACTGATTCTTTCCCATAATCCGACCTTCCGGATCGCCGACTCGATACCCTCGTCAGACGACTGCGACTGAGGGTCAATGTTAAGCTTGACGGTGCCAAGCATAAAAAAAGGATCTTGAGAAATGACATTGATGCGGGAACGGACGTCGTGTCCTCGGAGCATTGAGACATCTTGGCCATCAATACTGATGCGTCCCGCTTCCAAATTCATCATCCGAAGTATCGCCATGATGAGTGATGTTTTACCGCTGCCGGATGATCCGCAGACTGCAATCCTTTCCCCTGGCGCGATACTTAAAGTCACGTTTACTAGGGACGGGGGTCCGTTACATCTGCGTAACTGTTAGCTCTTCACAGGGTTGGAGGGCATACTGATAATCTTACTTGTAACTAGCTACGACTTCGTCAAACAGAATGGCTCCCCTGGAGGGCCAATTCGGAGGTGGAAGCGTATGCCCCGTGGCCTCTGAAGGCGTGGTCGTCAAAAATTGCTGAATACGAGCTACGGCCCCAATCGAACTCTCCATCCTAGTCCAGGCCTGGATGGTCTGGGTTAGGAGGGCGCTTGACGATAGGACTACCACGAGGGCGACGCCGAGGCTCCCGGGATCCAAGGCATCTGTCAGGGAAGTTGCCACGGCCACAAGTATCACGGCTAGTGCGCCCACTATTAGATCGAGGACAAGGGTAAGCCACTGCTGGACGCAGAAGAGCGTGTAGAATGGCCTCTGCGACTGGTTCAACTTATTGGCTTGCTGTTCGTGGAATTTTGATTCCCAACCAAAGGCACGAATTGTCGAGGCGCCATTGGCGGTCTCTATAAAGTGTTTGTAGAGAGGGGCTTTGGCTCCGATGTCCATGAGCCGGAGCTGTCGCGAGGTACGTAAGTAGTACCGCTGGACAAGATATGACACCACTGCGAGAACTGGAAATATCGCCGCGAGATATTTGCCGAGAACAGACATAATCACCAGTTGGACAATGCATGACGCAGCTCCTGTAAGGCAGAGCTAGTTAGCTCAAGCTACTACTGCACAGGGGAAGCAGGCTATGGCGGTAATTACCTGTCGTGAACTGAATAGCGTGGGAAGGGAGAGTCATGTCGATGAGGTCCATATCTTGGTTGAATCTAACGATAATGAGATCAGTCTACGAGATGGTGCGGCGAGCAAGGTATACCTGTTTGTAATGGTTCCAATATCCGTCTTCTGAAAGAAGCTCAACGGCGCTCTAAGTATCCACCTAGGGTATCAGCAAATGTCACTATCAATACTGGTATAAATATAAATACACTTGCCCGAGGATCGCCGTCAAGAGATCGTCGTGTAACTTGAGTGCGGTGTCGCTGATGATTCCGACGAAGAAGACCCTACATTGGAAAGGTCAGCTAGTCCTAGATGAAGGAGCTGGATGAGCACTCACCAGCATTCTGCCACCATGCTTGCCGTGGAGACAATGAATATCAAGCCATACACCCCAAGATAGAGGCCCAGCTGTTGGTTAGGAGCTCTCTCGTTTGCGGCTGCCCACCTCTGGAGCCATAAAGCTAGTGGTTGACTTAGTGGCTGCGCTGGGTGATATGATGTTGTTGTGGACTTACGTGCATAATTGGAACTAACAGCTGCAACGATGGTTGACAGCGCCCATAACAACACGGAAGAAGCCCTGGCACTGCGGTAGTAATACCTGTAGACAGACCAACTGCCGATTTGCTTCCAGGATGCTACTTCCTCGGTTGTCTCTTCCTCGCCATTGGCAACGTGGCCCAAAATATCGGATTCAGCCTGCTCGCGGTGGACAGAATCCTCGTTTGAGGACTCCATACCAGTTCCGGGGTTGGCTTCTGCCTCTTCGATGAAGTTGGGCGCCCGCAGTTGAATTTCTCCGTAGGACCCATTCTCAACAACTCTACCATCTCTGAGGACGATGATCGTGTCCATGTACGGAAGGAAACGTCCTATCTTTCATCAGTTGTGCTTTGTGTGATTATCTGCGTGATCTTCTTACGGTTATGTGTAGCAAGCACGACAGATATCCCGGCCTTGCGAAAGTGGCCTTCCTCGCTAAACAGGCGTGAGATAATGGTGCTCGTGACCGAAGGGTCCAGTCCACTCGTAACGTCATCTAAGACAACAACGGGAAGCCTAGAATAAACTGCACGGGCAAGGGACTTTATGAGATGTTTTAGTTAGTCACCCTAGGGGCGCCTGACGCCTCGGCCAAATACGGGACTACTAACCAGTCTCTGTCTCTGTCCTCCACTCAAGGACATACCGTTGCTTCCGGCAACGGTCTGGTCGCCTCTAGGTAATCCATCAACATCCTCCTGGAGACAACAGGATGAGACCGAAAAGTCGTACCACTTCTGGTCAAGGGCTAAGCCTCCTGTGATATTGTGTTGTACAGTGTTGTCCATAATCCACGGGGTCTGGGAACAAAAGGCAACTCTAGATGGGATTGGAGTTAAGACGCCACGATTCAAGATCGTCTCTCCGACGATGCTGGCAAGTACTGTTGACTTCCCTGATGCAACTGGGCCGACGATGCCAGTGAACCCTGGACGAATGGTTATGTCGATACTGCAAAGCGTAGGTTCTGGCGCATCCGGGGACCAGGAGATATCAGCGCCTTCGAAACACATGAGAGCTGGCCGTGAAGACGTCGACGGCAGCAGCTGCCCCAGTGGTATATCGTCGGGTAGAGACTCGACGGGGGGCATAGATGACGGAGGCGATATTGGCTGATTTGCGGAGGTTTCCAAACTTAGGTACACGTCAATACGGCCAAAACACGCAGCGGCCTGTATGCAGGCTGGTACAGCGTGACAAAACAACAATAACGATCGTGTTACAAGGGTAATGAGGGAAAGAGACGTGAACGCTTGGGCCGAGAAGAGGGTCTCGTCCTTCCTGACTGTTGCGATGATGATGTACGCCGCAAAGGTCGCGAACGGGGCAAGGTGATCGGGCGCGTTGGCTGGTCATACTGTTAGCAACCGAACTATCTTTCCGCCTCGGTGGGTGCTAGCCGTCGACCTACAAATAACGATCTGCCACACAAGTAGAGATCGGAAACGTTCTGAAGTCTGAAGTTCCACTTTCCTGAGTCGAGAGACGATTTCGTGTAGGACGGGCGTGAGACCGAGCATCTGGACGGCTTTCATATCGAGCAGCATACTCGCAGTTACTGCGATTCTCTTTTGAACGCATTCAACCCATTGCCTCTGGGCTGGTCCGTAACGCGCGGCGACCACCGACACTGTCGACACGGATGCTGCATGTGGATGTCAGCGGAGGAGAAGAGCAAAGGGAAGGCATGGGGATGAGCGAAGCGTGAAGGAAGCCAAGCTTTCCATACAACTGACCTAGGCAGATAATTAATGGCACGGCGGAGGCTCCATAGACCTGACGTGCTAAAAGCCAGACTGCAACCCCAATTTCGGGGATCGATGCCCAAAGCTCATGAACGAATTTCAGTGTCTCGACGATTCGTTCTACATCGGTCCCCATCAGGGTTACTGCGGCCGAATCTTTCAATTGCATACTTTTTAGAGCCACCGTGTGGTAGTAAATCTTTGCAGTGAGACCACATCGAACCATGGCAAGTAAACGATATGTGTAACGCCAGTAAACGGCTCGGGATATCTCTCGTCTGTTAGTCGGCATGGGGAGAGGAAGTCGAGGATTGTTCGTCTACGTACCGCTATGCCCAAGTGAACAAGGACAAAAGCGCCTACTAGAGCCTGGCCGTATCTGCTTTGATCCTTCCCCGGAGGGGCTGCCATATATGACACTGACGATTCTATGAGAAAGGGCTGGCAAAGGGTGAAGGCAGCTAGGCTGAGCCGTGGAAGAATGCCGGAAATGAACGGCATCACATTAGCACCAAATGTTGCTCTGATCAGACGATACCGCCCACTGGTGCTCTTCCAGGAGGCGTCCAGCTTTGTCCGTGTCGATTCTTCCTCCAAGTCATCATCGACAGGGGGGATATCGCCTGGGCTGAGAAGTTTAGAGTAGCCTACTTGGAAGAATGGAAGGAGCCAGATGAAGAAACTTCGGCTCCAAAATCCAGCGGTTTGTTCTTTGGTGGCCTTCCGGTATACTGGACGCAGACGGCTGGATTTTGACGCAGATTCGACTACTAAGGTGGCGGCCGTGATAATGAAGATGACAGTCCACATAACCTTCGCCTCGGCTGGGCACTGGATGATCCAGAGAGAGCGCAGGCGTGGGATCGAAAGGATGGTAGACAGTGAAAGGTAGAGAACGAGCATATCTGAAGGGTTAAGAGAGTGCTGGTCCTCGAGGAAAGACTGGAGACCGGCCGCGGCGATTGCAACTGTACTGAGTATTCCTGATGCGATGGAAAATCTCGTGTGGAGAACTGGGATCTGAAGACGAAAGGCCAGGAATAGTACATGGCAAACCAGAAGCACGGCCAGAAACCCCTTGGCGCGGCATAATTAGCGACTCACGGTTCCCGTCGTAGTAGAGAGCTGGGGGCTACGCACCAACTTGTAGATCGCGAGCTCGTAGGACTCGGTTTTGACAGACCTCTTCCACAGCGACCGGAGCCGCCACGGCAGTAGAAGCAAGAATAAAGCGGTGGGGAGAATCACGAATACAGCATCCTCGAAAAGCAACGTAAAGTCAAAGGCGCGACAGGCAATGGCAACCTGAGGGCCGAATTCGTCGTCGGCATTTTGGTGACAGCCACTCCCTGGTGGAAGGAAAGTCGTCATGGCGTCCAGTAGTGGTGTAAAGTAGGTGCTGAAACGACGAAGCGGTGACTGGTGATGTATTCGATGTAAAGTCCAAGTGGAAACCGGAGGCGTAGTGCATACTTATAAGTGAGGAGGAATACGAGAAAGGAAGACTTGCATGGCCTGCTTGGTGCATGCTATACGGCTTGGTCCACCATCTGGTAACGCGAATCTGATGATTCAGCGTAAGCTGGAAATATGCCCGCTACCGACGATTGCAAAGCTGAGACCGTTCAGAGTAAAGTTGCCATTATGAACGGCTGGAGGGATGTGTTTAAAATCCTAACAGTTTCGAAATTCCCACGTCGCACAGCAATCAGCCTTACTTCACAATTGCCCTTAGCCATCCTTGCCTTGGCCGACCTAGTCGGGATGAAGAAGGCTGTAGTCCTTGCCATTATCGGCCGCTTCATGGCCGGAGGAGTAAAGATATCGTTCATCACATTCGTCCCCGTTGCCGACGTATGCCCTCCTGGGCGAAGGTGCGCAACTTACTTACACATAACGGTAAAGCGGTATTAGTTATTGTATCCTCCTTTCTATTTCACCTTGGGTCTCTATCCAAGGCACGTCTGGTATCGGATGCTTTGGCCCCAAGCGTCTGACATTGCAGTTGCAAGTCATCATAACTGGTATCCCTTCGAGCAGGTCTGAATCTAGTACTCCTAGTACTCATCTCCAATACTCGATCAAATAGGTAGCATCACCGACTTACACATGCTGAGCTCGTAGACGATAACACGTCCAACTAGGCGTATCTTAGGCAGTTGGGGGGCTGGCATGCGGCATGCGAGACGGTCGAGGGACAGTCTTGTTAAAGTCGCCGGATGGCGAGGTTACCTAGGGCTTAGTGTCCTCTAGGATGGGCAGATTGAAAATTGCGGAGGGTTGGCCGTGGTATATCTATTCCTTCGCCATTCAATCTACCCTAAAACGTGAAAAGTAATCGAGGCTCAAACGGACCCGATACTAAAAGTACGGCCCCTATAAGATATCCTATTATAGGGATCGGACTGTGCATGAATTCGGCCGGCTATTAGAGCACTGCAGGATAAAACTCAACATCACCATACTGCCGAACAAATAGGTCCATCGTGAACCTACAAGACCGTAAGTCTCAAGAGATGAAGAAGACGAGTTACAATGGACTCGAAGATGTCAATTATGGATAGTGGATACGGCGCTTCTCTCATGATTGGCCAGGCAGCACATGGGTCAGGCCCCAAGCCTTGGGCTCTTAGCCCCTTGGCTCCGACGAGCTCCGATAATGTCATCTTCCCAGGCTCAGCTTCACGACACGTCCTGTCGTGTGCTTACTCCACCCGCTGACCACCGGCGAATATTCGTCGAAAGAGGCATCGAGCGATCTCAATTGCCCGCCATTACCGCGCAAGATGCCTTCTTCGCGAGTCAACCGCTTGCTGCTGGCGTTCTGCGCCATCGCCGTGGCATGCTGCTTAGCAGAGCATGCGTCCGAAAAACGGAGGGTATTGAGCTTGGAGGAGCTTGACGAACAGCTCCAGGTACGCGTGAAACCGAAATTCCAAGTTCATCCCTTGAGGCTGGTGGTCTGACTCCATGCTCTAGCAATGTGAAGTGGTCCAGGAGCTCAACGCGCAGAAGGCGGCCCACGGACACGCGCCCTCGTCCTCCCTCACGCGCATCTTCGCGATCCTCTTCCCCGGCAGCCCGGCGGTCAACGCCCTCCTCGCGACGCTCTACATCTCCGGCCCTCCCAACTTCCTGCTCGCGCTCTGCCCGCCCAACATCGACCCGTCCTCCCTCTCGGTCATGGTCGCGTTCGCCGTGGGCGGCCTGCTCGGCGACACGCTGTTCCACCTGCTGCCGGAGATCTTCCTCGGCGAGGAGGGCGGGGAGGGCGCGCGGTTCGTACTCGTGGAGCCGAACCGCAACTTGCTTCTTGGGGTTGCCATCCTCGTCGGGTTCATGACGTTTGTTGCAATGGACAAGGGACTACGCATTGCGACGGGGGGTGCGGGGCACGACCATTCGCATGGCCATTCGCACGGGGAATCAAGCTCTCAGGTTGCTGACGCATCGTCCACCGCTGTCGACAGCCCGGACTCGAAGGGGGTCAAGAGCCGTGGCAAGAAGGGCGCTAAAGGTGCCAATGGCAAGGCCGCTGCTCGCCAAGATAGCCCGGCCAAGGAGATGAACCCCAGCGTTAAGCTTGGAGGTTACTTGAACCTGATGTAAGCAGAGATTTACCCCAGGTTTTACGAGGGTCTATCATGTTGGTATTATGTGGTCGGTCTAGAGCTAATCATGGCACGCGCCACCGCAACTTACAGTGCCGATTTCACGCACAACATCACGGACGGCCTGGCGATGTCGGCCTCATTCTACGCCTCGCCCACCGTCGGAGCGACCACGACGGTGGCCGTCTTCTTCCACGAGATCCCGCACGAGGTGGGCGACTTCGCCCTGCTGATCCAGTCCGGCTTCTCGAAGCGGGCCGCAATGGGCGCGCAGTTCGTCACGGCCCTGGGGGCGCTGCTCGGGACGCTCATCGGGATCGCTATCCAGGAGTTTGGCGGCAGTGGCAAGGCAGGCGACGGGCCCATGGCGATGAACGCGGGGCTCTGGGGCACCAGCTTGACGTGGGGCGACATGCTGCTCCCGTTCACGGCGGGCACGTTCCTCTACGTCGGCACCGTGTCCGTGATCCCGGAGCTACTGGAGACGGGGCCGAACAAGTCGGTAGAGCTGCGGAAGACGCTGGTGCAGTTTGTCGCCGTTGCAGCCGGGGCGGGCATTATGCTCTACATCTCGTGGCACGACTGACCGTCTGGCTCGCTCTCACTTACACGAGTCCTAACAACATGAAAGGGGGCCTGAGAGAGCTTAACTGAGCTTCTGTGCGCAAAGTAGTGCTGTTCGTTCGCAATTACACGGTGGGGAATGTAAGCGGCCGAGATAGACTTATACTAGTAGATGATCTGCGATATACTACGCATAGATGCACGAATGTTGCAATAATAATAATACTGCATCGTTTCAGAATCGAGATTGCGGATGAATCGAAACAGTGATGACAGGAACCCATAGATATTGACTGACATAAGCCACAGAGCTGCCGACTTGATGAATAATGGGGTTGGATGACAAACGTGGACGCAAAGTGGATGGATTAGTAAATCCTGCGAAAGGCCCCACCGATGTCGCTGCCGTAAGCCATTCCCGATCGCCAAAAGGTGTGTCGAGCAAAAGGCGTGCCAAGCGCTAGGGATGCAGTTCGTTCATCAACGCAACCACAGGGCTGGAGTGTGACCCCATGTCTACACTAGCCGTATATCGTACCCGCAATCCCAATTAAGCGCTGACGGCGATTGCGTTCTCGTACTTCACGAAGAGACGCTTCTGTTCTCCCAGTACTCGCCGAGTCCTAACCCCATTCCTCACTCCGTCAGGTCAGCTCTCACCTCTAGCTAGAGATGTAGAGACGCAACCTCTTCTCGTCAAAACCGAGGCTCATCAACGCTTTCTTTGGCGGTGTCATTAATTAGCTTAATCTGTGATACATGTCTGAGTTTTCGCAACTTCGCAATCTCTAACGCAGAGAAGGGTGCATCCTCCCCAGCTAGTATCTCTGGAAAGGGACTAGCCAACGGCTATGCAATCCCGGCACCCTGGCTCGTGGCCGATGACACGCACCCAGGCGGGTCAACTGTCTTCGTTCTCAAACTTTATTAATTATTGTTTTGGAGGAGGGTCTCGGCGGTTTCTAGTCTCCGTTAATCGGACTTTCGAGGTAGCAGCATGATGGATTTTTTTTTCGTACCTATGCCTCTAAAGGTAGGGGGAAGCGACGCGGGTGAAATACCACACTGCCGGTGGACGCTCTCTCTGACACCCTGTTGGAGCCGGCTTGCAATGGGTCATCGACTAATATGAACAGATCGACCAACTTCCTTTCGAGAGTGGGGGATAAGCGGCATGTTTGGATAGGCGTGTTCATTACTCGTCCCCGCGGGCAATGAGCTCATACCTGTCGCTACCCGCAGGCTCAGGTCGCACAATGCGGAGAAACTACAGTATCACAAGAATCCGCGAGTCCGCGGGCCCAGGAGTTGTCTGCTGTGTCCCCAACATGGTCGCGAACATACAACAAGCTGGCTTCTTTGGCTGGGCATTCTGGGGGGCGCTGAATTGGGATCGGAGCCAGGACCGGGAGCCAGTGAGAGGAGTCATCGGCGGGGTGGGTCTCCTCCCCACTCCCAATCCCGCGCTGTTTCGTCAATTGACCCACACTTCGCGCCCTTCAAGTTGCAAGTTCGACAAGTGGAGTGCCGCGACGACACACCCCCAAGGCGTCACCCATCCTGGTGGCGCCTTGCGAGTACACACCCAAGAAACCACTACTACCCTTGACACCTACGCGGATGGTGGTGTATTACGGTAAGTGCCCGCCAGGCCGGCCCAGACATGGCACGGGCACATGGTTATTGCTCCAGGGCCCCAAATTATTACCATCATGGGCTCGAGTTCCACACCCTACACCCTTTACTTGACATGCTCCAATCACACCTTGCCTGCCCGTCGTGACAAAAGTGTCGAAGCGGAGTTGTTGACAAACAGCTTGCTTGGTAATGAGTCAACCTCTCTCGAGAGTGGGCAGTCGTCCAAGTCTTCGTCACTATCTCCCATGACTATATAGGTTGGATATCTCCTTTACTTCTTTGAATCATTGCTTCGTTAGGTCACATCACTACTTCAGCCCATCAGCCCTATTGGTACATCAGTGTGATAGCACACACTAGCAGTCCAACAGTCCAACACTCTAGTTTAATAACATCCCACCAACACGTCCATCACCGGCCGTCTGAACATTCATCACACACACAAGCATATAAACACACACACACACACACACATGTCCATCGATCATATCCTCCCGTCGCGGAATAACTTCCTCGACTCGGTGACCGCTGCCATGACTCCAAGCTTCGCCGAGTCTGGCGATTTGCCCCGCCACACCGCGAAGATGGGATACCCCAAGTCCAATATCCAGGTAAACCTGGACAACCACTTCGGTTCCAAGGTCTATACATCAACTTCTCCAGTCACTGGGCATGTTGCCATCATGACTCGGCGTGACGTGCGATTCGATACCATCGAGATTCTCCTCGTTGGCCGCACCAAGACTCGCGTGGATGGAGTCAACGCCGCCCAAGAGGTCTCCCATACCTTCCTAAAGATGGTTATGCCAATTTCCGAGTCCACGTATCCTGTCCCAAGGATTCTCCAGAGTGGCCAGACCTACACGATCCCCTTTGATTTCGTCATTCCGAATTACCTCACAGTTCATGCCTGCAACCACAAGATCCAGTCCGATCAACTTCTGGATCAGCACGTCCTTCTACCACCCACCATGGGAACGTGGGAGAAGGACGACATGGCACCCGAGATGGCCCACGTCGAGTACTCCGTCAGGGCTCGCGTGTTCCGCCAGTCCGATCTTGAAAAGCCACAAATCAAGGTCATGGAGGCTTCTCAGAACATCCAAGTACTACCGACATCCACCGAGGAAGCTCCGCTTAACATCACCAAGCACGACAGGATTTACACCATGGAGAAGTCCAAGACGTTGAGGAAGGGCTTTCTCTCAGGGAAGCTTGGCCGCTTGACGGCCGAGGCGACCCAGCCCGGTGCCGCCTTCGTGCGGCCAGATGGGCTAGCCGTGTCCGGCACTGCGGCGCAGATCGAGCTCAAGTTCGACCCGGCCTCTGCCGACATCGTCCCTCCCAAGGTCACCGGTGTCACCGGCAAGGTAATCGCACACACATATTACAGCAGCAGCGGGATTTCCACTCTGCCCAATCTCGGAGACTGGACTCGGGAAGCCGTCAATCAGAGGCGTGGCGCCTATACGACGTCGGCACCCCTACCCGCCGTGAACATCTCCAAGGCTCGGTGGGCACAACACCTCGTCTCAGACATCCGACGGGATTCGGGATACTCGACCCAGGGTCGGTCGCAGGCGGACTCGGACTCGGATCACGAAATTGAGAAGCCCAGCCCCAGAGGACGTCGGTCTCACGGGTCGGAGAGGACAAAGACGACGCCCTCATCCCCTATCTTCCACACCACGACGCTGCGGGTTCCGATCAACCTGCGCCTGGACAAGAAGACCTTCATCCCGACATTCCACTCGTGCATCGCATCCCGCTTCTATACCGTCCAGCTCTCCTTGTCGCTAAGCTCTGGGTCCACTACCCACTCCGTTACTCTAACGCTGCCTCTTCAGGTAGCGGTGGCGTCGGATCTCATGCACGGCACTGGGCTGCCGAGCTTCGAGTCCGCCGTCGAGGAGGCAGCGGCCGACGACTATCTGGCACCACGGGTGATCCAGGTGCCCGATCACCAGTATACGGCGACGAGTGTGTTACCCGGGTACGGCGAGAGGACTGCGGCGAGGTGATGCTAGCAATGATACCACGGATTGTTCTCTTTTGTTGTCTTAATCTAATGAGTGGTTGGTTTCCTCATGAGCGGGTATGATGTACATTGTTTTACGGGCATGAACCAAAATATACCTAGAACGGTGTTGGGTTAGAGTGGCAATTGGCTTCTTCACATATAGTAATGCTACTCAAGTTTACGTTTGCTATTCTTTTATTTCAAGAGTGAGACCACAGTTGCAGCGAGATTGAAGGAGTACCTAGACACTGGCCCGGCCTACTCTGACGAAGAACTACCCTAGAAGAGCAGTGAAGACGGTGACCTGATGCTCGTGGAAGAAGCCATATAGTTGGCGTGGAGTAAGTACAAGCCTTTTGCGCAGATAATCGTTGTAAAATTTATCAAGGGGCTGCTTTGGGTCGCAAAGTTGTTATCCCATGGCCTTGCGAATGCCTTCAAACTTGTGGATCTTGAATAGGGGTTCCATGCAGTCACAGCCGACCCACGGGACCGAACGATTAAGGATTTATGTGTATGGACCCGCAGCTATCGCCGACCTTGACTTCATCTGCGGTCAATGATCCGCTAGATTCGGAGCACAAGAACCCCTTCCGGCATTACATCTTCGTTGCCTGTATGGAGTAGGTATGCAGCGGGATTCCTACATCCCGGATGGAGGTCTGACCAGTCTTTCTTTTCGTCGGCGTCAGGCATTACGCAAGGTCGTGAGGGAGGGAGGCAGGGAGGGAGGGACCTATACCAATTTAGTGGACCTGTCAGACATCAAGCCTCGGGGCTCGACAAAATCTTAGGTCAATAAAAACAAAGGGGAGCGCTGGAATCGACAGCCAGGCCCAGACGCGGGAGATTCTCCTTATTTCCATGCGCCAAGCCCAATACGTCGAACCTTAAAAGTGGCGAGGCCCACTAAAAGAAGGACAACCCAGGCTTTTCCTAATTTAGCCATCCATGCGGTGATGCTTATCTCTCAAATTCATCCCACTCCGAACTCCGTGACAACGTGTACATCTTCGTTCCCCGTTAGGCAATTCGAAACCTCGAAACATCCAACGCGGACGATCGACCCGTCAGCCTGGGCTTAGCCGCGATTGCCTGCCGAAGCAATTCCAGGTACTCGGTGCCGATTACATTCGTTTGTCGGTCCACTTAACCCTTGCGCCCGCTCACCTCAGCCGCGTTTGCTGCGAACGCCACAGACACGCGATCATTGACCCAACCCGACCGTTCCGCGACCCGGCCATAAGGTCTTCTCTGTTGCAAGGGT
>Ga0164242_10003703_pt1 | contig 17339 bp, 15 predicted proteins | sample OricomgcompostMG_FD_108783 | JGI IMG/M metagenome (GOLD analysis project Ga0164242, IMG submission 108783) | Miracle-Growth compost microbial communities from Emeryville, California, USA - Original compost - Miracle growth compost (MG) ...
CGATCTTCATGGTCAGTTCCTCTCATGACGGCTTCACGTCCGCCATCCTGAGCGGCCGCCAGACCATCACATCAACCGGCCACAACACTTGCTGGCGTGAATCGGACGCCGCGATCGACCCCGCTGGAAGCCGCGCCACCATAGGCGCATCTCCGCCTCCCCGAACTCGTGGGCCACCGGTTTGGTCGCGTGCCGGCGCAGGGTCTCCTCGAAGGAGAGGTTCCAGATGTAGGAACGGGACACCCCGCGATGATCTTGGACCAGTTTCATCAAGGAGTTGGCATACCTGGAGGCGTTCATGATGCCTTCGATGATCACGTCCATCCCACGATCAAGCAGCTCCCGGGCGATCAGGTCGATCAATGCGATCGGGTGATCACCCTGATCGCCGCCGGTGCCCACGATCTGTCGCCTGATCACGTCCTGGCCGATGATCGCCACCGTGCCCGTCGGGCGCGCTGCGCGGACCGCCGCGGCCACGGTCGACTTTCCCGACCCGCTGCTTCCTCGCAATGTGATCAGTCGGGTCGCCGCCGCGCCGACGTGGGTGCTCGGCCGGTGAATCGTCACCTGCTGATCATGCCCGAAGTCGGCATTGCCCTGGGCGGGTCTCACAGCTGATGCCGTACCCAGACGTTGGGCTCGACGTACACGGCATGATCATGATCGGTTGTGCAATGAACCGGAGTGAGGGCATGTGGGACCTCGACCTGGCCATTGGTATCGAAGGGGAGTCCGGTCCACTCCCGCCAGTCCGCGAGGGAGGAGCCGACGACCATCGAAGCCGGTGCGATCTTCTCGATCACGCCGCCGGCGCGGACGTGGATCCGCAACCAGGGATCTTCCGGAAGCCCGTGCGCCCGGGTCCGGTACGCGTACTCGCTCATCGGAGTCGCGGGCTCAAGGTGCTTGTGGCTTGGCCGGACCGGTGCGAAGAGGGTGTCGAAGCCACGCGCGCGGGCGGCATCTCGCATCGCGTTGAGGATCAGTGTCGACAGGCCGCGACCCTGCCAGTCCGAATGCACCGACACCTCCAAGGCACTGGCAACGTCCGGTTCGACACCTTTGCGAAGATCAGAACCGACCCACATCAGCACCTGATCCCACCCAGTGTCGGGTAGCTCCCGACGGCCGTCCAGATCCAGCCGGAACGCTGTGGCCTGCCCGTGGCCGACAACGCGCCCTTCGTCGGTGGCGACCACCGTCAGCTCGGGATAGGCGGCGGTCGCGACGCTGTACAACGACCAGCCGACCGGATCGTGGTCCATGAACGCCGGCCAGGAGTCGGGCATCTCCCAGATCCGTGATCCGGATTCGGGATGGTCGGCACGAGTGGTGATCTTGACAACCATGCGCCGGAGCGTAGCGGCCCCGGCGAGACCATAACGACCCGTTTCCTGCTCGGACCGCCCCGGGCCGGACTTCCTGATCATCGGCGCGCAAGCTCCACCAGTACGGGGACGACCTCGCTGGGCGGCGGCAGCTCTGACAGGGCGGCCGCCACCCGCCGAGCCGACTCCGCATAGGAGGTGCTGGTCAACAGCCGGGGCAGATCGGCTGCGCCGCGAGCCACATTTCCGGGCTGCTGGTCCGTGGTGAGGCCGGCCCCCACGGCGGCGACCCGATTGCCGTTGACCACCTGGTCGAAGGTGAAGAGCGGCGTCACCACCTGGGGAACGCCGGCGGCCAGACCACCGATCGTCGTACCGAATCCGCCGTGGCCGAGCATGGCTGCCGCGTGTGCCAAGACCTGTTCCTGCGGCACCCACTGCCGGACCTGGGCGTTTGCCGGCAGCGCACCGAGGGTCTCGGGATCGAATCCCCGCCCGGTCGTCATGAGGATGCAGGCATTCAGATCGGCGAGAGCGTCCAACGCCTCTGCGAACACGCCCTTGAAGGGTGGGATGGAGCCGGTCACCGAGCCGAAGGTGACGTAGATCAGCGGCAGGTCGGGGTCGCCCCACTCCAGGGGGCGGGGCTCGGTGGCTGTCCCAGTCGGTTGGTGGAACCGTCTCACCCGGCCGGTCCCGGGCGGCGCACCGCCGGCGGCGTAATCAAGTAGCTCGGGGACCAGGCTCAGGACGTCCTCGGTGGCCGGTGCCTTTGCCAGCAGTCCGTCGCCGAGACCGACCAGCTCACCCAACTCGTCCAGCGGATCTGCCATGCTCTCGGCGAGGCGACAGGCCGTCTCATGCATACCCATGCAGACCTGGACGTGCGGCACACCCGACCGCTCCGCCGCGGCGAGCGCAGCGATCTCGGCCGGCTCACGGAGGATCACGTCCGGCCGCCACCGCTCGACGATCTCCAACACCGACGGCAACGCTGCCTGCGCATCGATCCGGCCGAACACCTCGCGGATGACCAGTGCGTCGGCCTCCTGGACGGGCAGGGTCATCAACTTCGCCACGACCGGACCGATCACCTCCGGCGGCGGATCGGGAAACGGTTCGTGGTCGAGGCCGGTCCGGGCGACCGAGGCCGTGTACGACTCGGGTGCGGCGACGCGTACTTCGTGGCCGGCCGCAACGCACGCCCGCGCGAACGGCACCAACGGCCCGAAGTGGCCGTCATTGCCCGTGCTCGAAAAAAGGATCCGCACATGCCGAGAGTCCCACTCCGACGGCTCCGGCGTTGCCAATACACCGAATACCCCGGGTCGGGGCCACAAGTCCTGGTTGGATCCGGCGGATCGCGCCCGCGACGTTCCCGCGAGTGAGACGCTGGTCGGGTGACGGGCGCGATCGAGTCCGACTACCTGGTGGTCGGCGCCGGTGCCACGGGAATGGCGTTCACCGACGCCCTGATCCATCACGCCGACGTCCACGTCACGCTGGTCGATCGTCGACACGGCGTCGGTGGGCACTGGCTGGAGGCGTACCCCTTCGTCCGGTTGCACCAGGCCTCGGCCTTCTACGGCGTCGCATCCACTGTGCTCGGTGGTGCCATCCAACCCGACGGCCCGGAGAAGGGTTTGCACGAGCGGGCGTCGCAACCGGAGATCTGCGACTACTACCAGCGGGTGCTGGACACGATGATCAAGACCGGCCGGGTCGACTTCCTGGGCAACCGCGACTACCGCAACCGCACGGTCGTTTCCCGGCTGACCGGTGAGCGGCTGGCCGTCTCGCCCTCGTGCCGGATCGTCGATGCTCGCTATCTGGCGCCGTCGATCCCAGCCGAGACTCCGCCACCGTTCGACGTCGGGTCGGGTGTCCGGGTGGTGCCGGTGAATGATCTCGTCCATCTCGAGGACCCCGCCGGCCAGTTCGTCATCGCCGGCTCGGGCAAGACCGCGACCGACGCGATCATCTGGTTGCTCGGGCGGGGTGTCGATCCCGACTGCATCCTGTGGGTCCGGCCGCGCGACCCGTGGATGCTCAACCGTGCGGTCGTACAGCCCGATCCGGCGATCTTCCAGGGAATGGTCGCAGACATCATGGAGGCCGGTGCTGCGGCGTCATCCCTGGATGATCTCTTCCTGCGGCTCGAGGACGCCGGCGTGATGCTCCGCATCGACCGCACCGTCCGGCCGACGATGGCCAGGGCGCCGACGTTGGCGACCTGGGAACTGGAGCAGCTGCGGTCGATCGAGAACGTCGTTCGGCGCGGGCACATCCGAGCGGTCTCGCCCGGAAGAATGATCTTCGACGGCGGACCGGTGGCGATCCCGGACGATGCCGTGATCGTGCACTGTGCGGCCGAAGGCCTGAAGCAGCCGCCCCTGGTCCCGGTCTGGCGCCCGGACGTGATCACGCTGCAACCGATCCGGGCCGGTTTTCCCTGCTTCGGCGCCGCCGTGGTGGGTTACGTCGAGGCAACCCGCAGCGACGATCAGATCAAGAACGCGCTCTGCCCGCCGACGCCGTACGGAAACACCCTGGCCGATTGGGTCCGGATGACCGTGCTGGGTGCCCGGGCATCACGGTCGTTCCTGGCCGAACCCGACATCAAGGCGTGGGCCGATCGGGTGGCGCTCAATCCGAGCAGGGTGCCGACGAGGTATCCGCGGAGCGACGCCTTGGACCTGGCCGCGGCGCGGATCGCAGCCTCCAGCGGCCCAGGTATGGCCGGACTCAGCGAGTTGGCCGGCCTGGACCGCTGACTCGAACGCTACGGCTTGATGTTCTGGTTGAGATGGAACAGGTTGTTGGGATCGTACGTCCGCTTGACCTGGACCAGGTGGTCGTAGTTCTCCCGGTAGTTGTCGGTGATCTTGTCGTAGTCGTCGTCCTGCATGAAATTGATGTAGCCACCGGGTTCGGCCCACGGCCTCATCGCCTGGTAGTAGTCACGCACCCACTGGATGCGTTCGGCGTCCTTGGCCGGGTCCGGCCATGCTGCGACGATCACCTGTGCGTACTTGGCATCGCGATAGGCGAACGCCGTGTCCGACGCACCGACCCGGTGGCAGGCGCCGTTGACCGGGTAGAGGTGCATCGTGGCGCTCAGCTCGGGCACCCGCGAGCCATGCTCGACGAGAGCAGACACGGCATCGCCCGGCAACTCCTTGATGAAGGAACCCTTCCAGTAGGAGCGAATGCCTTTCGGGAACAACACGTCGAAGGCGGTGTTGAGCGCCGGATAGGGCAGCGGCGCCGTACCGTTGGCCACCACCGGGGCGACGTCCCAGAACGGCTGCAGTGCCCGCTGTGCCTCTTCCATCGGTCCGGTCCAGTGGACGACGGCCGCGATGAGCGTGTCCCCGTGCCTGTCCTCGGGAATGAAAGGCAGCGGTGGTGCGATCTGGAATGCTGGAAAACCGCCGAACTCTTCGGGCGCATCCGTGATGAACTCATCGAACATTTGCAGCACGGTTGCCGCATCTTCCAGGTTGTAGAAGATCGGACCGGCGAATACCTGATCCACATCGTGCAATTGGAATTCCATTGAGGTGACGACACCGAAGTTGCCGCCGCCACCGCGCAGACCCCAGAACAATTCCTCGTTCTCCTGGGCGCTGGCGGTGACGAATTGGCCATCTGCGGTCACCACGTCGGCCGACAGCAGATTGTCGATGGACAGGCCGTACCCGCGGCTCAGATAACCGATCCCGCCACCCAAGGTGAGGCCGGTGACGCCGGTCGTGGAGATGATGCCGCCGGTGGTCGCCAGCCTGAAGCCGTGTGCCGCGTGGTTGAAGTCGCCCCAGGTCGCACCGCCGTCGACACGTGCCGTCTTGGTCCGCGGATCGACCCGCACGGTCCGCATCGGCGACAGGTCGATCACCAGACCGCCGTCGGTGGTGCCGAAGCCGGGGGCGCTGTGTCCACCGTCCCGGATCGACAGATCGAGGCCGTTGTCCCGGGCGAAATTCACCCCGGCGATCACATCGGCCACTTGTTGCGCTTGGAGCACTGCCAGCGGTCTTTTGTCGAACATGCCGTTGTGAACCGCGCGGGCCTGGTCATAGTCATCGTCACTGGCCGTGACGACCCGCCCACGCACCTGTTCGAGAAGCGGCGCAACGTTGAGACCGCTCGCAGAACGATCAAGAGTAGTGTCTGACATCGTTTCCCCCCGATGCGATTTCGCTGGCAGATTAAATTACCACTGCGCAACCAAGAACTGCCAGACAAGGAGTCGGGGATATCGTCGGTTGCTGTTTGGAATTGTGCGCAAAAAAGAAAACTCGCGCACATCGGCACTTTTATGTCTGTCGACGTCTTCGCCGTCGATCCCTATCATGCGGGCGTGACCACAACCCAGCCTCGGAGTGCAGCACAGGCCCAGTCACCGTCCGGCCCGCGACCGGCTATCGTCCTGGTCTCAGCCGAGCACGACGCCCGGATGCGCGAGGAGTTCGGCCGGTACGAGCGCGACTACGAACTCCGCACTGCCCGTTCCTGCGCCGAGGCGATCGGTGCCGTGGAACGGCTACGGGCCGAGGGATCCGACATCGCCCTGTTCGCCAGCGATTCCCGGCTGCCGGATGCCGACGTCCTGGTGGCGTTCTCCGCGTGGCGTTCGGCAGTGCCGACCGCACGCCGGGTGATCGTCACCCCGTACGACCGGTTCATCGTCGATGCGCCGCCGTTGCGCCGCCCGATGGCCAAGGGCAAGTACGACGCGTATCTGTTGATGCCACGCGGGCCGCGGGACGAGGAGTTCCACAACGCGATCACCGACCTGCTCTCGGACTGGGGATCGACCGTGCCCGATCCCGAGGCGGTCACGGCCAAGATCATCGCGCCGACCCAGACGGCGCTCACGCTGCAGATCCGGGACTTCTTCGAACGCATGGGGATGCCCACCCGCTTCTACAGCCCGGACAGCGAGATCGGTCGGCGGGTGGTGGAGGCCGTCGGCCCGGACGTGGACTTTCCGCTGGTCTGGTCGATGGTCCGCGAACCGCTCGTCGCCCGGTCGGTCAGTGACGTGGCACGGCAGATCTACGGCGCACCGGACGAGGTGGCCGTCGCCGGTGTCGTCGATCTTGTGGTGATCGGGGCCGGGCCGGCCGGGCTGGCCGCCGCCGTGTACGCGGCATCCGAGGGCCTGTCCACCGTCGTCCTGGAGGCGGGTGCGATCGGTGGCCAGGCGGGCACCAGTTCGATGATCCGCAACTACCTCGGCTTTCCCCGCGGCATCTCCGGGATGCGGCTGGCCCAGCGGGCGCGGAACCAGGCGCTGCGTTTCGGCGCCCAGTTCTTCACCGGTTGGCCGGCCGAGGCATTGGAACCCGGTGACCCGCACGTCGTGGTGACCGAAGGCGGTCGGATCCGGGCCCGGACGGTGGTCATCGCCAGCGGAGTCGACTACCGCAAGATCGGCGTCGATTCGATCGAGGAGCTCGTCGGCAACGGAGTCAACTACGGCGCAGCGCTGACCGCCGCCCGGGAGATGGAGGGACGGGACGTGGTGGTCGTCGGCGGCGGAAACTCTGCCGGTCAGGCGGCCGTCCACCTAGCCCGCTTCGCCCGTTCGGTCCGTCTGGTGGTCCGCCGGCCCGGGCTGGAGGAAACCATGTCCTCCTATCTGATCGGCGAGATCGCCTACACCCCACGGATCACCGTGCAGACATGCACCCGGGTGGTCGACGGCGCCGGCAACCCCGGTCTGGAGCGGTTGACCTTGGAGGACACCCGGACCGGCGAACGCACCACCGTGCCGGCCGCCGGACTCTTCCTGCTGCTCGGCGCGGACCCGAAATGCTCGTTCCTGCCCCAAGCCATCGGCACCGATGACCACGGGTTCGTGCTGACTGGCCGCGACGTACCGCAGGAGGCCTGGGTCGACGGACGGCCGCCCGCCGACCTGGCGACGACGGCTCCGGGCGTGTTCGCCGTCGGCGACATCCGCTCCGGTTCGATGAAGCGGGTAGCGGCGGCGAGCGGCGAGGGTGCCTCGGTCGTCCCGCTGGTCCATCGGTGGCTGGCCGACAGCTCCGCTGTCGCCACGCCGTGATCCGGGAGGATGATCACGACCGGGCGAGCCCGTCGCCGGGGTCGTGGCAGGCTGACGCCGTGTCAATCAGCATCGAGCGCGCAGATTTCGACGATCCGGCCCTGGCCCCCTTCCTCCAAGCGCACCTTAATGATCTTGAGCCGATCAGCCCGCCGGAGAGCCGCCACGCTCTCGACCTCGGCGCATTGCAGGCTCCGGGCGTACGCCTCTGGGTGGCCCGGGCCGCCGGAACCGGTGTCCTGGTCGGTACCTGCGGGCTGGCCGGGTTGGCAGACGATCATGAAGAGTTGAAGAGCATGCGTACCGACCCGGCATATCGCGGGCGCGGTGTTGCACGCCGGTTGCTCGAGGTGATCATCGACGACGCCCGTCGTCGTGGCGTCCGCCGGATCTCGTTGGAAACCGGAAGCGCTGACTTCTTCGGCGCAGCCAGGAGGCTCTACACCAGCGTCGGTTTCGTCGAGTGCGGCCCGTTCGGCCACTACGTCGAAGACCCGCACAGCACGTTCATGACCATGGGTCTGCCGGACACGTGGGATGTTGGTGCTGCGACTGACCAGCACCGACTTCCCACGTGTCAGCGGACATGATCACCGACTGCAGCGGTGAGGGAATGAAGGCGGGCGGACAACTGCCGTCATTCCCTCACCGGGTCCCGGACAAGCCGCGCCATGACGATCCCCCGTTGCGTCAGGTCTGCAGGCGTCCGGGTGGAGATCCGGGTCGGCGCCGTTCCCCCGATCAGCGGCCGTCCGATCTCCCGATCCGCACCCATCGGCGATGGGCACTGGTCACAGCCTGGCGCATCCGTCGACTCCGGTCATCAGCCCTGAGCATCATCCTGAAGTACAACGCAAGGATGACGTCGACGCGTCACCAGCAGTAGTCGCAGTATTTCTGGGACGGAGGGCTGCGCAACGGATCGATCGGCGCAATGATCTGCTGCATGCAGATCGGTTCAGACGTCGCCATCCACCGGCAGGGCGACGATGGGAACGCCGGAAAGATCGCCGGAGCCGGCCGAGTGATCCACCCGCGGGTCGTCCAGGTTTTGCCTCCGCTGGATGCGGAGCTGTCCCGGGTCGCCCGCAGCGCCGAAGAGTTCGTGATCGTGGGCGAGCAGGGCAACCACCCCGTCGCCCGGATCAGGCCGGGATTGGTGAGCTATGCCGAGGCGGCTGAAATCCTGTCGAGGGAGATCCCGCAGGTGGAGCTGGTCGCGACCGAGACCGGAATCGTCGTCTTCGAGACCGAGGTGGATCTCGCCGATGATCCGGACGGCGTGATCAGCAGCCCGTGGTGGTGCCGGGTGATCTGCCTCAATTCCTGTTCTTCGTGTTGACGTGGCTGGCGATCGCAAGCGCCGGGTTCCGATCGTCGGCGCACCGGTTCTTCAAACACTGCTGGACTGTGTGATCGCAGCAGCCGCCGGCGCGTTCGATGTGACCACCTACCTGAGCGCCGACACCAGCGGCCTGCGGCATGGCGGCGGATTCCCGGTGCCGGTCGGCGTCACCCTGATCATCATCGGGGCCGGTGCGTTGGTGTTTCGTCGGCGCTGGCCGACTGCCGTATTCGTTGTGGTGTGGTGCGTCGGCTTCAGCGCCGTGATCGCCCCGGACATGCAGCCGATCGCTATTGTGTTGGTCGCTCTGTACGGGGTGGCCGTCGCGGCGAACCGGTACGTTGCCGTCTTCGCCCTGATCGCGTCGATCGGCGTGATGGGCGTGACCGCGGTCAACACCGGCCCTATCGGAACGACCCATTGGGTGTCGTGGTTGCTGGGCACCATCGTCGCCGACATCCTGCTGCCGGGAGCCATCTGGTCCTTCGGCCGCTTCCGGCACCGTTCGCTGGGCAGGATCCGGGCATTGGACCAGGAACATCGGCTGGCGCTGGAGACGGCACGCCGGGACGAACGGCTGCGGCTGAGTCACGAGTTGCACGACATCGTCTCGCACACCGTCAACGTGATGACGCTGCAGGCCGCGGGCGCCCGGGCGATCATGGGACAGGACCCGTCCCGGGTCGAACCGACGCTGGAGGTGATCGAGCGGGCCGGCGTCCAAGCTATGAACGAATTGCAGCGGCTGTTGGGCGTGTTGCGCGCCGACGGCGGTGATCAGGAGCAGGCATCGCAGCCGTTGCTTGCCGATCTTCCGGGACTGCTGGAGACCGCCCGATCCTCGGGCCAGAGAGTCGAGTTCGTGATCAACGGTCCGCCGGGGGAGTTGGATCCCAGCGTCGAGCTGGCCTGCTACCGCGTGGTGCAGGAGGCCTTGACCAACGCCCGCAAGTACGCCGGTCCCAGCGCCAATGTCGCGGTGGGGATGGAATGGGTGCCGCCGCAGCTCGTGATCACCGTACGCAACGAGCCGGGTTCTCCGATCCCTGGCCAGCCTGTGTTGTCCACCGGCAACGGACTTGCCGGGCTGGGCGAGCGGGTGCGTCTGGTCGGCGGGCAGTTGGAGACCGAGTCGTTGCCGGAGGGCGGTTTCGTGGTGCGGGCCGTACTTCCGGTGGCGTCGATGCGTACCGACGCGGCTCAACGCGCCGTTCACTGAATCGAGCCGTGTCCGGAACGAAGCAATCCTGGTCAGACGGCTCGGACCGCCCGCGCCGACGTTATCATCGGGTGGGCATGACTGATGCCCAAGACTGATCCGCTGGGGGATGAGGGGGCGCGACCGGAGTGCCGATCTCTGTCGTGGTGGCCGATGATCATGCACTGATCAGGGCCGGAATCGTGATGTTGCTGGCCGCGCAGACCGACATCACGGTTGCTGGAGAGGCTGCGAACGGCAACGAGGTGCTGGAGCTGGTCGATCAGCATCATCCCGACGTCGTGCTGATGGACCTGCGGATGCCCGGCCTGGACGGTATCGAGACCACCCGACGATTGACTGCAGATCCGACGGACGGGCAGCATCCGACCAAGGTGTTGGTGCTGACCACGTTCGCCGATGACGAGTCGGTCTATCCGGCGCTGCGGGCCGGCGCCCACGGCTATCTGCTGAAACATGCGGCGCCCCAGGATCTTGCAACCGCGATCCGCCGCGTCGCCGGCGGCGACGCCTGGTTGGATCCGTCGATCGCGGGCGGCGTGATCCAGCGTCTCACCCACATCCCTGAGGAGGCTCCGGACGCCGCCGAGCTGATCTCGGTGCTGACGCCGCGGGAACGGGAGGTCCTCGCGTTGATCGCACAGGGCATGTCCAACCGGCAGATCAGTCAGCAGCTGGTGGTCAGCGAAGCGACGGTGAAGACCCACGTTGCCCGGGTGATCATGAAGACCGGATGCCGGGACCGTGCCCAGGTCGTCGCGCTGGCGTACCGATCCGGGCTGATCCGGGTCAGCTGACCGAGGCTCGGTCGGTTCGGCCGGTGCCAAGCAGTCCTGCAGCGTCGTCAGGCGCTGACCTTGGCGTCCTCGTACGATCCACTGGCCTGGGCTTCTTCGAAAGCCCGGTGCACGGCATCGGGGATCTTCCCGCGGGCGGAGATTCGCAGGCCGTTGGCGATCGCCCAGTTGCGGATGGCCTGCGCGTGGGCCCGATCGACTCTGGTCATCGACCGCGGTGACGACGGCTGTTTGGTGTCCCGGCTGCGTCGTTGCCGCCTGTTGTTCCTGGGCACAACACGTCCGCGTTCCCGCCATGGGCGCAGGCACTCGCGAAGTTCGTCGGCGTGTTCGGCCGACAGATCGATCTCATAGGCCACGCCGTCCAACGCAAAGTACACCGTCTCATCAGCGGTGCTGTGACCATCAAGATCATCTACCAGTACGGCAGTGACCCGGTGAGCCATCTTTCCTCCCCCGATGGGCAGTCCTCCCCGATGGGACCACCCAGGCACCATCGTAAATGTCGATGCGCCTTTGTGTGCGGAGTTTGGAATTTCGGCAGCGAGGCTCAAAGGGCGGCATTCGGCGGGTGAAAAGGTGTTTGTGTCCGCACGAGAATTTCGTGTCTGCCAAGATCACCGCGTCGATACGGGTTTTCGCTAGCGGCGGGTGACCACGGGCGTCAGATCCGGATCATCGGTGACGTCCTCGAACGGATAGACGCCCGGCTGCAGGTGGGTGTGCGGCAGGCGCAGCAGATCCTGATCAACACCGCCCGGGGTGAGCCCGAGCTTCCAACCGGCGGCTGCCTCGTACAGCTCCGGTTCGAGATACCCGATCTTGACGATCACGATGTCTGCCTGCAGCGGATCCAGCCCGAGGGAGGTGAAATCCCTGATCTTGTGGAACGGCTTGCGGCGCTCGGTGACGATCTCGTGGACCGAACCGCTGCGCAGCACGACCTGGGTGCCGGCCGTCGGATCTCCCTCGGTGATGGAGAAGACCTCCGCGGTCATCGGCACCGGCCCGCGCGGTCCGCCGTCCACGTGGCCGCCGACCCGGACCTCGACGGTGCCGCCCACCCCGGCGGCAACCGCCGCCGCGACAGCCTCGGGATCGAAGATCGAAGCATGGATCACGGTGTACTCGGTACCGGAGAATTCCGGGCGCTGCAGCAGTTCGCCCAACGTCCAGGAGACGTCCCCGGTACCGCCGGCGGTCGGGTTGTCGCCGGAATCGGAGATGAAGTACGGCCGCGGGGCATCGGCGGCCAGCGCAGCATCCAGCGCGTCGTCGAGGGGCAGCGCGTCGGCGACGAAGACGAAGTCCTTGCGGGCATCCCAGTACAGCCGGGCCAGCCGCTCGGCCTCCCGGGCGATCACCGCCTGATCATCGCCGGTGACGACCACGGCGCATTGGTTGCGCGGTTCGTCGGCCCAGGCGTAGCCGACCCAGATCGCGGCGTCGAGGACGCCGTCCAGGGCCTCGGTTCTGGGCACCTCGGCGTAGATGCTCCTGGCCGGTTCCAGCCGGGTGCTGGTCTTCTCCCCGGGCAGCAACACCGGAACCTGCCGCCACGCCTTGTACGGCCGCCGGGCCCCGGGATCCGAACCGGTGCGGGCCCGGAGGCGCGCGAGCAGGTTGTAGACAGCCCGCTCCTTGGTGTTCATCGCGTCCTCGTGCGGGGCCATCCGATAGCAGGTGATCAGATCTGTGGCGTCCAGGAGAGCACGGGACACGTTGCCGTGCAGGTCCATCGAGGTGCTCATCAGCGTGTCGGGGCCGAGTGCCTCCCGCAACGCAGTGGCCAGATCACCCTCGGCGTCGGTCATCCCGATCACGCTCATCGCGCCGTGGATGTCGAAGTAGAACCCGTCGAAGGGTCCGTCCGCCGCGACCGTCTCGGTGACTGCGGCGACCAATTCGGTCTTGATCTGCCGGTAGAAGTCGGGGTCCACCGCGCCGCCGGGCAGGGACCGGGCGTGCACCAGGCCGACCCAGTCCGCAGCCTGGAGGATGTCGTCACGGCGCCCGGTGAAGAACGGGTAGTAGCCCAGAAGATCATCGCCCCGCCGGACGGTGAACGCCTCGGTGCCGCTGATGTGCGGGGAGTAGGTGCTGGCCTCGATCGACATGCCGCCGATCCCGATCCGCGGATGTGTGAGACCGCCGTCTTCGACGTCGGGCAGCGGACCACACCAGATCTGGGAAGCAAGGGGCGCGTCAGACATGCCGGACCTTTCGAGAAGCGTGTGTTTCGACGGGTGTGTTTCGACAGCGGGATGGCGTCGCCGCGTGGGGCGGCGTACCAAGATCGGCCGACGATTGCACCGTCGCGCGGTGATCATGGTCGCCGGAATTCTCCCACGCGGGCAGCGTGCTCTCTGCGGCGGGCTACCGCCCCATTCCCCGGTCCCCGCCCGGCCGGCCGATCCGCGGATCACCGCTCCCGGCGACGCTCCGCTCCCCGGACGCCGCGCCGTTCCGCGGTGTCCGGGTGAAGGCGATCTTGATCGCCTCGCCGACCTCCGGGGGGAGATCCTGTTCGCCGACAGTCAGTTGCTGCCCGCCGTAGTCGAGGCGGTAGACGAACCGATCGGGTTGGCCCGGGGCCGAGGAGGTGAGGCTGGAGAAGTCCACCCGGTCCAGCAGTTGGCTGATCCGGCGCCCGGCCTCGGAGTCCAGATCGACCTCGGCGGTTCGGGTCACCCCGGCGAAACCGCCGCTGCGCGAGATGGCGACCGTACGGGATCTGGGCGGTTGGGGCCGGCCGTTGTCTGCGCCCGTATCGAGGACGCCGACCTCGGCCCAGGCGGCCGAAACACTCCGGGCGACGGCAGGCGAGTCGGGGTACAGCGTCTCGGCCGCTGTCACCGTGGCCGCGGCGAAACCGGCGAAATCGGTGTCCGTCGAGACCTCGCCGCCGGTCAACGCCTGATACCAGATCGGCCCGGCCTGCTCCCAGCTGTTGCCGCCGAGCTTGGTGGCGGCCAGGTAGAACGCGCGATTGGGAATGCCGGAGTTGATATGCACGCCGCCGTTGTCGTCAGTGGTGTCGACGTAGTCCTGCATCGAGCCGACCTGCGGATCCTTGCCGAGCCGCGGATCGTCGTACGCGGTCCCCGGCTCCTTCATCGAACGCAGCGCCCTGGCCCGGATCCCCGGCGCGAAGATGCCCTCACCGATGAGCCAGTCGGCCTGCTCCGCTGTCTGCTGGTTGACCCGCTGTTTGCAAATCGAGGCGAACACATCGGAGACGCTCTCGTTGAGGGCTCCGGTCTGGCCGTCGTAGGACAGGCCGGCGGTGTTCTCGGTGACGCCGTGGGTGAACTCGTGCGCCATGACGTCCATCGGTTTGGTGAACCGTTCGAAGACCTCCCCGTCCCCGTCTCCGAAGACCAGCTGCCTGCCGTCCCAGAACGCATTGTCGTAGTCCTGGCCGTAGTGCACCGTCACGGTGAGGGGGGAACCTCGGCCGTCGACCGATTCCCGGTCGAAGACGTCGGCGAACAGGTCCCAGATCTGCGCCGACGAGGTCCAGGCCTCGTCGACGGCGGGGTCACCGGTTTCCGGATCGGTGTCCCTGCGGACCGGCGTTCCGGGCAACTGCTCGGTGTTCCCAGCGGTGTAGATCGTCCGCTTGGCGTCGGTTCCCTCCGTGGTCTTCTGCCCGGCCGACTGGCTCACCGGTTCGCCTGCGGGCGTGTTCACCGGTCCGGGCGCTCGGCCGCGGCCGCGGCGGATCCGCTCGTCGAGCTGCAGTGTCCGTTCGCACGGATGAGGCGAGCGGTCGGCGGTCTCGGCAATGCGTTGCAGCAGGTAGGAGGGGATGATCCAACACGTCATGGCGACTCCACTGTCGGTCTCGAACGGGGTGATTTCGAGGCTAGTTCGCCCCGCCGACATCCGGTCGGCTCGCATCCACAGGCAGCAGGAGACGACCATGCGTACGAATCTGTCCACTACCGGAAATGTCCGGATGTGGACGACTTAATCGGAAGTGCGGTGCGACGACGTCAACTACTGTTGTGACTGCACCGCAGCGCTGGATCTCCGACCCTCGACGGGTCCCAGGATCTGCCGAGGATCGACGTTGACCCTCAGCGTTGGAGCTCCGACGTGGGCGGCGCGCTCAGCGCTCGACCGACGAGGCCGTGTGAGCAGTGATGAACCCGACGCATCACTGCTCGGTTGCGAAGATTGCTCAGCTATTCCCCCGGGAGCAATCTGATCGGCAGCTACGTCGTTTGGGTGGACAGGTGATGACCCCCGCCGGTCCACTGCGAGTGTTGACCGGGCTTTGGACATGGACCCGGTCCGCTGAGTGCGCCGCCACGCTAGGAGATCTACCGACCGGTGCTTCCCATCCCACCCCGTTCCGCCGTGCTTGTCGCGTGACCAGGCATCTGCCGGGCATTTTGCCGCCCCGCCGTCCACAGCTCGATTGATAGGATGCAGCTGCGGGTAGCTGGACCTGCGGAAAAGCTACCCTGCGGTCAGACGGCGGTGAAAGCAGTCGGCGCTGCTTGATGATCCGTCGTCGGCCCCGATGAGTGACCGCCGCGAGGCGTGCACTGATCACATCCCCCCGGGTGGCGCCCGCGGCGACTTTTGACGCCGTGGGCGCTGCCGGCGGAAGCTGGTTGGTCCCGGATTGTCCTAAAGCGGACATGTCCGGTCGAAGGAAGCTGGCGACGATGTGCGGTCCACGCTCGTTGTCAGTACAGTCGAATCATCTGTGGCCGGAAGTCGGGCCTTTGCCCGACTCTAGGGGCCGGCGCGGAGGAAGGAATCATGTCCAAGGTTTCAGTACGACGGCTCTTCGCCCGGTCTGTAGCGGTCGCGGCGATGGTTGTCGCTGGTTTCGGAATCGGCATCTCACCCGCCCACGCGGGGACTGCGTCACCGAACACCACCCCGTCGGTCAACGGGTTCGGCGTCAACGGGTTCAACGTGAACGGCTTTGGCGTCAACGGCTTTGGCGTCAACGGATTCGGTGTCAACGGATTCGGTGTCAACGGCTTCGACTCGGTGAACGGCTTCGACTCGGTGAACGGTTTCGATGCGGTGAATGGCTTCGATGCCGTGAACGGTTTCGATGCGGTGAACGGCTTTGATGCCGTGAACGGTTTCGATGCGGTCAACGGGTTCGGCGTGAACGGCTTCAAGGTGTCCCGGTCCGCAGTCAACGGTTTCGATGCGGTCAACGGGTTCGATGCCGTGAACGGGTTCGGTGCGATCCAGGGTGTCGGCTCCGATTTCCAGGTGAACTGAGCGGTCTTCTCGCAATGGTGTCGTCCCTCAGGGCGGCACCATTGTCGACCCGTCAGCCGGTGACCCGCCGCCTGCCGGGCTAGAGGAGTTGCCGGTTGTCCTGTCGGAACGCCTGCGACTTGGTCAACGCTGCGCCCAGTTGCAAGCGGGTGCGGACATCCAGCTCGTCCATCAGATCGGCGATCCAGCGGCGTACCGAACGCTCCGTGACGCCGAACTGGCCAGCGATCGCGGAGTCGGTCGCTCCGCTCATCAACAAGGACACCAGGGCATCCCGGCGCGGATCCTGCTGCAGTTCGCCGGTGTCGGTCGGCCGGATGGCAACCGAGCGCTCCCAGACCGCTTCGAAGAGGGACAGCAGGGCCTCGACGACGACCGGGTGGCGTACCACCGTCGCCTTGACCTCGGGCTCCGGGGCGTACGACCTGGGTGCGGGCAGGATCGCCGCCTTCCGGTCGATCAGGATCAACTTCATCGGTACGTCGCCCAGCTTGGCCTGTTCGCCGGCGCGCAGGAACACGGTGAGCTCGGCGAGCCGATCCCGGTCGAAGCCGGGGTGGTAGACGCCGCGTACCGAGACGCCGCGGGACAGCGCCTGATACTCCGGTGAGTGGGCCTGCAGATAGGCCGGGGACGGCTCGTGCACATTGACGTACGGCGGGCGGTCGAATGCGGCGATCTCGATCTGGGACCTGGCGCACAAGTCGGTGATCGCCGCGTTGGCCGCCTCGCGGCCGATCAACACCTCGATGCCGGTCGACGGCGCCTGGGTCTCCCACATGTGCAGGCTCATCGCCTCGGCTGCTCGGACCGCGGCATCGATCTCGGCAACCCGTCGTTCGCGGATCCCCTTGGCAGCCTCCGCCAACGGCAGGGCGCGAACCCTGCCGGGCGCCGACTCGATGATCAGCCCGAGTTCCTGGAGTTCGCCGAGCAGCGTCTCCAGATCCCCCGCCACGCCTTCCTGCAGGCTGGCCACCGCAACGTCTTCCTGGCGGGCGATCCGGACATACAGCGACTCGGCCTCCGTGCTGACCCCTAGGGCTTGAAGCATGCAAACCTCCTCGCCGAGCATGTCCCGACCACGCTCGGGTCCTGCAAATTCAGATGTGTATCCAGCCCGATCGGCAGCTTAGTGCAGACCGACTCGCGCAGAATCGTTCCCACTCAGTGAGCCGCCGCCTCCCTTTGTCGGAAGCCGTCTCCAGGGTCGGAAGCTGTCTCCCGGGTCGAAGCTGTCTCCAGGGTCGGAAGCTGTCTCCAGGATCGGAAGCTGTCTCCCGGGTCGGAAGCCGTCTCCCGGGTGAAGCTGCCC
>Ga0164242_10003704_pt1 | contig 17339 bp, 17 predicted proteins | sample OricomgcompostMG_FD_108783 | JGI IMG/M metagenome (GOLD analysis project Ga0164242, IMG submission 108783) | Miracle-Growth compost microbial communities from Emeryville, California, USA - Original compost - Miracle growth compost (MG) ...
ACGACTTGCATGTCTAACTTGAAACAATTGGGCTTCGCGTTTCAGCAATATGTGCAGGACGCCGGCCGACGTTATCCGGGCGCAGGGCAATATCAATACTGGAATTTGGGTGGACATTGGGTTGCAGGGCCAGGTGGAGTTACTGGCACTAAACCAAACAAGAAATTAGCAGCGGACGGCGCGCCATTTACCCCGACCGGCGAAAGTGCCGATGTAGAAGCTGGTGCGCTGTATCCTTATGTGCGGAGCGAGGCTGTTTATCATTGCCCTTCTGTAGAAGATGGCGCCGAAAAAAAATTGAGTTATTCGATGAATTGCGCCATCGCAGGAATGAACGATGTTCGGATGCGAAAACCGACGGAAATTATTCTTTTAGTGGATGAAGGGCACAACAACGATGGTTTTTTCTACACCAATTCAAGCGCCTCCACAGACGCCATCACTGATATCCACAACGGCGCAGGAAATCTGCTTTTTGCGGATGGACATGTTAAATCTTATACGCATGGTCAATATCCTCTCGTCAGCAGCTCAGGCGACACTGCCGCAGAAAATTTGAAAACCAGCTATGATTCTGTGCCGCGATTCTATGATCTGGGTTTTGGGCCAAATGCGTATTATGTCAGTCCGTTTGGATCGTGTATCAATCCTGGATAAAATAATTATTTATCTCCGTGTCCACTCCCATCACCTATCGCGACCATTTAATGGATCGCTATGCCCTGCTCTACAACTGGCTGCCTGACGCCGGGCCGATGTTGGATGTGGGTTGCGGCAATGGCATTTATACCAGTTGGCTGGCGCGCAAAGGAACGCCGGTTTTTGGTATCGATCATAACTTGGTCAACTTGCAATGGGCGCGAAAGGAGTTTCCGGATATTGGCTTTTGCAGCGCCAATGGCGAGCATTTGCCGTTTCCTGATAAGTACTTTCAGGCTGTAATGTGCACCGAAGTTTTGGAACATACTGCCGACGATAAAAGTACTTTGCAGGAAATATCCCGCGTCACCAAGCCCGGCGGAACGCTCTTATTATCCACGCCACATCAAGGATTATTTGCCTTTCTCGATCCTGATAATTGCACCAATCGCGGATTTGATTTGTTACGAAAAATGAGAATCCCCAAGCCCGGCGGAGGACGATTCTTCCAGAATTTCCACTACGATATTCATCGGCATTATAGCAAAGCGCAGCTCGCTTCATTGCTTGACAATAACTGGCAAATCGAAGAAATTTATTATGGCGGTTTGTTGTTATATCCGGCGTGTTACGGCGTGGAAAATTTAATCGACGCTTTCAGTAAAAAGCGTTCTTATTGGATGAACCTGAAAACACTGCGCACTTTGCGCGCCTGGGATTTCTCGCTGCGTTGCGGCAAATTGAGTTATAATATCGCGCTGAAATGCCGGAAGCAATGAACAATTAGCAGGTAAAAGTACTTTTGCTAATATTCATTGTTCATCGCTAATTGTTCATTGCTAATTGAATCATGAATATCACATTTCTCGGTACTGGCACCAGCCACGGTTTGCCTTACATCGGTTGCGATTGCGCCGTTTGCACATCCAGTGATCCACATAACAAGCGTCTGCGCTGTTCCATTATTGTAGAAGATGATACTTCGGAAACACGACTTTTGGTGGATACCTCGCCAGATTTACGCCAGCAATTTTTGCGCGCTGGAATCAGTTGGCTCAGCGCGGTTTTGTGGACGCATTCCCACAACGATCATATTATCGGCCTGGATGATTTGCGTCGTATTACGGATGAACAAGGTTATCTAAACGGTTATGCCAACGAAGCGACGCTGGAGCATTTATATCGTGTCTTCGATTACGCTTTTGTACCAGATCGCAATCACGCCGGCTTTCCACGATTGATCGCGCATACGTTGAGACCTCTGCAAACCGTTACCTTTGGCAGTTTTGAGATCACGCCCATTCCCATCATGCACGGCCGACAGGAGATTCTTGCGTATCGTTTTAATGACGGTAAAAGTACTTTTGTATACGCAACTGATTGTTCCCAAATCCCGGAAGGCTCTTGGGAATATATGAAAAATGCCGATGTATTAGTTTTGGATGCGCTTCGCCCTGAACCACATCCCACGCATTTTTCGCTAAATCAGGCATTGGAAGCAATTGAAAAATTACAGCCAAAGCAAGCGCTTCTGACGCATTTCGGTCATGAAATGGATCATGAAACGATCAGCGCGCAGTTGCCGGAAAATGTACAGTTGGCATTTGATACGAAAACTATTTCTTTGTAAAAGATGTTAAAAGTACTTTTAGTAATAAGTACTTTCAATTCAACAAACGATGCCGAATTATTTCCCTAACGATCCGTTTGCTATATACCAGCCGTTATCAGCACTTCCATTACCATCATAATCCTTTAATTGTGAATACTTCATCCATTTGGCATGACCATCCACAAACACGACGTTGGTGCCATCAAAATGCCAAAGGCCATTTTGGTCGCCAAGTGATTTAGTGCCGGGAATATATATTCCTGAAGTCGTATTACACGATGAAATATTGCTCGGGGTAGTGTTTGTCCACAAACTGGGCGGATATGTTGGACCTAAACCATTTAATCCCGTGATTTCATTGGCCATGACTGTTTCAGATGGCTTGGACACAGCTGCAAGAGATACATCATTAAGAACATTCAAGTTGCCAGTGGAACTATTTCTGATGTAATTTCCCAAATACGTGTAATTGTAACCATACGAACCTGCGCCCAAACTTGTCGTTGAAACAAAAGTGGGGTCACACGAAGAACTACCTGTACTGATTTTCGTTGCACTGGGACACACAAACAATTGCGTACTTTTCACATAAGGCATCAACGCGACTTGCCAGCCATAATTTCCAGGACTTCCTTGAACCGGCGGTGGATACGCATAACTGACCAACTTCTCATCATAATCCTGCGTATACATTGCTATTCCCAATCCAATTTGTTTTAAATTAGAAAGACACGACGCCCGACGCGCATTTTCCCGCGCTCTGGCGAAGACGGGAAAGAGAATTGATGCAAGGATTGCTATAATTGCAATTACAACCAAAAGTTCAATGAGAGTAAAAGCTTTCTTTTTACCTACTCGGTTCTTTGAAGTAGACATAGTTTCCTCCGAATGATTAAACGCTTTACCTGTTATTCCACAAAATGTCATTTCTTAAACATCTAATTTAAGAATAACTTCTAAAGACGGACGTTAAAAGTACTTTTATGAAGCGAGGTTAGGAATCTTGCAACAACACGCCGGCTGCTTCGGCGCGGCGAATGGAAAGATGATAACCGCGAGCGGTGATTTCGATGGGATCGCCCATTGGCGCATAACGCACCATTGTTATGGGCGTGCCTTCTGTAAGCCCCATTTCCATCAATCGCAGAAGAATATCCTCTTCACCGGACAAAGTTGAAATAACGCCGGCTTCGCCGGGTTTTAATTGATCGAGAGACCGCATTAAACCAACTCGCAGATGATTTTTTCGGCCGCAGCGCGACCAAGCCCGATGCGGCAATCGCCGATGCGCACCAGCAAAGGATCGCCATCGCGCAGCACTGTGACTGTGACGCCTTCATGAATTCCCATATCGCGCAAACGCTCGGCTTCATTATGATCTGCCATCAAATGCGTGATGCAAGCGCATTCGCCGGATTTGGCACAGCACAGCGCGGTACAATGCGCCTCGTGCTCCGCATGTTCTGCCACGACGCGACGTTTGGCAAAACTCCAAAGGCTTGATTTTACTAATTTTGTTTTTGCGGATTTCTGGGAATCCATAAACATTCTTTCCGTAATAAATTAATAATAACCGAGCGACAAACTCGGTAATTAGCACGGCGGATTTTATAGGGTTATGCCAGCTTTGTCAAGGAACGCGATAGTGCAAAAGTACTTTTATCCAAAATCAAACAGCGCAGCGTTATACTAAATCAACATGAAATGCGAAGTGGCCGTCATCGGCGGCGGTGTTATTGGATTAAGTTGCGCCTGGAAATTAGCGCAAAGAGATATAAAAGTACTTTTGTTGGAACGCGGCGAACTGGCCCGCGAAGCAAGCTGGACGGCCGGCGGCATGATCGCACCAGGATGCGAAACGGCTCACGCGACAGAAGAAGATGCGGCGATGAGTTTGCTGTGTCATCAAAGCCGTAATTTATATGCGGATTTTGCGGCGCAATTATATGACTTCACTGGCATTGATGTGGAGCTTTCGCTGGCTGGAGCTAAAAGTACTTTTGATGATTGGCGCACTCCCGGCATTTTGATGCTGGGCGAAAAAAACAATGCAATTTCGTGGTCATCTAAAAGCGAACTCTTCGATCTTTCTTCCCTGTCTTTTTTATCCTCGGAAACTCATGATCTTCCCGCGCTTTGGCTGCCCGAAGAAGGGCAAGTGGATAATCGCAAATTAAACATAGCCCTCGCACAAGCGGCGCGGCAGAGTGGCGTGGAAATTTGGGAGGATGCACCAGTGCAGCGCATCGTTTGCGAGGGCAATCAAATTTCTTGTATAGAATCCGCAGCCGGAAAAGTGCAAGCGGAAAAAGTACTTTTATGCGCGGGTGCGTGGAGCGGTCAGATTGAGGGATTACCACAAACCTGCGTTCCTCAAGTGCGTCCCGTTGCCGGGCAAATGTTGGCATTGCGGACGAACGGCGGCGTCGATCGCGTTATTTATGTAAAACCCGATATCTATCTCATCCCGCGCCGTGATGGCAGGCTTGTGCTGGGTTCCAGCGTTGAAGAAATTGGATTCACAAAACACACAACCCCCGAACACGCCGAACGAAAATGGCACGAAGCCTGTGCCGTAATTCCTGCACTAAAAGAAAGCGAAATCGTAGAACATTGGTGCGGCTTCCGTCCGGCAGCGCCCGACGATTTACCGATTATGGGGCAAAGCGAAATAGAAAATTTATATATCGCAACCGGTCATCATCGCAATGGCATTTTGCTGGCGCCGGTTACAGCGGATTTGATGGCGGAAAATATCATCAATGGCGCGTCGATAGATTCCGCATTTTCGCCGTTGCGATTTCACAAATAAATTCTAAATGACAAAATACAAAACCGAAAGTAAATCCGGCTTGGAATTTGAATTTTGCTATTTGTTCTTTCATCCACTTCCTACAATTTTTTATAAACTACAAGAAATGCGTATCGTTGTGAACGGGCAGGAATATCAAACCGAGGCGCGCACCGCCGCCGAATTATTACAAGAATTGCAAACTCCCGAAGTGGGCACGGCCATTGCGCTCAATGGCGAAGTCGTTCGCAAATCGCAACTTTCACAAACCACTCTCCCCGAAGGATCAAAAATAGAAATCGTCCGTGCTGTGCAGGGCGGTTAAAAGTACTTTTATGGAACTCTTAAAAATTGGCAAATACGAATTCTCCTCGCGCCTTATCACCGGCACCGGAAAACAAGTCCCCTACCCGCTGATGCGCCAATGCATCGACGCCGCCGGCGCGGAATTGGTGACGGTCGCCATGCGCCGCATTCCCCAAGATGAACCGGCCGGAATGACTTTATTAGACAATCTAACTGGTCTTAATCTGTTGCCAAATACCGCTCTTTGCTTCACAGCAAAAGACGCCATTCTCACTGCGCAACTGGCACGTGAAGCGTTGCAAACAGACTTGATAAAATTAGAAGTCATCGGCGACCAAGATACGCTTTATCCCGATAACGAAGAGTTGCTTATCGCCGCTCGCGAACTGGTGAAAGATGGTTTTACGGTGCTGCCCTATTGCATTGACGATCCCATCATTTGCCGCAAGTTAGAAGATTTGGGCTGCGCCGCCGTGATGCCGTTGGCCGCGCCGATTGGTTCGGGACAGGGAATTCGCAATGTCACCAACTTACAAATCATTATCGAAAAAGCCAATATTCCCGTCATTGTGGACGCCGGAGTCGGCACCGCCAGCGACGCCGTAATCGCCATGGAATTAGGCGCATCCGCCGTGCTGATGCAAACCGCCATCTTCGGCGCAAAACAACCGGTGCAAATGGCGCAGGCGATGAAATTGGCCATTCATTCAGGATATTTGGCAGCGAGAGCTGGGCGGATTCCGAAGAAGTTATATGCGACGGCGAGTAGCCCAGATACGGGTTTGGTGGAGGCGCGGTAAAAGTACTTTTGTGAGAGCTGGATTATAGACAATTATTCGTGTCTGCTGTACAATTGTGACAGCTGTACAATTGTGACAATGGATCTAATAGCTGATACAAACGCAGTGCGTGAATCTCGCGAACGTTAAAAGTACTTTTCCACCAACTATCGTTTCCAACGCGGATTTAAACTCTTCCCTGTGGCTTGCTGAATCTTTTCCTGATCATTTTCCAGCCACAAATCATGCAATTGCCGCGCGGCGATTGCCACCATTTCTTCGCCGCTGCCGAGCGCTGCGAAGGCGCTGCGTGCCAGCCAGGTTTCATAGGCTCCCAACGCATAGGAATAGCGTGTTGGCGTGTAGCCGCCGTAGCCATTTGCTAATTCAATCAGAGCCGTTACAGGAAATGGCGAGGCGTATTTGACATCCAAGCCGAACTGGCAAAATATCTCGCCGGTCAATGTGGATGCCGCCCAATCGCCAACGCGTAAACTCGAAACTACTTGAGGCAAGGTATCGGGAAAATCCAGCAATGCCAGGCGTTCCGTGGCATAATGGCGCGCGATGATTTCCAACGATTGGTCCGCTTCCTCGCGTTGCGCTTGTTCGATTTCATCGCCGCTGATTTTGCGCACTTTCAAATCATAAATATCCTGCGTGGCGGCGAGAACAGCTTCTTCGTGCCAATCAGCGCTGTCCCAAATTTTCTGCACCTGATCGAGCAGCATTCCGGCGATAATCTGGCTTTTCTCGCGCGGCTTCATTTCTGCAGGATACCACGGCTCCGGCAGTTTCTGGTGATTGGAATTATTGATATCGCCACTGGCGCCATGCGTCAGCAAAGCTACGCAGGATTCTCCAAAACGTTCTTTGGCTAGACGCGAGAACTCGCCAAAATAATCGGAGCAAATCTTATTGCCATCGTGATCGCCAATATAATGCAACGAATAATTAGCGAGAACAGCAATTGCTTTTCCGTCATCCGCGCGGCGCAACAGCAACAATGGCAATTGCGGATCCGTGGGGCCGGCCGGCTTCATGGCGTTGTCAGGATCGCCGGGATTAAACCGCACCGAGCCATCGCGCATGTGAAAACGCCGGTTGTATTGCGGGCGCGCTTCGTGGCCAATTCCCCACGCGACCTGTGCGGACGTCAGCGATTTGGCGGCATCCACAGCGGCTTGAATCATGCGTGGTTTGGCCCATTCCAGATATTCGCCCTCGCGCGGCGTTTCAAAACCTTCTTTGGTGCCCGGCGCGTAATGCGTGTGGGTGCAACTGACGCAAACATTTTCTATGGGAATATCCAATTCGTTGGCGATGCCGCGCCGCACATCATCGCAATCTTCGTGGCCAAAAGCAATCAAATCAATCAGCACAAAAACCACTTTCGTTTGGCCGTTATCAATGACGATAGCGCGCGCATGCAGCGCATCGATAACGCCATCCGAATAACGCCGCGTCAGGCTTCCGGCCAATGTAATTCTTCCTTCCGGCGTTATGTCCACCGCCGCCGCGCCTGCTTGCAATTGGTTTTGACTCATGATTTTTCCTTACTTTATAGATTCGCCTGTTTCATTTATGACATGTTTGAAGTGCTTTGGCAATGTCGCTTGCATAATCTTTCAATTCTGGCATATTAAAATTCATGAACGAATTATTGCTCGGCACGGCATCGGCGATTTTCACTCCGCCGATAGGAACTTTAATGGCGGGATACGGCTTTCGCGATCATGGCGCGGAAGGCGTTTTGGATGATTTGGAACTGCGGCTTTTTCTCTTGAAACATGGCAACGACGCTGTCTGCATTATCACTGGCGATCATATTGGTTTTGGCGCGACAGCCACCGCGCAATTGCGCCAAGTAGTTCAGGAAACAATTGGCGTGGATCCCGCAAAAGTACTTTTATGCGCCAGCCACACGCATTGCGGACCGCAGCTATTGGATATTATTCCCAGTGCCGGCGGGCCGCTCAATCAAGATGTTTTGGCGGATATACGGGAAAAAATAAAAATCGCGGCACAGCAAGCGCAAAATACTTTTAGGCCAGTAAAAATGAGCTGGGGCGAAAGTTCGCTTTCCGGTTATGCCATCAATCGCCGCCGCATTAATGCCGATGGAAGCGTAGGCGGGCCAAATCCATTCGGTCGACGCGACGATTCTGTGACAGCGTTGCAATTTTCCGATGCCACAGATGGCATGTTGCGCGCGGTTTTGTTTTCTTACACATGCCATCCGACAACGCTGGGCGGCTATCAACTTTCCGGCGATTATCCCGGCGCAGCACGGCGCGCGCAGGAAAAACAAACCGGCGCGGTGGCCGGTTTTCTGCCGGGATGTTTTGGCGATGTGCGCCCCAATTGCACGGTGATGGGAAACGGACGCTGGCGCGCGGGAAATCCTACAGACATCGAAGATTTCGGCGCGGCGCTGGCAAATGCCGTGATGGACGTCGGTAAAAGTACTTTTGCATTGACGCCGCAATTGGATGGCGTTTGCGATGAAGTGATTTTGCCGTTACAAAAGGAAGATGACAGCCGCGCTTTGCCATTGCAACGAATTGACCTGGCAGAGGAATTTTCGATCATCGCCATGGGCGGCGAAATCTGTGTTGAGTATGGACACTATATAAAAGGCCTGAGCAACACGCGCCGCATTTTGCCGTTGGGTTATAGTAATGACGTTATTGGGTATATACCCACGGTGCAAATTTTGGAAGAAGGCGGCTACGAAGCGGAAACATCGTGTCCGTGGTTTGGTTTGCCGGGGCCATTTAAGCCTGAAGTAGAAACTCTTTTGAAAGAAGCTGTAAAGAAAATGGCGGCGTAAAAGTACTTTTACGGGCGCTACAAAACATTTTTACCACAAAACAAGACACAAATGTCATCTTTAACCCTTTCGGAATTATCCCCATTCTTGTAAACTGAATTCCGACGGAAAAAGTCACAATTATAGCTTTACAAGCAAGAAGGGATGTCTTATGTCTACTGACACCAATACTATAGAAACAATCGCCTCGCAGGAGTATCAATACGGATTCAAAACCGATATTGAGACGGACACGCTTCCGCCCGGACTCAGCGAGGATGTCATTCGTCAAATTTCCGCCTTAAAACAGGAGCCCGAATGGATGCTGGAATGGCGGTTGAAGGCGTATAAAACCTGGCTGGAAATGACGGAGCCGCATTGGCTGAACGCTCAATATCCACGCATCAATTATCAGGATATTATCTATTACGCCGCGCCCAAACAGAAGAAACAATTGAACAGCCTGGACGAAGTCGATCCGCAATTGCGCGAAACGTATGACAAGCTGGGCATTTCACTGGTGGAACAAATGCGCCTTTCCGGCGTGGCCGTGGACGCGGTTTTTGACAGCGTTTCCGTGACGACCACGTTCAAAAAGAAACTGGCGGAAATGGGCATTATCTTTTCGTCCATGTCCGAAGCGATTCGCGATCATGGCGATCTGGTGCGCAAATATCTGGGTTCCGTGGTGCCGCGTGGAGACAATTTCTACGCCGCTCTCAACTCCGCAGTTTTCAGCGACGGATCGTTCTGCTACATTCCCGAAGGCGTGCGCTGCCCGATGGAATTATCCACTTATTTCCGCATCAACACCGAAGGTTCGGGACAGTTTGAACGCACCTTGATCGTGGCCGAAAAAGGTTCTTACGTCAGCTATTTGGAAGGCTGCACCGCGCCGCAATTTGACACCAATCAATTGCACGCTGCTGTCGTGGAAATCGTGGCGGAGGAAAAAGCGCAGGTGAAATATTCCACTGTGCAAAACTGGTATCCGGGCGATGAAAACGGCAAAGGCGGCATTTATAATTTTGTCACCAAGCGCGGCAAATGCGCCGGCGATTATTCCAAAATTTCCTGGACGCAAGTGGAAACCGGTTCGGCGATCACCTGGAAATATCCCAGCGTTTTACTAATGGGCGATCATTCGGTGGGCGAATTTTATTCCGTCGCCGTGACCAAAGGCGCGCAGCTGGCCGACACCGGAACCAAGATGACGCACATCGGCAAAAACACCCGCAGTACTATTGTTTCCAAAGGAATTTCTGCGGGAAAAAGCCAAAATTCCTATCGCGGTTTGGTCAAAGTCATGCCCGGCGCGGAAGACGCGCGCAACTTCTCCAACTGCGATTCGCTGCTTTTGGGCGACAAATGCGGCGCGCACACTTTCCCGTATCTGGAAATTCGCAATCCCACCGCGCAAGTAGAACACGAAGCCACCACATCCAAAGTCGGCGATGATCAAATTTTCTACTGCAACCAACGCGGCATCGCGACGGAAGACGCAGTGTCGCTGATTGTCAACGGATTCTGTAAAGAAGTCTTCAAAGAACTGCCAATGGAATTCGCCGTGGAAGCGCAGAAATTGCTGGCAATTAGTTTGGAAGGAAGCGTCGGATAACAATTTGTCATCTTGAGCGAAGTCGAAAGATATTGTCGTTTTCGCAAATATAAGATTCCTCGACTCCGCTCGGAATGACAATCTTGTAACTATACCGAAATGACAAAGTTGTAGCTATTAATTACACAATCATAAAAGTACTTTTGTACAAAAGTACTTTTCACAAACATTATTTTAAGGTGACGTATGTCAGAGAAACCCGTATTATTAGAAATCAAAAATTTGCATGCTCGCGTGGAAGAAAAAGAAATTCTGCGCGGCATTGATCTTGTCATCCGCGAAGGCGAAACGCACGCTATTATGGGGCCGAACGGTTCCGGTAAAAGTACTTTGGCCTCCGTCTTGGCGGGCCGCGAAGAATATGAAGTGACTGCCGGCGAAGTGATTTATAAAGGTCATGATTTGCTGGAAATGGCGCCCGAAGAACGCGCGCAGAAAGGCGTCTTTTTGGCCTTTCAATATCCCGTCGAAATCCCCGGCGTTTCCAATACTTACTTTTTGAAAGCGGCGCTCAACGCCATTCGCAAACACAACGGCGAAGACGAAATCAATCCGGTGGAATTTTTGAAACTGGTGCGCGAGAAAATGAAATTGGTGGAAATGGATCAGAGTTTGTTGAATCGTTCCGTCAACGAAGGTTTTTCGGGCGGCGAGAAAAAACGCTGCGAAATTTTCCAGATGGCGGTGCTCAATCCTACGTTGTCGATTCTCGATGAAACCGATTCCGGCCTCGACATCGACGCGCTGAAAATCGTGTCGAACGGCGTCAATCAACTGCGCGATGAACATCACGCTTCCATTGTGGTGACGCATTATCAGCGCCTGTTGAATTATATCGTTCCGGATTTTGTGCATGTTCTTTACCAGGGACGCATTGTGCAATCCGGCGGCAAGGAATTGGCGCTGCAACTGGAAGCTCAAGGTTACGAATCGATCAAAGAAGTGCAGGAAGCGGTGGCCAGTTAACATGAGTACAAGCACCCTATCCGCGCCGACTTTGCGCGATCCTCGCAAGGAGAAATTGCAGGAACGCACGCGCGAAGCCAAAGTGCGCTATTTGATGGCGTTCGATTCCGGCCAGTCGCGGCGCGAGCGCGAACCGGAATGGTTGCAGGCGCGCCGCGCTTCGGCCATCGCCCATTTCGAACATAACGGCTTTCCGACTGTGCGCGATGAAGATTGGAAATACACCGATATCACGTCAGTGGCCAATTTAATTTGTGAACCGCAATCTGGCTTGCCCACCGCGCGCGATGATAAATTGGAAAGCAACGAAATTCAGCAGTTTTTGTTGAACACGGAAAACTCGCTTCGGCTGGTTTTTGTGAACGGCCAGCTCGCGCCGCATTTGTCCACGCTGCATGATTTGCCCAAAGGCGTTTCATTGTTGGGAATGCGCGACGCCATTCAATCGCACGGCGCATTATTGCAAACGCATTTGGGACGTTACGCCGAAGCTGATGCCAATGCTTTCGTGGCGCTCAACATGGCGCTTTTCACCGACGGCGCCTTTATCCATCTGCGAAAGAATGTGGAGCGCACCGCGCCGATTCATTTGTTGTATGTCAACACAGCACCGCTCACGGCGGCTAAAGTGCGCAATCTGGTGATTCTGGAAAATGGCGCAAACGCCCGCGTTATTGAAAGTTATGTCTCGCTGACCGATGATTCGTATCTGACCAACGTCGTGACGGAAATCGTCGCGGAACGCGGAGCGAATCTCGATCATTATAAAGAACAACTCGAAAGCAGCAGCGCTTATCACATCGCCACCACGCAAATCAAAGCCGACGACAATGCGAATGTGCAGTCGCACACCTTCACTTTCGGCGGCGCCATTTCGCGCCACGACGCCAATGCCGTGATGGATGGCGAACATATTGAAGTGACGCTGAATGGACTTTATCTGGCCAGCGGTTCGCAGCTGATGGATAATCACACCGTGATGGATCACGCCAAGCCAAACTGCCACAGTTTTGAAGAATATGTGGGCGTTTTGGATGACAAAGCGGTGGGCGTTTTCAATGGCAAAATTTTTGTGCGTCCCGATGCGCAAAAGACCGACGCGAAACAATCCAATCGCGCTTTGTTACTTTCGCGTGAAGCCGAAGTCAACACCAAGCCGCAGCTCGAAATTTTCGCGGATGACGTCAAATGTACGCATGGCGCCACCATCGGCGAATTGGATGACGAAGCGTTGTTTTATCTGCGCGCGCGCGGCGTCAACAAAAACGATGCGCGCGACATGTTGATTTACGCATTTGCGCACGCCGTGCTGGATAATGTTTCGATTCCGGAATTGCGCGAACAATTGGAACAGCAATTGATGCAGCGTTTGCGGCATTAAAAGTACTTTTGTAAGGGCGTCTCGGGCGCGCCCTTATTTTTATTTTTCATCGTCATCCTGAGCGAAGCGAGGAACGAGCGAAGTCGAAGGATCCCCCGAGATTTCGACGAAGTAGTCCGACGAAATCTCGGGGGATTCTTCGGTCGCTGTCGCTCTCTCAGAATGACGTCGTGTTTAACCTACAATTCATAAGCCGTAATTCATGAAACACATTCGCGATCAATTCCCCATCCTCAACCGCACGGTGCATGGCAAACCGTTGATCTATCTCGACAACGCTGCCACCACGCAAAAACCGCGTGCCGTGATTGACGCCATTGTTCATTACTACGAAAACACCAACGCCAACATCCATCGCGGCATTCACACGCTCAGCGAAGAAGCCACTAACGCACACGAAACGGCGCGCCAAAAAGTGGCGGATTTCATCGGTGCGAAAACGGCGCAGGAAATTATTTTCACTCGCGGCACCACCGAATCCATTAATCTTGTTGCGGCAACTTGGGCGCGCAGCCAATTGCAATCTGGCGATGAGATTATTATTTCTGCGCTGGAACATCATTCTAATATTGTGCCGTGGCAAATTCTGCGCGACGAAAAAAATCTCAAGCTGCGCGTGATTCCCTTCGATGACAATGGCGAATTGATCTTAGACGAATATCAAAAATTACTCAATGAAAAAACGCGTTTAGTCGCGGTGGGACATGTTTCCAACGCGCTGGGAACGATTAATCCTGTCAAACAAATAATTGAACTGGCGCATCAAGCCGGCGCAAAAGTACTTTTAGATGGCGCGCAAGCCGCGCCGCATTTAGCGGTTAATGTGCAGGATTTGGATTGCGATTTTTACGCCTTTTCCGGCCACAAAATGTACGCGCCAACCGGCATCGGCGTGTTGTATGGAAAAGCAGAATTGCTGAACGCAATGCCACCGTATCAAGGCGGCGGCGAAATGATTGGCTCGGTGACATTTGAAAAAAGCACCTGGAATGTCTTGCCGTTTAAATTCGAAGCCGGCACGCCCAACATCGCCGGCGCAATCGGACTGGGCGCGGCTATTGATTTTGTCAATCAAATTGGTCTGGATAAAATCGCCGCGCATGAACATCAACTTCTCGAAAACGCCACTGCGCAATTACAAGATTTGCCTGGTTTGCGCGTCATCGGCACCGCGCCAAATAAAGCAGCCGTGCTTTCGTTCGTGGTAGAAAATCAACATCCCAATGATATCGGAATGTTGCTGGATACGCAGGGAATCGCCGTGCGCACCGGCCACCATTGCGCGCAACCAGTGATGGATCGCTATGACATTCCCGCCACCACCAGAGCTTCGTTTGCGGTGTATAACACGCAAGATGAAGTAACGCAATTCGCGGCGGCTTTGCAAAAAGTACTTTTGATGCTTGGATAAAATTATTCCCTCTCCCTACCAGGGAGAGGGTTAGGGTGAGGGTATTTTTGAGTTATAAATCCCCCTCACCCCCAGCCCTCTCCCCGACGAGGAGAGGGAGCTTCAACACGCAAAAGTACTTTTTGCCATACTCACTAATATGGATACACAACCGGAACAAGTACAAGAACTAATCGATACCTTTTCCATGCTCGAATCGTGGGAAGACAAATATAATTATCTCATTGATCTGGGGCGTGAATTACCGCCGTTGGATGCGATCCAACATGTGGAAGCAAACCGCGTTTATGGATGCCAAAGTAATGTGTGGCTCATTGCGATTCCCGAGGAAAAAGAAGGACAGAAAGTCATCAATTTTATTGCAGACAGTGATTCAAAAATCGTATCGGGATTGATCGCCGTGCTGCGCCGCGCCTATGCGCAACAAACGCCAGAATATATCTTTAACTACAATGTGCAGGAATTATTTGAAGCGTTACAACTGGAACAACACCTGACGCTCGGCCGCCGCAACGGTTTGGCGAGCATGGTGCAACGTATACAACATTTTGCAGAATCCGAACTTTCAACTAATGGGAGAATCTCATGAGCGATACAACTGAAAACAAGCAAGAAGAAAGCGCCGCCAACAAATTGGTCAGCGACGTATTGGAAGTGGGCGATAAAAATAGTCCCACCGAACCCAATACAACCGTCAACGATGCCGAGCCACAAGGCGCGTTGCAGGAGATATTGCGCGAACAAGTCATCGAAGAATTGCGCACCATTTACGATCCGGAAATTCCCGTCAACATCTACGAATTGGGATTGATCTACGATCTCAACGTGACGCCGGAAGGCGAAGTTTGGGTCAAAATGACGCTCACTTCGCCGGCCTGTCCGGTGGCGGGAACTTTGCCGCCGGAAGTGGAAACGGCCATCGCCGCTATTCCCGGCGTCAAAGATGCCGAAGTAGAAGTAGTTTGGGATCCGCCCTATTCCATGGAAATGATGTCAGAATCCGCGCGGTTGCAGTTGGGATTGATGTGGTGAAAAAAGTACTTTTGTAGGGGCGAGGCACGCCTCGCCCCATACGAGCTACAAATTTCTCGCGCCGACGGGAATAGCATTCTCTTCGGTTAGCACGGGTTCTGCAGCCTGACAAAACTCTTGAAACGATCCGCCCAGTAACGCTTTCACATCGCGTTCAATATCAGCGCGTTGTGGCGTCCAACCGGCAAGTTGCAAATCCGCATACTTATCGGAAAGTACTTTTATCAGCACTTCGCGTGTGTGTTTCCATTTATAAATCAATTGATCTACGATGCGTGCGTCGGAATGTTGCATGGTGAAACTGGGACCCAATAATTCCAACCGCATCCGCGTCATGTTTTCCATCAGCGATGGCGTATTCATAAACCACCAGCATCCGAATAAATGCAAATTGGCAAACTTGCGTGCCATCACGCAAAGTTCCTGTTGGTTTTCCTGCGACAGCGCCGTGACCAAAAATTTGTTCTGCGGAAACTGATCGCACAAATGCCGCAACGCTTGCAAATCACTGCGTTCCACGCCGTCTCCCGCCAATCGTAATTGCGGATTTACTTGCCGCCGCACTCCCATCATCATAGCAAACGGCAAATCCCGCTCTTCACAAAATGGCAAAACCGCTTCCAATAATAAATGGCTGGACGGCTCTTCCGAAGGATATGTAAAATCTGGAGGCAAACTAACCATCACATATTTCGCATTAATCTTCTCCGCCCAATCTTTCAAAAATCGTCGCACTTCGTTCACGGTATCTTCACGCACCGACAACATGTGTAAATCAGTTTCCACGTCATAACCCAAATCACGCAAAATCACGGACGCATTTCTCCAATCCAACAACAACGGATCCAAACGCAACGCTGCAATAAAACGATCGTCCACTTCAACGCCCTTTTCCCAAAAACTGCGCTCGTCAGCATCAAACGGAGAATTGGTCATACCGATGTGCGAAACTCCGGCAAGCTCCATGCAACGATCCACAAACTGATTCGGATCTTGTTCGGCGAACCAGCCGCGCAATGATTGCAAATCCTGCTGGCGCGCGTCCAATCCCAAACTATTCAACGTTGTAACCACGCCGCGGCAAGCCTCCGAAAGCGGCGAACGCTCCACAAAAAGCTGATCCCAAATCCAGTCCGCCCGTTCGGTAATCGGCGCCGCCCAAAATTTGTCATAAGTGACGCCGGGATATTGAAATGTTTCCGCGATCAAATAATGATAAGTCAACATTTGATCAATTCCCCATAACGAAAGATCGCCAAATGCGGAAGGAAATAAATGAGTATGAATATCTATCACTGGCGTGGCTTCCACAACTTTGCGAACTGTATCTTGCAATTGATTTTGTTCAGGCATAACGACTCCTTTAATAAAAGTACTTTTGCAGCACTTACAAAAGTACTTTTATCACGTCACGGAAGGTTTGGCGAATCTACATTTATAGCTAATTGTCAGCACGCTTGATTGCGAAGTAATTATCAAAGTTCACCGGCAACGTTTCAAGCGGTAAAGATTGCGGGAAGTCGGCTGAGTCGTGAGATTGGAATTCAATAAATCCCACTTGCGTTTCCACCGCATACTCGCCAAGCGCTCCATCAAGAAACAGATAACCAATCTGCATGTAAGCCGTCTGTTCGCCTTCGTTATAGCCGGGAATGAACAGAGTAATGCCTACTTTCTCGCCATCCTTAGTCATGCAGTAATGCACATCCTTAGCTTTAACTTTTTTCCCGCCAAATTCAATATTTAACGGCGGTCGGCGTTGACGGAATTTGATGAATGTCCACCTTTCGAGCGAAGGAGCTTTTGCGTACAATTCTTCAACAGCAGGAAAAGCTGTTTTTACGCCGCCAGCGCTAATGACAAATTCGCGTTTTGCATTTTCGACGGTGCCAAATTCAAATGTTAGGTTCGGGTTAATTCGATGGAGTTGTTTGGCAATCTCATCAAATATCGCTTCGCGATCTGACTCGAATGTAAAAATGCGTTTCTCGT
>Ga0164242_10003705_pt1 | contig 17335 bp, 17 predicted proteins | sample OricomgcompostMG_FD_108783 | JGI IMG/M metagenome (GOLD analysis project Ga0164242, IMG submission 108783) | Miracle-Growth compost microbial communities from Emeryville, California, USA - Original compost - Miracle growth compost (MG) ...
ATATACTTTAACACTCTACTTACATAGATTTCACAGAAAACCAGCTATCTCCAAATTCGATTAGCTTTTCACTCCTATTCACAAATCATCCCTGTATTTTGCAACATACTAGGGTTCGGTCGTAAACACCTGTTCATAAATAGATCATCTGGTTTCGGGTTAAATAAAAATAACTAAAAATCTTATTTTTATATTTGATTTCACTTCGCCATTTAGCTTGCTATTCCTATTTACTCGCTGGCTCATGATGCAAAAGGAATATTGAAATTGTAAATCCAGATGGTAACTAATAGACTCTTTATTTGCTTTCACTTTTTATGCTTTTCAAATAAATACTCTTCTATTGTTTTCGTCTATCCTTCTCTTATCTTAATAAAACTATTTGGTCAGATCCAACTAGAATGTACTTAAAATTAAGAGCATTGTGGACCTTACTACGCTTTCAAATCTTACTTACGGTCTATTTCATTCTCTCTTTCAATCCTCTCCTAAAGGTTCTTTTCATCTTTCCCTCACGGTACTTCTTCACTATCGGTCTCCTACACATATTTAGACTTCGAGGAAGGTTCCCCGTTCTTCAAACTAACTCAGCATAATTCGTTTTACTCTATAATTATTATAATAATTTAAGTTCAGGACTTTTACCCTCTCTTTTGGTTCAAATTTTATTTTGATTATTTATCTTATTATAAAAATTAATAAATAGGTCTCTTTCACTTTCACTCGCCATTACTCATGAAATCTCGGTTGATTTCTTTTCTTTTGACTACTTAGATGTTTCAGTTCATCAAATTGTTGTAGAGTTATTTTAACTCAAGTTCCCTCATAAGTATACTTTAAACTCATTACTTTTGTTACTTATAAACTTTCAATTTCTATTCTGTACTCTTTATGTCATAACCTAGATTTTCGCAAACCGCTGCATCTTTTGTATGGGTCTTTTCCCTTTCTTTTCTCTCATCTTTGCCTGTAAACGGAATCGAACCGCTTTCACATGTTTTGCAAACATATACATTACCAATATGCTATACAGGACCTGGTGTGGCCAGACGGAATCGAACCGCCAACTTAGGATTATGAGTCCCATGAGTTACCTTTACTCCATGGCCACACATTGGGCTGGATAGGATTCGAACCTACGAGTAGGGATTGCCTACCTTTGATTTAGCAAATCAACGCCTTCAGCCTCTCAGCCACCAACCCTTTTTCCAGGAAGAGGTGCTGCCCCCCTTTTTTTGGAATCAAAATCCAACGTTCTACTAGATAAACTATCCTGGTTTATTTTGACTTCTGTCGGAATCGAACCGACGTTCTCGCTATGAAAAAGCGATGTCCTGCCCCTAGACGAAGAAGTCTTCTTGTCCCCGATAGGAATCGAACCTATATCCCGACCATTATGAGTGGTGTATTTTACCATTAAACTACAGGAAATTTACTTTGGCCACACCGGGACTCGAACCCGGACCACACGACTTAAAAGATCGGTGCTCTACCATTAAGCTATGCGGCTTTTACCCATAGTAATTATTCGTTTGCCTGTAAACGGATTTTAACCGCTTTCTTATGTTTTGCAAACATATACATTACCAATATGCTATACAGGACCTGGTGTGGCCAGACGGAATCGAACCGCCAACTTAGGATTATGAGTCCCATGAGTTACCTTTACTCCATGGCCATTTATGTGTCGGATAGGATTCGAACCCATGAGTAGGGATTGCCTACCTTTAGTTTTCAAAACTAACGCCTTCAGCCTCTCAGCCACCGACACTTTACTTGGCGTGTTGGATAGGATTCGAACCTACGAGTAGTTTATATTACTTTTAGTTTTGAAAACTAACGCCTTCAGCCTCTCAGCCACCAACACTTTAACTTTACCGAATTCATAACCTCAGGGTGATGGGAGTTGAACCCATTATCTCTTGTTCCCAAAACAAGCGCATTAACCGTTCTGCCACACCCTTTTTCCAGGATGATTGGATTCGAACCAATATTCTTAGTTTTGGAAACTAATGCTCTGCCATTAAACTACACCCTGGCCTTGAGGGAAACAGGACTTGAACCTGCACTTACAAAACATGAGTTTGTCGTTCTACCAATTATACTATTCCCTAACTTATATACTGTTATTTTTAATACTCTTGCTTTATAACCCCTAAAGATACTAAAAAGTATAATAATTTCTTTTACGCTCTTTCTCATTGTAGTAAATGATCTTTTGTTTCTTATTACAATTTTAGATATTAAGAATCTTTAGAATTATTTAACTTATTAAAAATACTCTTTTAGCACATGGTTGAAGGCGTAACTTCCCTCTGAACATACTCGAGTGGCCTGCTCTTTCTCTCTCTATATAGTGAGCAAATAAGGGGGGGGGTGATGCCCTTTTTTATTAACTTAAAAAATTATTTATTGCTATTGGTCCTGATACAATTAAAATTAAAAATTACTTTTCTGATACATATGAATATACTATTTTACTTTGACCGCCCAACAATCATAATTTGAATAAATACTTATTTTATAAAAATATAAAACATAAAAATTTACAAACGCATCTATAATAGATATAAAATTTACTTAAGCACTCCTTATTTGTTTTGCATAATTTATTTTATTTGTTGCCTTTAAAAATTGATGTATAAATAAAGCCTAATACTGTATTATCAAAATTTTCTCTAGATTTTTTCTATTCTTATAATTTATTGTGTTTAATATATTTCAACTTAAAAATTACCCTTTTATTTAATTTAAACCTCCACCCCCAAAAAAAGATTTTAATTGAAATAATTTTAATATTTGTATATATTTTCAACTTTATTCAACAAATAATTTATTAAAACTATTAAGATATAAATGATCCTTTCAATATAGTTTTATTACGAGGCATACTTATTTATTTTTACTAAATTTACTTCTAAATATTTAGTATTAACTACCTTTTTAGTTTTAATCTTTATAAATAATTAATATAATAACAATATAAAAATAATAAAGAAATATAAGTATAAGCTAAATTTAGCTTATACGTCTAAGTATCTCAAGTATAAGATTATCAATTCTCACAAGTGTCTCTTGTAAATTACGTAAATTTTCTTCAGTAGGAGGCTGTGTAATCAAATGATAAACAACAGAAATAATAGTTCTTAAATGGTCTAATGATGGTGCATCTACAACCAAAATAGTACGTTGATGATAAATAGAAAATAATACAAATATTATATTTACTGAAGTAATACCAGCTAAAAGAAAAATTCAAGTTTTGTTGTTATAGTAATAATTTTTTAAACTTTGAAAAGTATCTATTATTTCAGTTGGTTCATTTTTACAATATTGAATTACATTTTCTTTAACATCTTTCATTTTTGTTGCGTTGTTTAATATTTTTTCTACTAATTCATCTGATAACGGTGACTTAATAGTTGAATATTGTGCATAATATACTCTTACCATATTTAAGCATTGTTCTTTTGAATATATATAATAAACTTTACAAAAAGAACCTTTATATATTTCATCTTCTTTCAACTGTATAACCTCTATCATAGTTGTTAAACTTTTAATATTAAAAGCAAAGGTATATAATAATACAAGTATAACTATTAGATGTATTAAATATATGACTATATTTAATAATTTTCAATTAGTTACGCTTTTTATTGTATTTAATATAATTAACATATGTATATAGATAAAAATAAAAACAAAAAAATTAAATATATTCGATATATTATATTCTATTACTATTTCATCATAAAAATTACAATAAATTGTTAATAATAATAAAATATTTAAGAAAATAATTATAATTGTGATTACATTTCTATATAATTTAATCATCTTTTAAATTTTTTAATCTATTTTGAATTTCTAATTTATAACAGCCTACTTTATTCATACTTTTTGATGTAAAATTATTTCTGCAATAAGTCTCCCATACCTTATTTATTTCTGGTTTATAATTAATAGAATAATTTGTTTTGTACATTTTTAGCATTTCTTGAACATCTTTATCTACATAATGTCCAACTTTATAGTTTTTACTTATTAATGATTCAATTTTTTTTTTACATATTACAAATCCGTAATCTGGATTTGTAATATCTCCTAGTGAATTTTCAACTTGAAATTCACTATAATTACTTAATAATATAAATATACATGACTGTATATGTAACTTTCCATTTTTGTTATTTATGTTATTACTTATATGCCAACTTTTTGAATCTACATAAAAATAATAATTGGATAACTTGTCTGAAAAAAAAAATAATCTACCCACTAACCCTGTATACATCTTCTTAAAACCACAATAATAACTTAACTCTGGATTTGGAAATAAAGTTAATAAATAGTTTTCCTCAGATTTTTCAATTACCATTTTATAATAAAAATTATAAGAAAATAAAAGCTGCTCATTAAAATCCTTTGGATAATCAGAAGGAATAAAAGGAATTTCATCAATTAATTCATATACATTTTTATATATGAATTCTATAATAATATCTGGACTTACTTTATCTAAAAAGTATTGATTTAATTTAATATGTAATGTATAGTTTTTAATAGTCATTTTTATTTAATATATCATGAAAAGTTATTAAAAATTTTTCACCTAAATTTTTATTTCTACAAAATTTATTCCAAAGTATTCCTAATTCTAAATTATAATGCTGTTTTACCGCTTCTTTATAATTACTTAAGCAAGAAATTTTAGAATAATAATTAACTGTTAAATTTTTTCAATAGAATATTTTTCATTCCTCTCATTTTTTTAATTTACTTTTTATAATTACAAAAATATATTCTAAGCATTCACCAAGATTGGCATTTTCTATTATTTGAAAGTAACTACATTTTTTAAACAATAAAAAATTACAAGATTTAATATAATATTTATTTTGATCTAGATCAAAATAAATAAATTGTCCTGTTGACCAATCACAAGGATCTCCATAAAAATAATATAAATAACTATTAGATGAAATTGGATTAAAAAAAAATAATCTACCTACTAACCCTGTATACATCTTACTAAAACTAAAAAATTTACATAATGTTGGATTTGGGAATAAAGTTAATAAATAGTTTTCCTCAGATTTTTCAATTACAGAAAAAAAATATTTATTATAATTTAATTTTAAATTCCTTCCTAACTCAGAAGGAATAAAAGGGATTTCATCAATTAATTCATATACATTTTTATATATGAATTCTATAATAATATCTGGACTTACTTTATCTAAAAAGTATTGATTTAATTTTAAACTAAATTTATTTTTCATCATTTATAATCTTTTTAATGTTATTAGAAGACTCAAGTGCTTTATCAACAAAATAATTTATTCTTTCAATTGATGTTTTATTATTTAAAGCATCTAAGTCTTCTAAAATTGGGGATGTAATTTTAGGTATAGGTTTTATATTTATTGTTTGCGAAATTAATGTATTATCCAAAGAAAAATGTTTGCAAATTGAAAAATATATATTTCTAAAAAAACAAAAAGAAACAGGTGTATTACGATATTTTGCTGAAAAAGCTAACTCATGAGTTGTATTTTTAACTTCTTTAAAAGAAGTTCGCGATTTTAATTGATAAAAATTAACCCTTTCGTCTTTATCAATTAAAATTCCATCAGCTTCTCCACTTATACCTTTTGAAGGGAGACCATAAATTTCTTTATTTGGATATTCGGTCATTATGCTTCTTATATGACATACTTCATAAACAAAATGTTGAAAAATAATACGGTCGCTTGGGTTTAGTAATTTTAAATAATTAGTACTATATATATTAACAAAATCCTGCTGCATTAGCTTTGTAAAATGATATAATATATCATAAACTCGTCGAGCTTCAAGAGGATTTTCTGATTTAAATTTTAAAAATTTAGGATTACTTTGATTTTCATATGGACGATTAACATCACATATATATTTAATTTTTAAATCTTGAAAAAACTCATATGAATTATTATTTAATAAATTAACTCGATCTTCTGCATTATTTTCGTTTAAATAATCTTCTATATGACGTAAATAATATGGGACATACGGCATAAGTATATTATTATGTATATAATAATCATTACTTTTTGCAATTGGATACAAAATATTACCATGCATGGTATGTTTTGGTAAATAAAACGAAAGTGGTCCATTATACACCACTATTTTTTTATTTTTTTCTTCATCAGAAATGATGTTACCATTTATGTCTATAGCTCTTTCTGGATAGACCGGATTAGTTATACTAAGATCACAATTTATTGTTGTTTTAGCAACTATCTCCGGGACCTCTAGTAATTTTTTAGAATGACGTTTACTCATAAATTCAGAGGCATGGTTTTTCATTAACATTACAAAATTTAAAATTTTACTGTCTTTTTGAGCTTCATTTTTTACTTCCTCAGTTAGACACAAATACATAAAATTATTTGCTGGTATAAATAGTTTTTGTAATGTATCTATTAATTCTTTTATAAAAATATTAAGCCCATTTTGCATTACTAAACCTATAAATGTTAATATATTCATAAAATAATAGAATAATAATGAACCAATTTCTATTAAAAAATTATTCCTATGATATTTATAGATAAAAAAGCTTATTATTAATATAGTAACAAAAATTAAAAGATCTATAAAGCCTAATTTTTTAGTCCATAGTTTTATTACAAATTTTTTTAATAACAGCCACTTTATTGTAAAGCCTCTTATTATTAATTTACATAAATAAACAATAGAAAATTTAAATACTATTGGGTAGTTTTTTTTGTATTTATCTTCAAATTCTTTTAATCCGTATATTTTATATATAAAAGAAAGCCATAAATATAAAAAAATACAAAGATTGAATGAGATAAATAAATGATTTATATATATAAAATATTCTACAGTTACTAAAAAGCTTAACACAAAAATTATGAATAATAATTTTCTTAAATTTACCATTTGTTACTAATTGTTTATTCTTTGACTTGGTTTTTTTTATTTTGTTACACCTTTTTATTAAAAAATTAGTGTTATATTGCTAATTTCCTGGAATTATATGCATCAGTAAAGTTAGCAAAAATTTTTACTTTTTGTTTACAATCGAAGTACAAAATAATTTTATTTTGTCTCTAACCACCAATCGTAATTCTTATTTATATTTTATCTATTTTTTTGATATATAATATCTTTTTCATGAAAAAGATATTATATATTTGCTCTATATTTTAACCAATTATATATTAGTGGTCACCCTATATATTAATACTACTAGTTACTCACTTATATATTGTTATTATTTATATCATTTACAAATAACCCCTAAAGCTAATAAAAAAAATAAGATATTTTAAAAGTTCTTAAAAAATGAAAAATAAGTAAAATTACTTTAAACTATAAATTTATTTTCAGAAATAATACATAATATTATTTTCATAATAGATATTTCATAACAAAACCTAAATGCTTAACTAAGAAAAATAATGAGATTTTTTTCTTTTAAACGGTTATTAAGTGTTAAATTAAAATAATCTAATTTATCTTCAGACTTAGTTGCATATTCTTATATTAAAATCTTTTTTTATAAACTTTTTATTATATAAGTTACAACAACAAATTACTTCTGTCCTATCTAATAAATTAAATTCATTATCGTTCAACTTAGTTTTATATATTACATACTTATTATTAACGCAAAAACCAGATCCTAATGTTTCCACTATTTAAAATTTACTATAATTATCTAATAAAATAAATTGACAACTTCAATTAGGATTTTGTTAAAACAAATATATAACTTATATCTCCATACCAATAATACGCATATGATTGAGAAAAAATACTAATCTTCCTGTTATTCCTACATACAATTGTTTATAACTTAAACAAAAAAATAGATTAGGATCTGGAAATAAAGTTAATAAATATTTTTCTTCTCTTTACGTAAAAAGCCTATTACTTTATATTTAATATAAACATATCTAATAAATACTTTTATTAAATATATATGTGAAAAAGAAAATTTTATAGTATATTTTAATCTTTCATTTTTTTAAATGCTAATAAACCAAAAAACTAATATAAAGTTGTAAATATAATTAATAATCCTAAATAAATATTTAAAGATAAAATAACGAAAAGAAATAATTTTAAATTTCCCTTATCTTAAATTTCTTTTTAACTCCTTTAAATAGCGAAATAAATCCACTAAATTATAAAGTATTTTTTCTTTATCTACAAATTCTGCCCTTTTTAAAATAGATAATTCAATAGTAATTAGATCTTGTGTAATCACTATCAAATCATTGATAGTTGATTTTACTACTGTCAAATCAGAAGGATATCCGCTTATAATTAAGAATAAACATAAAGCAGTTGCTCCAATTACATATGCTGGCTTTTGATGATAAAAATTTTTTATTTTATATGTATAACTATTCTCCATAGCCAATTTAATTTCATTCTCTTTTTTACAATAAGCATTAATATTATTTTGAAGATCTTCCATTGTTTTAGCATCTCCTAATATTTGAGATTTAATTTCATCAGTTAACTTTGCTTGTATTTTAGATTCTAGCGCATATAATGACTCAATTTTGGCAAACAAATACTCTTTAGTATATATTCTATAAATTGAAAAAAATCTATTTTGATATAATAAATCTTTTTCAACTAAGCCTTCAAATATTGAAATACCTAAGCAATTTAAATGTGAATATAACAAATAAAATAAAAAAAATATTAAAAAATATTGTAATAATTCTGAAAAATAATTAAGCCATTTATGGTTAACGATTTTTGTTGTTACTAACAAAACTAAATATACAGTAATAACCATGCCATAATATTTAACATTCGAATAATTTATTTCTATATAAAAATTATTAAAGTATGAAAATTCAAATGAAATAAATAGCAAATTTAACAAAGCAATATGTAAAACTAATAATTTTTTAATCATATTTTTGTTTATATTTTTTTTATTCTTATTAAAAAAAAAGTAATTTAAATATAAGAATAAAAAAGAGATAAGCAAAAGTTAACGGTAAAAAGATTTTCCAACTTAACATCATAAGTTGATCGTAACGTGTACGTGGAAAACTAGCACGAATCCAAATAAAAAGAAAACAAAAAAATAATATTTTTAATATATAAATAATGTTAAAAATAATAACAGAAGAAATAGGTAAAACAGAAATAAAAAAGGTATCAATAGGGAATAACCACCAACCTCCCCAAAAAAGACAAACATTAAATATAGACATTAAAATAATATTAGCATATTCGCCTAAGAAAAATAAAGCAAAAGTCATAGAACTATATTCAACATTAAAACCTGCAACTAATTCACCCTCTGCTTCTGGTAAATCAAAAGGCGCTCGATTAGTTTCAGCAACAGTACAAATAAAAAATATTACAGCAGGTAAAAGTAATACAAGACCATTAAATAAAAACCGTTGTTTTAAAACAATATCATATAAATTTAAACTATCACTTAATAATATTATTGGTAAAATAGTAACACTCATAGATATTTCATAAGAAATCATTTGAGCAGAAGATCGTAAAGCACCTAATAAAGCATATTTAGAATTACTGGCCCAACCTGCAATAATAATACCATAAATACCAATTGATGATAAAGCTAATAATAATAAAATACTATAATTTATTTTTAAAATACTGCCACCATAAGGGAATGGAATAATAAACCAACCTAATAAACAAATCATAAAAGTTAAAATTGGAGCAAAAATAAAAAGTATTTTATTACCATGAGCTGGAACAACAGTTTCTTTTAATAATAATTTAACTCCATCAGCAATAGGTTGTAATAAACCAAAAAACCCTACTTTATTAGGACCACGTCTAGTTTGCATACTTCCCATAACTTTACGTTCTAATAAGGTTAGAAATGCTACACTAATAAGTAACGGGACTAAAATACTTAAAAAATCACATAATATACATAAAATTTCTATATTTTTCATTTTTAATAATTATTATTTTTTATATCCGATTTAGCAGAGCTATTAAAAATATTTGGTATTTTTTTTAATAAAATATTACTTAAAGAAGTATGATTTTTAAAATTAAAATCAATTCGTCCAAAAAATAATAAAATGATATTTTCTAATAAAGTAAAATTTTTTAAATGTATAGCTTTTATAAATTTTTTATATTTATAATTACGTTTTTTATAAATACTAAAAATTAAATTAAAAATCCAACATAATTGTATTAAAGAACGTACTTGTAATTTACGAGTGATTATTATTTTTAAATTTTGTAAATTACCATAACTATCTAATAAAGTTTTTTTCTCTTCTAATAAAGTACTAATAGGTAAAAAAAAACTATATTTAGATTTTGTCATAATACCAAAATCTAAAAAATTAAAATGAATACCATTTGTAGTAATTCCATTATTATTAGTATTAAAATGAATATATAAGTTTTCTTTATTTAAAAAACCATAATTTTTAACATTATCAAACCATAAGTTAGTATATAATTGATAATTATTTTTTAAAATAATTTGATCAAAATTATTGTTTAATTTTTCTTCTGTATATACCTGTATTTTATCTTTTAATAATAATAAGATATTCTGATTATTATTAAATTTATTAGATATTTGTAAGACAAAAAGATTAACATATTTTTTTATACCAATATAATAATTTAAATTATTATTTTTTAAAATAGACCAAATTCGAGGAAAATCATTAACAATATTTAAATTGTTAAAAATATTTATTTTATTAGTCTTTATTTTTAATAAATAATTATGTGCTAAATTACCTACATAAGAATTTTTATTTACAGTAGAAGTAAAAGTATTATTAAAATTAAATAATTTTTTAAATAAAAAATTAGATATAAAATCTAATGAGGAATAAGTATTGTTAAAATAATTTAAATTACCAAATTGATAATTTTTAAAAAATCTAGGTATAGGTAAAAAACGTTTATTTAAATTTTGTACAATACGTAAATATTGTAAAAATTTAATTAATTTTTTCCATTTTATTTTAACAATTTCTGTATTATATTTAAAAAAAGGAAAAGTTAAACGTTTAACTTTTAAACTTTCAAAAAAAAAACGTGTTTTATTTGTTATCCAAAAAAAAGTATCATGTCTTGAAGGTAATATTCGCATAATTTCATTACCCCGTTTTTGAATAGTAACTAAACCAAAATTATTATCAAAAAAATTAGGATAATTAGTATACGACAATTCCCAACTTCTAGTTTTAAATGCTAAAGGTTTTATAGTTAATGCTCCCATGTTTAAATTCTTCTTGGTAATTTAGTTTTCATTGGTTTCCCATGAATATGAGTTTCTTTAAAATGGATCTCAGTTACTGGATAAAAGAAATTTAATATTTTTCTTATATATATATGTTCAAACGGACGTAAATGATCATGTTGATTATAAGGATAATCTTCGGTACTCACATGTAAGAATTCAGGACAACGAGAGAAACCGGAGAAATCTGATTTTTTTGCTTTTTGGAAATAATATAATGTATGTAATTGACGATTGTATTTACTTCTTCTACTATAAATATCCATAATTTTTTGATAATGAGTTTGTTTGTTCATTAAAACAAATAAGTATTGTATAGGTGAAAATTTATAGTTTTTAAATGTAGAAAGATTATATTTAAATAATTTAGTAGCATAACTATCTAATTTAGTTATTAATCTTGGACGATATATATTTTTTATATTTAATTTAAAATAGGCTAAATGTAAAAATTTGAAAAGTAATGGAGTTATAGTGCGTTGTTTTATAAATTTACGAAATAATAATTTAAAATTTTTACGTACTAAAATATAGGGATTTCTTGTTTCAAAAAGTGACTTAGTTAATTGACGATTACTCGCTTCCCTTTTTATAGTTTGTTCAATAGATTTTAAAAAACGTTTATAATTATTTTTAGATTTTTTTTTTTTTTTGTTATATTTATACTTCATTTATTGTTTTATAAATTGTTTTTTACGTAAAAATTTTAATCTTCGTAATCTGGTAAAATGATTAATGGTATATTTACGTTTTGCATAATCAAAGTCTAATCCAAAAAAGTTATTGTATGTGTCTAAAAGCTCTCTTGAGAAAATATAGTTATTAGGTACTTTAGTTTTTCTAATTATTTTTAAAAATTTTATCCAAATTGAACTTAAATAATTAAATAAAGAATCATTGATTAGATCTGCATAATTTGAAAAAAAATTAAATCTTTTTCTATATTTGTACATAAAATAAATATAATTTAATTTTAAGTTATTTTGAAGAATCTTAACGAAATTTTGAATTATATTAGTTGTTCCATAATATTTTGTAGATTTAATTATTAATTTCAATGGATGTTTTAATTTTAAATAATTTTTAGTTAAAAAAATATTTATTTTGTTAAAAACTTCTATTAAGGCAGCTAAACTTAATTGTCCTTCTACTTTTTCTAACATACCTGTAGTTTTTTTCCAAATAATTTTATATCCATTTGTAGATAAAATGTAAATAGTAATATAAATATTTTTTGGTTTTGGTGATATTAATATAACTAAAGGACTTCTTTTAATTGCTCGATAATAAGCGGCTTCTTTATTAACTAAATCGCGAAATACAGTAGATCTTTGAATTTCAGATTTTAATTGTAAATAATTTGGGTAAGGTAAATCTCTTTTTAAATTAAAAATTTGATATAAATTATTTGAAGTAAGAAATTCATTAAATTTCTTTTTTAACACAATTTGATCAAAAATTTTTTTGCTTTTTTTTATTTTACTTTTATTTATATTATATAAATGACCAATAAGCGGTGTATTTCTATGAAAAATAGTATGATTAAAATATTTTTTATATTTTTCCACTTGAAATCTACGTAAATTTTTATTATTATTAGCTGTTTTTAATAAATCATAAACAGACATATTAAAATTAAAGTGTCTATAATATTTAAATATACGATGATTATTTAATATTTTATTAAAAGTAGTTCTATTAATCATTTTAAATCGCTTATGTAAAAGATTATTTACATCGTTCTCTACACGTTCTTGTATATTTAATATATATTTATTTTCCATTATTTTTGATGTATTTTACCCTTTTTTTTCCAATTACTTTTATCTTTTGGCTTAGACTTGTTAAAATTAAAGGCATTTCTTCTTTTTTTTTCTTGAAAATAAGGTGTTGCATATAAATTTTTTTTATAAATATTTAATTTAAAGTCACGCTCAGCCTCATATTCATCTTTATAAACTTTTTTATTTTTAGGTTTATACTTAGGATTATATTTCCGTATGAATTTTTTTTCTTCTTTCTCTTCTTGATTATTTATAATTTCTACTTTTTTTTCTTCTTCAAGTAATTGAACAACATCCTCATATACAGTATCTTTATATGGAATACTTATATCTATATTTGATATTTCAATTAACTTTTTTAATTCATCTTTTAATTTTGTATCCTCAAGAGAAAGCATAAGTAAAGCATCAAAATCTTTTTGAAATTTTTCACGTTTTATTGCTTCATCTAAATATTTAGTCATTCTTTAATAATATCTATTTTGTTTATTTTTTAAAAATGATGGTTTAGATAAACGACGTAATGCTTTTTTATTGGTTAAAATTGGTAATCTCATAGAAACTTGTTTTAACCCGTTTAATGCCGCTCTACGTCTTACACGTTTTTTAACAGTAAATAAAATTTGACCTTTACGAATAGGGGTTCCCCAAAGACGTATTGCTCCTTTACCTTTTCCCATACGAACACCTACAGACTTTCCACTTAAAGGTTTATCTACATTATAAAAAGCTTTAACTCTACTTCTTTTTTTTCGTCGACTTTTTACTTTAATTGATTTAGATAAGGCTTTAAAACAAGTTTCAATTAAAGAAATGGGTAAAAAAGAAGATTCTTGCGCTCTAATTGTATATATATACCCTTTAGGATCTTTGTTACTTGGACTTTTTATATGCATATATTTATAGCAATATTGTCGATTATACTTTTTAAATTTTGTTCTATTTGGAATTCTTAATTTAATCATGGTAATTATTTAAATTGATAAAAAGGTAAATTATTTTTATAATCTAATTTACTATTTAAACGAAATATTTTTTTTGAACCATATTTTATTAACATAGGTAAATGTAAATTAGAATTAAATTTATAAGGTACAAGTTCACTACCTAAAATAGCTGTTTTTAAATAATTAGCTAAATCACGATTAGCAAAAATATTTGGTTTATATTGAAGTTTAACCTTAATTCCACACATTCCAAATTTAGTTGTAAATTCTATATGTGAATAATCCATTTGTTTATGTATTTCACCACTATTTAATCTACCAAAACGATAATATTTATATGTAGTATATGCACTACGAGTAAATCTTCCAGCAAATAACACTGAAGCAGCACCTATATAATTATTAGCGGGTTTAATAAATCTATCTAATGTACGTAATACATATGTTAATTTACGACCTTTTTTAAATAAAGATTTTAACCAGGTAGATAAAAATTTAGCAGTAATCATTCGTTTTGATCCTAAATCAACATTAACATTAACTTGTAAACTTTTAATTTTTTGTAATTTCATATATTTTTGAAAAAATGGATCCAATTTATAAAAATAATCACGATTTGCCCGTTTTTCAGATAAAAATGGATCTATGTTAGATAATATAGATGCAGATTCATAATGTTTATAATCATTATTTACACCAAATACAGGTAATTCTAATAAAGTTTCTTTAGAATTTGGATTTTTATAATATTTATTAAAAGCAGCTAAAGGCTTAATAGATCCTCTTATAAGTTTTTCATATTCTAAATTATGATCCTTAGATGAACGTTGAATTTCAGAAAAAATTTCTGAAGTATCAAAATTATTGTACATATTATTATATATGATTAATTTATTTGTTAAAAAATCTTGTTTTTTTTTTAAACTATTCCAAATTATTGATTCTTTATTATACGAAAATGGTAAGAATAATCTTCTAGAATATGATAAATATGCCTTAGATTTTATAATTTTAGGATGATTAGTTTGTACAGCTTTAAGAATTTGAAAAATCATTTTTTCAAATAAAAGAATACCATCTTTAGCTATCCAATTTTTTAATAATTTTTTATAGATATATAAATTTTTAGTACGTATATTATAATATTGTTGATAAGGATATTTTTTGATCTTACGAATTACTTCAATAGTTTCTTCTTCTTTTTCATATATATCCTCAACTTTTGTTTTTATAAATTTATATGCTTTGGCAAAAAACATTTTTTTTAAAAATTCTAAAAATTCTTTATTTTTAATATTTTTTCAATCATTAGTAACTTCTAAAATTAATTTTGTAAAAAACCAATGATACCATTTATTATTTTTATTTTTAGGAAATTTGATAAATATATACGATCTCATATGAGATAATAATTCCATTAATAATAAATTAATATTAACATTAAATTTATTAACAAAAAAGAAAAATATTTTTACTAAACTAATAAACTTTTTAATTTCTGATTGGAGTACATTTTTATTATAAATATTTTTAGTTAAAGAAAATCTTAAAATATTTCTATTTAGTTTTGAAAATTGAGGTCTAAATAAATCAAAACGTTTAAAAAGTTTTTTATATAAATCAATAACAGGACGTAATTTATGATAACGTTTAAGAGGAATCTCATTTTTTTTTAATATTATATTTTTAAAAAAAAAATGAGATTGCGCTTTATATAATCTAATTTTATCTTCTAACGGAATTAAAGTAAATATAGATTTATTAAATTTTAATCTCTCTAATCCATATTTTATATTTTTTTTAATAGATTTTATAAAATCATTAGTTTTTGATATTTCTACTAATTTATGAAATCTATTTAAATCACGACGACGAACCTTTTTAGCAAATTTATGTGTAATTAATTTAAAATAAATATCAAAAAGATCTGAAAAATTAAATAAATATTTATTTTTTTTTAATAATAATGTTTTAATTTTCGCTATTTTTTTTTTTTCTTTAAAATTTTTTAAATGTATTCGAGAAGTTAATGGATTTAAAAATAAAAATATTTTACTCCAATTTTTTAAGAACTTTCTTTTTTGAACTTTTTTATATTTTAAAGTAATAGATACATGTTGATCTTTATTACGTTTTTTTATATATAATTTTGCTTTTCGTAAAGTTCTACGTTTATTAACTAAATAAGCAGAATCATTAAAAAAACTAAAAAATTTTTGATAAATTTTAGCTAAATAAGATTTTACCCATTTTGAAGTTTGTGAAATTAAAGTTGAATTTACTAAATTATATTGTTTATTTAAGATTACAAAAAATTTTTTTAATAATTCTTTTTTAATATTAACAAAAAAACTAGGTTGGCCTAATATTTTTGTGGTTCTAAATACTTGTCCAAATTGAAAAATAAATTTTTCAAAATATTGTCGACTAAATAATGAATCCCATTTTGATTCAAATCGCATATCAAAAATCGAAACATCTACTAATAATCTATGTAAATTAAAACCAAAAAAATTTAGGTTACAAGAAGAAAAAATTAATCTAGGATGTTTTACTTTTGTAAAAATTCTTCGTTTTCTATTTCTCCTTTTTAATACTAATTTTTTTCGTAATCCAAACAAAGTTTTAAAATAATCTGTGAAATCTTTTTGAATATTATAACATAACATATATTGTTCTTTATTTAATACTGGCCAATTTTTATTGTTAAATAAAGAATATCCTAATCTAAATTGTATTGGATTAATTAAATGTCCCATGCTTTAATATTTTAAATATTTCATATTTTCTAAAATAGTATGATTATTACGTTGATAATATTTAACAATTAATGCTAATATTACTCCTGTTTCAACCGCTACTACTCCTAAAATACATAAAATATAAATTAATAAAGTTAAATCTTGAGTTATATTATACATAGCTAAGATAATAGTAATTAATGAAATGATTATTACTTCAATTGTTAATAATAAAGTAATAAAATTATATTCTTTGATTAATAAACTACAAAAAGCTAATGCTATAAATATAAGTGCATTCTGAATTATGAAATGTAATGTGATATCAGATAATGTGAATGAATAAAAATTTATTATCATATTTTTATTAATTAATTTTTGCTATTACTTATTTTTTTTTTCCCTTCGATTTACTTTTAGTCGAAGTTTTTTTTTTTTTTTTTTTTTATTATTTTTTTTTTTTTTTTTTTTTTTTTAATTTTTCTGTCAACAAGATTTTATAAAAAATTTTTTAAAACCAATACCACCCCCACTTTTTTTTTTTTTTTAAGTAATTCC
>Ga0164242_10003706_pt1 | contig 17330 bp, 11 predicted proteins | sample OricomgcompostMG_FD_108783 | JGI IMG/M metagenome (GOLD analysis project Ga0164242, IMG submission 108783) | Miracle-Growth compost microbial communities from Emeryville, California, USA - Original compost - Miracle growth compost (MG) ...
CCGGCACCACCTCGGCCAGGTCACCGAACGCGTCGCGCAGCGGCGCTTCCATCCATGAGGCATTGGGGCATACCGCAACCGGCCTTCGGCGCATCACGCGGCGCAGTGCCCCACGCATCAGGGGCAGCCCCAGCAGCTTCATGTCGTTGCCGAGGACCGTGATCAACGCCGGCTTCGCGTCGGCCGGCAACGGCAGCGCACACTGCAACCAGTTGACGTGATAAACGTCGATGTTGTCGAGACGCCGATACGCGGATCGCAGCAATCGCGTCAGTTTCCATGCCGCCGCGAGGCCCGATGCAGGCCTCGAGCGCAACCAGTGCGATATGCCTCCGCGCTGCATCAACATCGCCAACCATGCCGCTTCGGCTGGCGTGGTTGCCGATTCGACGCGGGCATCCACCTCCCCGGGCGGCGCCCACTGGACCAGCCGGATGTCCGGACGGGCCGCAAGCGCCGCGCTGATGTGGGCCATGAAGATTCCGCGCCAATCCGCCGCATCACGCGGATAGGACGTGCTCACGAACAAGACGCGCGCGGCGGGTGGGCGATCCTGGACTGGCTGACGTTCAGTCGTCACGTCGGTACGTCAGCGACGTGATCTGCTCGGAAATCAGCCCGATCAGGAAGATGATCACGGTGGCGCTCCACAGCGCCACGCTGACCAGGCTCAAGCGATGGAATTCGAGGAAGGTGTAGGCCCAATAGGCCCAGCCGAGCACGAAGAATGCGATCGCGGTCGGGGCGAACAGTTTCAGCGGCGCGTACAGGGTCGCGATCTTGAAGATGATCAGAAGGAAGCGCACCCCGTCCCGGAACGGCCGGATGTGACTCGTGCCGACGCGCTCAGCCGCCCGGATGGGCACGTAAGCCACCGGGTACGCGCTGCGGAAGAACGCCATGGTCGAGGTGGTCGGGTAACTGAAGCCGTTCGGCAGCAGGTGGATGAACTCGCGGAATTTGTCCGCGCGTGCGGCGCGGAACCCGGAGGTGAGGTCATCGACGCGATGCCCGGTCATCTTCGACGCCAGCCAGTTGTAGAACGTGTTGGCGACCCCGCGCCCGACGCCGGCCTGGTCTCCCCAGCCGCGCGCACCGACCACCATGTCGTAGCCCTCGTCCAGCTTGGCCAGCAGGCGCGGAATGTCGGCCGGATCGTGTTGGCCGTCGGCATCCATGAACACCAGCACCTCGCCGCGGGCCGCCCGCGCGCCGCGCTTGATCGCGGCGCCGTTGCCCATCGAATACGGCGTGCCCACGCGGGTGACGCCTTGCTCGGCGCACAATTCCGCGGTCCGGTCCCCGGACCCGTCGTCCGAGACGATGATTTCGGCCTCGGGTTGGGCCGCACGCAAGGCCGGCAGCAGGTCGGCGAGCGCAGCGACTTCGTTCCTGGCAGGCAGGATGATGCTCAGCACGGAGTGGGGTTCCTCTGGTTCGCGGCATCTTAGCGCACGGGCGGTCGGGGCACCCCCGGCCGGTCGAGGTACCCCGGCCGGAGTTTGCAAAGGGAGCCGGCCTTGGCAAGCAACGTGCTTGCCTTGTTTCACGCCCCGTCCACCCCGCCCGGCGGCCCGAAAAATAAATGCCCCCGGAGTGAGACGCGGTTCTCGCCGCGGCCTGCCCAAGCAGCGGTTTTTGCGATACATTCATCTTGCGATTCGGGGGTTTGGACTCCTTTCATGGCAACACAGATGAACCCGGCACCCACCATGCCCGGCCTGACGGGCATTCCGCGTCGATTGGCGCTGGAAGGCGTGCTCACGGAAGCCGATGCGCGCCAGGCGGTGGAAGACGCCGCCAAGCAGAAATTGCCGGTGACGAGCTACCTCGTCGAAAACGGCATGGTCGACGGACTGCGGATGGCGCAGGCCTTGTCGGCCGAGTTCGGTGTGCCGATGCTGGACACCTCCGCGATCGACGTCACCCAACTGCCGATCGGCGAGCTTTCCGAGGAGTTGATCGAGAAACATACCGTGCTGCCGCTGCTGAAGCGCGGCAGCCGCCTGTTCGTGGGCGTGAAGGACCCGGCCAATCCGCGCTTGCTGGAAGAGATCCGGTTCCACACCAATTGCTCGGTCGAACCCATCCTGATCGAAGCCGAGCAACTCAAGCGCGGCATCGAACAGGCGCAGAACGCCCAGAGCATCAGCATCGGTGGCGACAGCGATGCCGACGAAGGCCTGGAAGGCCTCACGATCGGCGAGGAAGACGGCGGCAGCGCGGACAGTGCGGTGGTGGATGCCAGCGGCACCGACGACACGCCGGTGGTGAAGTACGTCAACAAGATCCTGCTGGACGCGATCAAGCGCGGCGCATCGGACATCCACTTCGAACCCTACGAAACCAAATACCGCGTGCGCCTGCGCATGGACGGCGTGCTGCGGGCAGTGTCCTCGCCGCCACTGAAGCTGGCGCCGCGGATCGCTTCGCGCCTGAAGGTGATGTCGCGCCTGGACATCGCCGAGCGGCGCGTGCCGCAGGACGGGCGCATGAAGCTCAACCTGTCCAAGACCAAGTCGTTCGACTTCCGCGTCTCGACCCTGCCCACGCTGGGCGGGGAAAAGATCGTGCTGCGCATCCTGGATGCCGCGGCCGCCAAGCTGGGCATCGAAAAACTGGGTTACGAGGAAGACCAGAAGGAATTGTTCCTCGAAGCCATCCACAAACCGTACGGCATGGTGCTGGTGACCGGACCCACGGGTTCGGGCAAGACCGTGTCGCTGTACACGGCGCTCAACATCCTCAACACGGTCGGGCGCAACATTTCGACCGTGGAAGACCCGGTCGAAATCCGGGTCGAGGGCATCAACCAGGTGCAGCAAAGCGAAAAACGCGGGATGACCTTCGCCGCCGCGCTGCGCTCGTTCCTGCGCCAGGACCCGGACGTGATCATGGTGGGCGAAATCCGCGACCTCGAAACCGCGGAGATCGCGGTGAAGGCCGCGCAGACCGGCCACATGGTGCTTTCGACGCTGCACACCAACGATGCCTCGCAAACCATCACGCGCCTGATGAACATGGGCATCGCGCCGTACAACCTCACCTCGTCGGTATCGCTGGTGATCGCGCAGCGGCTTGCGAGACGCCTGCACGATTGCAAGAAGCCGATCGAGCTGCCCGAGGCTGCCCTGCTGGCCGAAGGCTTCACCAAGGAAGAAATCGATCGCGGCCTGACGCTGTACGATGCGGTCGGCTGCTCGGGCTGCAACGAAGGCTACAAGGGGCGCGTCGGCATCTACGAAGTGATGCCGATGTCCGACGAAATCGGCAAGGCCATCCTGGAAGGTGGCAATGCCATGCAGATCGCCGAGGCCGCCCGCCGGGCAGGCGTGCGCAACCTCAGGCAATCGGCGCTGATGAAAGCGAAGCAGGGCATCACCAGTCTCGCCGAGATCAATCGCGTCACGAAGGATTGACAGGTTGCTCCCTCTCTTGGCAGAGGGATGAAGTTGCTCCCTCTTCCTCCGGGAGGGGGATGGGTGGCGAGGGTCCGGCGAAGCACGTGCGCTTCGCGTTCCCGAACCCCTGCTTGGCGCTTCGCGCCACCCCCTCCCGGAGGGAGAGGGTAAAGGACACACGGATTTCGAGTTTCGGGGAATACACATGGCCACAGCCACCGTCGCATCCAAAACCGCCGGCAACGTCGGCGCGGCACGCTCCGCGGTCAAGCAGATGACCGTGTACGAATGGACCGCGCTGGACAAGCGCGGCGTCAAGATGAAGGGTGAGATGCAGGCCCGCAACGCGAGCCTGGTGAAGGCGGAGTTGCGCCGCCAGGGCATGAATCCGCAGGCCGTCAAGGAAAAACCCAAGCCCTTGTTCGGCGCCGCGGGTTCGCGCGTGAAACCGCGCGACATCGCCATCTTCAGCCGCCAGATCGCCACGATGATGGCATCGGGCGTACCGATGGTGCAGGCATTCGACATCATCGCCGGCGGCCAGCGCAACGTGCGCTTCAAGAACATGCTGACCGACGTCAAGCAGAACATCGAGGGCGGTTCGGCGTTGCACGAGGCGATGGCGAAATACCCGGTGCAGTTCGACGAGCTGTACCGCAACCTGGTGCGCGCGGGCGAATCGGCCGGCGTGCTGGATACGGTGCTGGACACCGTCGCCACCTACAAGGAACGCATCGAGAGCATCAAGGGCAAGATCAAGAAGGCCCTGTTCTACCCCGCGATCGTGCTGGTGGTCGCGTTCGTGGTGATGCTGATCCTGCTGGTCTTCGTGGTGCCGGTGTTCCAGGGCATCTTCAGCAGCGCCGGCGTGGCGCTGCCGGCGTTCACGCAGATGGTGGTCACCCTTTCGGAATTCATGCAGCACTACTGGCTGCCGTTCCTCGCGGTGATGATCGCGGCGATCGTGGGCATCGTGATGGCCTACAAGCGTTCGGAAAAGATGGCGCACGCGGTGGACCGGCTGTCGTTGAAGGTTCCGATCATCGGCAACATCCTGCGCCAGTCGGCGATCGCACGCTTCGCGCGGACGCTGGGCGTCACCTTCGCGGCGGGCGTACCGCTGGTCGAAGCGCTCGATTCCGTGGCCGGCGCCACCGGCAGCGTGGTGTACGGGCAGGCCATCCGCAAGATGCGCGACGACGTCGCGGTGGGACATCAAATGCATCTCGCGATGGCGCAGACCAACCTGTTCCCGAACATGGTCACGCAGATGGTCTCGATCGGCGAGGAATCCGGCGCACTGGACAAGATGCTGTTCAAGGTGGCGGAGTTCTACGAGGAAGAAGTCAGCAACGCGGTCGATACCCTGTCGACGCTGCTCGAGCCCCTGATCATGGTGATCATCGGCATACTGGTGGGCGGCATGGTCATCGCGCTGTACCTGCCGATCTTCAAGCTGGCCGGCACGTTCTGAGGTGATCGCGCGCAGAAGGCAGGTTGGGCTGGATGCAATGAGGCCCGACGCGCTTGCGCGAGGCCTTGTTGGGCTTCGCGAAGAACCGCCCAGCCCGACCTGCGCTGCACCCTTCTCCCTCCGAGAGCGGGACTGGGGTGCGGGTGGGCATTCGCGGGACGGGTTCAAGATACGTTTGATGCTGCCTGCAAGCTCCGAACCTCCATCCGGCCCTTCCCGCTCGCGCGACGCGCGCGTTCGCGTCGCCCGGTCTCTCCCGAGGGGAGAGGGAATTTGATTGCGTCGCTGGCAGGCCTTCCCCTCCCCTTCTGGATCGCCGCGGCCGGCGTGCTCGGCCTGATCGTGGGCAGCTTCCTGAACGTGGTGATCCTGCGCCTGCCCGCGCGGATGGAATATTTCTGGAAGCGCGATGCGCGCGAGATGCTGGAGCTTGCGGCGGAGGACGAAGCCGCGCCGCCGGACCTCGTGCGCAAGGGGTCGCACTGCCCGCGCTGCAAGCATCCGCTGGCCGCGTGGGACAATATTCCGTTGCTGTCCTGGCTGGCGCTGCGCGGGCGCTGCCGCTACTGCGGGGCGCCCATCTCGATGCAGTACCCGCTGGTGGAACTGCTGTGCGGCATCACCAGTGCGATCGTGGTGTGGCATTTCGGCGTCACCTGGCAAGCGGCCGCGGGGCTGCTGTTCACCTGGATGCTGCTCGCGGCCGGCGGCATCGATTTCCGCACCCAGCTTCTGCCGGACTCGCTGACCTTGCCGCTGTTGTGGCTGGGACTGCTGTTATCGCTGGTGCCCGTTTTCGTCGATACGCACGAGGCGGTGATCGGCGCCGCGACCGGCTACCTCTCGCTGTGGTCGGTGTACTGGTTGTTCAAGCTCGCCACCGGGAAGGAAGGCATGGGCTTCGGCGACTTCAAGCTGTTCGCCGCGGCCGGCGCGTGGATGGGCTATGCCGCGTTGCTGCCCGTGATCATCATCGCCGCGCTTTCGGGGGCCATCATCGGGACCTTCATGTTGCGTACGCGCGGACAGGATCGCTCGGTACCCTTCGCGTTCGGCCCGTTCCTCGCGATCGCGATGTGGATCTGGCTGGTGGCGGGCGACCCGATACTGGGTGCGTACGTGCGTCTGGCCGGGCTGCGATAAAGCTGGCGTCAAGCTGCACTTTCCTGCCGAACGCATGACTCGCTACCCTGCGCATCATGCCCAGACGCCATAGTCGGCCCGCGTACCCGGGAAAACTGCAGCCTGACCCCAGTCTTTGGGCACCCGTCGCCATTGCGCTGCTGATCGCGCTGCTGATGCTGCCCAACCTGACCTGGCTCGCGCATGACCCGCGCGGTTCGGTCTGGATCGCGGCGCTGGTGCTGCCGGCCGCGATGCTGTCGATCTGGTTCGCGGCGCTCGGGCGCTGGCTCTGGCTTGCATGCCTGCTGCTGACGCCCCTTGCGTTGCTGGCTCCGTTGGAGACCTACTACGTCGCCCTGTACCACCATCCCACCTCGGCGCAGATCATCGCGACGAGCGTGGCGACCAATCCGCTGGAGGCCCGGGAATATTTCGGCCGTTCGTTGCTCCCGCTTGCGCTGGTACTGCTGGGTGGCGCCGTGGTGGCGCTGGTTGCTGCGAGGACGAGTTTTCGCACCGGTTTGCGCTGGCGGGGATATACGCGTGTCGGCGCGTTGTGCGCGGGCATCTTGGCGATGCTGGTTCCATTGGGCGTCGGCGTGGCGACATCGCGGCACAAGTCCTCGGCGAATGCGGATTCGGAAGAATCGGCCTCGACGCCCCTGCGCGACTACGGCTATGCGATCGAAGAGGGTTATCCTTTTGGCGTGATTCCGCGCGTCGTCCAGTATCGCCGCGAGTGGAACCGGATGCGCGCGGAAGCGGCGCAGTTCAGGGCATTCCGCTTCCACGCGCACCGCATCGGCGCGCCGTTGCCGCAACGACAGGTGTACGTGCTGGTGATCGGCGAAAGCAGCCGGCGCGCGAATTGGCAGTTGTTCGGCTATGGCCGCGCCACCAATCCAGAACTGTCGAAGCTCCGGAACCTCGTCCCGATCACGCATTTCATCAGCACCTGGCCGGAGTCGATCGCGGCGATTCCGATGATCCTGACCCGTCGCAAGCCCGCCATGGCGTGGGACGTGCCATGGCACGAGGCCTCGATCCTGCGGGCGATGCAGGAAGCCGGCTACGAGACGTACTGGATTTCGAACCAGCAGGCGATCGGCGAATTCGATTCACCGGTGTCGATGTACGCCTATGAAGCCCGGCACGTCGAATGGTTGAACCATGCCTCGTGGACCGCGCCAGGAAGCTACGACGGCGACTTGATCCGGCCGCTGGAGGATGCGTTGCACGGATCCGGCAGGGACCTCTTCATCGTGCTGCACATGATGGGCAGCCACGTGAAATACGACTACCGCTACCCGGCCGGTTTCCAGCACTGGAAACCGACGCAGCTTTCGCCGCCCGACCAGGGCAGCAACATCGAACGTGCCCGCAACAGCTACGACAACAGCATTCTTTATACCGACCACGTGCTGGCCGGAATCATCGATGCATTGAAGGCGAGCGGAGCCGTCAGCGCGCTCTGGTTCGAATCGGATCACGGGGAATTGATCCCGACGGCAACGTGCGACAAGGAGGGCCACGGCGTCGGCACCGTAGCCGAGTACGAGATTCCCGCGCTGTTCTGGTACTCCGATTCCTACGAAGCGCACTTTCCCTCGCGGGTCCGGACGTTGCGCGCCCATGCCGGCGCACGCACCCTGTCCGCCGACACCTTCGAATCCCTGGTCGACATGGCGGGCGTCACCTTCCCGACGCACGACGAAAGCTGGAGCCTGTTCAGCCCGCAGTGGCGCTATCACACGCGCTGGGTTGCACAGACGCAACACATCGACTTCGACACCGCGAGCTTCGGCAAGGCGTGCGGGCGGGTGTTGCCCGGCTCCGCGGGCGGTGCGCCATGAGCGGTACGCAAGGGCCGCCATCACGGGGGACTAGGCGCCACTACGTGGTGGCGCTGACCGGCGGGATTGCCTCCGGCAAGACCGCCGTCGCCACGCGCTTCGAAGCACTGGGCATCCACGTCTACGACGCGGACGTCGCCGCCCGTGAAGTGGTCGCCACGGGCACGCCTGCGCTGGCCGAAATCGAATTCGTGTTCGGTGCCGAAGTCCTGCAGGCGGACGGTGCGCTGGACAGGCGCGCGATGCGCGAACGCGTGTTTGCCGATCCGGCCGCGCGCAGGAAACTCGAAGCCATCATCCACCCACGCGTGCGCGCATGGTTGCGGCGCCGCGCGGGGATGGATCGCGGGCCCTATTGCATGCTTGCGATTCCCCTGCTGGTCGAGAACCGCGCCGAGTACGAATGGGTGGACCGCGTGCTGGTGGTGGATGCACCGGAGGCCCTGCAGATCGAGCGTCTCGTGCAACGCGATGGCGTCACCCGCGACGCCGCGCAGCGTGTGCTGGATGCCCAGTCGACGCGCGCCCAGCGGCTTGCGATGGCCGACGACGTGATCGTGAACGATGGGCAGGAATCCGCGCTGGACGCCCAGGTGGCGGCGCTGCATGCGCAATACCTGGAACTTGCTCGTTGCAGGTCGGGCTGATGAGGACTCGTTCCGGCGGACGCCCAACGGGTCGAGCGTTTCCGTTGGGCTTCGCGGATGATGCCCGCTCAGCCCAATCTACGCCGGCGAACCACCGAACGCGCGGATACCTGCCACGCCTTGCGCGCCCGCCGCATGCGCGCGCTCCAGATCGTCCGGTCCGACGCCACCGAGCGCATAGACAGGCAGCCGCGCATCGGCGATCCAATCGGCAAGACGCTTCCAGCCGAGCGGCTCTGCATCCGGGTGGGATGCCGTGGCGCACACCGGCGACAGCGTAGCGAAATCCGCGTCCAGGGTCGCCGCACGTTCCAGTTGTTCCGCGTCATGGCAGGACGCGCCGACCCACAGGTCGCGTGGCAGCGGCCGCTCGTCCAGCCCGCGCAACTGCGACGCCTTGAGATGCACGCCTACGCCGATCTCGCGCGCGAGATCGATGTCGTGATTGATCAGCAGCGATGCCCGCAGCGCTGGATGGGTTGCCAGCGCCTCTTGTACCTTGCACCTGATCTCGTCACGACACGCTCCAGGCATTCGCAGTTGCCACAGGACGCGCGCGGGCTCCGCCCCCTGGCCCGGCGGGACATCGCGAGCAACGGGACCTGTCGCTGGCAGCGCTCCCGACGCGACGATGGCGTAGTACGGCGGCAGGCGAAGCGCGGTGACGATCGGCGCGTCGGCGGGTGGCATTGCGGCAATGTCCATGTCGCGCGGCGCAATCCATTTCAACGGATGCCCTTCGCGTGGCCGCGGTTCGCCATGCCAGGCCGTCACGCGCAGGGCGTGCAGTCGCACCGTTTTTTCGGGGTATCGCCACGGCAGTGAAATCAGCGGCGCCGATGCAAGCACCTCGACGCCGAGTTCCTCGTTCAACTCACGGGCCAATGCTTCTTCAATGGTTTCGCCGGGTTCGAGCTTGCCGCCCGGGAATTCCCAGAGACCGGCAAGGTGTTTGCCCGGGAGACGCTGCATCAGCAGCACCCGATCGCCATCGTCGACGAGGATGCCGGCGGCGACTTCGATCATCGGCGTTCGTAATCGACGAAATCGAACGCGAACGCGTGCCTGGCATCACGCGGGTGGTGCACACGCGCAACCTCGCGCCACTCGGCCGGTTGGAAGTCCGGGAAAAACGTGTCGGCGCCGGAGGCCGTGGTATCGATTTCGGTGAGATACAGGCGCGTGGCACGCGGCAAGGCCAGCGCGTAGACTTCGCCGCCGCCGATCACGCTCAGCCCGGGCTGGTCCGCATGCGCGACGGCATCGTCGAGCGAATGCACGGCGGTCTGGCCCGGGAACGGCGCGGTCGGGGCACGTGTCAGCACCAGGTTCGACCGGCCCGGCAACGGGCGGCCGATCGCGAGCGCGGTCTTGCGGCCCATCAATACCGGCTTGCCGAGCGTGAGCGCCTTGAACCGCTTCAGGTCATCCGGCAAGTGCCACGGCATCGCGCCCGCCCGGCCAATCGCGCGATCGCGGTCGAGCGCGGCGACAAGCGTGATTTCGAAATCGTCCGACATGCGAGAACTGGCGAAGTCCGGGGTCAGGTTGGACTTTCGACCGGTGGGCATTCGCCCCCATGCATGCAGGCCACTCTGCCAGCGGCACGGCCGGGACGGCATGGAAAGTCCACTCTGATCCCGGTTTCGGTGCTCATACCGCGACGGGCGCCTTGATGGCCGGGTGCGGATCGTAATCGGCGACGCGGATGTCCTGGAAGCGGAAGTCGAACACCGATCGCACGTCGGGGTTCAGCACCAGCCTGGGCAACGCACGCGGCGCGCGCGCCAGCTGCTCGCGCGCCTGCTCGACGTGGTTGGAATAAAGGTGCAGGTCACCGAACGTGTGCACGAAATCGCCAGGCACCAGATCGCACACCTGCGCCATCATGCACGTGAGCAACGCGTAACTCGCGATGTTGAACGGCACGCCCAGGAAAATGTCGGCCGAGCGCTGGTAGAGCTGGCAGGACAATTTTCCATTCGCGACGTAGAACTGGAACAACGCATGACAGGGCATCAGCGCCATCCTGTCCAGTTCGCCCACGTTCCAGGCCGACACGATCATCCGGCGCGAATCGGGGTTGTGTCTGATCTGCTCGATGACCCGGGCGATCTGGTCGATGCCGCGGCCATCGGGCGCCGGCCAGGCGCGCCATTGCTTGCCGTAAACCGGGCCGAGTTCGCCGTTTTCATCGGCCCACTCGTCCCAGATGCTGACGCCGTGTTCCTTCAGGTAGGCGGTGTTGGTGTCGCCGCGCAGGAACCACAGGAGTTCGTGCACGATGGATTTCACGTGCAGCTTCTTGGTGGTCAGCAGCGGGAAGCCTTCGGCGAGGTCCATGCGGATCTGGCGACCGAACACCGACAGCGTGCCGGTGCCGGTGCGGTCGCCCTTGCGGGCGCCGTTTTCCAGTACGTCGCGGAGGAGGTCGAGGTAGATCTGCATGGATCGGCAACGGGACGGGGGAGCCGGGAAAGGATAACAGCTGGGGACGGCTTGCCTGCCCACGCTTTGCCAGTACCCCGGCCCGCCTGCCCTGCGTGATGCCACTTAGCCACATTCAGCCGCCATTCGGGTAGGCTTGGCCGATCGTTCTGCCACAGGGGTGTCCCCCACATGAATTCCACCGTGCCGACCGTTTCCAGGACGCGCTCTTTTTCCACCGTGTTCCTGATCGAGCTGTGGGAACGCTTCGGCTTCTACGGCATGCAGGCGCTGATCGTTTACTACATGGTGCAGCGCCTCGGATTCGACGACACACGCGCCAACCTGGTATGGAGCGCGGCAGCGGCGCTGATCTACGTCGCCCCGGCGATCGGCGGGTGGGTGGGCGACGGCATCCTCGGCACGCGCCGCACCATGCTCACCGGCGCGGCGGTCCTCGCCATCGGCTACGGCTTGATCACCCTGCCGAGTGCCGACCCCACGTTCCTGTATTTCTCGCTGGGCGTGATCGTGGTCGGCAACGGCCTGTTCAAGCCGAATGCCGGCAACCTGGTGCGCAAGATCTACGAGGGCGACGACAGCCGCATCGACAGCGCCTTCACCATCTATTACATGGCGGTCAACATCGGCTCGACCATTTCGATGCTGCTGACGCCGTGGATCAAGGACTACGTCAACGGGATCTACCAGAACGGGTTCGGCTGGCACGCCGCGTTCGGCGTGTGCTGCATCGGCCTGCTGGTGGGCCTGGTCAACTACTTCTTCATGCGCGCATCGCTGGCGCACATCGGCTCGGATCCGGATTCGCACCCCTTCAGTTGGATGAAGCTGCTGAAGGTGCTCGCGGTGGGCGCGGTGCTGGCGGTCATCGCCGCTTTCATCCTGCAGCATGAGTTGATCGCCAAATGGTTCGTGATCCTGGCCGCCGTCGCCCTGCTGGTGATCTTCGTCTACCTGATCATGAGCAGCCAGCGCGGCGAACGCGCGGGATTGGCGGCGGCACTGATCCTGACCCTGCAGACGATCTTCTTTTTCATCTTCTACCAGCAGATGCCGACCTCGCTGGCACTGTTCGCGCTGCGCAACACGGACTGGAGCTGGAACCTGTTCGGCGTGCACCTCTACACCTGGTTGCCGGGCCAGTACCAGGCGCTCAATCCGATCTGGATCATGATCCTCTCGCCGATCCTGGCATGGATCTACACCGCCGCCGGCAAGCGCGGCAAGGATTTGTCGATCGCATCCAAGTTCGCGCTGGGCTTCGCGATGGTTGCGGCGGGCTACTTCGTCTACGGGCTGGCCGGCAATTTCGTCACCGAACCGGGCAAGGCCTCGTCGTGGGTGCTGATCTGGGGCTATGGCTTGTACTCGCTGGGCGAGCTGCTGGTGAGCGGCCTCGGCCTCGCGATGATCGCGCGCTACGTGCCGGCGCGAATGGGCGGCTTCATGATGGGCGCCTATTACGTGGGCGTCGGCATCTCGCAGTATCTCGGCGGGCTCGTCGCCAATTTCGCGGCGGTGCCGCAGAACGTGACCGACCCGATGCAGACGCTGCCGATCTACACCGCGCTGTTCACCAGGCTCGGCTGGGCCGGCGTGGTCTGCACGGTGATCGCGGTCGTGATGATCTGGCCGATGAAACGCCTGTCCGCGGCGCACGCGGCCCACGTCGCCGCCGAAGACGCGCCCGTCCCCACCGTCGCCGACGAACGCTGACGCCATGTGACGGTTGTCATCCCCGCGCCCCTGTCGACCGGCAGGGGCGCGGGCGCGGCCGTTCGGGTAATTTAGGTGTAATCCCGAAAGCTTTTCGCGCCGCGAACCCATCGCCGTGCGAAATGTCCAACGGACGCCTCCAACCCACCCGGACGATTCTCGATGTCACGAAAAAAATGGATCCTGACGCTGGTTGGCGTCCTCATCGTGGCATTCATCCTGTGGCGCATCTTTGCCGGGCCGGGCAAGTCCCGGGGTCCGGGGGACTTGGGCGCGAATACGGCGGTGCCGGTCACGGTGGTTCCCGTGGCGGCCGCGAACGTGCCGATCTACCTGACCGGCGCGGGCACCGTGCAGGCACTCAATACCGTCAGCGTCCAACCCCAGGTCGGCGGCCAGCTGCTGAAGCTCGATTTCGTGGAAGGCGGCGAAGTGAAGAAGGGCCAGGTGCTGGCCGAGATCGACCCGCGCACCTTGCAGGCGCAACTCGACCAGGCAATGGCCAAGCGCGCCCAGGACCAGACCCAGCTCGCCACCGCCAAGGCCAATCTGGAGCGCTCCTCGAATCCGAAGTACGCGCCCTACGTCGCCGAGATCGATCGCATCACCCAGAAGAACACGGTCGCCCAATGGCAGGCCGCGGTGGCGGCGGACAACGCCAGCATCGCCGACACCAAGGTCCAGCTCGGCTTCACCAGGATCGTTTCGCCCATCGATGGCGTGGCGGGCATCCGGCAGGTCGATCCCGGCAACGTGATCACGACCAGCACCACCATCGTCACCGTCACGCAGATGCATCCGATCTACGTCCTCTTCACCCTGGCCGGAAAGTACCTCGACGAGGTACGCGCGGCACAGGCGAATGGCACCTTGAACGTGGCGATCCTGGATGCCGACAACAACGTGATCGAGGACGACGGCACGCTGATCGCGATCGGCAACCAGATCGACCCGAACACCAGCACCTTCCAGTTGAAGGCCGAGTTCCCGAATGCCAACAACCAGCTTTTCCCCGGCCAGTACGCCAACACGCGGCTGAAAGTCAGCACCAACACCGGCGCGCTGGTGGTGCCGACGGCGGCCGTGCAGCGAGGCCCCAACGGCGACTACGTGTGGCTTATCACCGACAAGCCGCCACCGGGTGCCGAGAAGGACGAAGCGAATGCCAAGGCTGGCGCCGACAAAAAGGCCAGGGGCGGCGCGCGCGGCAAACAGCAGGGTGCCACCGACAAGAAGCCCGTGAAGTACGTCGCGATGCAGGCGGTGGTCACCGGGGGCGAAGCGGGCGACAGCGGCCTCATCGTCACCAAGGGCCTGAAGGCTGGCGACCAGGTGGTCACCGCGGGCCAGTTCCGGCTGAAGCAGGGCACCAAGGTCACGCCGATGAAACCGGGGGAAGTGCCGGCGCCGCCGACCACCGCGGAGATCAAGGCCGCGATGTCGAGCAGCGGACGCGGAAGACGCCGTTGAGGATGCTCGCCGGAGCCCCGGGACCATGAGCTTCTCCAGCGTTTTCATCCGCCGACCGATCGCGACCTCCCTGTTGATGGCCGCGGTGCTGCTGCTGGGCATCATCGGTTACAAGGCATTGCCGGTTTCGGCGCTGCCCGAGATCGAGGCACCCAGCCTCGTCGTGACCACGCAGTACCCGGGCGCCAGCGCCACCACCATCGCGAATTTGGTCACGACCCCGCTGGAACAACAGCTCGGCCAGATCTCCGGGCTCACGATGATGAGTTCGAACAGCGCCGCGGGCCTGTCGACCATCACGCTGCAGTTCGCGATGAGCACCGACCTGGATGTCGCCGCGCAGGACGTGCAGTCGGCGCTGCGTACCGCGCGCCTTCCCGGCAGCCTGCCCTACCCGCCCATCTACAAGCGCGTGAATCCGGCCGACGCGCCGATCCTGACACTGGCGCTCACGTCGAAAAGCCTGCCGCTGCGCGACGTCAACAACTACGCCGACTCGATCCTGGCGCAGCGGTTGGCGCAGGTGCCGGGCGTCGGGCTGGTTTCGATCGCGGGCAACGTGCGTCCGGCGATCCGCGTGCAGGTCGACCCCGGCAAGCTCGCCAACCTCGGCCTGACGATGGAAGACGTGCGTTCGGCGCTGACCCAGGCCAACGTCAACGCCGCCAAGGGTTCGTTGAACGGGGCGGTGCAGACCTACGAGATCGGCACCAACGATCAGCTGCAGAGTGCGTCCGATTACGCGCAGACGATCATCGCCTACAAGAACGGCGCGCCGGTGAAGCTGTCGGATGTCGCCGCCGTGATCGAGGGCGTCGAGAACGACCAGCTCGCGGCATGGGTCAACGGCGAACCGGCGGTGCTGCTGGACATCCGCCGGCAGCCGGGCGCCAACATCATCAATACCGTCGACCAGATCGAACGCACGCTGCCCTCGCTGCGCACGGTACTTCCCGCCGGCGTCAAACTGTCGGTGTTCGCCGATCGCACCATCACCATCCGCGCCTCCGTCCACGACGTCCAGATAACGCTGTTGATCGCGGTGGCGCTGGTGGTCGCGGTGATCTTCATGTTCCTGCGCCGGTTGTGGGCGACCGTGATTCCCGCCGTCGCGGTACCGCTGTCGCTGATGGGCACCTTCGCGGTCATGGCGTTCGCGGGCTTCTCGCTGGACAACCTGTCCTTGATGGCGCTGACGGTCGCCACCGGCTTCGTCGTGGACGACGCGATCGTGATGATCGAGAACATCGTTCGCTATCTCGAACAGGGCAAGAGCGGCCGGGAGGCCGCCGAGATCGGCTCGCGCGAAATCGCCTTCACGGTGCTGTCGCTGACGGTGTCGCTGATCGCCGTGTTCCTGCCCCTGCTGTTGATGCCGGGCGTGACCGGCCGGCTGTTCCACGAATTCGCGTGGGTGTTGACCATCGCCGTCGCGATCTCCATGGGCGTGTCGCTGACGTTGACGCCGATGATGTGCGCGTACCTGTTGAAACCGGGCTCGCTGCCGACCGGCGACGAGGAGGCGATGGAAAACCGCCGCGGTTTCTACGCGAAGATGATCGGCTGGTACGAGTGGTCGCTGGACTGGGTGCTGGCGCACCGCCGAACCACCATTCTCGTTGCGGCCATCTCCGTCGCGGTGACCGTGTTGCTGTACGTGGTCATCCCGAAGGACCTGCTGCCGGAGCAGGACACCGGCCTGATCACCGGGGTGGTGCAGGCCGACAGCGACATCGCGTTTCCGGCGATGGAAAAACACATCGAAGCGGTGACCGCGGCGCTTCGGCACGATCCGGCGGTCGCCGGCGTCGCATCATTCGTCGGCGCCGGGGCGATCAACCCGACGCTCAACCAGGGCCAGGTCAGCATCGTGCTGAAGCCGCGCGGCGAACGCGGCGGCCTGGACGAGGTGGTCGCCGACCTGCAGCGCGACGTGGCGAACCTGCCGGGCGTGGCGCTGTTCCTCAAGCCGGTGCAGGACATCACCCTCGACACCACCGTGGCGCCGACCGAATACCAGTACGCGCTGTCGGAAATCGATCCCAACGATCTCGCCAAGCATGCGCAGCGCGTGGTGCAGGCCGTCAAGCAACTGCCCGAATTGGCCAACGTGTCCGACAACCTCGCGATGAACGGGCGGGCGTTGAAGCTGGACATCGACCGCACCGTGGCCAGCCGCCTCGGCGTACCCGTGCAGACCATCGACGACACCTTGTACGACGCCTATGGCCAACGCCAGATCTCGACGATCTTCACCCAGCAGAACCAGTACCGCGTGGTGCTGGAAGTGGCGCCGCAATTTCGCAACCGCGCGGATCTCATGAACATGCTGCGTGTCCGCTCGAACGGCGCCAGCGGCGCACTGACGGGCAGCAACGCCACCAGCCTCGGCATGCTGAAGTCGGCCAACTCCTCCACCGCGACCGGCATCGGCCAATCCAACACGGGCATCATCCTGGGTGGCGGCAACACCGTGCCGCTTTCCACGCTGGCCAGCGCGACGGTCACCGATGCCCCATTGGTGATCGCGCACCAGAACCAGTTGCCGGCGGTGATCATTTCGTTCAACGTCGCGCCGGGTTACTCGCTGTCGCAGGCGGTGGATGCCATCAATGGCACCGTGGCCTCGCTGGACGTGCCGCCCCAGGTGCGCACCGGCTTCATCGGCAAGGCCGCGGAGTTCTCTTCCTCGCTGGGCAACGAGGCATTGCTGCTGCTGGCCGCGATCGTGGTGATCTACATCGTGCTGGGCGTGCTGTATGAAAGTTACATCCATCCTTTCACGATCCTCTCGACGCTCCCGCCCGCAGGCGTGGGTGCCTTGCTCGCCTTGATGCTGTTCGGCATGCCGCTGTCGGTGGACGGCATCGTCGGCATCGTGCTGCTGATCGGCATCGTGAAAAAGAACGCCATCATGATGATCGACTTCGCGATCACGGCGCAGCGGCGCGGCATGAGCGCGCACGACGCGATCCGTCGCGCCTGCCTGCTGCGTTTCCGCCCGATCATGATGACCACCTTCGCCGCGTTGTTCGGCGCACTGCCGCTGGCACTCGGGAATGGCATCGGTGCGGAGCTGCGGCGCCCGTTGGGCGTCGCGATCGTGGGCGGCCTGCTGCTGTCGCAACTGGTGACGCTGTACACCACGCCGGTGATCTACCTCTACATGGAACGCTTCAGCGAGTGGGTGCAGGCG
>Ga0164242_10003708_pt1 | contig 17322 bp, 19 predicted proteins | sample OricomgcompostMG_FD_108783 | JGI IMG/M metagenome (GOLD analysis project Ga0164242, IMG submission 108783) | Miracle-Growth compost microbial communities from Emeryville, California, USA - Original compost - Miracle growth compost (MG) ...
ATGGACAACGGCAAGATCATCGCCGAAGACACGCCGAAAAATCTTATCAAAGCACTGCTGAAGCGTGGTTTCAAGAAAGAACAGCAGGTAGAGCAGGCAAACCTTGAGGATGTCTTCATCGACCTGACAGGAAAAGGGCTGAGGGAAGGATAAGTCATGAAGAAATCACTGTATACCGTACTGACACTGTACAAAATCAATACCCGGCGGTTTTTCCGCGATAAGCTGTCGATTTTTTTCGGCATCGGCTTCCCGCTGATTTTCTTGTTCGTCTTTGGCGGGCTGAACAGTGGCGACAGCGATGTGTCGTTTAATGTCGCGGTTATCAACCATTCTGATAGTTCGTTCTCGCAGACATTCGTCAAAAACACCGACGATAGCAAGGTCTTAAAGGTCAACAAAGAGGTCAAGACGCTGAATGATGCCGAAAACAAAATGAGCCGCTCTGAGCTCGACGCGACCATCGTGCTGCCAGAAGATTTCGGTGCCGTGCAGCCAGGTCAAACGTACCCAAGCGGCCAGGCTGAAATAATCTACACGCAAAACAACGCTTCGTCCGGACAGGCGCTCAGCTCGGTCTTGCAGGCGCAGTTCAAGGCCATCAATGCCAAATTCGTCGATAACAAAGAGCCGTTCTCGGTCAAGGCGACGCAACTCAACGAAAAAAGCTTGTCGGCGTTTGATTATGCCTTCTCCGGTCTGCTTGGCTTTGCCATCATCGGTATGGGTATTTTCGGTCCGATCAACGTCTTTCCGGAGCTCAAGAAGATGGGCATCCTCAGACGCCTCTCCACGACGCCGCTTCGCGTGTGGCAGTATTTCCTGTCTATCATGATGGGCCAGGCGACGACCGGATTGCTTTCGATCGCGATCATGTTCGTCGTAGCCATACTCGTGTTCCATCTCAATGTCGTCGGTAACTATCTCGAGCTGGGGCTATTCACGATTTTCGGTATCGTTATGATCCTGGGTATCGGTCTCGCGCTCGGCGGCTGGGCCAAAAACGAACGCCAGGCGGCACCGCTCAGCAACATCGTCGTCTTTCCGATGATGTTCCTCTCAGGTACGTTCTTCCCGCGGTATCTCATGCCCGAATGGCTACAGAATGTATCCGGCTTTTTGCCGCTGACACCGGTTATCGACGGTATCCGCATGATCGCGACAGAGGGTAAGCATCTCTGGGAGATCGCACCGCAACTTGGCCTGATTGGTGTGTGGATGGTGGTGATTTATATCATCGCTTTCAAGGTCTTCCGCTGGGAATAAGAAGACTTCCATTGTCTTCATGACCCTAGTGTTTATCGTCCGACGCCGTATGCTATAATGATGTCTATGACCACCACTATCTCTCGAGATGATGTGCTTCATTTAGCGCAGCTTTCAAGCTTGCAGCTTTCTGACGATGAGATAGCGGCCCTCCAGGTAGATCTCGAGAGTATCCTTGGTTATGTGCAGCAGCTCAGTGAGCTTGATACCAGTGGTGTCGAGCCGACATATCAGGTGACTGATCTTGAGAATGTTTGGCGCGAGGATAAGGTGCAACAGCACGCGGCCGATCGAGAAGTACTTCTCGGGCTGGCACCGGCTCAGACAAATAACCAAATAAAAGTCCCGAAGGTACTGTAATGACGAAGATAAGCGACTATCAGGGGACTTCTGCTGTCGAGAACGTCAAACGGGCAATTGCCGCGGCCAAGGCAGCAGACGAATATCATGCGTTGCTGTCGCTTACCGAAGAGCGAGCGCTTGAGCGTGCAACCAAGGTTGACGACGGCGAAATTACCGGTCGGCTTGCCGGCGTGCCGTTCGTCGCCAAAGACAACTTCCTGACGTTTGGCGGTACTACGACTGCGGCCAGTCATTTCTTGGAGAATTTCAACGCGCCGTTACAGGCAACGGCTATCGAGCGGCTGGAGGCTGAGGGTGCGATTTGTATCGGCAAGGCAAATCTTGACGCATTTGCTCACGGCGGCAGCACTGAAAACTCAGCGTTCGGTCCAACTTTGAACTCCGCGGACAAAACCCGGGTTGCCGGTGGATCTTCGGGTGGTTCAGCTGTCATAACGGCACTCGATGTGGTGCCGTTTGCTCTCGGTACCGATACCGGCGGCTCGATCCGCCAGCCTGCCAGTTTCAACGGTGTCGTCGGCGTCAAGCCGACCTACGGTACGGTCAGCCGCTACGGGGTGGTCGCGATGGCCAGCAGTACCGATACGATCGGTTGTTTTGCCACGAACGCTGCGGACGCCGAGCTGGTCATGGATATCGTGGCTGGTCGTGATGCCAACGACATGACGACGCTGCCGGACTTTTTCGAACCGGCAGACGCCAAACCGAACCAGAAAATCGGTCTGATCAAAGAATTTATGACGGACGATGTTGACCCGCAGGTAAAGGCATGCGTCCAGGCTTACGCCGAGCGCATGAAAGCCGCAGGCCACACTGTCGAGGAAGTTAGCTTGCCGATGTTGAAGTACACGCTGGCGATGTATTACATCATCGTGCCTGCAGAGATTACCAGCAACCTGGCACGCTATGACGGCGTACGCTACGGCAATCGCGCCGAGAGCAATGGTCTAGTCGAACTGTACGGCAAATCGCGTGACGCCGGGTTTGAGGCAGAAAACAAACGTCGTATCATGATCGGCAGCTATGTACTATCGAGCGGCTTCTTTGATGCGTACTATCTGCAGGCGCAAAAGGCGCGTACGTTGCTTATCAATGAATTTAACGAGCTCTTTGATACATATGATGTGCTGGTCGGCCCGGTCAGCCCGACGCCGGCATTTGAATTAGGCGAGAATACGTCCGATCCGGTCAAGATGTACCTGGCTGATATCATGACGGTCGGTGCCAGCCTGGCGGGGTTGCCTGCGATCAGCGTACCGGCAGGCACTACCGAGGCGGGACTACCGGTCGGCGTGCAGTTCATCGGTCAGCGGCGCAGCGATGCGGCCCTGCTGGCACTCGCTAAAAGCCTGGAGGGGAGCGAGTAATGGACGCAAGCATCATTATCCTTCTTGCAGTTATCATAGTGCTCGGCGCGGTGCTATTCGCACTGGTGACTCTTGGCAAGCACGGTGGCAGGCTCGATGTCGAGAAGTACCGGGTCAAGTGGCTGGCTATTGAACAGTCGCTGGATCGTAACGACGAGATGACATGTCATTTGGCTGTTCTCAATGCCGATAAGCTGGTTGATCAGGCACTGCGCGAGCTTGGCTATCCCGGCGAGACGATGGGTGATCGTATCAAGGCGACACGCGGCAAATTGAGCCACCGCGACGAGCTGTGGTCTGCACACAAACTGCGCAACCGTATCGCGCATGAGTCTGATGTCCGTGTCAATTACAATCAAGCGCGGCGGGCACTGGCCGGTTTTAAACGCACATTGAAAGATTTGGGGGCGATATAGTGAAATACGAGATGACTATCGGTATCGAATGCCATGTACAGCTGGCTACGACGACCAAGCTGTTCAGTCCGGCCGACAACGATGCCCGCGACAAAGAGCCCAACAGCGTCGTACATCCGATTGACTACGGTTTGCCGGGTATGTTGCCCATCCTGAACCGCCGGGCGGTCGAGCTTGCCGTCATCGCCGGCAAAGCGCTGAACGCCAAGGTTGCCAATGTCAGCCGCTTCGACCGCAAACACTATTTTTATCCGGACCTTCCGAACGGCTACCAAATCACGCAAATGTACCACCCGACTATCCTCGAGGGCTTCGTTGATGCCCCCCTGGAAGATGGCGGGTCGACTCATGTCCGCGTACACCACGCTCATATCGAGATGGATGCCGGCAAGTTGTCGCACTTCGGCGACCATAGCCTGGTCGATCTCAACCGTGCCGGCACGCCGCTGATCGAGATCGTTTCCGAGCCTGATATGCATTCGCCGCAGGAGGCGAAAGCGTACGCTGCCGAGCTGCACAAACTCATGACATACGCCGGGGTGACGCATGGCGACCTGTACCATCGCAACATGCGTTTTGACGTCAATATCTCTATAGCACCTGAAGGAGCGACCGAGTTGGGTACACGCGCCGAGATCAAGAATCTCAACTCATTCCGCAGTGTCGAGCGTGCGGCCGAGTACGAATTCAAGCGCCAGTCCGAGCTGCTCGATCGCGGTGAACGCGTGGTCCAGGAAACTCGCGGCTGGGACGACGCCACCGGCAAGACCAGCAGCCAGCGGAGCAAGGAAGACGCACAGGACTACCGCTATATGCCCGACCCGGATATTCCGCCGATCGTTCTGAGCGACAGTGAGATCGCTGAGATTCAGGCAGATATGCCAACATTGCCGCCGTTTTTCCGTGAGAAGTGGTCGAGCTTGGGCGTCGACAAATCGGTTATCGAATCGCTGCTGGCGCATCGGAGTTATGCAGAACTCATTACCTCGATCCAAGATACCGCCGGTGATGAAGCCGCCAAGCGTGTGGCGCACTGGTTTGCTAGCGGCGTGTCGACCGATGATGAGACCGCCGAAGTCGCCAGCGTTTTCGTACCGGAGAACTTCATCGATTTGTCCAAGATGGTCGAGGCGAACGAATTGTCCAGTACGGCTGCAAAGGAAGTTTTTAACGAACTTTTGGCCAGTGAGAAGTCGCCGCGCGAAATCGCCGAAGAGAAAAACCTGCTACAGGTCAGCGACGAGGGCGCGATCGCCGCTATCGTCGATGAAGTCCTGGCTGACCCTGCCAGTCAGAAGGCTGTCGAAGATATCAAAGCCGGCAATGACAAGGCCATCGGTTTCCTCGTCGGCCAGATCATGAAGAAATCACAGGGTAAGGCCAATCCTGCCCTCGCGCAAAAGCTAATACGGGAAAGGTTATAAGATGAAGAAACCAACCAAAGCGATCATCGCCGCATCCGGGTTCGGTACGCGGTTTTTACCGCAGACCAAGGCCATGCCCAAGGAGATGCTACCGCTGATCGACAAGCCGATCATCCAGTATGTCGTCGAGGAGCTGGTCGATGCCGGTATCAAGGATATCATCATCGTCGGCAGCAGCAACAAGCGTGCTATCGAGGACCATTTCGACGAGCCGAGCGAAGATTTGCTGGCAAACTTGCGTGCCGGCGGCCCCAAAAAGCAGCCGTATATCAACAGCCTTTACGAAGTCGCCAACCTGGCAAACTTTATTTACGTCCGCCAGAAGGGTCCGTATGGCAACGCCACGCCGTTGGCCTGTGCGGCGCACCTGATCGGCGATGATGAACCGTTTATCTATACCTTTGCCGACGACTTTTTCGTGGCCAAACCGACACGCTTCAGCCAGATGGTCGAGCTTTACGGCAAGCATCAAAAGCCGGTGTTGACCTGCAAGCGGGTCGTCGAGGACGACGAATACGACCGCTATGGCATCGTTGCCGGGGAAAAGCTGAGTGACGGCCTGCGCAAGATGTCGCATATCGTCGAAAAGCCCGGCAAGGACAAGGCACCATCCAGCTTGGCCTCGGTCAGCAGCTATCTGCTGGAGGGCTCGCTGTTTGCCTATATCGACCGCGCCAAAGAGACATATGACGGAAAGGGCGAGTTCAATGTCCAGCCTATCATGCAACAGATGATCGATGACGGCCATGAATTTCTGGCAGCCGAGGTGAAAAACGGCCGTTATTACGACACCGGCAACAAGCTTGAATACCTCAAGACCGTGATTGATTTCGGCTTGCGCAACGGCGATATGGGCCATGACCTCCGCGCGCACTTGACCGAACGTCTCAGCGAAAAATAATTATGCTATACTAACCTTATGGACTGGGCATACGCACTCGTCATCATTCTCTCAATATTCCTGGCAGTATTTCTGATTCTCGGGATCATCTTGGTGTACCTGTTGATCCGTGTCACGCTCCAGATCAGGTCGGTGACCGAGTCGGCCAAACGTACGACCGACACGATCGAGGGACTCGTGAGCAATGCCCGCAAATTCAGCGATGTCAGTCTGCTCGTCGGGACTGTCATGAAGCAAGCCAAGAAATTCAAAAAAAGAAAGGATTAACCACAAAAATGGGCAAAAAATTAGCATTCGGAGCAGTTGTCGGTGCGGTAGCCGGAGTCGTTGCAGGTGTTCTGATGGCGCCGAAAAGCGGTAAAGAAACTCGCAAAGATATCAAAAAGACCGCCAAAGATCTCAAGAAAAAGACGAAAGTGGCACCCAAAAAGACAGCCGCCAAAAAATCGAAGGCCAAAGCCAAGAAGTAGCATGCCGAAACAAAAGCGCCGCCCGTCACTCATCAGAAGAATTTTTCGCTCGCAGCGCATGGGCGCACGACGTGCGGTCGTAGAGGAGATGTTCAACGATTACTACGACGACCGTCGCAATATCTACAAGATGAACTTTTTCCGCGGCATATTCTTCGGCCTCGGTAGCGTGCTTGGCGCGACCATTGTCGTGGCGCTTGTCATCTGGGTCCTAAGTTTCTTCGTCCAAATCCCCGGCATCGGGGGCGCCGCCCAGCAGGCCCAAAACCAGCTTGAGTCACACCAGAAGAAATAATAGTCCGATTATGCCGGGGAGCCTTCTGCTGCCGTGCCGCGTATAAACTCTTGAGAGGGTGTATCTCCATTGTGATGTCTGCGCCAGGTCCCGAATTTGTAGGCGGCCGCACCGACTGCGAAGGCGCTGGCGTGCGAGATCATATCCAGTTTGCCGTCGTCACCACCGAGAAACGCATAGGCGCCGAGTGTCAGTGTACCGGCGAATACCACAGTGGCAGCTTTCCAGCGTCGCTTCGCTGTCTCGTCTTCAGCATTTGCCGTACGGTCGAGCAGAAATTTCATTGCCCAGGCGACGCCTATCGCTGACGAACCGACGTCCGTGGCGTTGTGTATGAGACCGGTCTGATCGATGAGAGCGTCCGTGCCGCAGCTTATCATTTGCGCACTGATAGCGGTCACGGCCAGCTCATCGAGCGGCGTCGTGCGGCGAGCCGCCTCAAGCCCGGCCATGGTAAATGCGGCTGATCCGCCAAAATCGAGTACGTCGACACCGGTAGCATCCGGCGTTCCAAAGGCTGACGGAAGTGCCATTTCCATCTGTTTTGCCAACGAGTCGGTAGAGTTGACCACCAGGCTGTCACCATACATCAAATTGATTGCCACCATACTGAGTGACGCACCGATGGTGAGCTTCGCATCCTTTAGACGATCAAGAACGCGGTGATACATAGGAGAGACCTCTGACATAAGAAGATTATACAATAATCCTTATATTTGCACAAATACTACTGTGATGAACTCCGATAAACGTATACATAATCACTACAACTTGGTTCTGAGAAACTGCTATAATAAACATAGTTATGGGGGAGACAAAAACAGAGAGTGAAAAAAGGGTGGGCTTGGATGTTAGTGACTATGTGCACCTGCACAACCACTCGCATCATTCACTGCTCGACGGCCTGACGAAGATACCTGATCTGGTCAACAAGGTCAAAGATTACGGCATGCAGGCCGTCGCGATCACCGACCACGGCACGATGAGCGGTACGATCGAGTTTTACAAGGCTGCCACGGAAGCCGGCGTCAAACCTATCATCGGTATGGAGGCGTACGTCGCCGCTCGCAAGCACACCGATCGCGACCCGCAAAAGGACAAGGCGCGTTATCACCTGATACTGCTCGCTATGAATGAGACCGGCTATCAGAATCTCATGAAACTCAGCACGATCGCCAATCTCGACGGGTTTTACTACAAACCGCGTATCGACCACGACTTGCTGGAGAAATATAACGAAGGGTTGATCGTACTCAGCGCCTGTGCCAGCGGCGAGTTGGGCGAAAACCTGCGCGTCGACAATTACGAGGAGGCGAAAAAGATCGCCAGCTGGTACAAATCAGTCTTCGGCGACCGCTACTATCTGGAGTTGCAGGACCACGGTCACCTGGAGAGTCCGACCACATGGGACGTACAGGTGAAGATCAACAAGCATTTGGAGAGACTTGCCAAAGAGCTCGATATCGAATGCGTCGTGACGAGTGACGGCCACTATCTGTCGCACGCCGACCAGGATGCACATGAGATCCTGCTGTGCGTCGGTACGGGCGCATATCTATCCGACACGAACCGCATGAGTTTGAAGGATTTCGAGCTGCATGTCACCGAGCCGGATGAAATCATCAACCGCTGGAGCAAAACGCACCCCGAGGCTGTCCGCAATACCAAGCGTATCGCTGACAGGTGCAGTGTCGAGATCGAACTGGGTAAGATCCTGATTCCGAAGTTCCCGACGCCGAACGGCGAGAGTGAAAAGGAATATCTGGACAAGCTGGTCTACCGCGGCATGGCCGTTCGCTACGCCGGCAAAACCGTCGAAGAAGCCAAGGCTATGAAAAACGCCGACATTCGCAAATTGCTGGCACCCGAGCAGCTCGAGCGGCTCGACATGGAGTTCGCCGTACTCGACAATATGGGTTACAACGGCTACTTCCTGATCGTCCAGGACTTTATCAACTGGGGCAAGGACCAGGGAATTATCTTTGGGCCCGGCCGTGGTTCGGCTGCCGGCTCTATCATCGCGTACGCGCTCAATATCACCGATCTCGATCCGCTGCAGTATGACTTGCTGTTCGAACGATTCCTAAACCCCGACCGTATCAGCATGCCCGATATCGATGTCGACATTCAGGATACGCGCCGTGATGAAGTTATCCGCTACTGCGCCGAAAAGTACGGCGCCGATCGCGTGTCCAATATCGTGACATTTGGCAAGATGGCCGCCCGCGCGGCGGTACGCGATGTGGCGCGTGTGCTGCAAGTGCCGTACGCCGAGGCTGACCGCCTGAGCAAAATGATTCCGGCGCCGGTGCAGGGCCGGCATATCCCGTTGAGCCAGTCGATCAAGGACGACGAGGACCTGAAGGCGGAATACGAAAGCAACCAGACATCCAAAGAAGTGATTGATTACGCGATTCGCCTAGAGGGCACGATCCGCAGCCACGGCATCCATGCCGCCGGCGTGGTGATCGCACCGGACGACCTGGTGAATTTCGTGCCGCTAGAAATGGCACAAAAAGGCGTGGTCTCGACGCAGTATCCGATGGGTCCGGTCGAAGAGCTCGGGCTGCTCAAGATGGACTTTTTGGGTCTTTCCAACCTGACGATCATCAACAACGCGCTGCGTATCATCCGCCGGGCATATGGCAAAGAAATCGACCTGTCGACGATGCCGCTCGACGATCCAAAGACGTACGAACTGTTTCAGCGCGGCGATACGACCGGCGTGTTCCAATTCGAGTCCGCCGGCATGAAACGGTACTTGCGCGAACTCAAACCTTCGCAGTTCGACGATATCATCGCCATGGTGGCACTGTACCGTCCGGGGCCGATGCAGTTCATCGACAGCTTTATCAAGCGAAAACACGGCGAGGAAAAGATCACCTATCTACACGCGGGCATGGAAAACTCGCTCAAAAACACCTACGGCATTCTGGTCTATCAGGAGCAGTTCATGCAGATTTCCAAGGAATGGTGCGGCTTTACCGGCGGCCAGGCTGACACGTTGCGCAAGGCCGTGGGTAAGAAAAAAATCGACGTTATGCGCAAGGTAAAGGTCGACTTTATCGAGGGTGCCATCAAGCATGGTGGCGCCAGCAAGGAAGTCGCCGAGACGTTCTGGGAGCAGCTGGAAGAGTTTGCAAACTACTGTTTCAACAAATCGCACGCGGCGTGTTACGGCCTAGTGGCGTACTGGACGGCCTACCTAAAGGCGCATTACCCCGACGCGTTTATGGCTGCGCTCATGACCAGCGACGAGGACGATATTGACCGCTTGGCAATCGAGATCGCCGAATCGCAACGTATGGGTATCAGGGTACTAGCGCCGGACATCAACGAGTCGTTCGTGGAATTTGCCGTCGTGCCCGGTAAAAACGAAATTCGCTTCGGTATGGCAGCGGTAAAGGGCGTCGGCGTGGGTGCTGTCGAGGAAGTCTTGCGCGCGCGCGAAGACGGCAAGTTTGAAAGCATCGAAGATTTTGCCAAGCGTGTCAGCGTGTCGAAGTTTAACAAGAAAGCGTGGGAATCACTTATCAAGACCGGTGGTTTCGACCAGATGGCCGACCGCTCGGATCTGCTGTTCAACCTCGAATCGATCCAGGCGTTTGCCAGCAAGCTGCAGAAAGAGGCGGCTAGTGGCCAGACAGACCTGTTCGGTCTGCTCGGTGAGTCCGCGAGTACCGTCCAGCCGACCGTCCGTCTGCAGCAGGCGCCGGCGCGCCATACCGAAAAAGAACGTCTGATGTGGGAGCGCGAATTGATGGGACTGTATATCAGCGCCCACCCGCTCGATCAGTATGCTGAATATTTTGCCGAACAGACCGTGCCGCTCGGCAGCCTTATGCCCGAGCATGACGGCAAAAAGGTGACCGTCGGCGGTTTGATCGAAACGGTCCGTACGATCGTGACCAAAAACGGCAGCAAGATGGCCTTCGTCGGTATTGAAGACAAGACCGGCGGCAGCGAGATCATCGTCTTTCCGAGCGTTTACAAAGAAATCGGTGACAAGCTGCGCCAGGACGTCGCAATCAAGATCGAGGGCAGTGTGAATGCGCGTGACCGTGATGGCAACATAAGCAGCGACGTCAAGATCATGGCAGATATGATATCTATCGTAACCGACGAAGAATTGCGTGACTACCAGCCAACAGGTGGCGGCCCGCTAACGCCAAAGGCCGGTGGCGTCAAGACGACGCGCCGCCGCGCACCGGGGACGTTCCAGAGTGGTCCGAGTAACGCAGCGGCTCCCATGTCTAAACCGGTGACTATCGCACAGCCGATTGCAGTGGAAATGCCCAAGCAAAAGATGCTCTATGTCCACGTCAAGAATCCCGATGACCAAACATCGCTCGAGGCACTCAAACGGTCCTGTGGCCTGTACCCCGGCCTTGACAGTGTCGTGCTGGTACTCGGCGAAGATAAAAAATCGGCGATCAAGCTGCCATTTGCCGTCGAATGTACAGATCAGCTTATTGGTGAGCTCGTCAAAATCCTCGGTGAAGACGCCGTCGTCGTGAAGTAGCTCAAAGATTATACGTCGTACGTTCGTTCGAACCAGCCGCCCGCCGGGTCGCGGGCAAACGCCAGGACATCAAAACAGCTTGGCAGGAGTTGGGCCACACTGTCTAGCTGGTCCTCTGGAATCCAAGAGTTTTTGCCGGTTTCATCTTCCGTGATCGGTAGATCGCCGCTGCCTGCGACAGCCTGAACGATGATAGCGTGTGAAAAGCTTTGTGGCTGGCCGTCTTTCACTATCCGGATCAGGCCACTACCGCGGACCATGATGTCCTCTATATCGACACCGGTCTTGAGCGCCACGCGTTCGCGGACGCTTTCGCCCAAGGTCTTGCCGACTACCGGTTCGCCGTGGACGAAACCGATGTAGCCGAGCATAGGCTGGACCCTGCGCTCGCGCAAGAGTAGCTTGCCGCCATGTCGTACGATGACCAGAAAAATCGTGTGTGCCATCTCGTCGGGATTTTCGTAACGGGTGACCAAATAAGTGCGGCCTTTTTGCGTTAGCGAGTAGGTGCCATCCTCGTTTTTAGCAACCAGCCGGTCAGTGATGAGTTGTTTCAAGTGGTAGGTAAACTGATTACCGTCCATGTCGTCCGGCCTCAGATCGGCATAGCGGGCCGGATCTACCGTGGCTAATACATCGATGATGTGTTTCTGGATATGATGCAACATTATGTTTATTATACCTCCATTAGGTAAAAGATCTCGACTAGAGGAAATCGACAAGTGGGTATATGGTAAGGATAAAGGAGATAGTATGAACGAACGACGCAGAAACGACTTGTATTACCTGAACCGCGTACATGGCGATTTCGTCTTGCATCCCGATGGAAGCGCCGGGCTTGTTGAGACGGCTGAGGTGGCCCGAATGTACACCGTAAAGGGTCGGAGAGGTGAGCTGCGCCGCGAACCATACATGCAGCGGCAGTTGGTGGAGACCGAAACGTTTGAAGATGTGGCGGCTCTTCGTATCGCGGACAAGAAGCGTGTCGCCGAAAACCTCGCCAAACATGCATTTACGAACAAGTGGGCGTTCGAAGATATGCCTGATGATGTGCAGGAACGATTTCATGCCTGGGAAGAATCACTCGCACGTTCGCCGGATTGGCTGCAAGTGCAGACGGCGTCGAAAGACGTGCTGCTCGCACGGGCTGCTGCGGGCGAAGACAGAGAAAATGCGACTCTAACATGTCCGGATTGCAAGGGGGATTCGCAGTATAAATGCTACCGATGTGGCTATGCCCGCCAGTTTTACAAATATCCGACCGTGCGGTTTTATGATTTGTTTGAGGATCGACAGGCGGGGACGACATTGCCGCATGCTCACGACGTACTTTTTGATGCGGCGTGGTATCTCCAGGTAAACCCTGAGGCGTTGCGGTATGAGACTGAGATGAAATTCGACTACTATGGCAAGATGGCAGCCGTACGTTATGCGGTGTTGTCGCTCGGTGAATCGAATGGTATGTATGTCGGCAACGATCAGGACGCGCGGATGATTGTCGACGAAGCCGATGAACTTGCTGGTGAAATTCGTGTACCGCTTGCTGTATGGAACGAGAACAAGAAGGGGCCTCATATCGCGAAGCCGATAAACTTCGATGGCAGCCTGACGACGGTTATCAACGCACTGCAAGAAAAATGCGCTGTTGACCTGGCGCGTGAAACGATTGACTCCGGTCGGCAGCAGGAGGCGTATGATGAGTATATGAGGCGCATGAAGCAACTTGGCGGCTCGGCTCTTGATGCCGTTATCGTGACCCGCTATATGGGTATGGGCGATAGCGAAATGGAGCTAATGTTCGGTACACTTCCGATGGATGACCGGCGGTTTGGCAACTCGTTACGCGATGATACGGTAGCAGAGCTTGTCGAACAGGCGGTAAAGCGGATTGACGTAAAGAATAAGCGCATTGATGTGCGTGAAGAAGGAGGCTTTTGATGGAGCGTGAATCTGTACGTGTTGCCTATGGTGAATTCGAGGGTGTTGCACGGGTCAGGAAATTCGGCGAAGCCGCTCTTCGCTGGCATGTAACCGTGTATGGCGGCAAGCGGCTGATTAGCGAGTGGGATGGACCGGAAATTACAGGCGACGGATTTTTTGTTCCGAGCCGAGACGATATCCGTCGGGCCGAGGACGAGATGACAGATGCGATTTGGCAGTATATAATTGATCCGATGAGTCAGGCCTAAGGAGGGTGTAATGGAACGACCGCAAGCAAACATAGAACGACCGATCGACGAATTCGATCATGAATTGACCCAGGTACAGGCAGATGCGATTGCGCTGGCCGATGAGCTGCTGAAGCGCAAACGGGAGAATTCACCGCTCACGTTCGTGGATATCGTTCTTGTCGACGATCAGCACGAAATGCTGGCCGAAATCGAGGCTGGACCGCTGAGTCATCTGCTGGCCAAACCAGGCAAGCAATTGGCCATGAAATTTGACCGCCACCCCAGGCTGGACGTCCGCAAGAAGAATGGTGAGTTCACCGGCATGAGCCTTCGTGTCTGGGGCTGGGATGAAGACAAATTCCGCTACACGAAGCCACATAGCGACGGTCCTCCGTATGAGTTCAAGGAATATCCCGGCGAGAAAGACAAGACCCGGCAGCTGGAGATTAGCATGGGTTACGAGGTTGGTGAGGAAACGGTAACCGAATCACTGAGCGTTTATACGAGCAGTTCACGGCATGATTACATATATGCGTCGAGCCAGGTCTACATGGATGCGTATATGGAGCAGGGCTACGAAGGGCACGGCGGCAAGAGTGATTACGATATCAGTAGCGAGGCTGTGGAGTGGTTCTTGGAGTTCATTGCGCGGCATGTCGGCGATCAGCCGAAGAGCTTTCATGATCTCGACGAAGAACGCATCGCGCGTATACGCGAGATCGCCGATGCGCATGGTGCGCGCGAAGGTATCGATGAGTTGATTGCTGCCACTTGGAACACTCAGGCGATTTATATTATGCGAAGGCCTTGTTTGCTGCTGGGTGGCAAATCCATACTAGAGTGTTTAGGGTCGGCAGAGACAGCCGTACAGGCGGGTGAGGCGGCACGCGAAGTCGCCAAGCGGTGGAAGAAAGGCGAATGGGGCAGCTGCTTTGTTACGAGTGAGGAGAGTGGCGAGTAAGCTCGTAGAGCGCGATACCAGTGGCGACGCTGACGTTGAATGATTCTTTGTGTCCGCGCATAGGGATCTCGATTAGGTCGTCGCAGGCGGTGCGCAGTTCCGGCGTGAGGCCGTGGACTTCTTCACCAAGCAGTAGCGCGACTGTGTCCGGTGTTTCATAGTCGGGCAGCATGATGGCCCGATCGTCTTGTTCCAGCCCGACAATACGGTAACCGTCGGCCTTTAACGCGTCCAGATCAGGCTCCTCCTGATACTCGAACAGCACCATTTCTTCGGCGCCGAGCGCGGTTTTATGGATCTGCGCGGTCAGTTTGGCGGCGATGTGCGGCAGGCGCGGGTCATCGGGCAGCTTCGGATACGGCGTGTAGCCGCTCAAGATGATTTTGTCGACACCGAATCCCTCGCAGGTACGAAAGATCGACCCGACGTTGTGCGTCGAACGGATATTATGCACGATCACGATTATCTGTGGCATATCCCTTGATTTTACCACTTTGCCACTTGCTATCCACCCCTAGTAGCGGTATTATCGTAAGCAGTATGGCATACGTCGTAGAAGAAGACGCGCACGCACTTGCGGAAGAGACAAAGATCCAGCAGGGCCGGCGTGACCATGAAGAGAAGTCGACCGCACAGCGAGCGGCTATCCTAGGGTTGCCGTATCTTGATTCGCGTGAGTTCGAGAATCAGCTTGATCTCGTCCGTGAAGGCATGATGACCATCGAGGAGATGCACCAGTGGCGCATGGTGCCATTGCAGATGGGTAGCGAATACGAGCCGTACCGTTTCGGAGCGACCAGTACCACGCCGCAGTCCGTCATCGAAAAGACCAAGCAGAAATATGCCGACCAAGGCCGCGAAGCTCAAATATTCTTGATTACGGGCAGCGGTTATACGGTCTTGATGAACCGCTACGACCCGCCGAAAAAGGTCATCTACGACGACATCACAATCGCAAAGACAGGCGACAGCACGACGATCGCGCAGGTGTCCAAGACGCTCAACTCCGTCGGCTCCGATCAGATCCTTGATTACCTGATTGACCAGGCCGACAAGCTTGGCGCATCCGACATCCACGTCGAAAACCAGCGTACATATATCCGTATCCGTATGCGTGTCGATGGTGCATTGCACCCGGTCGCCGAGATCGACAAAGATAAATACCGTATCCTCATGGGCGCGATCGGTTCGCGTGCGAACATTTCGTCGGCTGCCAAGACGTCGCAGTCTGGCCACATCCAGAAAGAGATCCATCGCGGCAACGCATCCCACCTGTTGAATATCCGTATCGAGACCGTGCCGAGCATGTACGGCCAGGACGCTGTGTTGCGTCTGTTTAATTTCGACGAATCCATGCTTAATCTCGATCTGCTTGGCATTCCGGACAAGGAGATGGCCGAAATCCGGGAAATCACACGCCATCCGCGCGGCATGATGTTGATGGTTGGTCCTACCGGTTCAGGTAAGTCGACCACGCTCTATAGCATGTTGAACGCGCTCAACTCTACCGAGCGCAAGATCTTGACGCTTGAGGACCCGATCGAGTATGGCATCAGCGGTATTACGCAGATTCCGATCGATACGACGCATGGCCAGACGTTTGCCGACGGTTTGCGCTCTGTCCTGCGTCTCGACCCCGACGTCGTGATGCTCGGTGAGATCCGTGACGTCGATACCGCTAAGACGGCGATCCAAGCGTCCATCACCGGTCACTTGGTGCTGAGTTCGTTCCACGCTAATTCCACATCTGCCGCCTTCAGCCGTATGATCGGTATGATCGGTATCAACCCGATCTTCAGCTCGGCTATCCGTCTGCTGATTGCACAGCGGCTGGTCCGCCGCCTGTATGATCCGTCCAAAGAAGCATACGAGCCGGATGAGGCGACGAAACGTTGGGTACGGAAGACTCTCGAGGGCGTATCGGCAGAGCGGCTGCAGGGTATCGATCTGAATAATTTTAAACTCTGGAAACCGAAGGTTCATCCGGAGGCGCCGTTCGGATTTAAAGGCCGTATCGTCGTCATGGAGCAAATGGTGGTCAATACGCACATCCAGGCCTTTCTGCGCGGGGATATATCCGACGCCAACCCCGAGGCGATAGAGGCCGAGGCGAAGAAGTCAGCAGACCTTATCACGCTTATCCAGGCCGGCACGCTGGCGGCGCTGCGCGGCGAGACGACACTCGAAGAAGTCAACCGTGCGATCTAGTCATATTGACAAAATTATAATACTATATTAAAATTATACCTAACCTACGGTCAAGTAGGAGCCCTTCGTTTTAGGAGATGTCATGCTGATGACACATATGGAATCGGACAAGCCGGCTTGTTTCGACCTGTTCCATACCAAGAAGTTTGAGGTGTTCACCGCGATCGTCTCGATGGCATTCATGGCCGTCGCCGTCTATCTGACGACCATCCCGTTCATACACGCTGACAGCACGATCAACCAGCGAGTGGTGATCGGTTACGCGTGTTGGTCGGTGGGCGTGCTCGGTATTTGCGGTTGGGCGAAGATCACACCGTACCACAAGCGTACGGTGTATCATCGCATCACGATCGGGATCATGAGCGTTCTAAGTGTTATCGGCATGATGACCCTCATGTGGTTCGTCTACGGCATGCCGTTCTCACAACTGGGCTGAAAGCCCGCCAGAGACCCGCCGCGGAGCCTTCGCTCCACCGGAGTCCGCGGCGGGCTCTTTTCATGTCCGTACGATTGACAAAACACAAGCCTTTTGATATAATGTGCTCAACGCCTTGAAAGAAGAGACGTCGAACCAGAAAAGAGGTCATCATGACCGTCACTCTCGAGCAAGTGAACAAGGACGTGAGCGAAGAGGTTGCCTACCGGAATCTGCTGATGAGGATGTTCAACAAGACATTCCCTCGTCCGAATCCGGACAGCGAGACTCGTCGTTCGCCCCGCTTCTGCCGCCAGGAGCGAGACTGGGAATTCACCTTCCACACGTTCACCTGGGTCATCGCCAAGGTCAACATCGACAGCGATGAGGCCAAGGAGATGTGGCAGCACGTCGGTGGGATGTACCGCACCGAATTCATCAAGTGGATGGACGAACTTGTCCTCCGCGGGATGGTCGCCACCCCGATGGCTGAACGGTACGCCGAACTGGCTATGTAACGCCCCCGAAAGAGCACCCGACGAA
>Ga0164242_10003709_pt1 | contig 17320 bp, 17 predicted proteins | sample OricomgcompostMG_FD_108783 | JGI IMG/M metagenome (GOLD analysis project Ga0164242, IMG submission 108783) | Miracle-Growth compost microbial communities from Emeryville, California, USA - Original compost - Miracle growth compost (MG) ...
GGTGGCCCGTGCCGCTGGGCGGGAATCGCCCACCAGCCGAGGACCAGTGTGACCAGGGCGAGCAGCATGCTCAGGCCGAACCCGAACCGCCAGGTGCTCACCTCCACGATGACGCCACCGAGCACCGGTCCTGCGGAGAGCCCCAGCGAGGCACCACCTGCCCAGATCCCGACCGCGCGGGCCCGGGCGCCGGGCTCGGCGTACTCGAAGACCAGGATCGTCAGCGTCTGCGGCAGCATGATCGCCGCACCGACCGCCTGCACGACCCGTCCGGCGAGCAGCATCGCCAGCGTCGGCGCCAGTGCACATAGCAGTGAGCCGACGGCGAAGGAGGAGATGCCGGAGAGGAACGCCGTACGCCGGCCCAGGCGGTTGCCGACGGCGCCGCCGGGGAGCAGCAGAGCGGCGTAGCAGAGCGTGTAGAGGGAGGAGATCCACTGCAGCTGGCTGGAGGAGGCGTGGAACGCCGGGCCGATCGCGGGGATCGTGGTGTTGACGATCGTCGAGTTGAACATCGAGAGCGTCAGCCCGAGCGTGGTCGCGGTGAGTACGGCGGCCCGTCCGGTGGTGCTCGTGCCTGTCACGCTCTCCGTCCTCGCCACCACGTCAACGTATCGAGCGGCCGCTAGCGTGGTGGACGTGCCCTCCATCGACCAGCATGTGCACCAACGGCTGATGAGCCATCCGCACGACCGAAGCGGACACCGGCGATCGGACAGCACCTGGCTCCGCGAACGGTGGGAGGACGAGCGAAGCCGCGTCCTCGTGGTCGCGGGCGCGCGGGTGGCGCCCAGTGAGAAGGGCCTGCGCTGGGTAACGCCGTCGCAGGCGCCCGACGGCGTACGCGTGCTGCTCGGTGAGCGTGACGGGCAGGCCGACTTCGCCGTACTCACCGATCGGGAGTACGCCGCCGAGGACTGGGTCGGGCTGCGGGGCCTGTTCCCGGCGCTGCTGGCGGACACCACCGACGCGACGCTGGCCTTCCACGCGATCGGACTCGCGGAGTGGCACCGCGCGACCCGCTACTGCGCCCGCTGCGGTGAGCCGGTTCGGTCCGCGATGGCCGGCCACGAGCTGGTCTGCGACAACGGCCATCACACCTTCCCGCGGACGGATCCGGCGGTCATCATGCTCATCACCGACGGTGAGCCCGGGGCAGAGGACGAGCGCTGCCTACTCGGACATCACGCCCGCTGGCCGGAGGGGCGGTTCTCCACGCTTGCGGGATTCTGCGAGCCGGGTGAGTCGCTGGAGGACGCGGTGCGTCGCGAGGTGGCGGAGGAGACCGGCGTTGTCGTCGGCGAGGTGACCTACTTCGGGAACCAGCCCTGGCCGCTGCCGGCGAGCCTCATGCTCGGCTTCACCGGCCGCGCCACCTCGACCGCCGTCGAGTGCGACCTGGACGAGATCGCCGACGCACGATGGTTCACCCGGGCGGAGTTGCGTGACGAGGCCGCGAGCGGCGCGATCGTCCTGCCCGGAGGCGTCTCGATCAGCCGCTCACTGGTCGAGGCCTGGTACGGCGGACCCCTGCCCGGCAGCTGGTGAGTGGCCCGGCGACTGGGCGGCGCGTTCTTGGACTGGACGGGTGTTGCATCAGCCGCCCAGTCCAGGAATCACCGGTCGGCCGGTGATTCCACGCCCGCCTCACCCAGCGCAGCGAGCTTCTCCTTGACTTGCATGATGCTCGGGTTGGTCATCGACGTGCCGTCGGCGTAGACGAGGGTGGGGACGGTCTGGTTGCCGTCGTTGACCGACTCGACGATCTGTGCGGCTTCGGGGACCTGCTCGATGTCGACGAGGTCGTAGGTGATGCCCTCCCGCTCCAGCTGGCCCATCAGGCGCTTGCAGTATCCGCACCAAGGCGTGGTGTACATCGTGAACGGTGCAGTGAAGCTGGCAGACATCAGACTGTCCCCTCCGGCATCTAGGGTGTGTTCGTCGACTTCAACCATCCCATTCCCAGGAGTGTTCCCACGGCATGACCCCTGACTCCCTGCTGGCTGCGCTCGATCCCGAGCAGCGCACGGTCGCCGAGGCGCTGCGCGGTCCGGTGCGAGTGCTCGCGGGCGCCGGGACGGGCAAGACCCGCGCAATCACGCACCGGATCGCGCACGGGGTGTTGACCGGCGTCTACGCGCCGACGGAGGTCTTGGCGGTCACCTTCACGACCCGCGCCGCCGGGGAGATGCGGCAGCGACTGAGGTCGATGGGCGCTGGTTCCGTCCAGGCCCGGACGTTTCACAGCGCCGCCCTGCGCCAGTTGCGGTACTTCTGGCCCAAGGTCTACGGCACCGAGCTGCCGACGCTCACGGAGTCGAAGATCCCGATGATCGCGGCTGCCGCCCGCCGTCAGCGGGTGCAGACCGACCAGGCGCTGCTGCGCGACCTCGCCTCCGAGATCGAGTGGGCGAAGGTCAGCAACGTCCATCCCGACGACTACGCCAGGGTCGCGACCGCGCGGCGGCGGGAGGTGACCGGTCTCGACGCCGCGACCGTGGGCCACGTCTTCGGCGCCTACGAGGAGACCAAGCGCGGTCAGGGGCGGATGGACATGGAGGATGTCCTCCTCCTCACCGCCGGGATGCTGAGCGACGACGAGCGAGTGGCCGCGCAGGTCCGCCGGCAGTACAAGTGGTTCGTCGTCGACGAGTTCCAGGACGTCTCGCCGTTGCAGTCGGCGCTGCTGGATCTGTGGCTCGGCGGGCGTGACGAGATCTGTGTCGTCGGCGACCCCGCTCAGACGATCTACTCCTTCGCCGGTGCGGACGCCGACTACCTCCGCAACTTCCCGAAGAAGTTCCCCGGCACGACCTCGGTCGAGCTGGTCCGCAACTACCGCTCGACCCCTCAGGTCGTCGCCGCCGCCAACGCCCTCCTGGCCGGGTCGCCGAGTCAGGGGGTCGAGTTGCGCGCCCAGCGGCCGGCCGGCCCGGAGGTCTCGTTCCAGGAGCGTTCCGACGAGGTGGACGAAGCCGAGGCGGTCGCGTCCGAGATCGTGCGTCTGCACCAGTCCGGCCGGCCCTACTCCGAGATCGCCGTCCTGTTCCGGATCAACGCCCAGTCCGAGACCTTCGAGGAAGCCCTGGCCGCACGTCGCATCCCGTACGTCGTCCGTGGGGCCGCCCGCTTCTTCGACCGCCCCGAGGTCCGCGAGGCGGTGACCCGGCTGCGCGGTGCCGCCAGGTCCGGTGACGGCGAGGCCAGCGGGGAGCAGCTCCTCGAGACCGTCCACGGCACCCTCGCCGGCATGGGCTGGACGTCGCGCCCGCCCGAGGGTCGGGGCCAGACGCGTGACCGTTGGGAGTCCTGGCAGGCGCTGGTCGACCAGGCGAGCGAGTTCGCGGCCGGTGGAGGAGACCTGACCGGCTTCGTCGCCGACCTCGATCGACGCGCCGGCGAGCAGCACGCGCCGGTCGCTGACGGAGTCACGCTGGCGACCTTCCACGCGGCGAAGGGGCTGGAGTGGGACTCGGTCTTCCTCGTCGGTCTCCAAGACGGCACGCTGCCGTTCTCCTATGCCCTGGAATCGCCGGCGGCGCTGGAGGAGGAGCGCCGGCTGCTCTACGTCGGCGTCACCCGGGCGCGCCTAGACCTCATGATGTCGTGGGCTCAGGCCCGCCAGCCGGGTGGTCGCGCCAGCCGGAAGCCGTCCCGTTTCCTTGACCCGCTGCTCCCCGACCGCCCGCGGACACAGGAGCGGCGCCCGGGCGCTGGGCGCGCCCGGATGTGCAAGACCTGCGGTCAACCGCTCGGCTCCCGTGAGGAGAAGATCCGCGGCCGGCACGAGGGCTGCCCGGCGGCGTACGACGAGGCGCTCTTCGAGCGGTTGCGCAGCTGGCGCAAGGAGGTGGCCGGCAACAAGCCGGCGTTCACCGTCTTCACCGACGCGACGCTGGAGGCCATCGCGGAGCGCAAGCCGGGCTCGCTCGAGGACCTGTTGCGTGTCCACGGCGTGGGCCGCAGCAAGCTGGACGCGTACGGCGAGGAGCTGCTCGGGCTGGTCGCCGACGCCGGCTGAATCCTGGGCCGGGAGGCTGCCGCGGGCGCCTGCCGGGACAGCGCCTCTCGCGTGCCCGCACCAGGCGCCGCCGAGATTTCTGCGAAATAGGTCGTTTATTCGTTTGCCGGGTGAACGACCACCGGGATAGCGTCTTCTCACCAGACCGACACCGCGCATCCGGACCTGGCACGTCCCGCGCCCGAATCACCCGAAGGAGGTGGCCCCGATGATGACCAAGATCCAGAACTCCGCGATGGCTGTCAAGCCGTCCAGCCTTGGCATGCCCGCCTGCGGCCACGCCTTCGCCCCGGCCTTTGCCGGCGTTGCGGTTGCCGCCGGCTATGGCCTCGGTCGAGTCCGCGTCCAGGGACAGGTGTCTCTCGTCGATGTCACGACCGATGGTCGGGCCATCAAGGCCGGCATCGAGGCCGCGGGTGTCCCAGCCTGGAGTCCACCGACTGCGTGATCACACACAGCTCGGCAGCCTCCAGGCCGCGGAACCCGAAACCCGGGATCCGCGGCCTTCTTGTTTGTTCCAACCCCGCGATCAGGTCAACGGAAGGAGGTGTCACATGACCAGCGTTCTCGAGCCCACCCTCGGTCTGCTTCACGACGAGGCTGGTCGGGTCGACGAGGAGCTGCTGCCGTGTCGGGTCAACAACCCGGAGCTGTGGTTCGCCGAGTCGCCCGCCGATGTGGAGTTCGCCAAGGCACTGTGCCGGGACTGCCCGGTTCAGGCACTGTGCCTCGACGGCGCTCTCGCCCGGCGTGAGCCCTGGGGCGTCTGGGGCGGGGAGCTCTTCCTGCAAGGGGTGGTGATCCCCCGGAAGCGTCCCCGGGGCCGTCCACGCAAGAACGAGGCCGCCTGACGCGGCGCCTCCCGATCCGTATCCGAAAGCCGACTGAGATGACCATTCTTCGAACCAGGAGTATCCAGATGACCTTGATGCCCGAAGACCTGGCGCGCGCGCAAATGGCCGCGCGCCTGGGAGAGGCGCAACAGATGCAGCGGGCCCGCAACCTGGTCCGCGCCCGTCGGCTCAGCCAGAAGGCTGAGAAGGCGGCCCAGCAGGCGCGCCTGGCCCTCGCCCGCGCCCTGTGACGTCGGCGTCGGTGGTGCACGAGCGCACCACCGGCGCTGGGTCCCACCCCTGATCGCGGGTGTGTGAACGGTCGGCCCGCCCGAGATGCCTCGGGCGGGCCGATCTGCGTCCGCAGGTCGGTGGGCGCGCCACCGATCAGACGTACGACGTCGTGGTGGCTGTCTACAGTGAGCAGGTGCGCACGTGCGACTTCTGTGGCCGGACCGAGAGCGATCCGGGGCGGCTGCTGCTGTGGACGACGGCGGTCGAAAACGGTCGCCACAGGGACTTCTGTGACGTCTGCTCCCGGGAGCATGTGCGGGCGATGGAGTCGAAGCTCGACAGCGACTGGTGGTGATGCTCGCGTCGAGGTGGCCGATCTCTCGGAAGAGCTCGGACCCGCTCGATGTTGCGGCGGACATGAGTGAGCTCTTCACGCCCATCACCCTTCGCGACCTGACCGTGCGCAACCGGGTCTGGGTCGCGCCGATGTGCCAGTACTCCGCCACCGACGGTGTTCCCAACGATTGGCACCTCGTCCATCTCGGCTCCTTCGCGCGCGGCGGAGCAGGGCTGGTGATGACCGAGGCGACGGCCGTCTGCCCGGAGGGCCGGATCTCGCCGTCGGACACCGGGATCTGGAACGACGAGCAGGTCGGCGCGTGGCACCGGATCACCGACTTCCTGCACGACCAGGGTGCGGCGACCGCGATCCAGCTTGCCCATGCCGGGCGAAAGGCCTCGACCCATGCTCCCTGGGTCGGCGGGTACGTCGAGGACGCCGACGGCGGCTGGACGCCGCTGGGCCCCTCCGCCGAGGCGTTCCCGGGCCTACGCCAGCCGGAGGCGATGACGAAGGCGCACCTGGTCGACGTCGTCACCGCGTTCGGCGCTGCCGCCGAACGCGCCCTCGCCGCCGGCTTCGACGTACTGGAGATCCACGCCGCCCACGGCTACCTGCTCCACGAGTTCCTCTCACCGCTCTCCAACCACCGCGACGACGAGTATGGCGGCAGCTTCGAGAACCGGGTCAGGCTGCTTCTCGACGTGGTGGCGGAGGTACGACGGCGCGTGCCGAGCGGCGTACCGCTGCTCGTGCGGGTCTCGGCCACCGACTGGACCGACGGTGGGTGGGATGCCGCGCAGAGCGTCGCGCTGGCCCGTCTCCTCGCCGAGGCCGGCGTCGACCTGGTCGACACCTCCACCGGCGGCAACGTCCGCGCCGAGATCCCGGTGGGTCCCGGCTACCAGGTGCCCTTCGCCGAGCGGATCCGTCGCGAGACAGGCGTCCCGACCGGAGCGGTCGGGCTGATCACCGAGCCCAAGCAGGCGGAGGAGATCGTCGCTTCCGGCCAGGCCGACGTCGTACTCCTGGCCCGGGCACTGCTGAGGGAGCCGCACTGGCCGCTCCTCGCCGCCCACGAACTCGGTGTCGAGCGCGGTCAGGGTGTCGACTGGCCGGTGCAGTACGAGCGGGCCGCGCTCGACTGAGGCGCCGGGAGCGGCCTCATCGGGGGGCGAGCAGGTCCCATGCGCAGCCGCAGTGTGGATGGCGTGGCCAGGTGCGCACCTGCGGTGAGCCGTCCCGGCGCAGCGTGTACGTCGTCGACCAGCAGGCGGGCCGATCACCGGCGGCGTAGGCCGTGAGCTCGCGCGCCGCCCACGGCAGGGCGATCGCCTGGAGCAGCGGGTCGGTCGGAGGCGGCGGATGATGGTGCGCCAGCTGGTCGATGACCAGGCTTCGGCGGGGATCCTCCTCGCCGAGCGCGGCGTCGACGCAGCGCAGGCATGCGGTCGTGCCGGGCACCACGAACGGCCCCACCGTCCAGGCGTCCGGGCCGCCCTCCACGACCAGATGCGGCGTCCCGAGGCGCAGATGCGGGTCGGTGCGTTCGCGGGGGAGCGGCCCGGCGGCGAGGAGTACGACGACGGGCGGGCCGGCGCGGTGATGCCCGGCATCATGACCGTGGATGACGGGTCGGTCGAGTGCGGCCGACGCGAGGAGTGTCCGCACCGTGTCTGCCCAGGCGGGCGGGCCCTCGATCCGCACCTCGATGCGCGGAGACGCGACGACCGGCTCCACCAGGCCGGCCTCCCGCAGGACCTCGAGTGCGCGGCGCGCGGCAACCGTCGGCGGAGGGACGCAGAGTCCGACCCCGAGGTCGGCCAGGAGGCGGCGTACGTCCGCGGTGTCGGGGAGGACCGCGCGGCGTGGCGGATCGATGCCGAGCTGGAGGTGTCGGTCGTCGCGGCGCACCGGGACGTAGGCGGCGCGAAGTCGGAGTGGAGCGTCCATGCGCGCACTCTCACCCGGAACCGGCGGCGCCAAACCCGCTCCTCCACAGGCCGCGGTGGAAGACGGCTCGACCCCCGGACCATGGGCCGGGGGTCGGACGTCGTTGGCGAGAGAAGGGTGCTCAGGCCTTGCCGAGGATCCGGTTGAGGTTGGTGTTGCACACCGGGCAGACGGCCTTGGCCATCTTCGTGCCCTTCTCGTTCACCTTGATCTCGCCGGTGGCTTCGCGCTTCTCCTTGCACTTCACGCAGTAGAACTCGCCGCTCCAGGTCTCCGCCATGACGGCCTCCTTGCCTTGTCTCTCTGGTCGTCGCGACGGGGATGTCAGTGGGAAGCCCGTCGGAAGCCCGCGGCAGCGGGCCGACTCGACCTTATGACACCCGGCGTGCTCACACGCACACGTGCGTTGAGCGTGGCTCCGCGTGTCGCAGGGCGGCGAGCGCGGGTGCCGCGGTCTGTGACAACCGTCGGAGATGGTGAGAGGCCCCCGGTGCCGGACGACCTTCGCCTTCCCCTTGCGAAGGTCGTCCGTGGCACCGGGGGCCTCGTCTGACCAAGAACCTAGGGAGCCACCCCCGCCCGGGTCAACGCCGGTCGTTCGCAGGCTGTGGAGAAATCTGTGGAGAATCGGGGAGAACCTGTTGAGGACTGGTGGAGGACACGCCGTCCGCTGGGGAACCGGGTTGTGGAGTCGGGTGGCTCGGTTGCGCCGTACGGGTGACTGACCTGCGACGATGCTCATCCACGGGCTGTGGAGGAAAAATTGTGGCGATGGATCCCGAACTGAACGAGGCCTACGACGGCGGACCGGTGGTAGCGCTGCGCCGGATCGCGTTCTTGCTGGAGCGCGGACGCGAGGACACCTACAAGGTGAAGGCGTTCCGTGCCGCCGCGGCCGCCGTACTGCCGCTGCCGTCTGCGGAGGTCCGTCGGCGCGCCGAGACCGGCACGCTCACCGAACTCCCCGGTGTCGGGGCGTCCACGGCCGCAGTCATCGCCGATGCGGTGGCCGGGCGGAAGCCCGCGCGTCTGATCGAGGCCGAGGAGAAGTACGGCGGCCCGCTCACCGCCGATGGTGCCGGCGTCGCGTTGCGGGGACTGCTCCGCGGCGACCTGCACTCGCACTCGGACTGGTCCGACGGCGGGTCGCCGATCGAGGAGATGGCCTTCACCGCGATCGAACTGGGCCACGAGTACCTCGTCCTCACCGACCACAGCCCGCGCCTCAAGGTCGCGCGAGGGCTCTCGGCCCAGCGGCTGCAGAAGCAGCTCGGCGTCGTGGACGCGGTGAACGCTCACCTCGACGGCTCGTTCACGCTGCTGAAAGGAATCGAGGTCGACATCCTCGAGGACGGCAGCCTGGACCAGTCCGAGGAGATGCTGGGCCGCCTCGAGCTCCGGGTCGCCAGCGTCCACTCCAAGCTGGCGATGGATCCGGCACAGATGACTCGGCGCCTGGTCACCGCGATCACCACCACCCCGATGAACGTCCTCGGCCACTGCACCGGTCGGCTGGTCACCGGCAGCCGCGGGGTGCGGCCTGGTTCGCGCTTCGACGTCGACGCCGTCTTCGCGGCCTGCGCCGACCACGGGGTCGCTGTCGAGATCAACTCCCGCCCCGAGCGCCGTGATCCGCCGACCTCGCTGCTCGAGCGCGCCCGCGACGCCGGCTGCCTCTTCGCCATCGATTCCGATGCGCATGCACCGGGCCAGCTCGACTTCCTGGTCCTCGGATGTGAGCGCGCCGAGGAGGTGGGCATCGACTCCGAGCGGATCGTCAACACCTGGCCGCGTGACCGACTTCTGGCCTGGGCGAACGGCTAGGGTCTGGGCATGGACCGCCCCGAGGTCGAGGTACGCCGCAGCAGCCGCCGGCGGCGTACGGTCTCTGCCTATCGGGACGGTGACCGCATCGTCGTACTCATCCCGGCGTCGATGTCACGCCGTGAGGAAGCGGAGTGGGTCGAGCAGATGGTGGCACGGATCGAGAGGTCCGAACGGCGACGCAAGCCCTCCGACGAGGATCTGATGAAGCGGGCGAGCACACTCAGCGATCGCTACTTCGGCGGCCTCGCGATCCCGGACTCGGTGCGCTGGGTCGACAACCAGCAGAGTCGATGGGGCTCCTGCACCCCCGGCGACCGCAGCATCCGGCTCAGCGCCCGCCTGCAGGGCATGCCGTCGTGGGTCACCGACTATGTGCTCGTACACGAGCTCGCGCACCTCTTCGAACCCCACCACAACGCCCGCTTCTGGGGATGGGTCGACCGATTCCCTCAGGCCGAGCGCGCCAAGGGCTATCTGTTGGGCTGGTCCGCGGCCAATCGGATCGCCGCCCCTCCCGGCGAGGACGAAGACGAGGATGGCGGGGCGATCGACTGACCGCCGAGTCGGCGGGCAGCGGGCGAGAGGCGGGCGCGGGCGAGAGCAACCAGCTCGAGCAGATCCGGTTCGGGGTCGGGGAGCGAATCGGCGGGCCACCAGCCGACGTCGAGCGACTCCTCGCTGACCGCGTGTCCGGCATCGTCCGGGGCGATTGCGAGGTAGCGCACGTCAAGATGGTGTACGTCGCCGGCCGGGCCGCAGAACGGCACCGCGTGCTCGCTCAACTGGATCGGCGTGGGAAGCAGCTCGAGACCGGTCATGCCCGACTCCTCGGTGGCCTCGCGGGTTGCGGCGCCGAGCAGCGAGGTGTCGTCGGCCTCGAGGTGACCGCCGAACTGGAACCAGCGTCCGGCTTTGGCGTGCAGCGTCAGCAGCACGCGCTCGCCGTCGGCGCTCAGCACCAGGCAGGACGCGGTGAGATGGTCGGGGCGGCAGTCGCGGAAGAGGCCGTCCGGGTGTGACTCCAGATGGGCGACGTACCGGTCACGAAGGCGGGCCTGGGCCTCGCTCGGCGGCTCCCAGGCACGCAGGACCGCGAGTGCCTCGGCGTGCAGGCTCACTCGGCCTCGGGCGTGTCGCCCGACTCGCCGCCGCCCTCGAGGAGTTTGCGCAGCTCGGCGTCGAAGTCGTCCTCGGACATGGTCGCGGGCGCGTCAGCGCCCTCGCGGAAGCCGAGCGGATCATCGAGGTCCGCGGTGGTGGGGAGCAGCGCCGGCGACATCCAGACACCATCACGCGCTTCGATGCCCTGTCGGGTGCGCAGCGAGCCCCACAGCGCGGCGGCGTCACGGAGCCGACGCGGACGCAGCTCCAGGCCGACCAGGGTGGCGAAGGTCTGCTCCGCCGGCCCGCCGGCGGCCCGCCGGCGGCGTACCGCCTCCTGGAGCTTCGCGGCGTTCGGCATCCGCTCGGCCGTGGCGAGCCCGACGACCTCGTCGACCCAGCCCTCGACCAGCGCGAGCACGACCTCGAGCTTCTCCAGGGCCGCCTTCTGTTGGGGCGACTCGGGAAGCTCGAACATGCCGGTCTCGAAGGCTCGCTGCAGCTCCTCGGGGTTGCTCATGTCGAGGCCCTGCAACTGCTCCTGGACGCGCTGCTGCATGCCCTCGAGGTTGACCTCGACACCGGTGGCGTACTCGCGGACGGCGCCGATGACGTGGTCGCGCAGCCACGGCACACCAGCGAAGAGGCGCTGGTGGGCGGCCTCGCGGAGGGCGAGATAGAGCAGGACGTCGTCCTCGCCGAGGCCCAGGCCCTCGGCGAACGGGGCGATGTTGGTCGGCAACAGCGCGGCGCGGCCCGGCTCGGTGAGCGGGACGCCGATATCGGACACAGAGAGGACCTCACCGGCGAGCTGGCCGAGCCCGGCGCCGGCCTGGTTCGCGTAGAGCGCACCGACGGCCTTGCCGAGGAAGCCCATCATCGGCCCGGCCATGGCCTTCATCTCCTCGGGCACCTGCGTGCTCATCGCGTTGACCGAGGACTGCGCCACCGGCTCGACGAGCACCTTCCACACCTCGAGGGTGTTGACCAGCCATTCGGCCTTGCTCCACGCGGTCGCGGTGCGGACGCCGGAGGGGAAGGAGGTGGTGTCCTCGAGCCAGTGATCGGCAAGGCGTACGGCGTCGGCGACCGCGTCCTTCTGCCTCTGGGTCACCGACGGGTCCGGCGTCTGGGCCACGGTCTTGCGGGCGAGATCGAGGGCGACGTCCCAGTTGAGCGGGCCGTCGTAGGGCTGCATGAGCGCCTGGAGCTGGCCGAAGAGCTGGCTGAGGTCAGGCATCCCGCCACCCGCGCCGCTGGCCGGGAACCCGGGAAAGCCGCCGCCCGGCAGGCCCTGGCCGCCGGTGCCACCGAACATCCCACCGAACAGCCCCTCGAAGGGTGTGCCCTTGAACGGGTTCTGCGGCTCGTCGGGCTCCTCGGAGCCGCCGGGGTTGCCAGGGGTCTCACTCATGCTTCCAATCTACGTGCGAGGCCAACGCGCCACCAACGCGCGTCGTAAGGTCGGGGCATGACGCACCCGGCGGTGAAGCTCGTCGACATCCGCGAGACGGATCTGGACGTCGCGGAGGTCGTGGGGGCGCTCGACGACGCCGCGTCGGGCGGCCTCACCCTCTTCGTCGGGCGTGTCCGTGACCACGACCACGGCAAGGGTGTGAGGGGACTGGAGTACTCCGCACATCCCAGCGCGCTCGACCGTCTTCGCGAGGTCTGCGAGAAGGTCGCCGCCGATCACGGCATCGCCGGGCTCGCCGCCGTCCACCGGGTCGGCAGGCTCGCCGTGGGCGACATCGCGGTGATCGTCGCCACGGCGTCGGGCCACCGCGGCGAGACGTTCGAGGCCTCCCGCGACCTGATCGACACCCTCAAGGCGACCGTCCCGATCTGGAAGCATCAGCTCTTCGGCGACGGCACCGAGGAGTGGGTCGGCGCGCCGTAGGCCCGATGGCCTGGTCGCTGCCTACTCTGCTGGGGTGGAGATCCTGCTCTGGCTCGTGCCGGCCGCCGTCGTGACGGTCCTGGCGATGCTGTGGGTCGGCTGGCTGGGCCGCGAGGGACGCGGGGCGGTCGACCGAGAGGTCGCCGTACGCCGTCTCGCGGAGGCGCTCTCCTGGGAGGGTGACCCGCGGCGGCCGGTGAGGTACGCCGCCCCACAGCCGCCTCGCGACCGCAGCTCGGGCGTCGCCGTACGCGCGGCGCAGCGGGAGGCGGCCCGCGGCGCCACGCAGAGGGGGCCTCGTGGCGGCGCCGATCGCCGCGCATCCTGACCGTGGTCCGCCCGCCTTGCCCGGGAATGAGAAGGTTGGCGGCATGACGCACCGCACTTTGGCCGGCCTGATCGCCCTGCCGCTGGTGATCCTGCTGCTGGTGCTGGCGTGGGTGGTGCCGCTGCCGTTCACGATCTACAGCCCGGGTCCGACAGTCAACGTCCTGGGTCAGTTCGCCGGCAAGTCGATCGTGCAGGTGGAGGGCCACAAGTCCTACCGCGACGACGGCGAGTTGCGCATGACGACCGTCTCGGAGACGACCCGCAATGCCAAGCTCGGTCTGTGGTCCCTGCTCGGCGCCTGGATGAGCAAGGACGACGCGGTCTACCCGTTCTCCGTCGCCTACCCCAACCCCACGGGCACGCTCAAGAGCGACGAGAAGCAGGGACAGGTGCAGATGTCCACCGCGCAGGAGGACGCCGTCGCCGTGGCACTGCGCAAGCTGGGGTACGACGTGGACCGGGTCGCCGTGGCGCAGGTGGAGGCACACGCGCCCGCCACCGGCGCGCTGAAACAGGGCGACCAGATCCTGGCGATCGACGGCACCACGGTGCGTACCCCGGAGCAGGCCGTCACCGCGGTCCAGAAGGCGAAGCCCGGGTCGCGGATCACGCTGGGCCTGGAGCGGCGCGGACGGCACCTGACCCGGACGGTCAGGTCCGGCACGAAGGACGGCAAGGCCTACCTCGGCGTCAGCCTGGGGGCGACCTACGACTTCCCGTTCCAGGTCAAGATCGGGATCGACCCCGACATCGGCGGGCCGAGCGCCGGCCTGATGATGGCACTCTCGGTCTACGACACCCTCACCCCGGGATCGCTGACCGGTGGCGACCACATCGCCGGCACCGGGACGATCGACCCCGACGGATCGGTCGGTGCGATCGGTGGAATCCAGCAGAAGATCCCCGGAGCTCAGCACGACGGGGCCAAGCTCTTCCTCGTTCCCGCGCAGAACTGCCAGGACGTCGTCGGCGCCGATCACGGTTCGATGCGACTGGTGAAGGTCAGCACGTTCAACGGCGCGCTCGCGGCGATCAAGGCCTGGGTCAAGGACCACGACGCGCCGCTGCCGAGCTGCGGGAGCGGCACGTGAGCGACGACGTGGACGGTGGCGTGGACGGTGGCATGGACGGTGGCATGGACGGCGAGCTGCACCGGGACCTGACCGGCGACCTCGACGTCGACCCGGCGTTGGCGGCCGCGGTGCTCGAGATCGAGGCACATGTCGCGGGGGAGGGATGGGACCGTCCGGCGCGACTGTATGCGCTCGTCGACACCGCCGACCTGGTCGCGGCCGAGCCCGCGCTCGCGTCGTTGATGGGTCTGGATGAGTCTTCGGCCGCGGGCTCGTTGACACCCGTCGAGCAGGACCAGCTCTCCTCGGGCGACCGTCTCGAGGACGTCCTGCAGACCACCGCCTGGCCGGCGGGTGTGGCGGGTTGTGCCGCCGTCGTCGAGCGACTGGTGCTGCCGCCGGGAGCCGACCACGACATCCCCGAGGACCCGGCCGCCGCGGAGGAGTACGCCGCGACCCATCCCGACCGGCAGGAGGTGCGGATCGTCGCGGGCGTCACCCGCGGCGGGTCGACGTACACCGCGCTGCGGCTGCGCGACCACGACGACGACCAGTCGGTCGTCGGCGGCGCGGACCTGGTGCCACAGCTGACCCAACTGCTGGCGGCGACCCTCGTCGAGGACGACCCGGAGGGGTCGTGAGCGAGCTCTTCGACGACGACCCGCACGACGCGCCGCCGCGACGGCCCTCGAGTCGTGCCCGTGCGCTCCTGGTCATCGGGATCGTGCTGGTGCTGCTCTTCTTCGCAGTCAGCACCTTCGCCTCGCTGTACACCGACAGCCTCTGGTACCGCGAGGTGCACTTCGACAGTGTCTTCGGGACGCTGTTGTGGACGCGCGCGATCCTGTTCGTGGTGTTCGGGCTGGTGATGGTGGCCGCGATCGCCGTACCGGTGCTGCTGGCCTATCGCGCCCGCCCCTTCTTCCATCCCGCCGACGACCACGGTGGTCTGGACCGCTATCGCGAGGCGATCACGCCGATCCGCACCTGGTTGCTGGTCGGCGTCGCCGGCATCGCCGGCATCTTCGCCGGAGTCTCGGGAGCGGGGCAGTGGCGGGAGTACCTGTTGTGGCGCAACGGCGGCTCCTTCGGTCGCAAGGACCCGTTCTTCCACCGCGACGTCGGGTTCTACGTCTTCGATCTGCCCTGGTGGCACTATCTGGTCAACTTCGCGCTCACCGCGCTGATCCTCGCCGCGCTCGCGTCGCTCGTCGTGCACTACGTGTACGGCGGGGTGCGGCTCGGTGGTGCCGTACGTGACCGGATCTCGCGGCCGGCGGGCCTCCACCTCTCGATCCTGGTGGGGCTGATCCTGCTGGTGAAGGCGGTCGACTACTGGCTGGACCGCTACGACCTGGTCCACGACTCCGGCCCGGTGCTCGACGGCATCGGCTACACCGACGACCACGCGGTGCTACCGGCCAAGAACATCCTGATCGGCATCTCGCTGATCTGTGCACTGCTCTTCTTCGTCAACATCTGGCGGCGCAGTTGGCAGCTGCCCACGGTGGGCGTCGCGCTGCTCCTCATCTGCGCCGTCGTGCTCGGTCTGATCTGGCCGGCGATCGTGCAGGGTTTCCAGGTCAAACCGTCGCAGTCGGACAAGGAGCGGAGCTACATCGCGGCCAACATCGCCGCGACCCGCGCGGCGTACGACATCGACGACGCGCACGTCCAGATCCAGCACTACGACGCGAACCAGCCCGCGGCCGACGCCAAGACCCTCGACAAGGAGGAGTCCTCGATCCCGGTCGCCGACCCGGTCTCGGTGCGTGACGAGTTCGAGCAGGTCCAGCAGGCGAAGTCGTACTACACGGCCGGGCCGCAGCTCGACGTCGACCGCTACACCATCGACGGCCACCAGCGCGCCCTCGTCCTCGGCGTCCGGGAGCTCTCCCAGGCGGGGATCAGCCCGAGCGACCGCACCTGGACCAATCTGCACACCGTCTACACCCACTCCAACGGCGTGATCGCGGCCTACGCCAACCAGCGCGGGCGTGAGGACTCCACCGAGCACCCCGACATCCAGTGGGCGGAGGGACTCAACACCCACGATCTGACCGGCAGCTCCAAGCACTTCCAGGACCAGATCTACTACGGCGAGGACAGCCCGGACTACTCCGTCGTCGGCCGGCCTGCCGGGGCGAAGTCGGTCGAGCTCAACCTGGGCGAGGATCCCGGCACGCCGTCGACGACGACGTACGCCGGCCAGGGCGGCGTACCGATCGACTCGACGTTCCGCCGGCTGATGTACGCGATCCAGTTCGGTTCGGCCAACTTCCTCCTCTCCGAGCGGGTCAACGACAACTCGAAGGTGCTCTACAACCGGACGCCACAGGAGCGGGTCGCGAAGGTCGCCCCCTGGCTGACGCTCGACGACGACGCCTATCCGGTCGTGGAGGGCGGCCGGATCCTCTGGGTCGTCGACGGCTACACCACGACCGATGACTACCCGGAGTCGGCGCGCGACTCGTTCGCCGCGATGACCGACGACTCCCGTCAGAGCGTGACCGGCACCCAGGCCGTGCCGACGGATGAGATCAACTACATGCGCAACGCGGTGAAGGCCACCGTCGACGCGTACGACGGCACCGTCCACCTCTACGCGTGGGACGACAGCGACCCGATCCTCAAGGCATGGGAGAAGGCGTTCCCCGGCGTCGTGGAGAGCAAGTCGGCCATCCCGAAGGCGTTGCTGCCTCACCTGCGCTACCCCGAGGACCTCTACAAGGTGCAGCGCTACCAGTTGGCGAAGTACCACGTCACCGATGCCGTCGACTTCCTCAACGCCAACGACCAGTGGGCGGTCCCGGACGACCCCAACAACGCCCGCCACCTCCAGACCCCGGCGCGGATGTTCCTGCCCGACGGCCACGGAGGCTCCACGTGGTCGATGACGTCGACGTTCACCCCACTGTCCCGCCAGAACCTCGCGGCGATCATGACCGTTGACTCCGACGCCACCGACCCGAAGAACTACGGGAAGATCAAGGTCCTCACCGGGTTCGGGCAGAGCACCCCCGGTCCGGGCATGGTGAGCAACACCTTCCGAACCGACTCGCGCATCGCCGACGCCATCGCCCGGTTCAGTCGGAGCGCGAGCTCTCCCTCGTGGGGCCAGATCCTCACCGTTCCGACCGCATCCCACGGTCTGCTCTACGTCGAACCGGTCTACGCCAGCCCGATCACCGGGTCGGGGGGCGCGTATCAGCGGCTCGCGTACGTCCTGGTCTCCTACGACGGGCGAGTCGGCTACGGCCGTACTCTCGGTGCGGCGCTCACGGACGCGCTCAGTGGCGGCTCGGCCCGCGGCTCCGGCCAGGGCGCCGGCGCGGGTAGCGGCCAGGGTTCCCGCCACGGTGCCGGCAGTCCCGGGAACGGGCAGGCTGCGAGGGATGCCCACGCCAGGAGGTTGCTGTCCCAGGCCCAGCGTCTCTTCGACCGCGCCGAGGCGGCGATGCGGGCCGGTGACGGCATCCGCCGCGAGCAGCTGCTCAAGGAAGGCGAGGCCAAGGTCGACCAGGCGCTCCAGCTGCTCAACAAGTAGGCGACGCGAACGCCGACGCCATCCGTGGGCCGCGGACACGGCGATTTGGCGGGACTTGGGCTGGCCTGTAACGTTGGGCTCACCGACGCGGGGTGGAGCAGCTCGGTAGCTCGCTGGGCTCATAACCCAGAGGTCGCAGGTTCAAATCCTGCCCCCGCTAC
>Ga0164242_10003710_pt1 | contig 17313 bp, 17 predicted proteins | sample OricomgcompostMG_FD_108783 | JGI IMG/M metagenome (GOLD analysis project Ga0164242, IMG submission 108783) | Miracle-Growth compost microbial communities from Emeryville, California, USA - Original compost - Miracle growth compost (MG) ...
CCTGGCGGTCGGGCCCAACTTTGTTGCTCCCAGGCAGAACTCCTGCGGGGCCGACAACAACGGGCCGGAACAGAATATCCCAAGGCTCGCCACTAGCAAACTGGCGGTTAAGTCGCACTCCCCCCCCCCCCGGCCCCACCCTTGTTCCTTTTTCTCCCCCTGCGCACACTGGACGTGCCTAGAAGTGGATGTGTTGCTGACACCATGCCAGATCCTCTTTGCTTATGAGGACGAACGGGGCGAGGACGTCATTGAGGCGATGGACTTCTGGAAGAGCCAGCGGCGGTCTGAAATCCCCAGCGCAGTGGTAGGGTCGTCATACGAGAAGTTGGGATCCTTAGGCTCCTCTGCCGGCTACCATTCTCGCGTGTAACCGAAGGGTTACCACACTCTTCCGGCTCTTCCGTCTCTTCCGCTGTCTGTACAACATGCTCAAGTGTGCTGGACACGCCAAGACGTGCTTATGAGGCCTGTCGTCGTGCCGGACCGCCAACTCCAAGGGATGAAGGTGCGAATCTCATGACCGGCCAAGGCCGGCCAACTGGCCATAAGCAGCGAATCGGGGCCAATATGGACGCCCAGAGTGCCATGCGGCCAGTCTCACCCACGACAGCTGCAGTGCGGGGTGCATATTGTCGCATGATTTTTGCGAATCTATCAATGACGGAGATGGCCATCCGCCATCTTTCCTTGCTTTTTTCTCTCTCTTTTCATTTCATCAGGCCTGTAGTTTAGCGCAAAGAGAGATATCTATGGTTTGGGGAAAGGGTTCCTTTTTTTAGGCCGCTGGGGATCACGGAAGCCTTCTCTCCGCAATCGTTCTGCAAAGTTGTTTTTGTCGGGCAGGCGGGTGCATTACTAGCAACACATTAATTAGCATTTGGTATCTACAGTATCTTGATCTACAACACTTGAGTGGAAAACCTAGTTGAGGTAGAAACGGCAAAAGAGACGGGACACACGACTCGGTTCCACGCTACTGGCGGACCTTGTTTTTCGCGTGCCGTGCCTCTTCTTGCCGTCCCGCGTGGTTCGTTCCCTGGTCGTCAACCCGCTACAGCGGGCCCGGCGAGTTTCTGGCACGTCGGTTTCCCCTTGATGCGGAAAGTGGGAAAGTGGGTACAGCAAACCATGGGAATCAAGGACGAGGACAAAGGAAAACATGGTTTCCCGATGTTACGCCTCCCCCCCCCGCCCACCGGCTCAGCGCCCATCTCCCCCAGCCTTTCAGTGCCGATTTTTGAATACTGTCGTGTAACTGCGTTTGAACGCCAGCATTACGGACCCGATACGGAGATGGGAATGTGGCCACCTAGCCACCTAATAGGTATAAGGTCTCGTCACCTTTATATAATAATAAACATCCCGTCCCATGTCCAGGGAACTTTCTCGACCAACCAAACCCTGTCGAGAAACGGTTCCTGTCGCAGGAGTCTGACAGGCACCTTTCTCCACATCGCCCACACCCGAGTTTCTTGGCCTTGCCTGACGCTTGCAGCACAGGTCCAGCCAGTCAAAACGAGCTAATACTACAGCGAGAGGCCGTGAGCCGCGGAATTGGCTGGCACCATGGCGCGATGCCTTTTACATCCCCGCTAGATCGCACTCGTGGACTGTTCTAGGCATCGTCGAAAGCATGGCAGGACGCTTCTTTCGCAACACGAAGCGTCGATGCGCCACTATCCCTGCTTTGGCAACATGACTGGCCAGTCACCCCATCCTCCTTACTTGAGGAGTATTGCAATCATGGCCCTTCACCCCGCCACAATCCCGGTCGATTGGGTCCGGGGATAATGCCGGTCAGTCTGGTCTCCTCCCAGATCTCGCTCCTCCAATGACGCCGCCCGCCCAGGCATTCTTCCAGCGAGCCCGAAAAAATCTTTGGGGCTTTTGTTTCGAGGCCAACGCTCGGGACCACCGGCCAATGCCCTGTGCCAAACTCTCTCGCTCGGCTCAAGGAGCCGAGCGGACGGTTGGTCTCTTTTGTTTCCTCTGAGACCGTAATCGCTGGATCAGGTAAGGTGCCCAACTGCCGGACGGGCTGGTCGACCCATGGGAACTCGCTGAGCGAGGGCGCTCGCGTTCCTTTCGTGACCGAGATGGAGACCTACGGGACGAGCGGGACGTATGGGATAGGTGGGATAGCTCGGGAGGAGAGGGTGAACCATGGCGCCCTCTCGTTGGGTCTCGGTGGGCTGATTGATGGCCCGGGGAAAAGGTCTGTGGTTTGCTGAATCTTTTCGAGACGAGCTCGGATAGTGTGTTCCCAATTGCCATTATATCTGATCGAGCTCCTCCCATCCATCCTTTCCCAGGTCGTGCTTTCTTTTTTCCCCCATCTTGAGCTGAACCCCCACACCACTGTTCTGTCTTATACGCCGCTTCGCCCTCCAGCTGAAATAGACATTGATCTCTTCTTTTACTCTTTTACTCTGTAACTATTCCTACGATTTTGCGAATCACCTGAAGTTCATATACCAACTCGTTAGCCATCGTCGTCGCTACGTGCAAGTTTTATCATCAACCCCAACCGCCATCATGACGAATTGCTACTGCGCAAATTACTATGTACGCAACCCCCTTTCGCACATCTCGTCCCCCCACGCAAGGATGGCGTTATTAACGAACGTCACACAGGGCTCTGTCCACTGCCGCAACGTAGTAGCCAGATTCGGTGACCGGTGTAAGCTCTGTCTGGTACGTTCCACATCTCACCCTAACAAACTATATACTCTCTTCCAAAGGAGGAGACCTATCACCGACTCGGTTCTAACCATCCTACAGGCGCTGAAGAGTGGAGCGTCACTCAGCGATGGCCTGTTACCCCAGGACGAGCTATGGCTGCCATCTCCCAGGCCGAGCATGAAGAGCAAGGACAGTTCTCGAAGTAGTGGCGGGACGACCGGAAGATCGTCGAGAAGAACGAAGCATTAATGATCAACCGTCTAAGAGGGACACGAAAGGAAAAAGGAAAAAGGAAAGAAGAAAAAGAAAAAGGAAAATAGCGAGGAGCCAATGGATTTTAAGCGGCACGGCGAGTCAACACGGGACTGAAAAAGGCGATCAGGTGTACAACGGGCTTGGAATTAACGACTACCACCTAGACAACCTCGAAATGGTTCTAGGACCGAATGAGATTATGGTACTTGGGGGTGGGGGGTTTGATGGTGTTCACTAACTTGGGTTTTGGGAATGGTTGCAGCTACAAAAGTATGTAAAACAACAGTAAATTATTATCAGTGGTTCAAAATGTCAGCATCTCGTTGGACATATGCCCAGTCCTCACAATGATCCATTGCTATCTACTCGCTGCCGGGTGCAACCCAGACACATGAATGCCGCATACTCGTTCAGAAACAGGTGGAGATCGCCGCCGCCAAATACCAATTGTGCCCTTTCCCATGTCGTGTTGCCTTTCCCACGTAATGTTGCCTTTCCCAGTTCTATCCAAACCCTTGTCGTTATACCAAAAGAAGACGCATCCCGGATCCCAAGCACCAAATATCAGTAAAGCCGCCGCTGGTAATAGACCCTTTCAGTAGCGTGTGAGAGCCTTTGCAGGTCCTCCTTGATCCGCCTCCGCCTCTCAGCCCTGCTTATCGGTTTCTGTTTCCTCCCCTCACCACCCCCCACTGTCTCTCCCGCCGCCTTCTTTCCTTGGGCCCCCGCCGACCCACGAGCTCCCCCGTCCTTCCCAGATGCTGTACCCCCGGCCCCTCGTTGTTGTTGCTCTTCGGTCAACGTTGGTCGAACCTCCACAACCGTCTGCGGCCGACCGCCCACATGAGGCGATGGGTCTACCGCCACGATGGTGCCATCGGCCAGCTCTGTCGTTTTCTGTTTGAAGCGGTCTGGTAAGAAGATCTTGGGCGGCTCCGGCGTCCCTGGTCGTGTGTCCTGGTTGATGGCTGCGCGGAGGTCGCGAAGGGTACGCAGTTGGATGGCATAGCCGCTTAGGAAGAGGGCCGTTGTGAAGAAGAGCACTGGGGAGAATGGTTAGGTTAAGGAATGTGTGAGTTGCGTAGGTAGTGGGGAGTGATGGGACTTACCGACGCCGGACGACGCTGCGATGGAGACCTGGGATGATGTGAGCAACATTGTTCTTCCCCAGAGTTAGATGGGACGGATATATAATTGCGGTAAACTAAAATGACATATAGCGGCGTATATATACGGTTTTTAAATGCCGTTTAGCTTTGGCTTCTCGACGTCGCACAACCTTGGTTTCGCCCAGTTTGTGGTTGCTAGCCTAGAAACTAAACAAAGCGTCTCGTTGGCACGGAAACCACAACTACCTTATCGATAAGAGCATCAACGAACGACGCCAAGATTTTGGCGGCGCCCACTTCAAAAGTTCAGCCATCCCCCAAATTCACAATCGCGACTGCAAACATTCAAGCAAAAAACCGCCACGATGAGCAAATCCGAGTATCACCGCGCTGACGAGCGGCGATTCCTTGACGAGAGAGGCAGCGGCGGGGCGCTGGCGCCCAACGGCCTCAACCCCGCGACGATCATGGAGAAGGCGGTGCGCGAGCGCATCATAGACAGCTACTTCTACAAGGAGCAGTGCTTCGGCGTGAACGAGGCCGACATCGTCGACCGCGTCGTCGAGCACGTCTCCTTCATAGGCGGCATTGCGGGCACCGTGCAGAAGCCCACGCCGTTCGTGTGCCTCGCCTTCAAGCTGCTCCAGCTGGGCCCTTCGGACGCCGTGCTGCGCGAGTATCTCGACGCCGGGGGCGAGAAGTTTAAATACCTGCGCGCGCTGGCGCTGTTCTATATACGCATGACGCGCACTGCGAAGGACGTGTATACGACGCTGGAGCCGTTTCTTGAGGACAGGAGGAAGTTGCGCCGCAAGGGCAGGACGGGGACGAGTTTGACGTTTATGGACGTCTTTGTCGACGACTTGCTGACCAAGGATCGTGTGTGCGCGACGAGCCTGTGGAAGATGCCTAAGAGGGACGTCCTGGAGGATCTGGACGTTCTGGAGCCGAGGGTTAGTCCGCTCGGGGATATTGAAGACTTGCTGGAGGAGGACGAGGACGTGCAGAATGGGGCGGGGGAGGATAGGAGCAATAGGTCGTCGAGGAGCGTGTCGCCCGGCGAAGTGTCGGAGAGGGATGGCATGGATGTCGACAGTGATACAAGACGGTCGAGCAAGGAGCGCAGCCGCAGTCCATGAAGTGTGTTTCTGCGATAAGACGACCAAAACGAACTAAACGCCTACTGCCGCTTCGATAGGGCCTGCAACGGATCTAGCACCCCAAATATTCGAGATACCCGTTAAAATGCGGCCGAAACCCACAGGGCCTGAAGCTCCAGATCACGACGAAGTCGGAACTCGGTGGCTTAGCATTCCGGTATGTCATAGTAGCCGACTAGCTGATTTGGAGTACAATCTAATATTGAGGTTATGTACAGGATATTTTACAAGATGTTACATATACACTTGGCAAAATGGGAACGCTTCTTCGCTGGCCGGGGTGGTTCCTGGAGAGCACTTCGCTAGGGACGGGCATCGGACCTCGGAGCTAGGATCGGGTGTCTCCCAACACTTCGTGTAGGTAGAGAGAAACCCGGAGCTATGGCTAGCCTAGATAATCAACTCCATACAATCCGTTCAAGCCCGGTCTCTCATCACCTCTACCCCGTATGATTGCCGCAGACTGGGGAGTGTCTTCGGAATGACAAGAGACGGGCTTGGTAAGATGACTTTTCGCGTCGGGGAGATGGATACAATCCATGCTGATAGTTAGCTGTCGAAATAGACAGTTGTTGACTGAAGGCCATTTGAGAGTTTGCTGTGACCATTGCGCCCGGCGTTAAGGCCTAAGGAGCATTCAGCCGGGGGATAACCCCATATCGGTTGCACACAATCGAGTATCCCCCCCGCCCCCATTTTTGCTCAGCGTAGAACGGACCCTTATCCAGGCCCTGTCTCCTGAAGGATCCTTAGGCTCAAATGCGTGGCTCGAAAGCATAGATACCACCCGCTACTCATAGAGGCATTTCAACCCACGGCAGAGTCCGAAACTGCCTCAGCAACAGCAAGCAGCCGCGCATCATCCCAGTATTGTCCAATGAGCTGCAGTCCAGCGTAGTTCGGACAGTCCTCATCAGCTTCCGCACCTAGCGTAACAGGCACGGGAATGCTAATAGCCGGCAAGCCCGCCAGGCTCGCAGGGACGGTGAACACGTCATTCATGTAAGCGTCAACGGGGGTCTGCTTCGCGACATCCTCCAGCTTCGGCGGCAGCGTCGGCGCGGTGGGGCACAGCAGGAAATCCACCTCGGCCGGGCCGAGCTTGCTCTCCAGCGCGACATCCTCGGCGATGTCGCTGAGGTCGAACGTCTCCGCCTCCCGCAGCGGGTTCGGCAGCGCAAACACCCTGTCGAAGTCGCGCCCCACCAGCCGGCGCACGCGCTGCGCCCGCACGAAGTAGTTGTCCATCGCCTCGGAGCTCAGCGTGTACGAGCCCAGCAGGATGCGTCGCCGGACCTCGGGGCCGAACCCGCGGCCGCGCGTCGCGGAGTACAGCACCGAGCCCGCGGCATCGCTCCCGGTGGCGTCTCGCGAGCCGTAGCGCACGCCGTCGTACTTGGCTAGGTTGGAGGACGCCTCCGCTGGAGCGATTACGTAGTAGGCCGAGAGGGCATGGCGGGTGGAGGGGAGGTTGACCGGGATGATGCGGGCGCCTAGTTCTTGGAGCTTCGTGGCTGTGGCGGACCATGCGTCTCGGATGCAGGGCTCTAGTTCTTCAATGTTATATTCCAACGGAAGGCCGAACTTGAGCCCAGCGAGAGGTCTTGTGGACGTAACCCTCCGGTTCTTCTCGCCTGAAGCTTGGTAGCCCTCCCTATCAGCAGCACACCTCTTTCGGGCTTCTCCGGAAAGCGAAGTCGGGTCCAAAGGATCATGTTCCGCACATAAGCCTCCCTCAACAACCAGTCGAGAAATAGCCCGCACCTCCCTCGCCAAAAACCCGACTGTGTCAAGCGAGTTCGCATACGGCACGACGCCATGTCGCGAAATCATGCCATACGACGGCTTGAACCCCACAACCCCCGTATACGCAGCCGGAAGCCTAACCGAGCCGCCCGTGTCCGTGCCGAGGGCCACGTCCGCCTCACCCAGCAAGACGGCCACGGCGCTGCCGCCGGAGCTACCGCCCGCCGACCGCCCGCTCGCCCCGAGGGACACGGGCCCCGGTGTGGCGGAATTAGTCGAGTGGCTGCCCATGCCGAACTCGTCGAGATTGGTCTTGCCGACTAGCTCGGCGCCACGGGCGCGGAGCTGGGTCACGATGGTCGCCTCGAAGGGGCTGTGGTGGTTGGCGAGGATTGCAGAGGCGCATGTCGTTGGGAGGGAGGGGTCGGATGTGCTGGCGATGTTGTCCTTTACGGCCAGGGTAAATCGGGGCGGTTGTGAGGCATTCTCCTTCGGCGGCGCTGGGTGTTTACGGTGTTAGCAACTATTTAGGTAACTGAAGCTGCAAAATGCTTGGTCTTCGAGCTCACCTCTCGAGACGAAATGGTTCAGCAGCCGGCATTGCGTTCCATCTTTGCAAAGCTGCCTGCGGCGAGGCTGCAGGCGGAATAGCCTGGCAGCTCCTGACATGTATACAGCCTGGCGACACAATTTTGAAGGCCAATTGGCTTAGTTGCGCTGCGGGTTGTCAAAGGCTGGCCGGTTGCGTTGGAAGGAATTTGGAGTCGCGAGTTCTCGAACTCCAACTTCCCCACAACATCAAGTTCAACCCTAACCCTGGCCCTGATATGCGAAGATACCAGAGAGGAACACTCGTCTCTGTTGGCTACCTATGTTTCGCGACAATGGGAAACTAAATAAGGAATAAAATTCAAAGGCCCAAGTGTAACGGGGTCCAACTTTCCGAGGTATCAAAAAAGTATTGCTTAGCACATTCCTAACACAAGTTTTACAGACGTCTCCGACCCCCATCATAACCCCTGGATACGGCCCTCGACCCCTATAACGCCGCTTTCAAGTGCCAGTCAAATATCTTCTCGAATACTTCCTTCCCATTACCTTCAATGGAATCACCGTGACAGGGAATAATCGTCGCAAAGTCCCACCCATGGATCTTCCGAACACTCTCGTTGAAGCCGGGTCGATCACCCCGACTCAGCACATGCCAAATAAACCGCTTCGTCCCCTTGGCCTCGCCCTGGGTGGTCTGAAAGCTAGCAAACACGCCCCCCAATACGCCGTCCTTCCTTTGCTCCTCTGGCACGCGCGAATACTGCTCCGTGGCGGGCAGGTTGAACATAAGATCTGCCTCGATGAGGACGCGGTCCGGCTTATAGAAGAAGACGAGTTCCTTGTTCGGGTGGGCGTCGACGTACTCGTACTCGAAATCCCGGTCGAATTCCTCGGTGATCTTGATCTCGCGCTTGGTTCGGGCCTCAAATACGGCAAAGAACTTCTCCTTCCCAATCCGGGGGTCGTCCTTGGTCTTCAGCCGTTTCTCCGGCAGGCCCTCGGGGCCGATGATCTTGGCCCCTGGGAACTCTGTCGCCCAATCCGAGATGAAGATATGGTGCTCTATGTCGGGGGCTACGATGTACTGTAGGTTGCCGCCCAGTTGAGCGATCTTGGCCTTCACCTCCGGGGTCAGGGCTACGGGTGAGAAGACGGCTAATGCGCCTGACGTGAGTTTGACTATCAACTATGTCAGTTTCTTTCTCCTTATCTGTCTGTAACTCGTTCGGCACTCACCAAGTGTTCCGCGGCCGCCAATCTTTAGCCTCCCGAACCGGGCGAAGGGCACTGAAAACGTGACGACATTCGGCGTTATATCGCGAATGACCATCACATCGGATGGATTTGCTGGTATGAGTTTGGACGACATTGAATCGGTGGTATGGGTTCTTCTGCTTAAGAGATACGCTCCCGTACTTAAGAGGACGATCCCTGCAATGGAAGTGGTGAGTCTGACTGTTGAAGCGGACCCAGATAGAGGCTTCTTGAATGGAGCTTGACGAGTGGTATAGCGCCGCGGGGTGGAGCCGATGGCTGATAAGGGTTTATGGCAGTGGTAGAAAGGCGTGCCTGTCTGCCGGGTTGTAATTCTAGGAGAGAGTGTGTAGCACGATGGTGGTCTCAGACGTGTTTCGATCGCCCGATAAACTGGTCTCTTTAAAACGGAACCATTAGCTACCACCACTTGGTTGGTCCTTCGAGTTTTCGAAGTCTGGATGAATGGCAGTTTAAATACCATCGTGATGGACTCTTCATTATCCTGTAGCCGAACGGACCGAACGCCTATCTCTGATCCGAGGCATGTGTTATTCGCCGTCGCTGGTTTATTTGGAATCACACAAGCTTACGGAATCGCCGAGCTGGCGCGGTGTCACCAAACTAGACCGCAGGCAGACCGGGGGAACATTACCAATCCGGCGATGACATCACGGCCTCCCCGAATCGCAACACTTTCAACAACTTTTAGTAAGCACCCGTTCAGTCGATATAGTTCATAAATTCAAGATAACGAATGTCGGGGCCTCGGGCTTATAGCGCAAAGTATATGAATTACTTTTGACGTTCCCGTGAAGGGAACGCACTATTTTGAACATGTGCTAAAAACGCTGTCCAGCGAATGACCTTGAGAGCCACATGCGGCTCTCCAGTCCCCTGACGACTACTCTATCTTTCCAATTGTTGATTTGCAAAAATATTCGCGTCTCCTCTTCACCACGCCAAATATCTCCTTGATTCTCGTACATTCTCTTTCCGTTCCTGCGTGGTGCTCTCCCCTCCCCTTGTTCCTTCTCACTCGTTCATTTACACGTCCTCCTCTCTGTGCCTATTTCGACTTCCCTGGGTCTCCATAGCACCACGTCTTTTATCCCACCCCTATTACAACCCCCCACTCCCATTCACCATAGTTTAGAATACCGCTCAGGGAACAACAGCCGGTTCAGCCCCTTGTCCAACCAGTCCACCGTCAACAGCCTGAAATCCACCTCGACCGGCGACCAACCCGGATACGGCTTCTGCCCTAGTACATCCCTCAAGTACGCCGTCCTCCAATCATTGTCCCCTAGCCAGATCCTCCTCTCGTACTCCACCGCGAAGAAAAGCAGCGCAACAAAGACCGTTGCCAGACTCGCTGCGGCCCCCACCATCGTCGACGCCGACGGCGCCTCTAGCAGTGCTGGTCTTCGCGTCCTCATCGTCGTTGTTGCGGCACCGCCGCCGGACAGGCGCCGAACGTAATACGTGGCTAGTCGGGCCGCGTGCCAGAGTATGCCGGCCCCGAAGAGGTACACCTGTAGAACGTTATAGGGCTGCGTGAGGATCAACAGGCTTAGCCAGAGGAGTGCCGTCAGTATCCGGCAGACAAATTGGCCTACGCCTTGGAACGGGGGCCCGCCGTGCCCGTGGCCGAGTGTCCGTAGAGGTTGGCGATGCGTGAGGGTGGGTGCATGTAGGCGGCAGGTGTCGCTGGGGCAGTAGCATGGGCGGTCTTCGTCCTTATCGAGGTTACCAAACACGCCGGATAGCGATGCGCTGTCGCCTTGTTGCTTAGAGGCGGTGGTCTGCTGCTCGTCCTTGATAAGGGGGTCCGCAGCATCTAATTCCGGCTTGTGAGTAGCGATGCTAACAGCCAGCTCCGAAGACTGTATCGTGCGTCTCGCGGCGTGCTGGCTACAAGAGCAGAAATCCTGACCAAAAGGGGGCCGTGTAAGTCGAATGTCGGGCCACATCCATAACATAAGGGTGCAAAAGCATATCTCGCTGTTGCAGCCTGGAGATATCTTGCTTGTGCCTTGCGGTATCGCCGAACTCTCGTCCAAATATTTCAGTCTGTCGCGTAGACCTCGAAGCTCTCTCATCCGCTCCTTGTAAACGATCGATACCCTATCCAGCGTTGTCCTAATGTCAGAAAGGGTCCCTAGCGCAGCCCCCTTCTCCTGCTCGAATCCGACGGCTACCTGGCGAGACACCTCGAGCTCCAGCTCCTCCGTTTTGGGTCGATCGTCCATCGCGTGCAGCTCGTTCTCCGCCTCTACTAGCTGCCCAAGGATCGAGTCTAATGGCCGTTTGAGAGACCAAATGACGTCGCGGAGACTTGCCATCTCGTCAAGGGTGACTTTGCGGGAACCCCTGAGCTCTTGTATGTGCTGATCAAGTGCCGCGAGTTGGTCGCGCAGCAGCTTGACTTGCGCTCTCTCTCGCTCTAGCTCCTGATTGTGCCGATCGGCTGCCTCGTTTTGATCTCGCAGCAGTTTGGCTTGCTCCCACTCCCGCTCCAGCTCTAACTCCTTCTTGCGCCGATTAACCGCCTCGAGTTGGGCGTGTAACATCTTGACCTGCTCCCGCTCCCACGCCAGCTCCCGTACGAGCTCGTCGACTCTGGTAGAAAACTCTTCTTGTTCATTTTTCAAATCGTCTATCGTGCTAGTATCCGCCAAACGTTGCCTCAACTCGCCGAGCATACTTTCGTATCGTTCCGCCTCGTCTTTGAGTCGATCGATGACTTCGTCTTTTGACAGCTGGGCAGCCTCTAGTGACTCGTTCATCCTGGTAAGCTCGAATACACGCTCTCCTAGCAGCGATTCTGTTTTCTCTAGGTTGCCGATCAGCTGGTGCCTTGTGTTGAGCTCCCCCAGCATCGTTTCTATCTCCTGGTCCATCCGCGAAATTTTGGCGACCAGGTCCCGGTTTTCCTCCCGGTAGGTCTTGATGGATTCCGTACATCCCGATAACTTCTTCTTTACTTCTGCCACTTCGGCGTGTAGCTCTTCGATGATTCGCTGTGAGTTTGCGAGTCGTTCCTTGAGAACGCTCTCGTCCGCACGGCTCGAGTGCAGTTGAGTTTTATGATCAACAATCTCCTCCTTGAGGGATTGGACAAGGTCGGTGTGGGCATCGGCCTTGTCCATTACCTCTTGGTGGGACTGCTCAAGCCTCTGCGCTTTCGCCGCCTGGAAGGCTAACTCGGTTCGCAGATTATCGATAGTCTTCTCGTTCTCCTCAAGCTGACTCTGACTCGCTTCCAAGGTAGATTGAAGATAGTCAGTGTAATCGTCGGGCTTCGGGGTTGGTTCGCCTTTCTCCTTGGCCTCCTTTAGTGCCTCGATTTCCTCAGACATCTCGTCCCTTGATCGCTCGAAGTCCTCCCCCTGCGTCGCTAAATCATCTAGTGCATTTTGCAGGCTGATTTGGTTTTCGTAGCACACGCGGTCGAGCATTGTTTTCTCAGCTTTAACCTTGGAGATATCCTCTTGAAGCTTCTGCACTTTTTCCTCGAGGGGGATAGTCAAGCGTAAGCGCCTGTTGGCTTGTAGTAACAACCATTCCTTGTCCTTGAGTGTGTTCGATGCCATGTCGTAGGCAAATAGTAAACGCTGCTGTCTCCCGTCTTCCGGCAAGTCCTCGATTGACGACCAGAGGCGTTGACTTGGCTCGCGATCTTTCCAGTCGATCATGGCTCTTCTATCGTCGTCATCCTCCTGGCTAGGTGGTATGTATAGAGGTATTTCATCGTAGTTTAACTGCGGCGTAAAGCTCGGGACTGCGAGTGAGGGGCTGGTGGTGGATTGTGGTGACTTGCCATCCTCGGGTCGGGTCGGATTTCTGGGAGACCGGAAGCGAGCGCTGCTGGGGGTTCGGCTCCCGCTCCCTGTTATTTCCGCGGGCTCTTCACTTGGGGGGATTATTGCCGTTACGATACGGTAAGGTTGAGGCGGCCCTGGGGGCTGTGAGTGTCCTGTATCTGCTGGGTGATCGTCGTGCTGTACCTGGGGTACATTCTCGTGTTGGTGAGATGGTTCCCCCTGGCCGAACGGCTCCTCCTGATGAAACCGCTCCTCCTGTTGAGATAATGCACCTTGGTGGGGTGCTTCATCTTCCTGAGGCAACTCATCTTGGTGAGGGGACGACATCCTCTAGGGCTAGTTATAAGTGGTTGGCGGTGTTGTTGAAAATGGCAATGTCATAGATTTCAGGCTAGGGCTTCAGAAACTTCTCCAAGTAGGAGAGATTCCCAAGACACAGAAACAGAATGTTCCCTTAGTTGTGGCGTCGATGGCGATCGTAATGGCTGTGTCAATATTTGTCAGGGTGCCGTCGCTGTACCTGGAACTTCTAGAGACGTGCGAGTTTGCGTCGCTTGGTATGACTGCTCAAGAAGGCAATGGCCGTCGTCAGCTGTGCCGCTTTAACGGTATCGTCTAATGCTTTGGGTTTCTCGGCGAGCGCTTGTTTGTGAATATCGTCAGCGTTTGACATCTGTGGTGGTGTAACTATGATTTGAATATAGTTAAGAAACTCAACGAGATGAGGGGGTGACAAGGGAAGGCAGCAAGGAGATAAAGGAGAGCGACAAGCCGCCCAAAATCCTTACCCAGGTGCCGGAAACGTTCGTTCGTGGGTCAACCGAACAAAGGAATCCTCGAAGACTGCAAAGGTACCTCCTAAGGGTTGCCGGAATGGAATGCAGGGACAATGGGTGAGAGGCGCGAATCTCCATTTTAGCCACGTCCTATCCTCATGAGGCGTTCCATTATCACGGCAAACCTCAGTTTACCGCTGAGCGGCCTTGGTTTTTGAAGGCGTTGAACCAGCCTAGCAAACCTCTGGTCAGGAGAGCTAGCCGGTGCCAGCGTACAAATGTGACGATCTGGCTCGGCAATCTTCTCTCTGGGGGAGCTGACCAGACCTAGCTTGCGTTGTCGCATGCGTTCTCGATTCCGCTCGGCAAGCCTCGGGTCCGGTCCGTAGGGCTGCCTAATAGGATGTTGGCGCTGTTGGCCGGCGCGTGGGGCATGACCGAGGATCGAGTTGGGAATTCCGATCAGTGGTGAGCGATAAACGAGGCGGTTCCCAGGAGAAGGGTTGACCTCCTCGCTTTGCCTGCTCGATATCATGACTCTGGCGACGTGTAAGGCGTGTAAGAAGGACGTGAGTAAGGATATAATTGGAGCGTAGTCCTTAGAAGGCAAGGACATAGAGCTAAGAAGCACAATAGATGACAAAATGCCCACTGCGTCAAATCCCGATGTAGGGTCTTAGATGGTGATAAATTGGGTGGTTGTGTGGGAGGAACTGAGGGGGGACGGGGATGTTGCAACTTACTTATACCCACGCGGACTAAGCTTCGAATAGACTCCCGGATATGGTTTCTGCTCATGTAACTGGGGGAGACATCAAAACCATAACGTATGCATCAAGGGACAAATAAGGTTAAAAGAAACGCATATCCCGAACAATTGCTTCTCTACCCTAATCCAATGCGCCTATGCCGAGGGCCATCATGGGTATCCATCAACTCATTTGCTATTGTACAGCACATAACTCCGTCATGAATGGGGAGACAACCACTCCCCGAGTAACGCCCTGTGTCGTCCGTGGATAGTTCGAACTGGGATGTTGGATGAGGGCAGCGGATCCGGTGGCTCGGCGGCGTCTACCCGGAATGCCCGGTATTCATCTAGCGCGCAAGCTCAGGCGATGTTTATAGCATCAACTGTACCAGCCCCTTGCCCCTGGGCCAGACTCGGGTTGCTCTCGTCGATGCTCGATCAAGGGCTCCTTGATATCAAAAGCCTCGATGACATCACGCCATATCTTCATATCTATGGACATGACTGCCTGATGTCTCATGGCCCCGTGTCTTGGGTTTGCATGTTCTGACTCGTCCTTTTCGATAGGCTCTAGGGTTGAAGGGTTAGTAAAAGTATGCGGATTTGGCTTCATATTTATACATACCGAGTGCAGGAAGGCCGTGTTTGTCAAAGTCAACCTTGACATGGCCGTCTCGAATGAGGAAACTGACGTAGAACATGTTCTCCACGGTCTGGCCAAATGAGTGGGGATTCACGACAAATCTCATGAGATCGATGCCGCCGGTATCCCGTAGCGAGTGCTTGTCCATCAACCTCCGCGTCTCCTCTTCCGTCATGTCGTCGTCAACGGCATCCTCCACGGCATCCTGTGCCTCCTCCTGCACCGTCTTCAGGCGGCTGCGGATCTTCCTGCATATGGCGGTCAGGTCGTTCTTTTCCGACTTGGCAAGCTCCGCGGCGTTCAGGACTTCAGGCCTAATCTCCTTAAGACTATTAATCTTGAATCGTTCCATCCGCTGCGTGACCTTGCGTGCCTTCTTCTCGATCGACAGGGGGCCTGTCAGGAAGCCAGGGACGGCCGGACGGCGGACACTGGGGATCGAGGAGTATCGGCCCAGATGCTCCCAGTTCAGCATGTCGCCTTCGTCACCAATGCCATCTTCGTCGTCGCTCCCTATCGCCCCGCGGTTGGGTTGCCGCCGCTGCCGCTGTGTGCTAGAGAGCTCCGGTGCATTGTCGTCTCCGATGCCACGTCCCTGAAGCATGTACGTTATGCACTTAGACACGAACTCATCCACGTCAATGCCATTTCCTACGTTCCCTGACGTCAGGCGTTGCACCCTGCGGGCGGAGAGGTCTGCGGCTATTAGAAGGCCTCTCGAGTCGATGGCGGCCTCGCTCGTCTGCTTCACCCCCTCGAGAAGTTGGTCTGACTTCTCAAAGTAGTCTAGCAGTGCTTTCGGATCTGCTTGCAGGTACTCGTCGGGATTATCCTGCAGGTCCCGTTGTAGATCGCGTAGGCCGCGCTGAATGCGACGTCGTTCCTCCATCGGCTGGTCCGGATCAAAAACCCTTTCTTCCTCAGTGCTCTCCATATCGCTGTCGGACGGTTCCCTGGTCCGGCGACGGCTTGTCGACGGCTCGCCTCCATTTGTCTGCGATCGCTTCCGTTTCTGCCTGCCTTGGGCGTCTCGGCCTTTGTTGCGAACCGCTAATGTTTGGTGGTTCTCTTTGTCAGACAAGGCCGAAGGCGAAGGCGCCGACGATGCCTCGGAGGAGTCGTCGCCTGCCATTGTCCTCTTTGTCTCGCTACCTTGAGAGAGGTACAGGATCGTATGTGTGCGGCTCTCGATGCGTTCTAGCTTGTCCAAGGAGCGTAGAAACCCGGTGTTTATCGTATTCTTAGAGACCCTAAAGTGTGGAAGGTTGTCGAACAAGATTGAGGCGGAATTCCAAATCTTTGATACTCGGCGAAATGCAAGATAGCGTTGTCGGCGCAGCGCGTCTTCCAGACGCGACGAGCCTGGAAGCCATTAAAGTGGGGCTAGTTGCTGCCTTCGGCGGGGTCAATTAAACCCATGATTGACAGCTACAGGGATATACGACCTCGAGTTCTACCTAAAATGTGTAAGTACCTAGGTATTGTAGGAAGGTGTGTACTTAACCCGGAAGGCATCTAGTTCACCAAGAGATGGTTGACTCCAGCTAGGTATAGCGATGACTATATGACGGCTTGTTAGCAGTCATTTAGTTCTCCGCAGGGTTGCCTTGGACTCTTGCCTGTGTTCCAAGAGATGTATAGCATGTGTATGTAATTATCAGGTATAGCGAGCTCCGCCCCGCACCCCACCTCACTTCAACATCTACGTACCTACGTAGGTACCTCCCTCCGCACGCGTCGTAGACTAGAAGCTGTGAAGCTGTCGAAGAGTCGGCACGCGCACTCAACATAAAATAGTTGATCTTTATTGCGCAAGACCTGGAATATGGACTCGGGGAATTGACGTGTGAAATCAGGCAAGATGGAGCCCTTTTCCTTTGCCACCTCCGACTCACTTGACCACCCTGTGAGCATTCGCATGTAAGTGGTGCCTCTCTGATTGACTGATACTCGCGGCGTTGGCCGGCGGATGCTAATGAACACCCTGATAGCATAAATCTCGAAGGCGATGAAACCCCCCATCGTGCCTCAACTCTCCTTGCTCGGCCAGAGCTCCAGTATATTGGCTCTAACCAGAGGTACGTTGAGCTGTGACGCCGTCAGTGTGGTCTTGCGTATCTAGACTAACCAGACATTGCTGTTAGTCCGCACTCGGATCTCTATGCGACCGTCCAGGCTTGGGCAGGATCGAAGCCCTTAACCGTCCCCGTACAAACCGCATACAAGGCGTTTCGCTCCGAAAGGAAGTGGAATGAATGGCTCACCCTTCCGATCAACTACTCCTCTCTACCCGTCAACTCCCATCTGGCCATAACCCTCTGGGACCTATCACCGACTGGAGGAAGCCAAGCGCAGGGCCACGCCATCCCGTTCGGCGGTACGACGCTGCCCCTGTTTGACAAGGACAATCAGTTGCACAAGGGCCGTCAGAAATGTCGCGTCCACCGGCACAAGAAGGCGGACGGCAACGATGACTCGACCACCCCTGCCTTTGTACCGAAGAAAAAGAAGACTGGCTCCAGGAAGGACGAAGCTGTCGCGGTTGATAAGGATGC
>Ga0164242_10003711_pt1 | contig 17308 bp, 14 predicted proteins | sample OricomgcompostMG_FD_108783 | JGI IMG/M metagenome (GOLD analysis project Ga0164242, IMG submission 108783) | Miracle-Growth compost microbial communities from Emeryville, California, USA - Original compost - Miracle growth compost (MG) ...
CCTTTTTATCGGACCAACTATGCAAGGCAATAATCTATCAAACACACACAGCCCCGTAGAGCCTCAACGTGAGCCGGGCGGCTTAAACATCTGGGTTGGCGCTTGGGCGACGCTGGCTGGCGTGCTTCTTTTTGCCGAACGAGTCGGGTGGCTCTCGCCAGACACAAAGTGGGGCGCACCCTTGGCTCTCGTAATGGTCGGCGCCAGCATTATCTACGACAACCTACGGACGCGCTAACGAGCGGCGAGGTGGGCCTGCAAACTCACCTCGCCAAAGCCCCCCAACCCAGAAAGCCGATCCGATCGAGTAGACCAGCATACCCCGCCGCTATGAAGCTCGCTTTTTAACCCGAGCACGCCACGCTTTCGCGATGATGACAGAATAGGCCATGGCGTTTTCAACGGCCTGCTCACCCTCGGAAAGCATCAGCAAATGCTCTCCAATAAGCCGTTGGTCAAATCCAGATCGAATGGCCAGGTCTGTCAGCTCATCCAGGCTCTTCCGATCCTGATGGTTGAGTTCGGTCTCAATTGGGGCAGTGGGCATGGTGTCGAACAGATCTCTTGTCTGCGCCGTGGAGGAGCCTGGTTTAGCGCTCGCCGGCGGTGGCGCTTGGGGAGCCAGACTCGATGCCTCGGCGCGTTGCGGCAACATATGTACTGGCCGCATCTCCTGGGGCACGCTCTTAAGCGTCTCACGTCGCTTGCACAATACCGTCTGCCCAAAATCGAGCCGATGCCATTGCCAGACCGAGCCCCGGCCTTTGCCCGAATAACACTGACCTAGCGGCTCCAGAGCACCAATCCCGGCGAGAGCGACGCGGTCTTTCACTTTACCCACGCAATCTAGCGCGCTTTTCGGCGCCTGCCAATAGAGCAGATCCGGATACGATAAATCATCCACCGACAGCCCCAGCCCAATTGAGGCTGTACGAGTCGCCGCCGCCGCGATGTACTCTCGATCCTGAATTGGATGGTGTGGTACGTCCTGCCCTCGTCTAGCGCCCAGCAAAGCGCCTGCCATAGTCGCGATGCTATCGGTGTCGCTATTCAGCAGATTGACCACCTCGAATAACCCCTCGTCGATCGAGCAATCTTTAAAAAGCCAAGCTGCAGCCGTGGAAAACAACACCGTCTTAAGACCCGATCCGCGCTCAGCATCGGAGAGCCCCTTCAAGCCACCGACGATCGCACGATAAGACTCGCGTGAATCGCCTGTCAGCAATTTGATGGCCACGCCCGCGGCGTCGGCCCATTCGTCGGCCGCCTTGGAACTCGCCTCCTGCAGCGTTCGCCCAGTCAAGCCCTCCCACGTAGGGAGCCAAAACGTCGATAAGTCGGGATCAGCAGCAACGATTCCAGGGATTTTTTCAAAGATATGCGCGAAATCCATCCAGGCGTCGGGGTTCGGGATGCTGTCATGTAGAAAAACATGCGCCAATACCCCCGCGTGGACGGCTGCGCCGCCAATGCCACGAAGATCACCATGCGTGCAGACTGCGTTTCTCACCACGTCCCGCAGATAGCTATGAGCGTCTTGCAGGTTCCGCGAGGCCCACACATGCGGCTGAATCCGCATTGCGGCACCATTCCCCCCTCCCTTGACGTACGAGTTGCCTTCAGCGTCGAAGAAATTGCTGAACCAATTGATGTTCTTGTCGCCAAGCGATCGGGCCGCCGCCTTGCTGCCCCGCCCTGCGCCAAGGCAGTAGGACAGCCAGACCGGAAGCTCCACTTTCGCGAAGGACTCGACATCGAAGAACCCCTGAGCCCTAATGGCTCGGCTCGTAGCTAAACGCAACTGAGTGTCGTCCGAATATGCCCCCGCCGGCAACTCCACTTGAGCACCAAAACGGCCACCCACCAAACGTTGCCACGGCACGGTGCGGTCGATACGGGATGCACCCACTCGCTGGGCGACCATCGTTGGCGACGCCAACTCGGTGGGGAAGCCCAAAGCATCCCCATACGCTGCCCAGAGCGCAGAAGAAACACATCGTTCCTGATGGTTGGTATCCTCCACAGGGGCTATCATCTAAACTCCTCGAACCTTTCCGGCTCGACAATTATATCGACCCTGCGGTGGCCAACCGCGCCCATTTGCCCCGCGACCTCGTCTGCGTGGGCTCCATCAGCCACATAGATGGTTCGCAGAAATTCCGTTGAAACCTCCCCTGGATAAAGAGCCTCCGCTTGTACACAGGTTGTCATATTAGGGGGTAGATCGGCCTTACGTATCACAATGCTTGAATGCCACCGAACAATGGATGGAGCAAAAAGCGCGGTTAATCCGTCTGCCCCCATCGCTCGTCTGACCCCACTATACATATTATTCGTTGTCGCGAAATAGACACCAGGGTGTCCCAGTATTTCGGGTGAGAACGACAAAATGCACCACCACAGATCCTCGTCCCTATGCCAACTCCCGCTCGCCCTAAAGAAGTTGGTATTGATCCGACTGATGGACAAATTCACATAGTCATGCCATTCCCTGTCGCGAGACCTGTCTGGCGCATTGACCTGAAGGATATATTCCAATGCCTCATCGCTTCCAAGCCGCTGCCTCGCCTTCAGCGATTGTGTCGCTAACACACCGAGGCAGCCCTTGTTAGTGGTGAAATGCAGTACCTCCGTGATGCCTCGATCCCGAACTATTTGATCCACGTTCATAGCCGCACGGCCTCATAGGTACCATCCTGAAAGAAATTCGCAACCATGGGCCTATTCTCCGGCCTAAAACCGATAGTCACCGATTTTCGCGCTCTGCCCACACCCATCGCCACCAACCGCCTAAAACGCGCAAGCCGCTCATCGTCCGTCATCTCCGGACTCTCATCCGCCACGGGTAAAACCTGTCCATCCAACCCCAGCAGGAAAACGTGATCGAACTCCAGTCCCTTGGCCGAATGCAAAGTACTCAGCGCGATATTCTCGGGCCCCTGCGGCCAATCCGATTCACGAGCGATCAAAACATAGTCGAGGCCCGCGTGCTCCAACTGAGTACGCAGATAGTTAAACCATCCTCCACCCTTCGCGTGCAGAAAGGCGACCGACTCCGAGGCCAAGTCGACATGGTTTTTGATAAATTGCATGGCATGCTCTAGCTGGGATGAGAATTTCCCCTCTAGAACTTTCGGCAGCTCTCCTTCCCTTGTCGCGCTTTCAAACCTAGGCAAACTGCCGTCGTCATCCACAGTGATACCTTGCATGATTTCGGCCGCGAAGCGTGCTATTTGCTTGGTGTTGCGATAGTTGTTCTCCAGTCGATGACTGTTTTCAGGGCGGACGACAATGCCAACCTCCGCCCAACTGAAATTCCTCGCGTAAATTCGCTGCGCAGAATCCAACACAAAAGTGACGGTATGATCCTTGGATAGTTGATTCATGAGTCCGCGCACCTCATTGGCCGAGAAATCCTGCGCCTCGTCAACAACCACTACGTCGTACTCGTCGAATTTATGAAGAGCCAGGTTGACCGCCAAATCATTCCAATCCCATAGTCCTTCATCCTCCTTATACTGGATATAGGGACGGATTACCTGGTTCAACAGCGTCTCCCGAGCAGGACGCTCCATCCGAGGCGTTACTCCCCTGCCGTCACGCCGCGCGGTTAGGTAGTCGTCGATCTCTGCGGGCGGGAAACGCCCCAGTACGTACATAACCTCGTCCAGTAGAAAGTCAGGGGCTAAACCCAATTTGGCCAGCGCGGCGAGACTGATCAATTTTTTTGTCCTATCCTCCTTGGAAAGGATTGGAGGATTCTCCGAAAGCTCCTTCGCCCAATTGGAGAACGTAAAAATGTTGAGTACCAACATGCCATCGTCCGGGAGCTGCTTTCGTGCCAACTCCTCGATGTAGCCTCTAAGCGTCCGATTAAAAGTCAGAACCAATACCTTCACTGGTTCATCGCTTTTTTGACGCTGCGCTCGTGCAAGATAAGAGGCGACCGCCGACTGTAGCTTTAATAATGCTGTTGTGGTCTTACCGCTACCGGCTGCTCCCCGGATGATCTCCACGCCATGCCGAATGCGTGAAAACAGTGCCAATTGCTCGGGAGTCGGCCTCACCTCCATCAACGCCTTCATGCGCGGTGCCTCTCTATAATGATTGCTGTAGCCTCATCGTAACGTCATGATTTGATTTTTACAAATAACCATGTTTTGTAATAAACAATGGCGAGGATTGCAGCCATGCGGTGATTTCTTTCATGCATGTATAGTGCGGCGTACCCCACGAAGGCTTAGGAACGTACGGGTAAGCACACACGGCATGCACCCGCGATGCGCGAGGCAGGCATTGCCCGCTCCGCCATGGATGGGCGCTCAGCCCAGGACGCCTAGGCTACAATTTCCTCCCTGCCCGGCATGTCAAAAAAGGCGCTACTGTGGTATCGAACAAAAGGACAATGATCGATGGGGACACGCTACGGCCGCCGCCGACGCGACGGAACCTATGAATATCATGACAGTGAAGCCTCCCTGCAGGCCGCCAAGCGGCGGGAGGGTCGAGAAACACGGGCCGGCTTCTTCGGCCTGGTCGGCCTAGTAATCGGCGGCTGGCTAACCTACCTGGGGCTGCAATACATTGGTACGGCTGAGTGGCCCAAGTGGACTCGATTTGTGGGCATACTCGTGGGGGCCGCCGTCGGCGCCACGCTCTTATTCAAACTAGCTGAAGTTGTCTGGAAGCTCTTTGTCGCGCTGCTGGCCATCGTTGTAATCCTGACCATTGGCCTATTTCTTTGGAACGCCATTTAAGCACGACAGTCGCGGCGAAAGCTCCTGAGCCACTTCACTTACATTGATTAGCAGAGAAGACCTCTCAGGATTGGCTGAGATGCCGGAGGCATCATCTACATTTTCGAGGCACAGCAAGGAGAGCAACCGTGGCAGACGCCGGGGACAGAGCGTCCGATTCTCGGGGCGTCACAATCAATGCACTGACCCTATGGGCTCAGCAATATCGCCTTGACCATGAAGCAGAAGCAGCGAAACGCACACGCGCACTGGAGTTAGCGATCCAATGCATCAAAGATGGGACGCTGACGTTACTGGACGGCCCCGACTCTCCTTTGTCTCGCCAGATCAGATCGCACCACGGCCTGGATGCGTTCGAAATGAACAGCCATTGGATCGGCGCCGCGCAAGATTGGCGTTGTCCATGCTGCCAAAGAAGCAAGTTTGAAATCTCCAGGACGGGCAGTAAAGGGCAGATTCTGGCCAAGCTCGTTGAGCATCACGATCATATGACCGAGGCGCTCCAAGATGCCTTCAACCAGGTGTTCATAGACACCCAAACTAACCAGCACACCAACACCGGGCTAGCCCTAGTTGAGCGCATGGCGGCCGCGTTTGCCGCGTACGACCCCGTGTTAGTCTGCGAGGACTGCAACAACGCGGATACTCACGCCAAAGCCGTCCTGTCGCAATACGACAAGATCAACCTCAAACATCAGTCGTTCTCCATCGGCCAGATCCGACAGTTCATCCAGCCGCAGCCACACGCCCCCCATCAGATCGACGAAGACAAACTAAAAAACCTTTGGGCAACCGTTCGCCCAGCCTACAAGGCACGGATGGAGTTGATTTTTCAGGTGGCCAAGGCCGCCGTCACTCAGGATCACTGGTACGAAAAGTACCCGCTCGACTTCATTCCGGTTCCAACATTGGAAAATCGGACCAACCGCCATCGAACTGAGCCGGGCTTCGAATGGCTTTCGTCCGAGGCATTGCAACGCGCCTTGAAAAAAGACACGATCTCCCATCACTCCGACTGGAGACGTTGGCGGACGGAACAAAAGAAGACACGCCGCCCCCCTCCTGAAAACTATCAGGCCATCATTCTGTCTCAAGAAGGCTCGGCGAGAAAATGGAGAGAACTAGACGACGACTGGCACTGTCCCATCTGCGCACGACTCAAGCACCAAACCGTGAAATACCAAGATGGGAAAGTCGGTTTTCAAACACATGCACCAACGTCGAGAAGTAAGCTTTGGCGCGATATCCCGCTCATATGCATGGACTGCTGCGCAGTCGTCAAAAGCATGACTTGGGAACTGACAAAAGGTTTTGGCGTTGCGGTCGAAGCCACGTTCGATAGCATCACGCCCGATCAGTTGCGCAGCATCATAACGGCACGCCCCTACTCCCCGCCTCTTATTGACCCGGTTAAAGCCAAAGCTCTGGTCGAGGACTATGTCCGCCAGATCGGGTAACTCCGCAGCATTGGGATCAAACCACCGCTCACCTTCGTTTTTTTTGCGCTTGTACCCTGGTCTGTACCCTGAATTTTTTGTAACTTTGGAAAATGGCGTAAACATTGCCTCTTGGAGCATTTTTAGATTCCGGCCCCGCACCACTGATTAATCCAAACAGTAACAATACTGGGCTCTACCCCGGGATCTATTGCTTTTGTGTACCCTTTTATGTACCTTTTAAAAAGGTACACAATCAGGTACTCACCATGCCCAAGATCGCTACCCATCTTGTCCCGGTCAACAGCAAACGGTACAAACCCAAGCCAACCGAATACACTGTCGCCGACGGCAACGGCCTGTACCTGCTGGTGCTGCCCTCTGGTCGAAAATCCTGGGTGGTGCGCACAAGACCCAAGAGGGCCAGGGCCGGCGCGTCGTCATTGGCGACTATGGCGACGTCTCGGTGGACGACCTGACCCCCACCCTGACGCTGGCCGACGCCAGGCATCGGACCAACGAGATTCACCTGGCCGCGCGCCTGGGCCAGCCCATCGTGGGCGTACGAACCGGCAAACAACTGGCCAAGCAGGAAAAAACCCTCGAAGAGCTGGAACAGGAGCGCCAGGACGTGGCCTCGCGCGAGCGATCGTTTTCGCTTATCTCGGAGGCGTGGCTCAAACTGCATCGCCCTACCGTCGCCGATAGCACCGGCAGCAAAGCCACCTTGATCATCCGGGACTACTTGCAACCGGCCACTGGCAACACCGTCATGGCGACTCTGGGCCGCAAGGATGCCGCGCCGACGATTCGCGAGATGGCGGCAAAAACGCCCAGCCTGGCTCGTACCGTGCCGCGATACATCAACATACTGGTCGAACACTGCATTGACGAGGAGATTCGGCCCGAGCACACCGAATTAAATTTTCACTCGGTCACGCGCAAAATCGGCAAGCCCGGGAAATTGCCGGCGGCGCTGGACGAAGAGCAGCTTGGAAAACTCATCCGAGTCGTTCACAAGCTCGGCCAACGGCGACTCTTACGATCGAACAACCTTCACTCATCAACGCGTAAGTCCGCAAAGCTATCCATCGCTGCTAGCGTCCGTACAGAAATCCGTTCTTTGCTTTTCATTTTTACGATGGCCATTGCGGAAAAGCCAGAAAAAGTTTGCTCTAGGACAAATTAGAGGCCCATGCATACCTCTATAGTTGCTATTTCGGAAACATTTGGAACGTACTCTATGCTTAGTACGGTCAAAGCCGCGATCATTGAACGCCGGGAGCCTGTCGAATGAGCCATTTTATTGATCGGCTGAAGTACTTCTCCACGTCGAAATCGACCTTCTCCGAAGGCCATGGCATGACGACGGGGGAAGATCGCAAGTGGGAAGATGCCTATCGACAGCGCTGGCAGCATGACAAGATTGTGCGCTCCACGCACGGTGTCAATTGCACCGGTTCATGCTCGTGGAAGATTTACGTGAAAAGCGGAATCGTCACGTGGGAAACCCAGCAAACCGATTACCCCCGCACCCGTCCCGATATGCCCAATCACGAGCCGCGCGGTTGCTCGCGCGGTGCGTCATATTCCTGGTACCTCTATAGCGCTAACCGCCTCAAATATCCGCTGATCCGCAGCGCACTGCTCAGGCAGTGGCGCGAAAAGCGGCTGACGCTCGAACCGGTGCAAGCCTGGGCCGCGATCGTCGACGACCAGGCAGCCCGCGCCTCCTACACACGCCGCCGTGGCCTCGGAGGCTTCGTTCGCTCGAACTGGGGCGAGATAAACGAAATCATCGCAGCGGCCAACATCCACACGATCAAGCGGCACGGCCCGGACCGGGTGGTCGGTTTTTCACCGATCCCTGCCATGTCGATGGTTTCCTATGCCGCGGGCAGCCGCTATCTGTCTTTGATTGGCGGCGTCAATCTCAGTTTCTATGACTGGTACTGCGACTTGCCGCCCACTTCTCCTCAAACCTGGGGCGAGCAGACCGACGTACCCGAATCGGCTGACTGGTACAACTCCACCTTCATCATGATGTGGGGGTCCAACGTACCGCAGACCCGAACCCCCGATGCGCACTTCATGACCGAGGTCCGGTATCGCGGCACCAAGGTGGTGTCGGTATTCCCTGACTATGCCGAAGGCGCGAAGTTCGGCGACATCTGGCTGCACCCGAAACAGGGCACCGATGCCGCACTCGGTCTTGCCATGGGTCATGTGGTGCTCACGGAGTTCCACGTTGCGGGCAAGAGCGAGTATTTCACGGATTATTGCCGACGCTTCACCGACATGCCGCTTCTCGTACGCATCGTCAAACAGGGTGAGCACTTCGTGCCCGAACGCCTGTTGAGAGCGGATGAATTCGATGACAAGCTGTGGCAAGACAACAACGCCGCATGGAAAACCGTGGTCATCGACGAATTGAGCGGAAAGCTCGTGACGCCGGTAGGATCGATCGGGTTTCGCTGGGGCCAAAAGGAAGGTGGCGATGCCGGCAAATGGAATCTCAGAGAAGAAGATGCGCAAGGCGCACCGATTCGGCCAGTCATGTCGTTTGTCGACAATCACCATGAGGTAATCGAGGTCGCCTTCCCGTATTTCGGCAATGTCGAACATACTCACTTCACCCACACGGGCCATGCCAGCGTATTGCCGCGCCGCATCGGCGTACGTAAAGTCGCTACTCGCGACGGCGAGGTGCTCGTCGCCACCGTCTATGACCTGTTCCTTGCGAACTACGGCGTAGACCAAGGCCTGGGTGGCGCCAATGTGGCAGCCAGCTTCGACGACGACGTGCCTTACACGCCTGCCTGGCAAGAAAAAATTACGGGCGTCAAGCGACATGAAGTCATTGCCGTTGCGCGTGAATTCGCCGACAACGCCCACAAGACCGAAGGCAAATCGATGGTGATCCTCGGCGCCGGTTTGAACCATTGGTTCAATATGGACATGAGCTATCGCTCGATCATCAATCTCCTCGTCATGTGTGGGTGCGTCGGGAAATCGGGCGGCGGCTGGTCTCACTATGTCGGCCAGGAAAAGCTCCGCCCCCAAACCGGATGGCTGCCGTTGGCGTTCGCCACCGATTGGCACAGGCCGCCGCGCTTCATGAATGGGACGTCTTTTTTCTACGCCCATACGGACCAGTGGCGCTATGAAACCATGAACGTCACCGAGATGCTGTCGCCGCTGGTCGATGGCAGCCAGTTTGCCCGAAGCCCAATCGATTACAACGTCCGGGCCGAGCGAATGGGATGGCTGCCTTCCGCACCGCAGCTCAAGACCAATCCGCTTGAGGTGGGCCGGGCGGCGGCTGGCTCGGATGCGGCCGCCTACGTCGCCAAGGGGCTCAAGGATGGGTCGCTTGAAATGTCATGCGTCGACCCCGACGCACCGGAAAACTTTCCAAGAAACCTATTTGTCTGGCGCTCGAACCTGCTCGGCTCGTCGGGCAAAGGACACGAGTATTTCCTCAAACATCTGCTTGGCGCCGAGCACGGCGCGCAGGGAAAAGATCTGGGCGCAAGCGCCGGGATTTTGCCCGAGGAAGTGAGGTGGCGCGATAAAGCACCGGAGGGCAAGCTCGACCTGATCGTGACACTGGACTTCAGAATGTCCACCACCTGCCTTTATTCGGACATCGTCTTGCCAACGGCGACCTGGTACGAAAAGGACGATATGAATACGTCCGACATGCATCCGTTCATCCATCCACTGTCGGCCGCCGTCGATCCTGCGTGGCAGTCCAGAAGCGATTGGGAGATTTACAAGGGTATCGCGAAGAAGTTTTCCGAACTGGCCACCGGTCACCTTGGCATCGAACACGATGTCGTCTTGTCGCCGCTTCAGCATGACAGTCCGGGCGAGATTGCACAAACCGATGGCATCGCCGACTGGGGCCGCGGGGAATGCGACCCGATTCCCGGCAAGACGATGGCCAGCGTTGTGACCGTCGAGCGGGACTATCCGAACACCTATCGCAAATTCACGTCGCTCGGTCCGCTGCTCGATTCGCTTGGCAACGGAGGCAAGGGCATCAACTGGCAAACCGGCGAGGAAATCGAACAGCTGCGCGCACTGAACTATCCCGTCACCGACGAAGGCGTTTCGCATGGGCGTCCGCAAATTCTTTCGGCAATCAATGCTGCCGAGGTGATTCTTTCGCTGGCGCCCGAAACCAATGGCGCCGTAGCCGTTAAGGCCTGGCAAGCCCTGTCAGCGCTTACCGGCGCCGATCACACGCATCTCTCCCGCGCACGCGAGGATGAGAAAATCCGCTTTCGCGACATTCAAGCGCAGCCGCGCAAGATTATCTCGTCGCCGACATGGAGCGGAATCGAATCCGAACAGGTTTCATACAGCGCAGGCTATACGAACGTACATGAACTGATCCCATGGCGCACACTTTCGGGACGCCAGCAGCTGTATCAGGATCACACCTGGATGCGCGATTTTGGCGAGTCGCTGTGCGTCTATAAGCCACCGATCGATACACGCAGCACGGTGGGCACGGCGGGTAGCCGTTCCAATGGCAACCCCGAGATCGCATTGAACTTTTTGACGCCCCATCAGAAATGGGGAATTCACAGCACCTACACCGATAACCTGATGATGCTGACACTCTCGCGCGGGGGTCCCATCGTCTGGATGTCGGAGATCGATGCCGGAAAAATTGGCGTGGTCGATAACGACTGGATCGAAGCCTTTAATGTAAATGGCGCGCTGACCGCCCGCGCGGTCGTGAGCCAGCGTATTCCCGAGGGCGCGGTGATGATGTACCACGCGCAGGAAAAAATCATTAATGCGCCGGGATCCGAGGTCACCGGCGTGCGCGGTATCCACAATTCGGTCACACGGGTGATCCTCAAACCGACGCATATGATCGGCGGCTACGCACAGCTGTCCTACGGCTTCAATTATTACGGCACGGTAGGCTCCAATCGCGACGAGTTCGTGATCGTGCGAAAAATGAACGTGATCGACTGGAAGGATGAGTCGACCCCTTCTTCCGTGCTCTCGCCGACAGAGGCTGCTCGCCATCAGCACACCCTTGCCCACGGGGCGCCCACCTTGGCAATGGCCAACGATGAATCACAGGATAAAAAATGAAAATCCGCGCGCAGATTGGCATGGTTATGAACCTGGACAAATGCATCGGCTGCCATACGTGTTCGGTAACCTGTAAAAACGTCTGGACCTCGCGAGAGGGGATGGAATACGCATGGTTCAACAATGTCGAAACCAAGCCGGGCATCGGTTATCCCAAGGACTGGGAAAACCAGGAGCACTGGAACGGCGGCTGGAAGCGCAAGGCGAATGGCAAGATCGAGCTTCGTGCCGGTAGCAAGTGGCGGCTGCTGGCCACTATTTTCGGCAATCCGAACCTGCCTGAAATCGACGACTACTACGAACCGTTCACCTTCGACTACGCGCACTTGCACGACGCACCGGAGGTCAAGGTGGGGCCGGTCGCGCGGCCGCGGTCGCTGATCACCGGCGAGCGGATGGAAAAAATCGAGTGGGGCCCGAATTGGGAAGAAATTCTCGGCGGCGAATTCGAAAAGCGCAAACAGGACTACAACTTCGACCAGGTTCAGACGGACATTTACGGCGAATTCGAAAACACTTTCATGATGTATTTGCCGAGACTGTGCGAACATTGCCTGAACCCGGCCTGCGTCGCCTCCTGTCCTTCCGGCGCGATCTACAAGCGTGAGGAAGACGGCATCGTGTTGATCGACCAGGACAAGTGCCGAGGCTGGCGCATGTGCGTGTCGGGATGCCCTTACAAGAAAATCTACTACAACTGGCAAAGCGGCAAGTCAGAGAAATGCATTTTCTGCTATCCGCGAATCGAAGCCGGCCAGCCGACGGTATGTTCGGAAACCTGTGTCGGACGGATTCGCTATCTCGGGGTGCTGCTGTATGACGCCGACCGGATCCAGGAAGCGGCATCGGTGGAAGATGCGCAAGACTTGTACGAAGCACAGCTTTCCATCTTCCTCGATCCCAACGATCCCGCAGTGCGCGAACAGGCGGCCAGAGATGGCGTGCCGGATAATTGGCTGGAAGCGGCACGCCATTCGCCGGTGTACAAAATGGCGATGGAATGGAAGATCGCTTTTCCGTTGCATCCCGAATACCGCACCTTGCCGATGGTCTGGTATGTGCCGCCTTTGTCGCCGATCAATTCCGCCACCAATGATGGCCGTCTTGGCATGAAGGGATTGCTTCCCGATGTCGATTCCTTGCGCATTCCGCTGCGTTACCTGGCCAACCTGCTCACGGCGGGGCGCGAAGCGCCTGTGCGGTTGGCGCTCAAGCGGATGCTCGCCATGCGCGCGTTCATGCGTGATCGCCATGTCGAGCGTCACGAAAGTCCCGAACTGCTCGCCGAAGTCGATCTGAGCCCGGCACAGGTGGACGAGATGTATCGCTATCTGGCGATCGCCAACTACGAGGACCGCTTTGTCATACCCACCGCGCATCGCGAATATGCCGAGGATGCATTCGACCTGCGCGCATCGTGCGGGTTCTCGTTTGGCAACGGGTGCTCGGATGGCACAACCGAAGCCAGCTTGTTTGGCGGCCGCAAGGGTATAGGCAAGAATCGAAAGACGATTCCAATTCGCGCGGCGGGTGAGTAATGGAAAGCAAGGGGCAAATTTTCAGCATGTTGAGCATGCTGCTCAGTTACCCGGACGAATCGCTGGTCGAGGCAATGTCCGAGATTCGTACGTCAATGGGGCGACACCGCGCCTTTCCCCCTGCCACGCGTGCCGCGTTGATCGCACTGATCGACCGGTTGGCATCGCAGTCGCTATTGGATCTGCAGGAAAACTACGTTGAAACGTTCGATCGAGGCCGGGCAACCTCGCTTTATTTATTCGAACACGTGCATGGCGAATCACGCGATCGAGGTCAAGCGATGGTCGATTTGCTTGCGATGTATGAAGCAAAAGGACTATTCCTGGGCAAGGGAGAGTTGCCGGACTATCTGCCGGTCTTCCTGGAATTCCTTTCCCAGGAAACACCGGCGAAGGCGCGAGAGCTGCTAATTGAAATCGCCGACATCAACCGGCACATCGCGACAAAGCTCGCCGAGCAAGGCAGCGACTATTTCGCCGTTGTCGCCGCATTGCTGCCGCTGGCGGGCGAAGTGCCGCTAGACATCGCAGCACCGGCGCAGGTTGCTGATTCGAAGATCGATGGCGAGGCACTTGATCGCGAGTGGCAGGACAGGCCAGTCAATTTCCTGGGCGCGCAGGCGCCGGTTTCGACGCAGCCTCAGTCCGTCAAGTTTTACGACAAAAGACCGCCACGTTAGGCTGGCGACCGAGGTTCCTTGTTCAAAATACACTCTCGCGCTGGAGATGCCTTATGAGTCAGCACTTCACCAATTCGCTTTTTTTTGGCATTTACCCCTATATCTGCTTGGTGATATGGCTGCTTGGTAGTCTGATCCGCTTCGATCGGGAACAGTACACCTGGAAGAGCGACTCCTCGCAACTGCTCAGGCGCCGGCAACTGCGCCTGGGAAGCAATCTGTTCCATGTGGGTGTGCTGATCGTCATTGCCGGCCACTTCGTCGGTTTTCTGGCGCCGCACTGGTTGGTGTCGCCGTTTATCAACGCCTCGCAGCACCAGATGATCGCCATGGTGGCGGGCGGCAGCGCCGGCATCGTCGCCATCATCGGATTATCGATGCTGCTGTACCGGCGGCTGGCGGACCCACGCATACGCATCAACAGCGCGCATGCGGATATTCTGGTGCTGTTCGTATTGTGGATGCAACTGGCGCTCGGACTCGCCACCATCCCACTTTCGTTTTCCCATATGGACGGGCTCATGTTCGAATCGCTGAGCGACTATGTAAAAGGGCTCGTCACCTTCCAACCCGTCGCCGATCTGATGCAGCCGGTGCCGCTGGTCTACAAAGTCCATATCGTGCTGGGATTCACGATTTTCCTTATTTCTCCCTTCACGCGCCTTGTCCATATCTGGAGTGGCATGGCAACTTTGGCCTACCCATTCCGGCCGGCTCAAATTGTCCGCAAGCGCTGACGCGAGGAAACCATCATGCATTCAATCGCTATACGCAGATCACCGGTCTCGGACCCTGACGAACTCCGCGTCAACGGTGTCTTGATCGATGCCGCCGCCATCGAGGCCGAATCCTCGGCCCACCAGAACGAAACCGATCCTGACCGGGCCGCGCGTCTGGCGCTGGTGGTGCGTGAACTGCTGACCCAACGTGCCCGCGCATTGAATCTGCTCGCGACGCACGCCGAGCTTGACGATCGAATCATCGACCGCCTGCTGGAATTGGAATGCAAGACGCCCGAGCCTTCGGAGCAGGAATGCCAACGCTACTACGCGGCCAACGCGCAGAAGTTTCGCAGTCCGGAACTGGTCTTTGCACGCCACATCCTCTTTGCGCTGACAGGCAAGGCAGCCATGAGCCAGATCCGCGCCCGTGCGGAGCAGGCCCATCGCGAACTCATACTTCACCCCGATCGGTTCGAGACACTCGCCCAGCGTTTATCGAACTGTCCGTCCGGTCAGGTCGGCGGAAATCTCGGCCAGTTGACGCGCGGGGAAAGCGTACCGGAGTTCGAGAAGGCGATTTTTGACAGCAAACACGTCGGCCTGTTGCCGGGGCTGGTCAACACCCGCCACGGCTTTCATATTGTCCTGGTGGAGCGTCGCATCGAGGGACTGGCACTACCGTTCGAAGCGGTACGGGAGACCATCGAGCGCTACCTCCTGGATCATGTTCGGCATAAGTCGATTCAGCAGTATGTGACGCTGTTGGTCTCCAGCGCCGAACTGCGCGGCATTACCCTGGATGTGAGGGCCGGCCCGCTGTTGCAGTAGTGCGCCGCGCCGTGCAGTGAATGCTTCTTTCTTTCAACGCGTACCCCAGTGGTCGCGCGCATACCGGCCGGCACACGCCGCCCCTGATTTGGAGCAGTTATGGCCTCAAGAAAGCGTCCAATGTTGGTGTTGTGCGTGACCACGCTGGCCTTCATGGTCTGCTTTGTGGTCTGGATGATGTTCGGCGTGATCGGCATCCAGTTGCGAACCGATCTCGACCTGAACAGCGCCGAGTTCGGGTTGCTGACGGCAACGCCGGTCCTGACGGGTGCGCTGTTGCGTTTGCCGCTCGGCATCTGGACTGACCGTTTCGGTGGCCGCGTGGTGATGATCGTGCTGCTGGTCCTTTGCGCCATTCCGGTCTTCCTGGTTTCTTATGCAACGGCCTTCTGGCAGTTTCTCGTCATTGGCCTGTTTCTCGGTGTCGTCGGCGCGTCGTTCGCGGTGGGCACGCCATATGTCGCCCGACTCTTCCCTCCCGAAAAGCGGGGCTTCGCGATGGGATTCTTCGGTGCCGGTACGGTGGGCGCCGCGGTAAATCTGTTCATCACGCCATCATTGCAGGCCGCCTACGGCTGGAGGGCCGTGCCGAAGATCTATGCCTTGGCGCTGGTGGTCACCGCGATTGTTTTCTGGCTGGGGTCGGCGACCGATCCGGGCGCGGGTAAGACGTCAGCTTCCTGGTACAAACAGTTCCTTGTGCTGAAGGACCCGAAAGTCTGGAAGTATTGCCAGTATTACTCCATCTGTTTTGGCGGTTTCACTGCTTTGTCGCTTTGGATTCCGCAGTACCTGAAGGGCGAATTTGGGTTGTCTGTGGTTGCCGCTGCCGCGTTGGCTGCGGGGTTCTCGCTTCCAGGATCAGTGCTGCGTGCGCTTGGCGGTACCCTCGCCGATCGATTCGGCCCGCATAAAGTGACCTGGTGGGGACTATGGGTCGCATGGGTGTGTCTTTTCTTATTGTCATACCCGGATACGGCATTCGTCGTGAGCACGATCGACGGCCCACGCAGTTTTCATATTCACCTTGGGTTACCGCTTTTTATCGGATTATTGTTCGTGCTTGGCGCCGTATTTGCGTTCGGCATGGCGTCCACCTTCAAATATATCGCCAATGACTTCCCGGAACAAATGGGTGTCGTGACCGGTATGGTCGGTTTGGCCGGCGGATTGGGTGGCTTCCTTCTGCCGATCCTCTTCGGCGTCGTTCTCGATTGGTTCGGCGTGCGCTCGAGTTGCTTCATGCTGCTCTATGGCATCGTATGGGTATCGCTCATCTTGCTTTATCAATCGAGCGTACGGCAAACTCGCATCAACGGACAATTGAACCGTGATTGAATGGGTTGCTTGAGCGGTGCCGATGTAGGCGCCGCGCCACGAGGATGCGCAAACATGAGCACGAATATTACGAATTTTGACGACCTGATCGCTGCCGCGCGCCGAGAACCCGAGCCTCAACGCTTGCTTTTCGTCTTCACTCGAGCGGAGCTGCCAGAAGACTGCACGACAGCACAGCGCGCCCGCTTCGAGGCCGGGGCCGGTGGCGCGCTGACGCCGTTGGCGTGCCTGGACAAAGTGCCAGAGGAACTAGGCACATTTGGCGAATTGCTGGAAGAGTCGCGGCAGTTTCTTCAGGATTGGACGATCGTCTTCGTCGCGGCGCTTTCGGGAAAGGGCGGGTTAGTGACCAGCTCGGAAGACGCTGAAGGGCCTCTGAATAAAATGGTGGAGTCGATCAAGGCGGGAATGGTAAGCAGTTTTATAGCGTTCGATATCGATGGGCTCCCGGTTATGTTGACTGCCTCTTGACGGCACTTTAAGCAGCCTTCATCTGGGTAATAGTCAGCGGTCGCTTTTCGGAGTCATGCCTCCCCGTCGAGACGAGACATTATGATTCGCCGGCATAGGCGCCCTATGAGCCATGCGCCCGGCTCGAACCGGGAAAATACCGTGCGCGCCGGCCAAACCTCCCCCGGGACTCGATGTGCATCAAGATGTATATCCACTCGACAATATAATTTCCATTATTGTTAAATATTCCATACATCGGCAATATTCAAGGAACCCCGCCATGTCTACTGCTACACCCCGCCGGCCCTCGTTCATCTCGTCGCTCGCGTACCAGGACGCTCGGGCCGCGCTCAATTGGCTGCAGGATGTTTTCGGCTTCGAGCCGAGCATGGTTCTTACCGATGCCGAAGGGAATGTAGTCCACGCCGAGATGACGCA
>Ga0164242_10003712_pt1 | contig 17306 bp, 14 predicted proteins | sample OricomgcompostMG_FD_108783 | JGI IMG/M metagenome (GOLD analysis project Ga0164242, IMG submission 108783) | Miracle-Growth compost microbial communities from Emeryville, California, USA - Original compost - Miracle growth compost (MG) ...
GGCGACGCCGAGCTGGGCAAGACGATGTCGCCCGCGGAGATCGAGGCCGCCTTCGACAACCACAAGCACCTGGGCAACGTGGACGCGATCTTCGAGCGCGTCTTCGGCCGCGCCAGCTGAAGGCGCGAGGGGCCAAGAGAAGGACCGGGTAAGCGGAAGAGTCGCAGATTCCCCTCGCCCGCTTCGCGGGAGAGGGTCAGGGTGAGGGGAGCGGGGATTTTTCAATCCCGGGTCCCCCGGTATTGGAGCCCCAGCTCTGGCGAAGTACCCGAACCACGTTCTCGCCGATCACCAATCGTAGCTGCTCCTCGGAGAGTCCCTCTGCGCGGAGCGCATCCAGCAGCATCGGGACGCCGGTGACATCAAACGGCATGGCGACCGCCCCGTCGAAGTCAGAGCCGAGCGCGACGTGCTCCGCGCCAATGACGTCGATCGCATGCTTCACCGATCGCGCGACGGCACGGGCGTCCGTCCCGCAGGTCGCGACCTTCCAGTAGCCGATCCCGACGACTCCGCCGCTCGCGGCGACCTTGCGAAGCTGTGCGTCCGTGAGGTTCCGCGGTGAGTCGCAGGTGGCGCGGACGCCCGTGTGGGAGACGATGAAGGGGCGGGTGGCGATCGTGGCCACGTCGTCGAGCGTCCTGGGCGAGGCGTGCGCGAGATCGACAATCATCCCCCTGGCCTCGAGCGCCGGGATGAGCTGGCGACCGAAGGGCGTCAGCCCCTCGCCGGTCTTCCCGTGAGCGGACCCCGCTGCTTGATTGTCGAAGAAGTGCGCAAGACCGATGACGCGAAAGCCCGCGTCGTAGAGGCGGTCCACGTTCGAGAGCTTCCCCTCCAACGCCTGCGCCCCTTCGAGCGAGAGCACTCCGCCTACCACTGCCTTCCCCGCCCGGCGATCCGCCAGGAGCGCGTCCAGCTCCGCCCGGGTCCGGATCAGACGGAGCTGGCCGTGAGAGCGCGCCGCGAAGGCCTTCAGCTTGTCGGCCTGGTAGCGCGCGCGTTCGAAACGGCTGGCCCACGTCCGGGGCGGCCAGCGCTCCACCAGCGCCAACTTGCGGATCCCGTCGGTGGTGTCGCCATTTCCGCGCATCCGGAGCGGGTCCGGCACCTGCGTCACCACGCTGAAGAGTTGGAGGGCGGCGTGCGCTTCGAGCAGCCGCGGGAGATTCAGGTGGCCTCGGGTGTTGCGGGCGAGGAGGTCGCGATCCCACAAGAGGGAGTCCGCGTGGAGGTCCGCCAGCGGTGTCTGGGCGATCAGCTGGAGCGACCTGGACGATGCAGGGTAGGGGCCCGGATGCGTGATCCGGTTGCGGGAGCGATCCTCCTTGGCCGCGCGGGTGCGCGCCCAGGTGTAGCCGCCGCCGAGGAGCGCGGCGGAGGCTACAAGCAAGAGCGTCGCCCGGGGTCGGATCAAATCGGTGCTTCCCTTGCCGGGGGCCCCGAGCGTTCCAGGAACGAAGTCCCCTCACCCCGACCCTCTCCCGCGCAGCGGGAGAGGGGGAGGTGGGAGTGGGGACTCTCCACAGCAGCCTACGGCTTGGGCTGTCCCTGACCCTCCGCCGGGGGGGCAGGCGGGGCGGGCTGGACGATGTTGAACTCCGTCCGCCGGTTGAGGGCGCGCCCTGCCGAGGTGACGTTCGGCGCGATGGGATGAGTCTCCCCATACCCCACGGACTCCATCCGTGCCGGGTCCACCCCGAGCGTGATCAGCTCCACCCGCACCGCGTCCGCACGCTCCTGGGACAGCTTGAGGTTGTGCGCGTCGCTCCCGACCGAGTCGGTGTGGCCTTCAATCCGCACCTTCTTGATCCGCGGGTTGTCGCGCAGCACCGCCGCCACTTCGCCCAGGATGGTGTAGCTCAGCTTGCCGGAGATCTTCGCGCTGTTGGTCCGGAAGCGGATCTGCTGCTTGATCTGGATCCGGTTCCCTTCCACCACCACGTGCTTGTACTTCTTCGCGCAGCCGTGGCTCTCCGCCGGGCCGTACTCGTCCGGGCACTTGTCCTCGGTGTCCGGGATCCCATCGCCGTCGCGGTCCGGGACCGGGCAGCCCTGGTTCGCCACCGGGCCCACCACGTTCGGACAGCGATCCCGCGCGTCCGGGACCCCATCCGCGTCGTTGTCCAGGTCCGGGCAGCCGTCCGAGTCCTGGAACCCGTCCCGGTCCTCCGGCTCCTCCGGGCACTTGTCCACGCTGTCGGAGACGCCGTCGGTGTCGCGGTCCACCACCGGGCAGCCGAAGCTCTGCACCGGCCCCGCGGCGTTCGGGCAGCGGTCCACCGCGTCCACCAGCCCGTCGCCGTCGTTGTCGGTGTCCGGGCAACCGTCCGTGTCCTGGAAGCCGTCCCGGTCCTCCGGCTGTCCGGGGCACTTGTCCTGGCTGTCGGACACGCCGTCGCCGTCTTGATCCTGCGGCTTCTCCAGCGGACAACCCTTGTTCTCCACCGCACCAGGCACGTCCGGGCAGGTGTCGTTCGCGTCCAGCACCCCGTCCGCGTCGTTGTCCAGGTCCGGGCAGCCGTCGTCGTCCTGGAAGCCGTCCTTGTCTTCAGCCTGCTTCGCGCACTTGTCGTCCTTGTCCGCGATGCCGTCACCGTCTGAATCCGACTCGTCGATCTTCACCACCACCGCGCCCTGATCCGGCGGCGGGAGCGGGTTTCGGATCACGACCTCCTTGGGACCGCAGCCCTTGGAGAGCTCCAGCGCCTCCTTGATGGACGCTTCGGCCTGGTGCACGTGATCCGCCGCGGGGGTGCTGCGGCCCTCGGAGAGGTAGCCCTGCGCGAAGTCGATGTTCGCTTCCGCGGAGGCCAGCTGCGCGGGCGCGCACTTCATCGCCCCCGAGCGTCGCGCCCGCTGGATGTCGTGCTGGAGCACCTCCGCGTCCGCGCGGACCTGCCCGCCGCTCACGCAGCCCGCAAATCCCAGCGCGCCCACCATCCCCGCCACGAGCAGCCCGAAAGAGGTGCGCTTCAAGGCGTGCTCCCGGACGAGTCCTGCGTGGAGTCCGGAGCGCCGCCCTGATCGGCGCCGTCGTTGTTCATGTCCGGGCCGGCCTCGGCGTTGGCCCGGGCGATCGACTGCTGCTTGGCCTCGCGCGCGAACTTGGACGCCTTCTGCGCGTAGCCGAGCGCGACGTCGTAGTTGGAGTAGCCCACCTCCACCCGCGCCTCGTGCAGGTAGAGGTTGGCGGCGGTCCACGGATAGGGCGCGTACTTCGGCGCCCCGGCGGTGCGCGCGGCTTCGAGCTGAACCTGGGAGTCGATCAAGAAGGCGGTGGACTGGACCGGTCCGCATCCCGCGAGCGCGCTCACGACAAGCACGCAGGCAAACGTTCGCTTCATTCGGGCCTCGCGCATGCACCGGAGGCCTCTTGCCCCGCTGGCAGGCTGCGAGGGTCGTAGCAGCCGAGGTTTTGAGGGTCAAGAATCGGACGGCTTTACAGGCGGGGAGTCGCAAGGGAGGATCGCGTTCGCGTGCGGCGCCTTCACCTCCTCGAACTGCCCCTCCTCGTGCTGCCCTTCCTGCTCCTGCTCGGCGGCGGAGCCCTCGCGCGGCCCTCCACGGAACGGGCCCTGGCCCGGCGCGGCGAGGCGGACGCCCAGCTCACGGCGATTCTGCAAGGCCGGAACGTCCTGGGCGCGGTGGCCCGCATCCACTACCTGGACCAGGAGCGCTACGCCGCCCGGGTCCTGTCCCGGAAGACGGACACCCCGGACGTGGACGTGCGGCGCGACATCGCCCAGGCCTTGGCCCAGCTCAGCGTCCCCGACGCCGAGGCCGCGCTCGTCCAGCTCACCTCCGACGAGGATGGCGCGGTGCGGATGAGCGCGGTGCGTGGTTTGGGCCGGCTCCACAGCCACGCGGTGCGGGCGGTCCGTCCGCTCCTCTCCGACAAGACGCTTGGGGTCCGGCGCGAGGCCGCCACCGCGCTGGGGGCGATGCATTCGCGCAGCCTGGGCAAGGTGCTCCTGGTGGCGGCGCGCGGCGAGGACGAGCCGGACGCCCGCGCGGCGATGTTGGTCGCGGTGGGGGAGAGCGGCGACGTCCATCAGGCCCGCGGCCTGGAGCGCTTCCTCCGCTCCAGCTCCGAGTCCACCCGCCTGGCGGCGGCGCAGGCGCTCTGCCGCCTGGGACAGGCCTCTGGGATCTCGGTGGCGAAGGGACTGCTGGCCTCCAAGGAGCCCCTGGACCGGTCGCACGGGATCGAGCTCCTTCAAGGGGCGCCGGCACGGATCGCAGGGAGCGTGCTCCGGCCTGTGCTCGCGGACCGGGATCCGCACGTGGCGGCGCTCGCGGCGCGCACCCTGGCGGAGGGCGGGGACCGGACGATGATCGCCTGGCTGGTCCTCGCCTCGGATCGGGCGAAGGGGACGGCGCGCTTTCCCTTCAATGACGCGCTGGACGCGCTCCAGGTCACCTCCGAGCAACGCGCCGCCATCCGCCGCCGGGTGAGCGGGAAACCGGCGACGTCGGCGCAGGCGGGGACGACATGGTAGCCGCCGGCCTCGCGCTGGCCCTCGCGCTCTCCGCGGCGCCCCGGTGGACCGCGCTGGATCCCGCCGAACGGGACGCGCGGGTGGAGAAGCTCTCCCGCGAGCCTCTGGCCCGGAGGTTGGTGGACGTGAGCGCCGGGTTCTTGGGCACGCCCTATGTCCTCTCGCCCTTGGGGGAGGGGACGGGGTTCGATCCGGATCCCACCCTCCGCTACGACGCGGTGGACTGCCTCACCTTCGTGGAGGAGACCATCGCGCTGGCGCTGGCGCGGGACGAAGCGGAGGTGCCGGCGCTCCTGGAGCAGGTCCGCTATCGCGACGCGCCCACCTATGCCGGCCGCAACCACCTGATGGAGGCGGAGTGGCTCCCCTTCAACGAGGCCAAGGGCTTCATCCGGGACGTCACCCGGCGCTACGGCCAGAAGGACGTGGTGCGGACGCAGAAGATCATCAGCCCGGCGGCCTGGAAGGTGCCCTCCGCGGTCGCCCTCGAGCTGCCCGCGGACCGGCAGGTGACCGGCCGCTTTCCGCTCTGGATGATCCCCCTCGACAAGCTCGAGGCCCGCGCCGCCACCATCCCGTCCGGGACCATCCTCCTGGTGGTCCGGGAGGACCGCTCCTGGAAGGTGACCCGGGTGACGCACCTGGGCTTCGTCGTCCGGCATGGAGGGGTGCCTTACCTGCGGCACGCCAACAAGCAGCCCTCCTACCGGGTGGTGGACGAACCCTTGACCCACTTCATCGCGCGCAACACCCGCTACGACAAATGGAAGGTGGAGGGGGTGACCTTGTTCGAGGTCCTCCCGCGCCCCGAACCGCTGGTGCAGAGCGCCCGCGGCGCCCCCTGAAGGCGCTACTCCGCCGCCTGTTCCTTCGCCTGGGCCTTCTCGGCTTCGGCCTTCTCTCCCTGGGCTTCCTCCTCTTCGGCTGCCTGCGCGGCCTCCGCGGCGTCGGCCTCGATCTGCGCGCGCTCCTTTTCGAGCACCGCTTGCGCGCTTTCGAGCAGCTCCTCGGGCACGAGGATCTCCCACCAGGCGTGGAGCGACGAGGAGGTGATGGGCTCCACCATCCCGCGGCGGCGGGCGCGGACCAGCACCGGGATCCCGGCACCATCCACCACCTCCGCCAGGTTCTCCGCGCTGAGCGGATCCTCCGTGGTCCCCGCGAGCACGAAGCGGCGGGTGTCCTTGGCGGACGCGTCGACCAGGGCCCCTTGGCACTTGGGGCAGAGGACGGTCACGTCCGGGTAGTCGGTGTCACAGCTCTGGCAGTGGCGCATCCGCCCTCCATTGGCAAAACGACGATGCTACCACGCGGCCAGATCCCTCAAGCGCCATCGGTGAGCGCGTGCAGGAGGGCCGACAATCGGTCTGGCTCCAGCGGCTTTTTCAACACCGCGTCGCAGGCATCCGAGTCATCCACCTCGCCGAAGCCGGAGACCAACACCACCCGCGCGTGAGGAGAGAGCGCTTTCACCTCGCGGGCCACCGCCGTCCCGGGCATCCCCGGGAGCGACTCGTCCGTCAGCACCACGTCCGGCGCGCCCTCCCGGAAGCGGGACAGGCCGGCCTCTCCGTCCGCGGCGGTCTGGATGTCGAACTCGTCCGAGAGCAGCTCCGCCAAGAGCTCGCGGCTGTCCAGGTCGTCTTCGATCACCAGCACTTTCGGCTTGTCCATGTGAGAAGGAAACCTGCGTGTGCCCCCATCCCATTCGAGCGCTCCCGGATGGGTGGCCGCCGAGCTTCCGGCCGGGCGCGCGTGGCTCCCACGCGCCGGGCTGGCCACCCTTGGGCCAGGAGGTGTCATGGCATGAAGCTCATCCTCAGAGCCGTCCACTATCGCGCGGGTGCGCGGATGCAGCGCTTCGTTGAATCCCAGCTCGGGGAACCACTCGAGCTCTTCCTCCCCGAGCCCGCTGCCGAGCTGAACGTGATCCTGCGGGACAAGAACGGCCCCAGGGGAGGCCAGGACAAGGAGTGCTCGGTCACGGTGGTCATCCCCGGCGCCCCGCCGCTGCACCTGGTGGAGGTCACCGACGACATGTACAAATCCGTCCACCTGATGCGGGACCGGGTGGAGCGCGCGGTGCGCAAGTTCCTGGAGCGCAGGCGGGACCATTCGCACGAGGGCCCCCCCGCGGAGAGCCTGGGCGGTCTCTGAGCGGGCGAGGGTCCCCGCGTCGTCTGATTCCGCTCTCGCGAATCCGTCTGCTATAAGCGCCTCTTCGCACTTAGCCCTGAGAAGGAAGGCGATGGCGCGCCTCAAGCTCTTCGTATTCGCAGTGGTGGTCCTCGGATTGGGACTTGCCCGGTTGTACCTCTCGGCTCCCCGGGCCGTTGGCTCAGCGGAGCTCGCGGCCAAGGATCGAGCCAGCCAGGCAGGGACCGCGCTCGACGGCTGGATGGCCGAGCGGCGCTCGCACATCGCGGATCTGGCGCTGGCCGTTGCCCAGAAGCCGGAGATCGCAGCCCTGGTCGAGCAGACCAAGGCGAAGGCGGAGCCGCCCGCGCTGGAGACGTTCAACCAGCTGCGCGACCTGGTGACCGCGGCGACGCCGCCCGCGCTCAAGGGTTCGGTGGTGCTCGGATGGACCAACACGGCCGGCGCGCTGTTCGCCCGGGACGTGGGCGTGCCGGGTCCGCAGGTCCCGGGGATCGATCCCGCGCTCGCCGCGCCGGCGGACGCCACCGTGCTGGTGGAGGGCGTGCCCTACCGGCTGATCGCGATCAGCGTCCCCGGGAAGGTGCCCAACGCTTCTCCGACGACCCTGGTGGTCGGCGCCCCGCTGTTCGACGCCAAGGTGGCGGACGACACGGCCCGAAAGCTGGGGCTCTCCGCGGTGGCAGTGCTCTCGGCCGGCCAGGTGGTCGCTGCGGGGGGCCCGGAGAAGGGCTCGCTCGCCGCCGCGCTGAAGAAGGTTCCGGCCAACTCCAACGGCGCGGTGGAGAGCGGCTCCACCTTCGCCCTGGGGCCCGTCCGCTTCCCGGTGCTCTCCAACAACGATCCGCTCGGCGGGCAGGCGCCGCTCCAGGAGCTGGTGCGGCGCGGGCTGGCCCAGCCCGGCTACGAGGTCGCAGCGATCGCCAGCACCCGGGACGCGCTGGGTCCCCTCGTCGAGGATCAGGTCCGGTCGGTGGAGTTCATCGGCGGGGGGATCGTCTTCTTCCTCCTGATGTTCGTGGTCATGGGCAGCGGGAAGGCGAAGAAGGAGAAGGAGGACGACGGGGCGTGGCAGCCCATCGTCCCGCCGCAGCCTGCGCGCCAGGCGGTGGCGACGCCTTCGGTGGACGTGGCCGCGAAGAAGGGAGACGCGCTGGAGCTGAGCCAGCCGGTGGCGGCGCCAGAGACCAACCCGGAGGACTTCGACTTCGGCGGCGCGCTCCAGCAGCTGCCGTCCGCGAGCGGCCCTGAAGACGCGCTCTCCGCCGCGCCGATGCCGGCCTTCGACAGCGAGCGGACCACCGCGTACCCCACCTCGCTCGGCGGGACGACCCAGCTGCCGGCGCTGTCCGAGCAGGCCGCGCAGGAGGGCGAAGGCGACCACGACTCCACCCGTGTGGCGATGATCCCGAGCGACCTCTTGCGAGAGAGCGTCCGCCGCGCCGAGGACGTGGTCATCCCCACCGCCCCCGCCGCGCCGCTCCCCACCGTGGCGCCGCCGCAGGTGGACCTGGACGAGGTGCACTTCCAGGAGGTCTTCCAGGAGTTCGTCACCGTCCGCGATCAGTGCGGCGAGGGAGGCGAGAACCTGACCTACGAGAAGTTCGCCGCCAAGCTGCGCAAGAACCGCGAGTCTCTGACCCAGAAGTACAGCTGCCGCACGGTACGCTTCCAGGTCTACGTGAAGGAAGGCAAGGCGGCGCTGAAGGCCACGCCGGTCCGGGAGTAGCCGCCGGTCGGCACCGCCCGCTCAGGCCGCGGGTTGGACCAGGGGGAGGGTGAGCGTGAACCGCGCGCCCGCCCCCGGAGCGCCGTCCACCGCCAGCGCGCCGCCGTGCTCCTGGGCGATCCGCGCGCAGATGGCCAACCCCAGGCCCGTACCCTGGGACTTGGTGGTGAAGTAGGGCTCGAAGATCCGCGCCCGCTTCTCCGGTGGGATGCCCGGGCCCTGGTCTTCCACCTCCAGGATGGCCTGGGCTCCGTCGCGCCGCGCGCGGACGTCGATTCGCCCGCCCTCGGGCATCGCCTCCTCGGCGTTCTTGATCAGGTTGATGAGGACCTGCGTCAGCTGATCTCTGTCCGCCGAGACCGCGAGCCCTGGTGAGAGCGACAGGGAGAGCGAGATGCCCGCGGGCGGGGCGGCGTAGAGCGAGAGCGCCTGGCGCGCCCAGTCCGCCAATTCGAAGGTGGCGCGCTCGGGCTTGGGCAGCCGGGCGAAGCGGGAGAAGGCGTCAATGGTTCGGCGCAGCCGCTCCACCTCTTCGAGCATCGCGGCGGCGCTCTCGTCGAACATCTGCTCGAACAGGGGACTCCTGCCGCCGTGCGCCGCGAGCAGGGTCTCGAGCGACATCTGGATGGGGGTGAGCGGGTTCTTCAGCTCATGCGCCAACCCCTTGGCGATCTCCTGCCAGGCGGCGACGCGCTCGGCGGCCACCAGGCGGTGGGTGGTGCGGGAGAGCTCCGAGGTCATCTGGTTGAAGGCCTGCACCAGCGCGCCCACCTCGCCGGTCGCCTCGGCCCGGACCTCGGTCCAGTCGCCCTGGGACACGCGCCGCGCGCCTTCGGAGAGCGCCTCCACCGGCCGGGTGATCCGCCGGGCGATCAGGGCGCCCAGAAGCGCCGCACCCGCCAGCGCGAGCAGGCTGATGGCGAAGAACGCCCAGCGCACGCTCCGCTCCGCGCGGTCGATGGCGGCGCGGCTGAAGGAGAGGGTGACGGTGCCCGCCCCCAGCGGCAATGCGCGCTCCACCCGGGGCGGCGCGAGCAGAGAGGTGCTCACCGCGGGCTGGTCCGGGAACTGGAGCGCCACGCTGGCGCCGGTGAGCTGCGCCAGGGACTGGGCCCAGGTGGCATCGAGCCGCTCGCCACCGACCACCCACAGCCGCAGGTCGCCGTAGTCCACCGGCGCGGCGGAGACGAGCGCGGGGACCTGGGCGAGCCCGGACTGGGCCTGAATCTCGACCTCGAGGAAGCGGGCCTGGGTCGTCCCGGAGTGGGCCAGCGCCAGGAGCGCCGGATCGCGATCCCCCACCCGGGCGGGCAGGTGGCCCGAGGAGAGCGTCCTCCCCGAGTCATCCAGGATCGCCAGCACGGTCAGCCCACGCGAGCCCATCAACCGTTCGGCCAACGGCGCGGCGGTGGCCAGGTCCGCGCCGCGGTGGACGTCCCGCGCCAGCTGCTCGATCGCCGCGCTCTGGGCCAGCGCGTCCACCGCGCGCCGCACGTCTTGCCCGCGCTGGTCGATGGCGGCCTGGGTGGTGGCCACCGCGTGCTCGGTCCGCGCGTCCAGCTCGGCCTGGAGGGCGCTGCGCAGGTGCGCGCTCGACCACGGCACCAGCACCGCCAGGGGCGCGAGCGCCACCAGCGCGAAGGCCAGCGCGAGCCGCGTCCTCAGCCGCAGCCGGGCCAGCATCGATCAACGCCCTCCGGTGAGCAGCTGGCCTTCCAGCGCCAGCGAAGCGTTGGAGAGGTCTGGCACGCCCAGGGCGTCGAGCGGGGGCAGGACGACGTTGGGCCCAAGCTTGAGCCGCACCCCCTGGACGTAGAGCGGAACGGCCGCGCCCAGATCGCTGAGCGCGCTGGCCCGCTCCAGGGCGAGCGCGTCCCGGGCGGTCAGGTCCGGCAGCGCGCCGATCGGCGGCAGCTCGCGGGGGAGCAGCGCCTCCTGGCCCGCCAGGGTGAGGGCAACGGCCAACGCGGGCCCGTCTTCGCTGGGCAAGAGCACCGCGTGGAGCATCAGGTCGTAGTCGCCCTTCGCCCAGCGCTCGCGCAGCTGCGCCCGGCTGACGCCCAGGAGCCGCACGTCGTAGCCGCGGTCGTGGAGCTTGAGCGCCAACCGTTCCGCCACCCCGCGCTGGGAGTCGAGCGTGGTGTCGTAGACCAAAGAGAGCGGCCCTTCGGGCGGTTCGGGGAGGCCGGGCGCGTGCGAAGGCTCGACCGCGCCGGGGAGGAGGGCGGGCATGGGAGCGGCCGGCGCGCGGACGAAGAGGCGGACCAGATCCGCCCGGTCCAACGCCTGCTCCACGCTGGTGCGGAAGTCCTTCCCCACCCGGCCGGGGCGGAAGAGGAGATAGGTCGCGAAGCGCAGCGGCCCCTCGACCTGGGCCTCGCCGTTGAGCGAGAGCTGCGCGCGCCCGAGCCCCAGCTGTCGCGCCGCGGTCCGCTCGTCGCCCACGGCGACCTCCAGGCGATCCAGGAAGGGACGTCCCGCGGGGAACGCGCGCGAGGCCAGGAGCGCTCCCTTCGAGCCGACGAACGGCCCCACCCCTCTGCGCGCGCCGAAGCCCGCGGGGACGGTCACCGCCAGCGCGGGGTGACAGAGCGAGCGGGCCAAGTCAGGCCAGGGAAAGGCGAGCGGGAGGGAGAGCCGCTCCCGTCCCCGCGCGGCCCCGCGCAGCGCCCTTTCTCCACCGCGCAGCGGCGCGAAGAGCGCCCGGTACGGCGACGCTTCGGTGAAGGTGCGCGCCCAGGCGGTGGCCACATCCAGCGCGGTGAGCGGCGCGCCGGCGCTGGCCCTCAGCCCCGGCGCGAGGACGATCGAGAGCTGCGTGGGAGAGTCCTGCACCAGCGCTCGCGCCAGCTCCAGGGTCGTTCCCTGGGCGTCGGCCCGGCAGAGGCTGGAGGCGGTGAGCTGGAGCAAGGCGGCGACCGCGGGCGGATCGGCGAGGAGCGGATCGGTGGGGGCGGCTGCCCCGGCATAGGCGAGCGTCGCGGTGCCGCCAAAGTGCGGACGGCTCGCGCCCAAGGCGCCCGCGGCAGGCAGCGTCAGGGCCAGGGTCAGCGCGGAAAAGGTGAGGCGAGACCGTGGAACGGCGGGGCTCATGGGGCCACCTCTTCGACCAGGCCGAGCGCGGTCTTTCCGTCCGCCTGCACGTGCGCGACGACGATGGCCTCCCGGGCCTGTCCGGCGCGCCGGGCGGCTGTCAGGAAGAGGATCCGGCCGGGGACCGGCAGGGTCTGGGAGGGGCCACTCAGCGGTGCGACGGAGAGCGTGTCCGTCTCCGGCGTGAGCAGCGCCGAGCTGGTCAGGAGCTCCGGAGTGCCGTCTCCATCCACGTCCGCCCACCCGATCCCGGCGCCCACCCCGGTCAGCGCGCGGTGACCGCCGGGAAAGATCTCCTGCCCGGTTCCGGCAGGGAGCGCATAGGCCAGCACCAAGCCCTTGGGGGTGAGCCGGCAGGAGAGCGCGCTGCTGCGACGCGCGATGCGCGGGAACGGCGAGGGGAGACGCACGGGCTCGAAGGTGTTCTCGCCTTGGGTGAAGGCCACCTCGAAGGTCTGACCGCCGCAGCCCCACCGTGGCGCGGTGAGCGGCGCCACCGTCTGGAAGTCATGGCGCGCGGTGTCCCAGGCCAGCCGCTCACCGCGGGCGCGGTTCTGAGAGAAGGCCAGGAGGTTCAACGGCGAAGGTTCCACCGCCAGGGTCCCGATGGGATCGCGGCTCACCTCCGCCGCCTGGGGGAGCGCGTCCAGCGGGTGGGTGGCCAGAAGCTGCCCGGCCTGATCGAACGCGAGCAGCGCGTGGTCGGTGAGCGCCAGCACCTCATCTGTTCCATCGCCGTCCAGATCCGCCGCGGCGAGCGCCTCGAGGGGGGAAGTGACTTCAGCCAGCGACCGGAGCGACAGCGCGTGGGCGGTGCCGGGCGGCAGCGGGCTCTGTGGGGCGGCGAGGACCACGCTGGCGTGGAGCGCCGCCGCGGGGCGGGTGGGACGGACGTCGCGCGCGCCGGCCCAGAAGTTCCTCCACACGCCGTGCAGCTCTCCGTCCACCCGCAAGGCGGTGGGCGTCTGGGTGAGGGTGAGCCGCACCAGCGTCCGGGCGCCGGAGCGCAGCGCCGCGTCGTCGCACCCAGCGTCGCAAGGGAGCGCCGCAGGGGCCATCCGCGCCGCGGCGAGCTTGGCTGCCAGCAAGGTGAAGAGCCCTTCGGCGTTCGGGCCGCCCTGAAGCTCGATCGCGACGGGTGCGTCGGGTGCGGCCTGGAGAATCTGGGTGGTGAGCGGGGCGGCCAGTCCCTCGAGCGCCGCTGCCTCCGGGGTGCCGGTGGCGCCAAGCAAGAGCGCCCCCAGCGCCACCCCGGCGATCACAGGCCGCCCTGCTGGTCCTGGAGGAAGAAGCTGTCCGTGCTCACCTGCCCCGGCGCCGGCGCGAGCGCGGTGGGCGCGGTGCCCTCGAGGAACGGCTCGATCCGGCCCGGGACCGCGTTGCCGGCGAGCAGCCGGGTGGCGGGATCGATCCGGACCAGGGTGACGCCGGGCGGCACGTCGAAGTCGCGCACCGGCTTGCCCTCCTCCGCGCCCTCCATGAAGCGGAGCCAGATGGGGAGCGCGGCCCGGCCACCCGTCTCGCTGCGGCCCAGAGAGGCGTGATCATCGAAGCCGACCCAGACCACCGTGACCAGATCGCGGGTGAAGCCGTTGAACCACGCATCCCGGAAGTCGGAGGCGGTGCCGGTCTTGGCCGCGACGGGACGGTCGAGCGCGCGCGCGGCCCCGCCGGTCCCTTCGCGGTCTTGCACCACGCTGGTCATCAGGGAGGTCACCAGGTACGCCACCGGCGGCGGCACGGTCTCTTCGAACGCCGCGTGGTGCTCCTCCAGCACCTTGCCGCTGGGGTCCTCCACCCGCTCCAGGACCACCGGCTCCGAGTACCTCCCCAGATCCGCGAGCGTGGCGTACGCGTTGGCGATCTCCAGCGGATAGACCTCGCCGGTGCCCAGCGCCAAGGTGAAGTTGGCCGGCAGGTCGGACTTGATCCCGGCCCGCTTGGCGAAGTCGATCACCGCGTCCGGCTTGAGCGCCTCCACCAGCCGGACGGCGATGGTGTTCTTCGACTCCGCCAGCGCGGTCCGCAGCGTCATCGGCCCTTCGAAGGCGTTCCGCTCGTAGTTGCGCGGCTGCCACACCTTGCCGGTCCAGGGATCGCGGATCGGCTCCGGGGCGTCGTTGAGCATGGAGATGGGGGTGAAGCGCTGGCTGAGCATCGCCGCGCCGTAGACGAAGGGCTTGAACGACGAGCCCGGCTGGCGGTGCGCCTGGGTGGCGCGGTTGAACGCCGAGCGCGGGAAGCTGTAGCCGCCGCTCATCGCCACCACCTCGCGGGTGGCCGGGTCGATCGCCACCAGCGCGCCCTGCACCACGGGCACCTGATCCAGCGTGGCCACCAGTGGCGCCGGCGCGGCGGGGGCCTCCAGGATCTTCACCCGCACCAGCTGGCCGGGCTTGAGCACCTCCGAGATCTTCTTCGGCGCCGCGGTCCACTTGCCGACCCCGCGGGGGCGCGCCCAGCCGATGGTGCCGAAGGCGATGGTCGCGGTGCGGCTGACCAGGTCCACGGTGGCCTGGCGCGCCTCGTCGTCCACCCGGGTCACGTACCCGCCGAGCCGGAGCCCCACCTTCAGCGATTCGAGCGAGACCTTGCGCGCGGTCTTTTCATCCGCGGTGGCGGTGTCCACCTCGTCCGGGTTGGAGCTGGCCTCCTCCACGCCTTCGCGCGAGGCGTCCGGGGCTTCGTCCTTGGCGAGCGGCGAGAGATCCGCCACCAGCTCACGCTGGGACTTCCGGCGGCCCGCGCTGGCCAGGCGGTCCGCGATCAGCGGCCTGAGGGTCTGGAAGCGCTCAGGGGCCAGGGTGCCCAACGGCCCCGAATACCCCATCCGGTGGTCGAGCAGCTCCAAGCCATAACGAAGCGCCTCATCCGCCTTCGCCTGGAGGTCCGGGCGCATGGCGATGGAGACGCGCAGCCCACCGGACTGCACCGCCTGGTCGCCGTAGCGCGCGGTCAGGGTCTTCCGGATCTCCTCCACGTAGTAGGGGCCGACGGAGGGAGGCTGCGGCGGGGCGAGCTCGATCGGCTTGTCCAGCCACGGCTGCACCACCGCCTGGGACAGGAAGCCGTGCTTGACCAGCTGGTGGAGCACGTACACCTGCCGCTTCTTCGCCCGCACCATGTTGGTGACCGGGTTGATCCGCTCCGGAGACTGCACCGTCCCGGCGATGGAGGCGGCCTCGCCGATGGTCAGGTCCTTGGCGTGCTTGCCGAAGTAATAGAGCGCCGCCTCCTCCACGCCGTAGCGGAGGTGGCCGAAGTAGATCTGGTTCACGTAGAGGTTGAGGATCTGGTCCTTGGTGAGGGCCTTCTCCATCCGCAGCGAGAGGATCCACTCCTTGATCTTCCGGGAGAGGGTGCGCTCCTGGGAGAGGAGGATGTTGCGGCACGCCTGCTGGGTGATGGTGGACGCGCCGGTCATGTGGCCGCCGGGGGCGAGCGCCTTCAGGCCGGCGCGGAACATCCCGAAATAGTCGAGCCCGTCGTGGTGGTAGAACTGGGCGTCCTCGGCGGCGAGGAACGCGTTGCGGACGTGGGCGGGGAGCGTGCTGGCGTCCACCACGGTGCGCCGCTCGTGGAAGAACTCCGCGCAGAGCGACCCATCCCCGCAGGTGACCTTGGTGACCTGCGGCGGGCGGTAGTGGCGCAAGGACTCCACCGACGGAAGATCCCGCGCGAAGTAGAAGTAGGTCCCCACCCCGACGGCGACGGCCAGCAAGAGCCCCACGCAGGCGGTGACGAGGAGCCGCTTCACCCAGCGCCAGACCCTGCGCGGATGGCGAGGCGCGGGCGGGGAGGCGGGCGGGACGTTGAGCGGGTCGTTCTGCGGGTTGGTCATCAAGGGTCGGGGCTGCGGGGCGGTCAACGGCGAGGACAAGCGCGACTCCCGGAAAGGTCGGAGGTTAACGCCGCCGCCGGCCAAGGGAAACGCCGCCGCGAGAGGGAGTCGCGGCGGCGAGACGGGTTGGGGATGAGGTCGTTGGGGCGAACGGGTCACTGGACGTCGGCGGGCCCGTCCTCGGGTACCTCCTGCAGGTCCGGCAGCGCGTCGCCGGGCACCTGCGCGCTGGCCAACCGCTCCAGCCGGCCGTTGTTGAGCTGGGCCTTGAGGTACTTGGGCGACAGGCTCATCGCCCGGGCGTACGCAGCCTGCGCGTCGTCCGTGTCGCCCGTGCGCTCGAGCGCGATCCCCAGGTTGTTCTGCACGTAGGCGACATCAGGGAGCAGCATGGCCGCCTGCTCGAGGACCTCGGCCGCGTCGCTGTTCTGGTTGCTGCGCAGGTAGGCGAGCCCCAGGTTGTTGAGCGCGTAGCCGTGCGTGGGCTCAAGGGCGATGACCTTCTGGAAGCTGTCGATCGCCTTCTGGAGCTGGCCTTCGCTCAGGTAGGCGCGGCCGAGCACCTGGTAGACCTCCGGGTCGTCCGCGTCGCGCGAGAGGGCGGCGTTGGCGACCTCCTCCGCCTGGGCGTACTGCTTCAGGTGGACCAGCACCCGCGCCTGCTGGATGAGCGGGGTCGCGTCCTGCGGCTCCAGCGAGGCGACCCGCCCGTAGGCCTCGGCGGCCAGGCCTTCGTCCCCGGTCATCCGGCCCAGCCGGCCGACGAGCATCAGGGCGTCCTCGTCGTTGCCATCGTCGGCGACCGCGCGGCGGGCCTCGGTGAGCGCGCCCGGCAGATCGCCCTCGCTGCGCAGCTGCTGCGCCCGGGTGAGGTGGTCCACGTGATCCGGGGCATGCGCGAGGGCGAGCGCGTCCGGAGGCGGCGCGCCCACCTCCGAGCCCGCGTCCGGGATCATCGCCGCGACCGGCGGCGCGAGCGGCGGAGGCAGCTGCGGCGCGACCCTTGCGGACGAGACGGCTGAGGAGACGGAGGCGATGGGTCCGGATCGCTGGGCGCTCCGGGGCGAGTCGTTCTTGCAGGCGGTGAAGGAGAGGGCGACGACGCAGGCGGAGAGGAGGGTGCGGTTCATGGCGTGGAGTCCTTTCGAGGAGAGGAGGTCCTCGGAGGCGACTCATTGCGACGCGCGTGCCAGCCCGGCCTCCCTCTGAGCGCTGCGCGGCGGCGCCGAAACCGTGGCTTGCGGGCCGCACCGGCTGCGTGGGTGCGTGGCTGCGCGGGCGCGGCTAAGAAGGGGCGGATGAAGATCGCGACCTGGAACGTGAACTCGATCCGCGCCCGGCAGGAGCGGCTGTTGGCGTGGCTGAAGACGGCGGCGCCGGACGTGCTCTGCCTTCAGGAGCTCAAGTGTGTGGAGGAGAAGTTCCCGCTCTTGGAGCTTCAGGCGGCGGGCTACCACGCGGCCTGCTTCGGTCAGAAGACCTACAACGGCGTGGCGATCCTCTCCAAGACGTCGCTCTCCGACGTGGTTCGCGGGATCCCGGACGAGGTGGAGGACCCCCAGTCGCGGGTGATCGCCGCCACGGTGCAGGGCGTGCGCGTCTTCAGCGTCTACGCGCCCAACGGACAGGCGGTGGACTCGCTGGCGTACCAGTACAAGCTCACCTGGTACGGGCGGCTGCGCCGGTACCTGGATGGGCTGACGGAGAAGGAGAGGGTCGTGGTCTGCGGCGACTTCAACGTCGCGCCCGAGGCGATAGACGTCCACGACCCGAAGCTGTGGGAGGGCCAGACGTTGTTCTCCCTCCCGGAGCGCGCGGCGCTGAAGGAGCTTTTGGGCTTCGGGCTGGGGGACACCTTCCGCAAGCACCACAGCGAGGGCGAGAAGTTCAGCTGGTGGGACTACCGGATGCTGGGCTTCCCGAAGAACAAGGGCCTGCGGATCGACCACGTGCTGGCGAGCACAGCGCTGTTCGAGAAATGCAC
>Ga0164242_10003713_pt1 | contig 17302 bp, 24 predicted proteins | sample OricomgcompostMG_FD_108783 | JGI IMG/M metagenome (GOLD analysis project Ga0164242, IMG submission 108783) | Miracle-Growth compost microbial communities from Emeryville, California, USA - Original compost - Miracle growth compost (MG) ...
AACCCGCCATGAAGGCGGGCTTTGTTTTCGAATTTCAGCGACGTGACCGGACTAACTTTAAAGCTTGGTTTAAAACTTTGGTTGCGGGGGTAGGATTTGAACCTACGACCTTCGGGTTATGAGTGCGATTCGGACGGTCCAGCGCAGTCCAGTACAGTCCAGATATCGTTATTTTTCAAATGCTTAGCTGTTTCGTGTGTCCAGTGTAGTCCAGTGCGGTCCAGTGCAGTCCACAACGGCAAATGTCCTAGATTTGTCCTGCACCCCGTACCGGGCGGAACCTCCAAACAGGGTCAAACTGGCATATGGGAACGAAACATCAGCGTTACCGGATCGACCGGGAATTCATGCGCGGCGTCCGCGCCACGGGAGCCTATCAGGCGTTCCAGGACTCCGAACTGCGCGGCTTTGGCGTCAAGGTGACGCCGGGCGGCGCGGCCTCGTATACATGGCGGTGGACGAAGCCGGACGGCACCCAGGGGCGCAGGACGGTCGGCTACTGGCCCGCGATGAACCCCGGCGACGCCCGCGACGCCGCGCGCCGGGAATCGGAAGTGATCGACCGCAAGGGCGACACGCTGACAGTAACCGCGGTTCGTCAGGCGAAGCGGACGCACCTGAAAAAACAGACGGGCGCAGTACCGACGCTGCGGCGCTTCGTCGAAGACAGCTACACGGCGGTGCTGCGGACCTACTGCAAGACGCCCGCGCACGGCGACGCAAACGCGCGGATCATCGTTCAATCGTTCCCCGATTTTCTCGATGACGCGCTCGACCGGATTACGGGCGACCGGCTCGAAAGATGGCGCAGTGCCCAGCATGACAAGGGATTGGCTAAGTCAACTACTAACAAAAAGCTAACAGCGTTACACGGTCTGTTCACCTACGCCATCGACTGCGAAATCCTGACCGTGCATCCGATGAAAAACGTTGACATGCTGCCGGAGCCGTCCGGCATCGTCCGCTATCTGAGCCCGGACGAAGCGCGCCGCCTCTATGCCGCGCTGATCGCCCGTGAGAATGCCGAACGTGACGCCCGCGACCGCGCAAACGAACACCGCCGCCGCCGTCGCTATGCACTGCTGCCGTCGCTGCGCGAAGTGGAATTCGTGGACCCGCTGCGCCCGGCCGTGCTCATGTCGATCATGACCGGCCTACGCAAATCCGAACTGTTCAACCTGCGGTGGTCGGATATCGACCTTGCAAACGGAATCGTGACCGTGCGCGACGAACACGCGAAGTCGGGCAAGCAACGCCGCGTCCCGATCAACGCCGCATTGCACGACGTGCTGACGACGTGGAAACCGCTAGCCCATGACGTATTTGTCTTCGCTGGCGATTCAGGCAAGCCGGTCCAGTGCATGAAGAAATCGTTTGCATCGGTGCTCAAGGCGGCGCGCATCGCGGATTTCCGCTGGCATGACATGCGCCACACGTTCGCGTCGTGGCTTGTGCAAAGCGGCGTGGACCTGAACATCGTTCGCGAACTCCTGGGGCATGCGTCGCTCGAAATGACGATGCGTTACGCGCACCTGGCCCCGAACAATAAGCTTCGCGCAGTGTCGGCGCTGCAATGGACGGGACCGGCAAACGAAGAAGTCGTAAGACCGCTACTTGCAGCCTGAATTCCGCTAGTGCAAAGGGCCCGCTCAAAGCGGGTCTTATTTGCGCCGAAGATGGGGTGCCGCGAAAGCCTCTAACTGCTGGACGCTCGACAAGATACTACTGGATAGCTTGTTGTCTTTCGCATTGCGGGTGCCGAATACCTCGCTGCGAATCTGTCGTCCGAACTCCTGATTCGCCTTGAAATCCTCGCCGTCACTGGCGATATTGCCCATGTAAGCGTCAATCGCGGCGAACAAGGTAAATGCGTTACCTCTGAGCGGTTCGACGGCGTCCCGAACTGCCTGTCCCAAGATTGCCTCGGATTCCAGCGTCCGCGTATCGAATTCGCTTAGGGCTGCCCTGACTCCCGCCGTCCGCTCGTTAAACAGGAACGCATGCGCTTTCCATCGTTCATTCGTGTCCGCTCGCAAGCCTTCCCGCAGCGGTGAACCCTCAGGATATTCCGCAGACGAAATCAACGGCGATCGAGAGGCGAACAGTTCTTCACGCAACTTGTACGCCGCCCGCATCAATGCCAGGGCGGCGTCGAACTCAGTCCGTCCGCGCAATTCCCGTGTCCAACTATTCACGCCCCACAGGGCTACCGCAGCCGTAACGATAGCCGCGCTGCCAACGATGGCGTCTTTTAGTATGCCTATAAGGGTTGCCGCGCTTTTTAGGTCCATAGGGCCTATTCCCTCCGTTTATGCTCGCCGCGCTTTTACGGGACGCGGCCGTAGTTCCGAAATCCGCCGTTAGCGGTCGTAATCTATCCGACGGTTCGCTGCGTGAGTCTACGCGAGCCGAACCGATGTGGTGTGCAGCAAGAAAAGATGCCCGCCGGTTCGCTTGTCGGTTATCCTTTCACGTTCCAACAACTAGGAAGATAAGAGGAGACCGTGGCTAAAGAACAAGCGCCCGACAAGCGCGAACAGGAGGAATTTCATTGCGGCATCGTTATGCCGATCTCACCGATTGACGGTCTTTCGGCCGAACATTGGGCGGAAGTCAAATCGATCATTGTCGATGCCGTGACGACTGGTGTCGATACGCCGCGATTCTCCGCAAGTCTGGTAAGTGACGCAGATGACGTTGGCGTAATTCAGAAACGAATCGTGCAAGGCGTGTACGGTGCAGATATGGTTGTCTGTGACGTTAGCGGGAAAAATCCCAACGTTATGTTTGAACTGGGTATGCGCTTGGCATTCGACAAGCCGACTGTAATCATCAAAGATGACAAGACGGACTACATGTTCGACACGGGCGTTATTGAGCACTTGACGTATCCGCGAGACCTGCGCTTTCATCGCATCGTCGATTTCAAGCAACTCTTGGCGAGCAAGGTTAAGGCGACTTTTGAAGCTTCAAGGCGGGACCCGGAACACTCGACGTTCCTCAAGAACTTTGGCACCTTCAAGGTCGCGCAGCTTACCGAAAAGGAAGCGTCTGCAGAACAAGTCATACTGGAGAGCATTAGCGAATTGCAAAAGGAAGTCCGAACATGGCGGAACTACGCAGTGAACGTCGAACCTTCCCGAAGGATTGATCTACTTCGAAGCAGGAGGCTCAGTCTAAGCGACATCGAGTCAATTTTGCAAAGAGCAGATGAACTCTTGTTGTTGGGAGGAGAGCGCGCCTTTGACGAACTATACGAGTTGCAACCGGCCTTGAGACGCATAATCGAGACGCCATCATGGCCTGCTGTGCTCCGGTCGAAGGCGTCGCAAATTTATCAGAACCTGCCGCCGCGCTATAGAAAAATAAGTCTCGACGAGGACCTGCCAAGCGGCGATTCATCGCAAGCGGCTGCCGATTGACAATCATCCCGCGGCAACCTTTGGGCGCCGGGGACAACCGGGTTGCCTCGCGCTGTAGCACCGCAAAAAATAATGCCCGGCGACGCGGCATTACTGACTTACTTTGAACTCACTATGGGCGGCTGACCGCAGCGTCTACAGTTGGACGTGCCAAGTCTGGTTCAGTCCTGCCTGAGCCGTTCCACTCGGTATTGAACTGTTCGAACGACGGCCCTGGATCCCACCGTGACCCGCTTCACCCTCATCCGGAATCGGAGGCAGACCGGGACTCAGTGACGCCGCAGGCTTTGCAGTGCAAGATATACGTACAGCGGTCGATGATGCCCGTTCGCTACGCATTCCGGGCGGTCTTACTTCTGTTCATTATCGGGCAGTCCGAAGTCGCGCAAGACGCGATCGACCAAGGGGGCGTGATTCAGCGGGCATGGCTTGGCCCGCGGCCCATTGCGGCGTGAGTTCACTGGCACGCCGTTCGCCTCTTTTCGGTCCGCAATCCAGCAGTTCTGGATGACGGGGCGCCCGTAGGCCTTAAGCGCGTACTCCCGCATTTCCTCATAGGTGGCCATCGTGGATTCCTCTTGGTTAGGTGCGGCAAGCCTATCCGCTGCGGCGCGGAGTACGCAAGCCCTTCGAAGTTGCTGTGTTTTTATACATATCGTCCACGCGCTTCGCCCGGAGTGGCCTTTCGCCGTGCGGAAGGCCCGGTGCTCAGCCCGGCTGGAACCCGCGAGAAGATTTGCTCTGGACGACAGCCGATCTATCGCGGTTTGCCCGCGGCCCGCGCCGCCTTTCGTTCCGTTACCATGCGCCGCTCCCATGCGCGGGCGCTAGCGGCCGTTATGTGGGTCTTGCGGCCGACGCGCAGTTCGTCGGGCGTTCGTCCTTCCCGTTTCAACACGTAATAGTGTGACCGGCTCAAGCCGTACCGATGGCAGAACTCGTCCACCGTCATCGGCGGTTCGTCCCGCTCGATCATCATCGCCGCCTGATTGATGGGGGGCGGGAACATATCGACCCGGTGTGCTGGCGCGTTCATCGCTTGACCCCGCGTCGGTAATCCGAACCGACAGCAACGCGTGCAGTCTCGCCGCTGCCCAGACATTCCGCGCAACGCGACACGTCCATAACGACAGTACCCGCGCTATACGTGCCCACGCACGGAGTTTGGCCGCACACCTCGCAGCATTCCGACCAGTCCGGCTGCCATCTAATCGGCTTGTCGTGGTCGTCTTCGTCGGCTTTCGGCGGAGCATGCATACACAGCGTCTCGTGTAGCTTCGTGTTTCTCGATGACATGATTAAGCCTCTCTGCGGCGTCGCCGGCCGCCCGTCCCGGCATTGCGGCGCAATCGTCGTCATTCGGTTTCGCCTGCGCTGTCGTCGGTTGCGTCGCACGCGTCCAGCGTCGCCGGTACTTCGTGTTTGAGCAAGGCGACGATCTTTGCCGTTATGCCTTCGGTACGCGGATGCACCTGCGCGCGGGCGCCATATGCAACGGTGCCGCCTTCGCGTGGACGCATCGTCAACCGCCCGAACGTTACGCCGTCGAATGCGATATCGTCGCGAGGCCGTGTGCCAGTGTGCAGGCTGAGCCGCATGGCGCGCCATGTTTCGGACCATCGCAACAGGCCCAGATGCGGATGGCGCACGCGCACCAGCGGCGGCCCGTCTTCGCCCGCAAAAATGTCTGGATCGTTCGCGGCGTCGAACAGCGAAGCGCGTAGCGACGGACTAAGCGTGTCCAGCGAAGTATTGGGCAACTCGAACGACAGTTTCAGGTCCACGGCGATAACTTCCTGGTCGCCGTGCGTTTCAGACCGCACGTTGATATGGGCGATCTTTACGGGGCACCGCGCGAACTCGATCATTGCCTTTTCTCCAGCAGGGTTTGCACTTCGCGGATGGTGTCGTCCATGTACCCAAAAATTTCGGCGCGGCATTCATCCAGCAGGGCACGGCCCGGCGCTTCGTCCATGCCCGCCGACTTGAACGCAGCATCAAGGAATGTCTTCGCACCAAGAAAAAAGCCGGTGCGCAGCGTGTCCCGCTGTTCGTCGCATGCCCCCATCGCAGCGAGAACGCGGTCATAGCGGCCCGCCGCATCGTTCAGATAGCCCATTTCGGTAATCTCCTTCGTCCAGTTCGCCGGCACGCGTGCTGTACAGCTGTTCCAGCTCGGTACGTTGCGCTTCGTCGTCTATTCCCCTGATCTGGTCAGCAGCCGCGTCCAGTGCCTCGGGTGTGGCTGCTTCCCTGATCGCGTCGGCAATCTGCGCATAAGTCACCGCTGATTCCGGCACATTGGCGGACACTGCGCTGTCGCCGCCAGTTTCGCCTGTTCTGTCCGCTTCGGGGCCGGCATCGCTACGCGTGCGCGACGTGCGGCGAGCCTTCATGCGCGACTTGATGGCCGAAGTACGCGATCGCTTCGCACGTGCGGCAACGTTGGCGGCCGGGTCGTCGGCGGGCATGTCGAACCATTCGCCGGGCGTGCTGACACCATCACGGAGGGTGTTGTAGATCTCGCGCAGCGATAACCACATGGCAGGCGTGATCTGATCTATTCGCCGTTCGATGCGCCGCTCGATCATTACCTTCGTGACGCCGTAGGCTTCAAAGTGTTCGAGCATCTGCGCGATGCGCTCGTCGGTAATCTCCACCTTCGCTTCCTGCGTGACCTTGCATTGCGCGAGTGCGGCGTCAACTACATCGCCGTCGACCAGCGCGAGAATGCAGGCGCGTTTGCGCCGCGCTCCGTTGTTCGCTATCAGTTCATAAATGTCACGCTCGTCTTTCAGGGCGTAGCCGCCTTCGCGGGTGTCGCGCCAGTGGCGCACGGTGAACGTGCGCACGTCGCGATAGTTGGTTTCGTAGTCCCACGCGTAGGCCAAGCACTCGGATACGCCGTTAGCCCGGCTTAGTTCCTTGATGCCCGCTTCCATGTTTCCCCAGCGTTTCGCGATCGTTTCCGCAAGTCGGATCGACGCGCCTTTTATGATTGTGTCGCCACGCGGGAACTGATACGTGGCTTCCTCGGCTAGTGACGGCCGCATACAGTCATGCAGGATGCGATCCATTGCGCGGATCGGATCGCGCGGATTCGCGCGGGCGATCAGCAATGCCGCCTGTACTTCGGCGACCGCCTTGGCCTGTTCGGTCGCGACGACCGCGCCGGTCGTTTGCTTCGGCGCATCGCCGAAAGGGTTAGACACCTGTACGTCATTCATCGCTGGTCCCTTTCTTCGAAAAACGGAAGTCGAGATAGCTTGTCGGCGCTACCGTGTAACCTGCCTTTTTCACCAGCTTTCGCCGGTATTCGCCGGTGCCGTTCGCGAGCCGCGCGAACGACGCTTCGCCCATCGCACGCAGAATGTGCGCTTTCGCGCCGTCCGCTGTCGCGGTGTATTCCTTGGCGAGCGTGGCGGCTTCGATCTGTATGGCGTGCCAGTAATCCATTTCGGCGGGTAGCTGGATCGCCTCGCCATTCGTGCCGGGATACAGCCGCTTGGCGAGCGCGAGCGCACCAGGTCGCGCGTAGTCGATTTCGGGCGGCTCGCGACGCTCGACGCACTGCCAGAATTCACGCTCCCCATCGACCAGCAGAGTTTCCAGTTCGGGGTCGCGGCGCACGATGTAACGCTTTAGCGTGTTGCCGCCGACCAGCGCCGCAAGGTGCCATTCGCGATAGTCGAACAGCATCGCGTAATGCAGGCATTGCAGCAGATACGGTTCGGGGATTTCGTCGGTGTCCGGTGCGCCCCATTCACCGAAGCGGTACGCGAGCGCATCGACGTTCTTGATTTCCAGGCCAATGTGCGCGCCCTCGATCAACCGGTCGGGGTTGCCGATCATCCACGGATACACCGGATGCCGGCGCATCGGATAGCGGCGTAGCTTCACGTCGTAGCGTTCGGCAAACACGTCGGCTATCGCGTCTTCGAGTGCGCGGCCCATCTGCATACGCTCGGTGTCCTCTCGCTCGACGGCGACTTCGCCCGTCTTGTCGTAATACAGTTCCAGCGGCGACACATACGGATGCAGACCGCAGGCAATCGCGGCATCGCTACCGCCCACGCCGGAACGTCGCGCCGCCAGCCATGCCTCGCGGTCGTCATTCATCGTCGCCCCCGTCTTCGCTGTCCGCGAGTTGAAGCCCTCGCGCCTCCAGGACCTCGATAATTTCGCGGAACGACTTAAGCCCGAAAGACGGGATGCGCATCAACTCCGCGCGCGTATGCCGGCAGAGATCGCCAACGGTCAGCACGTTGCCCGTGACCAGCGCGTTATACGAGCGGCGCGAGAGTGCCAGCGTGTCGATATGTGCGCCCGGATCAAACGCGACCGGACGCGTCGCGAGTGGTGTGAGCATGGCCTCGATGAAATCGCGCGCGCGCGTCAGGTCCGCTACATCGTCGGTCGCTTCAATGGTTATGCGCATGGCTAACCCCATTACTTCACAAAGACAGTGGCATACACGGAACCGCTTTTCGCGCCGTGCTTTGCGATTGATGGAATGCAGCATATGCCGTCTTTTGCGATTTTCAACGGCTTTAATTGGATTCAGACTAAAGGCGGAAGACGTATGTCGCGCAGCAAAACGTGTTCTTCTGTCCTGTGAACTACGGACATGGAATTTCCCTCCGAAGCTCGCTAAACCGACCGGAACCGGCCGCGCAACGGGGCTTCGTGCCGCTCGACCCGGCAGAATTTCTTGTCCCGGCAGCGGCGGACAGAAAAGTCTCCGCGCTTGTGCGTTTGCAGCAGGCAAAATTAAGGGTTTAACCTGATTAAAAACGCACGACGAAAATTATTGGCCTTGACTTTTCCAGTCTGGACAGCACTGGACCGCACTAGACAGCATGTAAGGTTTTACGGCTTTTAGCCATTTGCTTTAAAACATCGGCTGTATAAGGTTTAAGACCTGCGGGCAAGACCGGGCGGAAGTGAACCATGCAGCGCACACGCGACAGTCACGCGCCCTGCGACGGGCGCAAGGTCAATGCGGGCTATCCGCCGCCGCTGCGCGGCACCGATCCGGCCGCCACGCGCATCGTGATTGTCGTAACGCTTTCCGGTGCGCCGCGCCCGTCTACGCCGCCGGTCCCGCGCGCTGCTTTGCACGCCTTCGTGTAAGGACCGCTCGACATGGGACGCATCCGCACAATCAAACCGGAACTGTTTGAACACGAAAACCTTTACGACGCGGAACGCGCAAGCGGTCTGCCATTGCGGCTCGCATTCATCGGCCTGTTATGTCAGTGCGACCGCGAAGGCCGGTTTCGCTGGCGCGCACGCACGCTGAAATCCAATGTGCTGCCTTTCGATGAAATCGACTTCGGAGCTGTTCTCGATGCACTCGCGAACTACGGCTTTGTCGTGCGCTACGCGGTGAACGGCGAAACGTTTGGTTATGTACCGACATTCGCGCGACACCAGGTCATCAATTCCCATGAAGCGCAATCGGCGATTCCAGCACCGACCGATGACGAGTCACAAGCCTGCATGTGCATGCATGTGCATGCACGGGGGGAAAGGAAGGGAAAGGAATATGGAAAGGAACAAGGAAAGGAAAGGAAGAAAAGCACCGCACGCGGTACGCGTGCGGGCAGCGCGCCGCGCTTCGACGCGGGCGCGCATCTGCATTCGCTCGGTGTAGCCGAAAAAGTCGCGGACGACTGGCTCGCAGTACGTGAGGGCAAGCATGCAAAGCCGACCGAAACAGCGATCGCGGGCATTGAACGCGAAGCCGTGAAAGCAGGCATTGCGCTAACCGACGCATTGCGCATCTGCTGTGAACGCGGTTGGGCCAGTTTTCGCGCGGCATGGATCGGACGCGACCAGTACGACGTCCACGGGCCGCCGGCATCCGTTGCCCGCGATCAACGCGACCGGGCGATGGTCACGGCACTGACGGGGCGTGACCCGTGGCAAACACCGCCCGACGTTTTCGACCTCGCACCGGAAGACGTGCGCCATGTTCCCGACAGACGACATTGAAACCCGCGGCGCGTGGCTGTTCCGCCACCTGCTGACGCTGTACGGATCGCGTTTTCTCGCGATGTGGCGCGGCGTCGATACCGACGACCTAAAACGCGCGTGGTCGCTGCGGCTGCATGGACTTTCCCCCGAATCCCTGCGCGCAGGGCTGCGGGCACTGGACGGCCTACAGCATCCGCCAACGCTGCCCGAATTCCTCGGGCTATGCCGCGAAGCGCGCGTGCAGCAGTTCGCGAACAGCGCGCCGCGCCTGGGTAGCTCGTTGCCGCCCTGTACGCCGGGAGTGGCCGAGGACAACCTGCGACGGATGCGTGCCATCGCGGACTCGGTCAAGAGCTGCAAACCATCGCCGGAATGGGCGTTTGATGTGCTCGACCGCATTGCGGCGAGGCCCGTGAAAGCGCCACCCGATGGTGCGGGGCGAATCGCCCTCGATGTGATTGCGTCACCGGCCGGACGCGCATTCATCGCGAACGCGACCGATGAAAAGCGCGGACGTTGGCGCGCTGCGCTCGAAACGCTCGGCGGTAACACGGCCGAGCTTGTCGCGTCGCGCGTGCCGGGATGCGACGACGAACCGGCAACCGTTGGAGACGAACACCATGATCCGGTTTAACGAAGGCAAGCGCACGCACGGCGAACAGTTCGCGCTGCGTGAAATTCTGTGCGGCGAAGGCATCGCCTTGCGGGAGCGGCAATCACTGCGCCCGCAGGACTTCGCGCACGATCTGCACGGCCAGATATTCCGGCACGCAAGGCGGCTGTGGGAGCAGTGCCTGCAGCACGATCCGGCTGCGGTGTTTGCCTCGATGCGCCGCGAACGTCGAGGACAAATGCAGGGCGTCGCCGAATACCTCGACTGGCTGGCCGGTGACGATCCGTGCTTTGCGTCGGGCCGGCACAGTTCGGTTATGGCGTTCGAAAAGGCACTGCACGAACAATACGAAGCCGAAAAGCGCGCCATCGAGAAACGGGGCCGCCTATGAATGCCGACGCACCGGCGCTGCTGCGCGCGCGCGAGGGTGCTACCGCGCTTACGTTCACGATTTACGGCGAGCCCGCCAGCAAATCGAATTCGCGCGAAATCGTCACGCGCCGCTATCGCGATGACGAAGGCGTGACGCGCACGCGCCCCATGTCGATCAAAAGCGACAAGGCACGGCGGTACGAACGCACGGCGCTGTTGCAGATACCCGCCGATGCGTGCGTGGAACTCACCGGGCCGGTACGGGTAACGATGCGGATTTTCTACGCCAGCGAACGGCCGGACCTCGACGAATCGGTGATTCTCGACGTACTGCAATCGCGATATCGCACGGTGCGGATCAATGGGCACGACGTGCGTGAACGTGTACGCCGCGGCGTGTATCTCAACGATCGCGCCGTGCGTGAAAAACACATTTATCACGGTATTGACCGTGAACGTCCGCGCGCCGAAATCGTTGTAGAGCCGTTGACGCCGCAACAGGTGACATTCGACCTCGCGCACGCGACGGGGGGCGTATGACCTGGTTCTTTTCGCGGCGCATGGTTGAAACCTTCGCCGCCGGACGGGAGACATCATGCGCGACTGTGGATTTCGCGAGCTCGCGTTGTTCAGCGGTGGTGGCGGTGGAATCCTCGGCGCAGTGCTCGCCGGGCATCGCATCGTCTGCGCCGTCGAACTCGACGCCTACGCCCGATCTGTACTTATCGCACGACAGAACGACGGCACGCTCGAACCGTTCCCGGTATGGGACGACGTGCGGGATTTTGACGGATACGAATGGCGCGGACTTGTTGACGTGGTTTCGGGCGGGTTTCCCTGCCAGGACATTAGCCAGGCCGGTCGCGGCGCGGGAATCGGCGGCGAACAGTCGGGGTTGTGGCGCGAGATGGCGCGCATCGTTCGCGACGTTCGACCGCGATTCGTGCTCGTGGAAAACAGCGCAATGCTCACTATTCGCGGACTCGGAACCGTGCTCGGTGATCTGGCCTCGATGGGGTTTAATGCTCGATGGGGCGTGCTATCCGCTGCCGGTGCCGGTGCCCCGCATCTGCGCGAACGGATATGGATACTGGCATACGCCGACAGCCAATGACAGCCATGGCATCGCTGACGGGCAAAAGCTGCTCGCGCGCCTTGCGACCGACCACGAAATCGACCTTGCCCATCAGGTACGGATTCCGGCCTTGTGGCCAACGCCGACCGCTGACGATGCGTCGGGACGGCGCGCGCCCTATGCCTGGGGCTATGCGCCGCTGAATCTGGCCGTGCGTGTGCAATGGCCCACACCAACGGCAACGCTCGGCGACAAGGGCGGCGTCGTGACGCCCGCCAAGGCGCGCGAAAACGGGAACCTAGTCGAAGCACTCGCCGCGCACCTGTGGCCGACGCCAACGGCAAACGATGCAGAGAAGCGCGGAAACTTCGACGTGACCAATCCGAGAAACGGACTGCCGGGAGCCGTGCGGTGGTATCCAACGCCAATGACGACCGACGCGGACAGTGCATCGCCGGGCAGGTATCGCCGGGCGTCGCCACAGCTTTGCTGTTACGCAGACGGTGGCCCGCTCAATCCAGCCTGGGTCGAATGGTTGATGGGTTGGCCAATCGGCTGGACCGATCTTGCGCCACTCGATCCGGCGCAATTCGACGCATGGCGCAGCGCAAGCGGCCCACAAACCGCTGGCGTGGCCGATCCTTGGTTCGGCATCGACCCGGCAACGCAAGACGCCCAGGCGCCCGGATTCGTGCCGCGCATGGCCCCAGCGAAGGTGCCGCACCGTGCCAGGCGGATCGAAGCATTAGGAAACGGCCAAGTGCCGCGCGTCGTCGTGCAGGCATGGGCGGCGCTGCGCGATCGCGAAGCCGCGAACGAGGACGCGTGCGAAGCGGATACGCCGCAGGACGCGCCGCGCTTCGCGACATGGGCACAGTCATGAACCACCGGCAACGCGACGAACGTCTGCACCACGCGGACCATCTGCGCGTCCGCGCGCTGCATGACCTCGCACGCGCCCGCGAAGTGCTCTCGCTGATTCGCGATATCGCCGAATGCGCGTCCCTCGCGGACAGCCTGCCCAATATCGCGCGCTTGGCACGCGCTGCGCTCGCGGGCGCAACGCCGCCCGATCCGTCCTTTCTTCACGGAGAGGAACACAGGGGCGCACATGATGAACCATCGTGAATCCGGCATGCAAACCCACAGCCCCGGCCGGCGCGTAGTCCCACGCTCGCACCGTTCGCGTGAATGAGACATGAACGCGCCCGTTATCATCGGTCCGGCAACGCTGTACTGTGGCGACGCGCTCGCGATCCTGCCGCAACTGTCGGGCGTCGACGCGCTGCTCACTGACCCGCCGTATTCGTCGGGCGGCCAGTTCCGGTCGGATCGCGTGCTCGATCCGCGAAAGAAGTACGTCTTGTCTGGTACGGCCAGCCAGCTACTACCGGATTTCAGCGGCGACAACCGCGACCAGCGCGCCTTTGGCTATTGGACCGCGTTGTGGTCCGCCGCCGCCTTGCAGACATGTCGCCCCGGCGCGTTCGGCATGTTCTTTACGGATTGGCGACAGCTTCCCGCGTCAACGGACTACATGCAGGCGGGCGGCTGGATATGGCGCGGCATCGTGCCGTGGTGCAAGCCCGACGCACGGCCGCAGCTTGGGCGCTTCACTGCGCAATGTGAATACGTGATATGGGGCACGGCGGGCGCGCTGCCGTTCGATGCGTCGGCCGACGCGATACCGGGCTTTTATGAGTGCATCGCGCCGCGCGATCGGGTCCACGTTACGCAAAAACCGTTACCGCTGATGCGTGAGCTGCTGCGTGTCGTGCGGCCTGGCTCACGGGTACTCGATCCGTTCATGGGTTCCGGTACGACGGGCGTAGCGTGCATGCACACCGGGCGGCGCTTCATTGGAATTGAGCTAGACCCGGTGCATTTCGAAAGCGCGTGCTCGCGCATCGAAGATGCACACCGCCAGCGGTTACTGTTCGACTGCACAGACGACACACAGACACAGACGCGCTTGGCGTTCGAATGACAAGCCCCGTCAGACCATACATTTCACGATACCCGTAAAAAAGGGAATCTGCGTTTTACGCTGGCCCCTTATTGTGCAACGCACCAAGTGCCGCAAAGGATCGATGGCTGAGCGGTCGCGGCGCACATCGTTCATCTTGGGACACTCGACGCATTAAGACGAAGCGTGTTCGATGCGATCGGGATGGCGATTTTTTAACCTTGATTCCGTTACACTCTATAGATCATACAAACACCAACGGGGTGACGGAGATGCAAGGGCTGATTCGCCGGATTCGTAGGGCGTTGGGTGACGTGGTGGTTGCCGGTGTCATCGTTCCCATAGCGCTTGCTGTAGTGCCCCGTTATTTCAAGCGGGACGCTGCGCCTACTGCCGGCGTGGTGCAGATTCGGCGGGGAATTACGTACCCCCTGTTCGGCGCACCAACCGGGCTCGATGGCAGCGACGCGCCGCAATTCGGTTTAACGCTCAATGGTCAACCCGTGCCGCTGGGGCACCTTGAAATGCGTCCATACACATTGCGCAACATCAGTGGCCACAACTTGACTAAGTCTGATTTCGAATCTCCGATCACGATTAAGGCTGCACCCGGTCAGAAAATACTTTACGTCGGGGTGAATCCCGCGCCCGGGCATGCGCCTGTTAAGGTAAGTCTCACTGGCGACACGCAGGCCGTAATCGATCCCATGCTGCTGAATATCAACGAGGAAGCGGCAATTAATATTATTCTCTTTCGCACAACTGGAGTTCCAATCGCTGAAAACCCGTATTCAGACGATTCCGGAATTTTAAGCTGGACAGCAGATATAAGGGGGGCGGATTTAAGTGTGATCGGTTCGCCGCACCTTGAAATGCCAACAACAAATCCTATAAGGGGGATTACCCTCTACATCGCCCATTTCGGGTATGGTGTAGTCGCCCTGGTTCTTGTTGGATTTTTATTTGGCGGTCTACAAATAAAAAAATTCAGCGCGGAAAAATCCGCACCGCCGTTTAACATAATGGAAATCGCGTGGCTGGCTGGCCGGGTTACGCTAGCATGGGTTACCGCCGACACTGTAGTCCGAATGTTTGATTTCCAAATTGTTTCGTTCACTCCGCTGAATAATTGGTCGATAATCGCCACATATATAGCGACGATGATCTTTCCCCTACCTTTGGATTTATTGTCCGATGATAAACAAACGCCGAGCGAGCCGGCCGTCCCTACGGTCGAGTCGTGATGCGCAACCGATCTGCGCGAAACGTCCTGCGCGCTAAAAAAGTGTCCATAGGACGGCTGCTAACGATGGGCCGGTCTTGGTGATTACGGCCGTCGTGTCTGACGGCAGGCCATGCGTTCCTTCGACTTAGGCTGCCGGATCGTTGATAACACCCCGAGCATATCTTCCCACTGCGATGCATAAACAGTCATCTGGAGACTTTCATGAAGGAAACTACCCGCGCACGAGTGGCTGCGGCTGTGGGTGCCGCTTCACCCAAAAAAGAAGTCAGCTCGGTGTACGATTATTCGGCATCTCGCTACAAGAATATCTCTGCAAGTTTCTCCAGTGGTTCTTTGTCAGGGTACGATTATTCGACCTCAAGCCATTTCTCGGGAAATGGAGGCGGATCGATGGATTTTTATGACTATGGCAACTCCAATCACGTACAACTTAGAGTTAACGGCACTGATTTCGAAGGTTACGACTACGATAGCCAAAAGCACTTTAGCGGTACGATCAACGGAAATTCGGTCTCGCTTTACGACTACGAAACGAGGAAGTATTACAATTACAGCGTCTAACTATCGATTCCGACAAATGAAGGGGTGATGGCAGATTATAGTGGTTGGCGGCAAGGAGCAGTTGATCTATATTGACCCTGTATGATTTTTGATTTAAGAAGGCATCGGTGGCGGAAGTCTGAGGAAGACGTTGCGCTAGCTTTCACTTTAAACATATAAGCTATTCGGGAAAATTCATGTTATTTGACGTGGCGGGCCCATTTGAAATAAGTCAACACACCTCAAAGAAGAATATCACCAAGGAATCGATAGCCGATCTCAAGGGTGTAATTGAAGGGTATGAGACTGGATTATCGACGGCATGCGGATGCTACGTCGTCGCTAGGCGCGCAGGTAGGGGTTATACACCTCTATATGTGGGGCAAGCTTGCAAATCGTCCATTCTTAACGAGGCGCTAAATCCATCGAATAGGGAAAAATATAACAACGAATTGGCAAGAAAAAGAGGTACCCCTATTCTGTTTCTTATTCCTATGCGCACACCGCAAGGAAAATTCAGGAAGAATCCGCAGCACGCTAGTGGGTTGCCGGCACTAGATTTTCTTGAGCGCTGGTTAATTGCCTGTGCAATATCTAAAAATCCAAAACTTATTAATAACAAGGAAACCAAATTCCTGAGGCAAATCCGTGTGACCGGCATACTTAATGCAGAAATCGGTGAATCTACCTCAGCATCCACCGCGCTACGCAGGACGTTGGGGTCATAGTGCCGCACGATACGGCTTTTTTTGCACCGGCAAGGGCGGGAGCGATATCGCGCGGAGTCATGCCAGCTTGAAGTGGCTGGATGCCACGTCCATCGACGGCATTTAGCTGCAAAGGCTCCCTTCGTTGCTGCAACGGGATGGAGGCCGTCCAGGGTTGGCAAGCGCTACTCTGCACGCGCGGATTCGTTGGGTTCGGGAGATTCCGCCGGAGCAGGAACGGGGATGCGGTAATGCGTACTGGCTCGATTTATTGGGATTTGACATTTGCCAGATCGTGGCTAAGATGGCGAGTAATTCGGATGGTATTGGTTTGTGCCGAATTCCTGAAACCCGCGCTGGCGGGTTTTTGCATTTTTGGACCATTTCTCCCCGATGCGCGATATCTACTCGAACCACGCGGCGGCGTTGCGCGACGCGTTGCGGCATGCGGTAGAGCGCGGCGGCGCATCGTCGCTCGGCGTGCTGCATCAGGGCGTGCCGTCGGCATCGACGCTCACGGGAACGGACGCGACCGCGCAGGCGGCCCGCGTGCGTCGCCAGCTAGACCAGCTCGCACCGCTCGGGCGGGCGTTGCTGGTGCTCGCCTATGCGCCGCAAACGCTGCGGTGTTCGTGCGGAGCGCGCTGCTGTTCCGGGAGTTATCCCAATCCCGAATGGGATCACGCTATGCGGCTGGTGCTGGCGCACATCGCGCCGCTGCTGGCGGGACATGCAGCAAACCAAAAACTACATCGCGCGATCATTGCGAACGCGCTCACACGCACGCGCGAGACAACGGTGAACCTCGCGGAACGGTGCGGCGTGAACCGTCATACGGTCGCCGCGCATGTGTCCATCATCGAAGCGGATTTAGTCGGCAACCGGCACGTTGCGGGCCGCTTTGACACTGCCACCGCTCGCATTGACGAACTATTGCGCGCGGCTTGCATCGTCGCTGAGGATGCCAGCGTACAGGCCGCGTAACGTTACCGGTCCGGCGACTGTTGCAGTTCGCTGACGCGCTGCGCCAGCGCGTCGATCTGCTCGGACAGGTCGTAGTTCTCTGCGCCGGTGGAAACCAGATAGCTGATCAGGTCGTCGCGCGTATAGTCGTTCGGGAAGATTCGGTCGTCCGGCTGGACAGTCTTGGCTTGCTGACGTTTATTCATTGCGTGCGATCCCTCGTTGTCAGAGTGCCCGCCGCAACGAAAGAACGGGGGGCGGGCACAAGACAGGGTTGACAGACCGGAGCAACACCACGACCGGCAGGTCCGAAGACCTCCCCACCAAGGCCCGCCCATTGAACAAAGTAACAGACGCGCGCTGATAGCCGCACGCCCTTTCGGACGTGCGGGGTATTGCATTCCAGGCTGTCAAACCTG
>Ga0164242_10003714_pt1 | contig 17300 bp, 17 predicted proteins | sample OricomgcompostMG_FD_108783 | JGI IMG/M metagenome (GOLD analysis project Ga0164242, IMG submission 108783) | Miracle-Growth compost microbial communities from Emeryville, California, USA - Original compost - Miracle growth compost (MG) ...
GAGCGTCACGAGGACTCGCTGGTCAAGGTCCGGCCGGGCTCGCTCTACCACGCGGTCGAGCGACTCGAGCGGGACGGACTGGTCAAGTCGCTCGGCACGGACCGGCCCACCGGGAGACCGGAGCGCACGGTCTACGAGGTCACGTCCGAGGGCACCGAGGCCATGCTGGACTGGGTACGGTCGGCGCTCGGGCAGTGGCAGCTGGAGTATCCGCAATTCCCGGCAGCGCTCGCGCTGGCCAACAATCTGTCGGCCGACACCGTCGTCGAGCTGCTCGGGAGGTACCTGCAGTCCCTCGATGAGGAAGTGGCCGGACTGCAACTGGCCATCGCCGAGGTCAGGCGGCGGGATCTCCCCGAGGCGTACTGGCTTGAGAACGACTACCTACTGGCGGTACGGCAGGCCGAACGTGCCTGGATCGCCGCCACCATCGAAAGAATCACGACGGGGGATCTCCCATGGCACAAGAAACATCGACTCTGACCACGTCCGCGCCGCCGGGACGCAGCCCCTGGCCGGCACTCTGGGCGCTGGTCATCGGCTTCTTCATGATCTTGGTCGACGCGACCATCGTCTCGGTCGGCGTGCCGGCGATCATGCGCGGTCTCGACACCGGCGTCAACTCGGTGATCTGGGTGACCAGCGCCTACCTGCTCTCCTATGCGGTACCGCTGTTGATCACCGGCCGGCTCGGCGACCGGATCGGCCCCAAGTGGGTCTACCTGATCGGGCTGGCGGTCTTCACGCTGTCGTCCCTGTGGTGCGGCCTGGCGGGCAGCATCACGATCCTGATCGTCGCCCGGGTCTTCCAGGGGCTCGGGGCATCGATGATGACGCCGCAGACGATGACCGTGATCACCCGCACCTTCCCGCCGCACCAGCGTGGCCGGGCGATGGCGCTGTGGGGAGCGGTCGCCGGGATCGCCGGCATCGTTGGCCCGATCGCCGGAGGCCTGCTGATCGACGGGCCGGGCTGGCAGTGGATCTTCTTCATCAACGTCCCGGTCGGGGTGATCGCCTTCGTGCTGGCGATGCGGCTGGTGCCGCGCCTGGAGACCCACGCCCACCGCTTCGACATCCTCGGCGTGCTGCTGAGTGCTGCCGGCATGTTCACCATCGTCTTCGGCATCCAGGAGGGCGAGTCGTACGACTGGGCGGACTGGATCTGGGGTCTGATCGGTATCGGCGTGCTGCTCATGATCGCGTTCGTGATCTGGCAGCGGTTCAACAAGACCGAGCCGCTGGTCCCGCTCGGACTCTTCCGGGACCGGAACTTCTCGTTGTCCAACGTGGCGATCATGGCCGTCGGCTTCATGATCATCTCGATGCAGTTGCCGTTCATGCTCTACGCCCAGACGGTTCGCGGCTTCACTCCGACGCAGGCGGCCCTGCTGATGCTCCCGAACGCGATCGTCGGCATCGCCCTGGCACCGATCGTCGGCCGGCTGGTCGACCTCTACCATCCGCGCTATCTCGCGGGTTTCGGGCTGCTGACCGATGCCGTCGCACTGTTCTGGGCCAGCCGCATCCTGCAGCCGGACACTCCGGTGTGGCACCTCCTGCTGCCATTGACCCTGCTCGGAGTCGGTACGGCCTTCACCTTCGGTCCGATCAGCGTTTCAGCCAACCGCAACCTGCCGATGCACCAGGCGGGCGCCGGCTCCGGTGTCTTCAACGCGATGCGCCAGGTCGGCTCGGTGCTCGGCAGTGCCGCGATCGCGGCACTGATGGAGTCCCGGCTGGCGGTCAATCTTCCGGCGGTGCCGGGCGGTGCCTCGGTCTCGGACGCCGAGTTCGGCACCCTTCCGGCGCAGCTCAAGGACGGTTTCGCCACCGCGATGGGTCAATCGCTGCTGATGCCGGCCGGCGTGATCCTGATCGGCTTCTTGGTGGCGATCTTCCTGGTTGCTCCCAAGCACCTGGCCCAGGGCCGTCCTGGTGGGGGACACTGAAATCATGTGTCGCAACATTCGCCAGCTGCACAACTTCGATCCGCCGGCCACCAGCCAGGAGGTCCACGACGCTGCGCTGCAGTACGTGCGCAAGATCGCCGGGACGACCAAGCCGTCGAAGGCCAATGAGGAGGCCTTCGAGCGGGCGGTCGCCGAGATCGCGCATCTGACCCAGCACTTGCTCGACGATCTGGTGACCGCGGCTCCGCCGAAGAATCGCGAGGAGGAAGCCGCCAAGCGCCGGGCCCGAGCGGCCCAGCGGTACGCCACCGCCTGAGCTTGGTCCTCGGAAATACCTTCTTCAACCGATGGGTTGACAAAGCTTCCGTCGGTGTGGTGAGCTTTACTCAACCAATCGGTTGAGGAAGGTGTGCTCGTGGCTCAGGACGCATTGTCGAAGGTCTTCGCGGCTCTGGCGGAGCCCACCCGGCGGGACATGGTTGCGCGGCTCGCGCTGGCCGATGCCACCGTGGGGGAGTTGGCGGAGCCGTACGACATGTCCATGCAGGCGGTCTCCAAGCACATCAGGGTGCTGGAGGACTCCGGACTGGTCAGCCGATCGCGGGACGCGCAACGGCGGCCGGTCCACCTGCAGGCCGAGGTGTTCGATCTGATGACGGCCTGGATCCGCCGCTACCGGCGGCAGGCCGAAGAGCGCTACCAGCGACTGGATGCCGTCCTCGCCGAACCATCTGAATCGGTCGAAGAGGCCGAATCGGCCGCACCGGCCGAAGAGTCCGGAGGAGACGCAGGATGAGCACCAACACCAACAACACAACAGAAGCGGCGATCATCGCCGACCCGGACCTGCCCAAGGTCACGATCACCCGCGAATTCGACGCACCGGCAGACCAGGTCTTCCAGGCCCATGTCGATCCGGAGATCTTTGCCCGCTGGATCGGGCCCAACCAGTACGAGGTCACCATCGACCGCTGGCAGGCGGCCACCGGTGGCAGCTACCGGTACGCCACCGGTGAGCACTGGTTCTTCGGGTCGTTCCATGAGGTGCTGCCCGATCAGCACAAGATCGTCCAGACCTGGGGCTACGAGGGTATTCCGGGGGCCGTGAGCCTGGAGACCCTGACGATCACCGACCTGCCCGACGGTCGCTGCCGGTTGACCACCGTCTCGCTCGTCGACTCGATGGAAGCCCAGGCCATGATGCTGGCCAGCGGCATGGAGACGGGCGTCAACGAGGGCTACGCCAAACTCGACGCACTGCTGAAGTCCTGACGGCTACGATCAGCGGTGTGCTGCCACTGATCCCCGCTCCGACCGTCGTCTCCGAATCCGGTACCGGATTCACCCTGCAGGACGGGATGGCGGTCGGAGCCGATCCCGGGATCGCCGGCGTCGCTGGTCCGTTCCTGGCGGCGGTCGCCGATGATCATGGTCTGCAGCTCGAGGTGGTCGACGGCCCGGCGGCGATCACCCTGGAGTTGGTCACCGACGACCCGGAGCTGGTCGCGCTGCCGGACACCGAGGGCGTACGGGCCGATGATCATGCTGCCGACTCCGAGAACTACGGCCTGGAGATCACCGCGGACGGTGCCCGGATCTGGGCCGCCCAGCCGATCGGCTTGCACCGCGGTCTCACGACGCTGCGGCAGTTGTTGATCAAGGGTCCGGAGCTGCCGGGCGTACGAATCCTGGATGCTCCCCGTTATGCCTGGCGGGGACTCAACTTCGACGTCGTCCGGACCTTCTTCGGACCCGAGGTGGTCCGCCGGGTCATCGACCTGCTCGACACCTACAAGCTCAACGTCCTGCATCTGCACCTGACCGACGATCAAGGTTGGCGGTTGGAGATCGACGGCTGGCCGGAGCTGACCGGGATCGGCGCCCAGGGCGCCTACGCCGACCGACCCGGTGGCCACTTCACGATCGAGGACTACAACGATCTCGTCGCCTACGCTGCCGAGCGCTTCATCACGGTGGTGCCGGAATTCGATCTTCCCGGACACAGCACGGCGCTGATCAACTCCTATCCGGAATTCGGCAAGACCGAGGACGCCGCCGGCATCCCGATGAGCAAGCTGGACGCCGACAATCCGAGGTTGTGGGAGCTGATCACCGACGTCCTCGGCCAGTATGCGGCCCTGTCACCCGGCCGGTTCCTGCATCTGGGCGGCGACGAGGGCTTCGGGCTGACCGACGAATTCCACCGCGACTTCCTCGACCGGGCGATCGGCATCGTGCACGGCCTGGGCAAACAGGTGATCGGCTGGCAGGAGGCGGCCCGGGCCGGGCTCGGCGAGGGCGACATCGCCCAGTACTGGATCGATTTCACCGACCGGCTGGACCAGATGTTCGCCGCCCTGGACGACGGCACCGACCCGGCCCGGACCGAACGGGGCCGCCAGCTGGTCGAGCTGTTCCGCAAGGCCGACGATGATCTTGGTCTGGCGGTCGGCAACGGCGCTGGGATCCTGTTCTCCCCGGTCAGCTACTGCTACCTGGACCGGCCGTACGCCGACGACCCCAACCAAGATCAACAGGAACAGTGGCAACGACTCGGGTTGCGCCAGGCCTACGGTCAGATCAGCATCGAGGACGCGTACGACTTCGATCCCGGCCAGGCGTTGCAGCAGGTCGCAGAGGGCGCGGTGATCAGCGGCGTCGAGGCGACGATCTGGTGCGAGACGATCACCGACGAATCCGACCTGCAGTTCCTGCTGCTGCCGCGGCTGGCCGGCATTGCCGAGCGCGCCTGGTCGCCGGCAGGGCAGACCTGGGACGACTATCGCCCCCGGCTGGCCGCCCAGCGCACCCTGTGGGCCGGGCGCGGCTACACCTGGTTCGATCCCTCTACGCTGGCCGGGAGCAACCGAGGGGAGTAACAATGGCAATCATGGTGGGCACAGGCATCAGCACGGCTTCCTACCCCGATCGACTGCTCACGCTGGCCGATTGGGATCTCATGGAAGAAGACGAACTGCATCATGTCGAGTGCGTCGAGGGTGTGTTGGAGGTGAGCCCCAATCAGGCGGCGCTGCACCAGCACATCATGTACGGCATCACCGTGATCCTTCATGCCCAGTTGCCAACAGACGTCATCCCGATCCAGGACTTCGACACCCTGCTGGAGGACGGTCCGCTCACGATTCGCCGGCCGGATGTCGTCGTACTGCCGCGGTCGATCGTCGCCGGCAACCCGAAACTCGCCCAGGTCGCTGATGTGCAGCTCGCCGTCGAGATCATCTCGCCGAGCGGCCGTCGTCGTGATCGGGTGACCAAGCTCAACGAGTACGCCGAGTTCGGCATCGGCGAATACTGGATCGTCGATCCCGGCGATCCGACGACGCTGACCGTGCATCAGCACGACGGAGCAGGCGGCTACCGGCTGGTCGGCGATTTCTCCGGGCGCGTGAGCATCGAATGCCTGGGCGTACAGCTGGAATTCGATCTTGACGAGATCAGCGCCATCTGATCACCAGCCGGCCGGCAGCGGGCGACCTTCCTCGTACCCCGAGCTCGACTGCACGCCGACCTGGGCCCGCTCGGCGAACTCGGTCAGATTTGCTGCGCCGGCGTAGGTGCAGCTGCTACGGACACCGGAGATGATCTGGTCGATCAGGTCCTCCACACTCGGCCGCTCCGGATCCAGATACATCCGCGACGACGAGATGCCCTCCTCGAAAAGGCCGGCCCGGGCCCGCTCGAAGCCGCTGGCGTCCCGGGTCCGCATCTTCACCGCGCGCGCCGAGGCCATCCCGAAGGATTCCTTGTAGGCGCGGCCTTCGGCGTCGGTCATCAGGTTGCCGGTGCTCTCGTACGTCCCGGCGAACCAGGAGCCGATCATCACGCTGCCGGCGCCTGCCGCAAGGGCCAGGGCGACGTCGCGCGGGTAGCGGACACCGCCGTCGGCCCAGGTGGAGACCCCGACCTCGCGGGCAGCCTGGGCGCACTCCAGCACGGCGCTGAACTGCGGCCGCCCGACGCCGGTCATCATCCGGGTGGTGCACATCGCGCCCGGGCCGACACCGACCTTGATCACGTCCGCCCCGGCGTCGGCCAGCTCGCGGACGCCGTCGGCGGAGACCACGTTCCCGGCTGCCACCGGCACCCGGCGTCCGGTGCGGTCGGCGAACCGGCCGCGTACCTCGGTCACCGATCTCAGTGCGGTGATCATCCGGTCCTGGTGCCCGTGCGCGGTGTCGACGACCAGGACGTCGATCCCGGCGGCCAGCAGTGCCTCGGCCCGGCCGGCGACGTCGCCGTTGATCCCGACCGCGGCACCGACCATCAGCTGTCCGTCCGGATCGACGGCCGGCTGGTACAGCGTCGACCGCAGGGCGTGCTTGCGGGTCATCACGCCGAGCAGCTGATCGCCGTCGCAGACCAGTGCCAGGCTGAGGTGCTGGCCGGTGAGGATCTCGAAGATCTTCTCCGGCGGTGTGTCCGGCGCGACGATCACCAGGTCGTCGGTCATCACCTCGTGCACCTGGGCGAAACGGTCGACCCCGGCTGTCTCGATGTCACCGACCAGGCCGACCGGGCGGCCGTCGTCGACGACCACCACGGCCCCGTGGGCGCGCTTGGTGAGCAGTGAGACCGCGGAGCCGACCGTGTCGTGCGGGGCGACCGAGATCGGCGTGTCGAAGACGGTGTGGCTGGCCTTCACCTTGGCCACCGTCCCTGCGACGACGTCGGTGGGGATGTCCTGCGGAATGATCGCGACGCCGCCCCGGCGGGCGACCGTCTCGGCCATCCGGCGCCCGGACACGGCGGTCATGTTGGCGACCACCAGCGGGAGCGTGGTGCCGATCCCGTCCGTGCTGGTCAGGTCGACGTCGAGCCGCGAGGTGACCGAGGACCGGCTGGGCACCATGAACACATCGGAGTAGGTCAGGTCGTAGCCGGGCGGGTCGCTGAGGAATCTCACCCGTCCATTCTGCCCGGAGCGCCCAACCCCTGCCCGAAGCTCGGATCGGTGTCGATCTGCTCGATCGCCCAGTGGGCCCAGTCGATCGTCGCCTGGAAGACGCGGATGCCGTACTGGGCCGCCAGCGCACCGTGACCGCGGGCCGGACCACCGTCGGCGACCGACTCCTGGTAGTCGGCGGTGATCGCATCGCGCTGCTGGGTCGAGTACTCGATGGTGTGCTGCAGCATCCGCCGTGCCTCGTCCCGGTCCAGCGAGGACAGCAGGAAGAGCCGCAGGACGTACTCGTTGCGGACGCCGCCGGCGCTCGCCGGTGGCCTCAGCAGCCAGGCTCGCAGCTCCTCGCGTCCCTGCTGGGTGATCGCGTAGGTCTTCCGGCCACGGGCGCCCTGCTCGGCGATCTCGGTCAGGCCGTCCTCGGTGAGTCTCCGCAGCTCCGGATAGATCTGGCTGTGCTTGGCGTCCCAGGCGTAGGAGCCGATTCCCTGGGCGAAGCGTCGGGTCAGGTCGTAACCGCTGGACGGGTGTTCGTTCAACAGGCCGAGCAGGGCGAAGCGCAAGGACATGACCGGATACTACCTGAAACTATTGACATGTCGAAACTGACATGTCAGGGTCGACCTATGAACTTCCACCTGAACGGCGTTTTCGCCCCGGTGCCCGACGAGATCGATGCCTACGATCTCGAGGTGGTCGGCACCCTGCCGCCCGAGCTCGACGGGCGCTACATCCGCAACGGACCCAATCCGAAACTCGGCGGCGTGGTGCCGGCCGGGAAGGGCGGCCACTGGTTCGCCGGGGCAGGCATGCTGCACGGCGTGCGGCTGTCCGCGGGTCGGGCCGAGTGGTATCGCAATCGCTGGATCGACACCTCGGTCTCCGACGGCGAGCCGGTGACCGGAGCGGACGGTCGTGACCTGCGGCGTACGGTCGCCAACACCCACCTGATCGAACACGGCGGCTCGTTGCTCGCCCTCTGCGAGGCCGGACTGCCGTACGAGATCAGCGATGATCTTGAGACCAAGGGTGCCTACGATTTCGGCGGACGGCTGCGGACCGCGATGACGGCCCACCCCAAGACCGACCCGGTGAGCGGGGAGCTCTACTTCTACGGCATGTCGATGACCAGGCCCTATCTGACCTTCCACGTCGCCGATGCCCGGGGAGACCTGATCAGTTCGCTGCCCGTCGACGTGCCGGCGCCGACGATGATGCACGACTTCGCGATCACCGAGCACTACGTGATCTGGATGGACCTGCCGGTGGTCTTCGACCGCGATCTGTTGGGCCGGTCGCTGCCCTTCGGTTGGAATGAGCAGTACGGCGCCAGGCTCGGCCTGATGCCGCGGACCGGCGGTCCGGTGCAGTGGATCGAGATCGATCCCTGTTACGTCTTCCACGTCGGCAACGCCCGCGAGGACGAGCGCGGCCGGGTGCTGCTGGATGCCGTCCGGTACAGCGGGGCGGAGTTCGGCAAGTTCTGGAGCCCGGACAGCCGCCCGGCAGCCAGCCACCTGCACCGATGGACGATCGATCCCGTCCGCGGCACGGCCACCGAGCGGCAGCTGGACGACCGCAATGTCGAGTTCCCGAGTCTGAATGATCATCACGTCGGCCGGGCCAACCGCTATCTGTACGCGGTCGCCGCGGACGGAAACGGGGGCTTGATCAAATACGACGTCCGGTCCGATACCGCGGACATCGAGCTGCTGCCGACCGAGCACCACGTGGGCGAGGCGGTCTTCGTCCCGTCCCGCGCCGGCCTCGCCGAGGACGCCGGCTGGTTGATCAACATCGTCACTCCGCGCGACGGGTCCGCATCTTCGCTGGTGGTCTCGGACGCGACCGACCTGGCGGGCGGGCCGATCGCAACCGTACGACTCCCACGCCGGGTCCCTGCCGGATTCCATGGCTCCTGGATACCGGAGGTGTCCCGATGACCGAGATCACGACCAGCACACCGGGAACCGAGAGCACAAGAGCAGCCGAGATCACGAGGGGAGCCGAGATGACCAGCGGGCGAATGATCGCACGGATCGTGTGGTCGCTGTTCCTGGACGCCGGGCTGGCTGTCGCCGGCTACCTGATCGCCGTGCATCTGGGGGCGAGCCTGTTCGTCGCACTCCTGGTGGGCACGGGCGTGGCCTTCGTGCGGGCGGCGTACGTGATCATCCGGCGTCGCGAACTGGACGCGTTCGCGATCTTCATGATCATCACCTTCGGCATCGGGCTGCTGCTGACCGTCTTCACCGGCAGCCCGCGCTTCCTGCTGGCGAAGGACTCGATCTCGACCGGAGTCTCGGGGATCGTCTTCCTGGTGACCCTCGTCTTCGGCAAGCCGATGATGTACTACTTCGCCCAGCGGTTCGGCGCGACCAGTGCTGCCGAGCGGCAGGAGTGGGCCCGGCTGTATCCGACCCACGCCGGCTTCCGGTCGTTCTTCCGGGGCCTGACCCTGGCCTGGGCCATCGCCTTCCTGGTCGAGGCCGCTTTGAAACTGGTCCTGGTGATGACCCTCCCGGTCGCGACGATGGCGCCCATCGTTCCGTTCTTCACCCCGGTCCTGATCAGCGCCATGGTGGTGTGGACCGTCCGGCGCAGCGTCGCGGCCCAACGGCGGCTGAGTGTTGCGCGATAAGCCGGCAGGCTGCAGGGTAGCGTCTGGGTATGGTCGATGATCAGCGCAGTGAGGTGTCCGGCGAGCACGAGCCGGAGATCACCTACGACGAGCAGTTCTACCCTGCTCGTCCGCGCCGACTGCGCCCGCGGGCCCGGCTGCGCGGGATCTTCCCGCTGCGGCCGAGGACCTCGCACTCCGGAAAGTCGAACGGGTCGAATCCCGACTACGTCGAATGGTTGATCGGGGAGTCGATGCTCTCCGACGCGACCGACATGGCACGGCAGTTCGAAGGGCTGCCGAGCATGTTCCAGAACCCGTACGCCAATCCCGACCCGCGGGCCGCGATCGAGAAGGCATCGGTCTGGTTCACCGCGTACCCGATCTCCATGATCACGCCGAAGGGCACCTCCTTCCTGGGCATGCTCGGCGATCCAGGCCTCTGGGAGACCTTCCACCGGATCGGGATCGATGCCATCCACACCGGCCCGGTCAAGCTGGCCGGCGGCCTCAACGGCTGGGACCGGACGCCCAGCGTGGACGGCCACTTCGACCGGATCAGCACCAAGATCGACGACATCTTCGGCACCGAGGACGAATTCCGCCAGCTGTGTGAGGTGGCGGCCAACTTCGACGGCACCGTGATCGACGACATCGTGCCCGGCCATACCGGCAAGGGCGCGGACTTCCGGCTCGCCGAGATGAAGGTCGGCGACTATCCCGGCATCTACCACATGGTCGAGATCCCGCCGGACGACTGGCACATGCTGCCGAAGGTGCCGCGGGGCAAGGACTCGGTCAACCTGGACGCGGAGGCCGAGGCGCGGCTGCAGAAGGCCGGCTACATCATCGGCCGGATGCAGCGGGTGATCTTCGCCGATCCCGGCGTCAAGGACACCAACTGGAGCGCGACGGCTCCGGTGGTCGGTCCGGACGGCGTCGAGCGTCGCTGGGTCTACCTGCACTACTTCAAGGAGGGCCAGCCGACCCTCAACTGGCTGGATCCGACCTTCGCCGGGATGCGGCTGGTGATCGGGGACGCGTTGCACTCGCTGGGCGACCTGGGCACCGGCGCGTTACGGCTGGATGCCAACGGGTTCCTCGGTGTGGAGAAGACGGCCGAGGACGTACCGGCCTGGTCGGAGGGGCATCCGCTGTCCGAGGCCGCGAACCAGTTGATCGCCTCGATGGTGCGCAAGGTCGGTGGATTCACCTTTCAGGAGCTCAACCTCTCCATCGACGACATCCGCAACTCCTCGGCCCGGGGTGCGGACCTGTCCTACGACTTCGTGAACCGCCCGGCCTACCACCACGCCCTGGCCACCGGTGACACCGAATTCCTCCGGATGACGTTGAATCTGGCGATGCAGCACGGGGTCGAAGCGGTCTCGCTGGTGCATGCGCTGCAGAATCATGACGAGATGACCTACGAACTGGTGCATTTCGCCACGGTGCACGCCGGTGAGCTGTTCCACTTCCGGGGTGGTGAATACACCGGCGAGGCGCTCGCGGTCCAGATCAGGTCGGATCTGATCGACAAGCTGACCGGCGACAATGCCCCGTACAATCTGACCTTCACCACCAACGGGATCGCCTCGACCACGGCGACCATCATCGCCGCGTCGCTGGGATACACCGAGATCGATGATCTCGAGGAGGAGCAGGTCGACACGATCCGCCGGGCGCACCTGCTGCTGGCGATGTTCAACGCCATGCAGCCGGGGGTTTTCGCCTTGTCCGGTTGGGATCTGACCGGCATGCTCACCCTGGACCGCAGGCAGGTCGAGCCGCTGCTCAGCACCGGTGACACCCGCTGGATCCATCGTGCGGCGTACGACCTGATGGACTACCAGCCGGAGGCGGTGCAGTCGGCATCGTTGATGCCGCGAGGCATCAGCCTGTACGGGTCGCTGCCCGAGCAGCTGGAGGACCCGGACTCCTTCGCCCGGCAGTTGGCCGACATCCTGCGGATCCGCAAGGCGTACAAGATCGCCACCAGCACCCAGATCGACGTCCCGCAGACCTCCAACAAGGCGATGCTGGTGATGGTGCACCAGTTGGAGGATCCCCAGGAGCGGCAGGTCACCGTGCTCAACTTCGGCGACCAGACCGTCTTCGGCCACGTACGGTCCGAGAAGCTCGAGCCGTCGGCGGTCGTCGTCGACATGGTCACCGACGAAGTGATCGGAGAGGTCGACAACCTGAACACCTTCAGCGTCGCGCTCGGACCGTTCGGCGGAAAATCGCTGTTGATCAGGCCGCGGACCGCCGATGATGCCGAGGTCGGCGTGCCCGACTTCAGCGAGCAGGCCGGCGAGGCCTGAGCCGTCCAACGAGCCCTGAGCCGCCCAACGAGCCCTGAGCCTGTCGAAGGGCCTTGGTTGAGGATTTGACCAGTGGCTAGGCTGCCGGTATGTCCGAGGTGCAGCAGGATGTCCAGCAGCAGGAGTCGGGACCGGGATATGTCCAGGGCGGGAAGGAATTCACCCGGGACATGAATTACATCCCGGACCGGATCACCGCCGACGGCCGGGACGGCTGGCCGGTTGAGGCCGGCCGCTACCGGTTGATCGCGGCGCGCGCCTGTCCGTGGGCGAACCGGACGCTGATCGTGCGCAGACTGCTCGGGCTCGAGGATGCGATCTCGCTCGGCCTCTGCGGACCCACCCATGATCAGCGGAGCTGGACTTTCGATCTTGATCCGGGCGGTGTCGATCCGGTGCTGGGATACGAGCGGCTGCAGCAGGCCTACTTCGCCCGCTACCCGGACTATCCGCGGGGGATCACGGTGCCGGCGATCGTCGACATCCCGACCAAAGCCGTTGTGACCAACGATTTCCCGTCGATCACCATCGACTTCTCACTGGAGTGGACCCGGTTCCATCGCGACGGTGCGCCCGAGTTGTATCCCGAGCGGCTGCGTGACGAGATCGACGCGGTGAACAAGCGGGTCTTCACCGAGGTCAACAACGGTGTCTACCGGTGCGGTTTCGCGGGCTCCCAGGAGTCGTACGAGAAGGCCTACGACAGGCTGTTCACGGCGTTGGACTGGTTGGAGGAGCGGCTGACCGGTCAGCGTTATCTGGTCGGCGACACGATCACCGAGGCGGATGTCAGGTTGTTCACAACGCTGGCGCGTTTCGATCCCGTCTACCACGGGCATTTCAAGTGCAACCGGAACAAGCTGATCGAATTCCCGGCGCTGTGGGCCTACGCCCGCGATCTCTTCCAGACGCCCGGATTCGGCGACACCACCGACTTCGTGCAGATCAAGCAGCACTACTACATCGTGCACTCCGACATCAACCCGACCGGGATCGTCCCGAAGGGTCCCGATCTGGCGAACTGGCTGACGCCGCACCATCGCGAGCAGTTGGGCGGTCGCCCGTTCGGCGACGGTACGCCGCCGGGTCCGCCGAAACCTGACGAGGTGGTTCCGGCGGGGCACGGGGCTGGTTGAGTCAATCAGCCACCGGATCGAGAACACTGAGACCGACCTGTTCGGCGACTTTGATCATGGTGCCGTCGTGGGTGACGACGGTGGCGGAGCCGATCCGCCGGGCTGAGGCGACGTGCAAGGCATCGAGAGCCTTGACATGTGGCGTGATCGCGGCAGCTTCGTTCAAGAGTGCGTTGTCGACGTCGGTCAAGGTCAGCTGGGTGACGAAGTCGTCCACTTCCTGGGTGTCGAGGTCCTCACGCCGGAATACCCTGATCATCTCCAGGCGGAGCAGTTGCGAGCCGACGAACGCGTCGCCCGCCCGAACCCGCGCGTTCCACCAGTCCACGGTTGCGGGGTCACCCAGGAGGATCCGGATGGCTACCGACGTATCGAGATACCACAGGTTCTGCCTTCCGAGCCGGTCATCCGCCCCGGCTTCGTCTCGGTCAGATGTCACGGTCGCTGCGAATGTCGTCGATGATCTCGTCGACCCTTCGTGAGAGTCGTCGCTGCCGGCGCTTCTCGATGACACGCGGCTGCCGTCGGGGCGCGGTTGCCAAGCCGGCGTCGACGAGCGCCTGGAGGGGATTGTCCGACGTGGTCGGCTCCGGGACCAGCCGCAGCACCGCCCGTCCTCGGTTGGTCACCCGGACCGGCTGACCGGTCTCGATGACTTCGCGAGTGACCGCGGAGATGCGCTGATTCAGCTCGCTCATCGAGATCGTCTTCATGGGGCCAAACTAGCACCAAGATGCTAATCGGGCGGCGGCCCGGTGATCAGACTTTCGTCAGTGGTCGGACTTCGGCCCGAGTCCCGGCAGGTCGACGTTCCAGGGCGGCAGATCGTCCGCCCCGAGTGCGAACCAGAGCGGGGTGATGTCCTTGCGGTCCGTGTCGGCCTTCAGCAGATAGCCGCCGGGGTAGCCCCAAAGCTTCTGGAAACCCTCGTTGTCGTAGCCGGTTACCTCGACGTTCCCGACCCGAGCGGTCGCAACGGTCGTCCGGTCGGCGAAGGTGTCGACGTACTGGGTCAGCGGCAAGACCACCGTCCAACTGCTGACCTCGGACGGGTCGCTGCCGGTCGCTTGCCGGAGAACGATCGTGCCACCGCCGGTCAACGACTTGATCCGATAGGAGACGTTGAACGCATAGGTCCCGGCTTCATCGCCGGGACCAAGAGCGGTCACCCACGGATCGGTGATCGGGTCGGTCGCATCGGGTAGAGCGTCGGTCACGTCGACCGGGAGGTCCGGGCTGTCGGTCGTCCGCTGGTCCGGAGCGGTCATCCTGTCGGCCGTACCGAGGTCTAGCACGGCGATCGCGTCGACATAGGTCCGGGCCGCAGCGAGCGCGCCGGCGGACGCCTTCGCGTCGCCATCGCAGGCCGCGCAGGCGGTCAACAGCAGACCCGCGAGAAGCCAGGCGAACGTGCGCATCACGGTGTGTGGTTTGCCCATCACTGCTCGGCGTCGATATCGAAGAGGTACGGTTTCATGGTCACAACGTCCAGTTCCCACTCGCCGGATGCGTCGAAGTCCAACTCGTGCGTCCCTTCGGGGTCCCGGTAGCGGAGCCTGCCCGCCGTCAGAGTGACCTGCCCGTCGTTGCTGAACTTGAGTTTCGGCTTCTTCGCCAGCCCTACCCACCAGCCGCTGACATCGATGTCGGGGTCGCGGCGCTCGACGAGGTCGAAGACGGGGCAGCGGACGTAGTCCGTCTCGCATCGGGCGAACTGTGCCCAGACCTGCTTCGTCAGCAACTTCCGGGTCGTCGCCGTCGCTAGGGTCGCCTGCTTCGGGGCTGGGACGTCCTTGCGAGTCACAGTGATCGGGTCGACTGCCGATGCGTAATAGGGATCGAGCCGTTGCTGGACCTTGTAGACCGCTGGGTAGAGCGGCTGGACGGTGTCGGTATCGGTGTTCATCCGGGTACTCAGCCTTCGGACGATGCGGATGCCATCGAGATACACGTCGACGCCCACGTCAGACCCGGCTTCGACGTTCGCCCAGGAGATCGACCCGGTGAGCGGTTGGACGATGCGCCAGCTGGCGGGATCGTGTCCGGCTTCTGCCTTCGGGTGGGCCAGCACGACGGAACCGCGATAGGTCTTGGCTGCCAGACGATAGCCCACGTCGACGCGGGTGAAATCGGCGTAAATGAGGCCATAGGGGACTGTGTCGGCGATGTCGGCCGGCTCCGTCGTCGATGACGCCGAGCCAACTGTCACATTCGCGATCCGGCTGGACGCACCGGCGAGCAGGTCGCCGGCTGTCCTCAGTGCCCCCGGATCGTCAGTGGCAGTCAGCTCGGCCAATGTCACCAGGTCCTGCTTGGACGCACCCGCCACGGCGCGCAGATAGGTCCGAGCAGCGGCCTGGGCCGCGGAGTTCTTCGTCTCGCACCCGGTGGTGAGTGTGCCGACGACGGCGCAGACGGCTACTGCGACCGCTGCCCGTACGACCCACCCGCGATTCATGACCCGGGAATATAGCCGCGCGGAGGGTCTGGTCGGCCGGACCTCAGCGGCCGTTACTCTGCGACCCGTGACCGCCGACAAGGATCCCGCGCTCCTCGAACTCGCACGCGACGTGGACCGGCTCTGCCGGCTGCACGGCAGCTTCACGCTGCGATCGGGACGAGTGGTTGAGGAGTATTTCGACAAGTTCCTCTTCGAGGCCGATCCGCGCCTACTGCGCCGGATCGTCGAGCGGATGGTGCCGCTGGTACCGAAGGACACCGAGGTGCTTGGCGGGATCGAACTCGGCGGGGTGCCGATCGCGGCCGTGCTGAGTCAGCTCACCGAACTGCCGGCCGCCTATGTGCGCAAGGAGGAGAAGGCGTACGGGACCCGGAAGCTGGCGGAAGGGCCGGACTTGTCCGGACGACACGTGACTTTGATCGAGGACGCGATCACGACCGGGGGAGCGGTGCGCGCCGCCGCGCTGGCCCTCCGCGATCTTGGTGCGATCGTCGACACGGTCGTCTGTGCGATCGACCGTGAGGAGCCGGGCGGCAACGTCCTGGATGAGATCGGGGTCCAGATCCGTCCGGTGCTCACCCGGACCCTGCTCGATGCTCGCTAACGCTCCGTGATGCTCGCTCGTACGGGGATGCTATCCGTACGGGTTGGTTGTCGACCGTGGTCGGAAAACGCACGTCGGATCTGGCGTTTCGGGTGTTCGAGACCGACCGTGGTCGGAAAACGAACGCTGGATCCGGGTACCGGGGTCGAACCCGAGCCGGTCGTCCGGGCGAGAAACGACGACGCCCGCGGATCGAGTGATCCGCGGGCGTCGCTTCGTTCTGACGGGGTCGGTCAGTCGGTGTGACCGGCGCCGACGTGTTCGTCGGAATGCTCGCCGCTCTCGATGGCGTGGTCGTCGTGACCACCCTCGACCTCGTGGCCGCCCTGGTGGTGCCTGGCCTCTTCGATCTCGGCCTCAGTCGGCTTGGGGACGTTGTGGCCGAAGTACCACCGGGTGAACGGACGCCGGGCCCGTTCCTTGGCGGTGCCCTTGCGAGCCACGCCGTTCTCGTCGGTCAGCGGACCGGACGTGATCGGCTGGTACTCGTGGTGCTGGGTGATCGTGTACGCCTCGCCCTGGGTGATCGGGGTGTGCGGCTCGGAGTAGCCGCCGGCGGGGGAGCGGTGGATGACACCGGACTCCGACCCGTGCAGCACCCGGTCGTAGGCAGCCCGCTGCAACCCGATACAGATCCGCTTGGTGATCATGAACGTGATGATCGGCAGGATGAAGATGCCCCAGCGCAACGTCAGGGTGATCGCGTTCAGCGAGATGTGGAAGTGCGTCGCGATGATGTCGTTGGCGCCACCGATCATCAACACCACGTAGACCGTGATGCCGGCAACGCCGATTGCGGTCCGGTTCGGCGCATTCCGCGGCCGGTCCAGCACGTGGTGCTCCAGGTCGTCCCCGGTCACCCACTTCTCCAGGAACGGGTAGATGCCGATCGCACCGGGCAGTGCCACGAAGCCCAGGATGGCCGGTATGAAGATGTTCCACGACCAGGTGGTGTGGCCGATGTGCCACTCCCAGTTGGGCATCAGCCGCAGCGCGCCCTCCAGATAGCCGATATACCAGTCCGGCTGCGAGCCGGCACTGACTTCTGCAGGGTTGTACGGCCCGTACACCCAGATCGGGTTGATCTGGATCAACGCCGCCATCAGCACGATCACGCCGAAGACGATGAAGAAGAAGCCGCCGGCCTTCGCCGTGTAGACAGGGAAGAACGGGTAGCCGACAACGTTCTTCTCGGTCCGTCCCTGGCCCGGGAACTGGGTGTGCTTGTGGTAGAAGATCAACACCAGGTGCACCGCGACCAGGGCAAGGATCAGTGCCGGAATCAACAGGATGTGCAGCATGTACATCCGTGGCACCAGGA
>Ga0164242_10003715_pt1 | contig 17300 bp, 13 predicted proteins | sample OricomgcompostMG_FD_108783 | JGI IMG/M metagenome (GOLD analysis project Ga0164242, IMG submission 108783) | Miracle-Growth compost microbial communities from Emeryville, California, USA - Original compost - Miracle growth compost (MG) ...
AGTCGGTGACACGGCTAACGAACTGCCCTCGATCGGGCGGCCGATCGACGGCGTCGAGGTCTATATACTCGACGAACACCAGCACCCCGTTGCGGCAGGCGCCGAAGGTGAAATCTGGATCGGCGGCAAGAGCGTCGGCCGCGGCTATCGCAACCAACCCGAGCTCACCGCCCGCAAATTCTGGCCCGATCCCTTTTCGGGAGAGCCCGGTGCGCGAATGTATCGCACCGGGGACCACGCACGCTTGCTCGACAATGGCGAGATCGCCTTTTGCGGCCGCGCCGACCGGCAGGTGAAGATCGGCGGTATCCGCATCGAGCTCGACGAGATCGCGCTGGCGCTGCAGCGTCATCCCAGGGTTGGTTCGGCACTGGTCGACGCCGTCGACCTGCCGGGACGCGGCAAGGTGCTTGCCGCCTATGTCGTGCCCCGAACGCGGGGCACCGAACCGCCGACGCCTCTTGACCTGCGCCGCTTTCTCTACCGGACGCTGCCGCGCAACTATATTCCATCGTTCTTCGCTGTCCTCGAAGCGATGCCGCTGACGCGCAACGGCAAGATCGATCGCGCACGGTTGCCGAAGCCCGAGCTTCCTACGGCCGGGGCCGCGAGCGAGCGCAGGCCGCTGTCGTTACTCGAGACCCGCGTGGTCGAGGTCATGCGCGAGGCTCTCGACCTCGATACGCTCGGGCTCAACGACAATTTCTTCCTGCTCGGCGGCCATTCGCTGGTGGCGACCCGGGTGATCGTCCGATGCCGCGAAATGCTGGGCGTGCCGATCGCGCTGCGTGACCTGTTCGAAGCCGATTCGATCGGCGAGTTCGTCGACGCGATCCATGATCGCCTCGCCGCGCAATTGGCCTCGCGGGACCGGCGAATCGCCGACAGGCTCGACGCGCCGTCCTGGGCGTGACTCACCCCTTCCCGCTCGCCGGCCAGCCACTGCGGGTGCTGCTTTTGTCGCATTCGCCCGACGACGAAAACGCCGGCGCCTCGCGGATCTATCACATGCTCGCCACCGGCTTGAGAGCACGCGGCCACAGGATCGACCTGTTCCACCTCGAAGCGATGGGCTTGCCACGCGAGCCGCACTTGGCCAGGCTCGCGCAGCGGCTGCTAATGCCGCGCTATCTAAGCCGTTTCGGGTTGCGCCAGGCCGGACAGGGTTACGACGTGATCATGGCTTCGTCGGGTATGGCGGCGCCGCTGTTCGCGCGTATGCGCCGCGCTCAAACAAGAGCCTTGCTGGTCAACCACCTCCATGGCCTGGCGATTTACGACCATGCCGCGGCGATGAACGAGGCAATGCTCGGTCACGGCCGTGCGAGCCTTTCCGCGCGGCTCATAACCGGCCCGGCCCAGGCGCGGTGGGATGCCCGCGGCGTCGATGCTGCCGATCTCACGATCGTCCAGAACCGTCGCGATCTCGGCGATCTACGGGAACGCTTTCCTTCAGCGACGGTCCAGATGATCCCGCCCGCGGTCCATCCCGAGGTTTTTGCCGCAAGAGCGCTGGCCGCGCCGCTCGACCGGCGGGCGCCGCTCCTGGCCTGGTTTGCAGCCTGGCAGCCGCGCAAGGGCTGCCATTATCTGCCCGGGGCCTTCCGCATCGTCCGCGCGGCGCATCCCGAGGCGAGGCTCGCGATCGGTGGCACCGGCGCTTCGCCGGCCGATCTCATAGGCCGTTTCGCCGTCGAAGACCGCGCCGCGATCGACGTGCTGCCGCGGATCAGCGTTGCCGAACAGGCGGCGCTGTTCGGCCGCGCGGCGATCATCGTCTTCCCGTCGCTCTCTGAAGGGTTCGGGCTCGCGCTCGCCGAAGCAATGTGCTTCGGGCTTGCGGCAGTTGCTGGCGCGACCGGCTTTGCGGCCGATTTCCTCGCCGATGGCCGCGAAGCGCGGATCGTGCCGCCCTCGAGCGAGCATATCGGTCGCGCGATCATCGACTTGCTAGGCGATCCCGCGGCACGCGGGCGGATCGCCGCAGCGGGACGGCGGATTGCGTGCGACCTAGCGCTGGACCGCATGATCTCGGCTTATGAGGGGGCATTCCAGCGCGAGCGGTTTCACGCGGTTCCCGTTCAGCATCCTGGCATCAGATTGGCCGATTCGGACCTCAACTCGTCTCAAATGACGGGAGGCTGATCGAAAAATACGGATTGACTTGTTGCGATTTCGTGTCGCGACGGTAGTGGCGCACAAACACAGATCAACAAATAAAGTGGCCACGACGAATAAAGCGGTTGCAATCGACACCGCGATTTCTCGGAGTAACGCCATATCGGACGCGGCCTTGACCGCTCCGTTCCCGCCAAGCTCTGAAAAATCAGCCGAGGCATCGGCCTGTCGACTCGCGTCCGCTTGAGATCGACAGGACCGGTGCCTTCGAAGGAAGGTCGCTTTCATGAAATCACGTTTGAGGAGGTCCGTGGCACTCGCTGCGATCCTGTTCGCATCGGGGTGTGGCGGATCGTCGGGCGACGGCCAGTCGCCCAAGCCCATCGCGGTCGTCCCGGCCCCGACACCGACTCCTGCCGCTTCTCCAACCCCCTCCCCGACCCCGACCCCCAAACCGACCCCGACGCCGTCGCCAACCCCGACACCGTCACCGACGCCGACGCCCTCACCGACGCCGACACCGACCCCTGCCCCGAGCTCGACGTCATCGAGCAGCAGCGCGACGCGGCTGTCGATCTTCATCGGCAACAACCCGTCGGACCTGACGCAGTTCTCCAACTGGCTGGGGCGCAAGCCCGACGTCCTCGAGTTGCACGGCGGCGAGGCGAACTGGTCCGACTGGATGAGCTCGTTGAGCTGGCAGGCTGGCCGCTTCAAGGGCATGACCAGCGACATCGAATGGTCGGTGCCGCTGATCCCGGCGGGCGCGACGCTCGATGCAGCCGCCTCGGGCTCCTACGACAGCAACTACAAGTCGCTGGCGCAGCAATTCATCAAGCTGTGGCCGGACGACAAGCAGATCTATATCCGGCTCGGCTGGGAGTTCAACGGCACCGGCTGGCGCAAATGGTCGGCGGTCGGCAAGGCGACGCAATTTATCGGCGCCTATCGTCACTTCGTCGACGCTTTCCGTTCAGTCGCGCCGGGTCGGTTCAAGTTCGAATGGACGCCTAATATCGGCGACGTCGGCATGGATCCTACCACCGCTTACCCGGGCGACGACTATGTCGACGTGATCGGCATGGATTTCTATTACGATACAAAGTATCTCGGCACGGATCCCACCAAGGCATGGAACACGATGGTCAGCGAAAAGTGGGGCCTACAATGGCACCAGGATTTCGCCGCCCAGCACCACAAGCCGACCGCTTATGCCGAGTGGGGAGTCAATTCGAACAGCGCGGGACCGTATATCACGCTCGCCCACAAATGGTTCGACGACCATCACGTGCTGTACCAGAATTACTGGAACTCGAATTCCAACTTTAAGAGCGATCTCAGCGACGGCCAGTTCCCGCAAGCCTCGGCGACGTACAAGTCGGTGTTCGGCAGCGAGAAGCCGGCGGGCCCGATCGTCGTTCCCTGAGCACCGGCGTCAGTCTGAACCGTTCGTGCCGAGCGAAGTCGCGCAATGGCCACAAGCCCATCGACCGAGGTCGGGGCGAACGGTTCAAGGCGGTATTGCCAATCAATGGCCGCATACCGGAACAGCGGAGCAATCGAACAATATAACGCCGGCGGCGGTGACTTGGTCGTCCGATAACCTAAGGCGGCTTGTCGCTTTGATAGAAGCGCAAATCGACATCCAAACCACGCCTGATTTTCGGGGTATTCACGCCTTAATCCGCAGTTTCGCATCTGCACCTTCGGCAAAGGCATTGGTGTCGTCAAGCATGGCGCGGGCGCTCTCGAAGCTATGCCAGTCGATCATGCCGGTATAGCGTTGAGCCACGTTCAGCGTACGGATCAGCGGCACGGCCTGCCCGTTCTTGGAGAAGGCTTTTAACGCCCCGAGATAGTCGGTGCGATAGGCGGTTGGGACGATGATGCGCTCCTGCCCCGCCGCAACCAATTCGGCGTTCATCATGGTGCGGGCGGTGCGCCCGTTGCCATTGGTGAAGGGATGCACTTCGCTCACCAGCAGCATCATGAACACGGCCCGTTGGAAGGGTTCTTCCAAGGCGCGGTAAAATTCAAATCCGCGCTCAAGCGTGCCGTTCACCAGTTCGGGTGCGACAAAGACGGTGCTGCCCACCTGATTAGTCCTTGTCTTGTAGGCACCGGGGTTCTTGTCGGGCCGAGCCTGCATCAGCGTGGCATGGCGGCGGCGCAGGATGGCTTCAAAGTCCTCGCTGCTTGCGGGTAGGGTGCTCATTTCCTGCATGTCGGATACGATGCGGAAGGTGCCCAGCACGTCATGGGCATCCTCGGGCCGCTCGGGCGGCATAACTCCCTCAAAGACGATCTCGCGTGCCTCCCCGACGCTGAACTCGGTGCCTTCGATGAAGTTTGAGAAATAGGCTTCAAAGAAAGCGAGATTGGCAGCGGCTTCATCATCTTGTGCTGAAGCAGGGCGCGGCGTGGGGATGGCGTCACGCAACGCGCCAAACAGCGTCTCGAACAGCATAATGCGGTCGGGATCGAAGGGGGGCCCTGCGACACGAGCCTTGCCTATGACGCTTTCCGCCTTGGCTTCTCGGGTGCCGAGAAAGGCACCGATAAGGTCGGTCAATGCTTCATACTCGGCATCAAGGCCAAGCCCTGGCGCGATGGCGCGCGCGTCATCGCGCAACTTGTTGAGCGCTCCTTCTCCTTGGGTGCGCAACAGCGCGTCAAGGCGCTGTTCCAGTTCCCCGCGCGATAACGTGCGCGGCACCCGCCCACCGCGTGCGCGCGAGGGGCGCATATTCTCCAGCTAGGCGCGTGCGGTCGAAGCGAGCCGAGCGCCGCCGATGAAAGGCTTGTCGCTATCGATGGCCCCAGCTCCCTGCCGGGGACGCAGAGTGAGGCCGGGAAGCTGCGTCTCTGTGCCTTTTTCCGAGACAAGGAAAACAGAGCCGTCCCCGGCAGGCTTGTTCTCAAGCGCGGTGCGGTCGGTAATCAGGGCATCGGGATAATAGCTGGTAACGAGATGATACCAGTTGCGGCGCACGAGCCGTTCGGGATTTTCGGTGAGATTGCGGGTATATAGGCGCGAGCCGATGCGGCGCAGTTCGCCGCGCGCGACGGCATCATAGAAGGCCTTCGATATGGCGGTGTGCGAAACGAACACCTCGGGACATGTGCCGGTGGAAAACTCGGACATTAAGTACAACTTTTCCTGCCGGCTTACCGATTTTCCTGGCCTTAAGGACGAATAATTCTGAAAAAATACGGCTTAATGCCATAAGCAAGGAAAGATCAGGTTGCAAACGCCCTCCTTGGGGGCCACCGCGAATCTTCGCTGGATAAAGCCCGCCAATCCCGAAAACATCCCTGTTAATAGCCAGTGCGCCAGTGCCGCCGAACGCCCAACCCCGTCCCTCGCGCGACTTTTCCATGTCACTTCTGCAGGCGCAGCGTCAGCATCAGGCGATTGTCGTCGAAACCGCGAATACCAGGGGCGCCCGATGCGCTTTGCTTGAGGTGCTCCCAACTTGCATCCAGCTCGACGTTGCGCCCCATACGGTAGCGCGCTCCGAGGCTTTCCCGGGTGCGCCGCGCGCGCTGGTCGGTGGCCTGGAATCGATCCCATTCGATCCCGCCGCGCGCCGTGATGACGAGGCTGCGCAGCAGCTCATAGTCAAGTCGCGCGTCGGTGCTGGTCGAAAGATAGGCCGGCGTGTCGAGTTCGGCCGAGTCCTCGATCGTGTGCTCGGCGGAAAGCGTGACGGTGATGAGCGGCGTCGCGAACCATTCGACCTTGCCGCGCCCGCTGAACCCGCTCGCGTTCCAAATGCCCGAACGCCCGTGCTGCGAGAGATAGCCGAGTTGGACATGGCCGCGCACCAGGTTGGTGATGTCGAAATCGGCCCCTGCCTCGATCGTGTAGCCGTGTGAATTGCGCGAGGTGCCGTCGAGCGGCACGATTTCGTAGTTGCGCTGGTTCGCAGCACCGTCGACATAGACCGCAAAACGCGGGCTCAGGGCGTAATCAACACGCAAGTCCTCGCTGGTGATGTCGCGGTTGCGAAAGCTCTGGTCGAGCACCAGCCCCGAGGCGCTATGGGCATCGTCGAACCGATAACGGCGCCAGTCGAACGATCCGGCAACACGAAGACGGCCCAGCTCCTGCTCCCCGCTCACCGATGCCAGGCTGCGGTTGTAGCGGATCGGCCGCACCGCCGCATTGGGCGCGTCGACATCGCTGCGCGACTGGGTGAACCGCGCGGTTTCCGCGGACAAGGCGACATTGCCGTCGCCCACGTCGAGCCGACCGTCGGCGCCGAGGTCATAGTCGGTCGTGCTCTGGTTGCCGGCGCGAAAATACTGGTTGCGGTCGAGGCCGGCGTGAAGCGAGGCGGCGTTGCGCGACCAGGTCGACTTCACCGCGACATCGGCGCCGATCGTTGCGATCCAGTCACCGATCTTGTCGCCCTGGAGCGCATAGATATTGTCGTCATAGGTAATCCCGCCAGTGACGCGCGGCAGGACCAGGAAGGAGCCGACCGGAAGACCAAGTGGCTCGAGCTCGGGATGGGGGCGCTCTGTCACCGATAATGTTCGGTCGCGCGGGTAATAGTTGCGTTCGGTCTGCGCCGCGGTGGGCACGGCGACCATGCAGGCACTGGCCAGTACGGCCAGCTCTAGCCCCCCCGCCCCCCGACGCACGATCAACCCGCGCCGCGCTGCGAAAAAACTGCCGAGGGGGTTCGCAGCACCAGCATGATATCGGATCGGACCGTCCAGTCGCGGGCATAGCGGGCGTCGAGCCGCACGCGGTCGGCATAGCCGATCCGGTTGCGGCCGCTGACCTGCCACGGGCCGGTAATCCCCGGGCGAACGCTCTTGTAGGCACGCGCCGAACTGCCGTAGCGCAGCAGCTCCTCGGCGGTAACCGGGCGCGGGCCGACGATGCTCATCTCGCCGCGGAGCACGTTGATCAGCTGCGGCAACTCGTCGAGGCTGGTCGCGCGCAGGAAGCGCCCGACCGGCGTGATCCGCGGATCGGCTTCGAGCTTGCGGTGGATCGCCCATTCGGCGGCACGCGCGGGGTCCGAGGCGAGCAGCGCCTGCAGCCGCGCATCGGCATCGGCGAACATGGTGCGGAACTTGAGACAGCGGAAAGCTCGGCCACCGCGGCCGATCCGGCGGTGGCCGAACAGGATGGCCCCCCGCCCTTCGGCTGCGATCAACCCGGCGATGATCGCCAGGGTCGGCAGCAGCGCGATCAACAGCGCCGCGGCGACCAGGCAATCGAGTGCCCGCTTTGCCGCCCGGCTCGCCAGCCGCGAAGAAGGATCAAGCGGCGATATCGGCACGACGAGAGCGGCAGGACGGATCGTTGCTTCACGCATGGGACGCCCCCTTTTAAGTTCGGAAGGTGCGGCGCTTTTCGCGCTTCTGGTGCAAAGCGTTTCCCGGCAGATACAGTCATCGCCGGGAATCGACCCAACCGGCACAAAGTATCTCACGAAACTCGATTATGGCAATTGGCGGGGCGGCGTAAAACTACCTAGAACAAGGCCTTACTTGGCTCTTTCCGTCCTGCAGCTCTTCTCACTACGTATTTCATAATCCGTATTTCGGACGGCTTAGTTGGCCGCCGCTTTCTGCCTATCCTCCCCCATCAGTGGCAGCGCCCGGCGCGCAGACTTTGGGGAGACCGATGAACGGCTTCGCGCGGCTTCGCACGCCAATGGACGTCGTCGGCATGTTCCTTCGGCGCTTCGGCCTGCTCGTCACCGTCTCTGCCGGCGTGTTCGCACTGGTGCTCGCCTACACGGTGACGCGCGTGCCGCTCTACACCTCGAGCAGCCAGATCGAGATCGTTGCCGATCAAGGCGTGACCGCGACTCCGGCAGCCGCGGCGGCCGATGCGCAAGAGGGCCTTGTCGAATCGCAGATGCGGCTGGTCGAATCCCGGCCAATCGCCGCCGCGGTGGTCGACCAGCTCGGGCTTGCGAAAGACTCCGAATGGACCGGCGGCGCGATCCGGTCACCGGAAAGCCCTCGCGACCGTGCAATTCGCAGTCTCACGGGACGATTGCAGGTAACGCGCGACGATGCAGCGCCGGTGATCGTCGTCACCGTCACCTCGCGTGACAAGCGCCAAGCCGCGGCGATCGTCAATGCGGTCGCCGGTCAATACCTGGCGATGGGGCAACAGGAGCGGCGCGCTGCCGCCGGCGGCCAGGCGAGCGTACTCAACCGCGAGCTCGACAAGGCGGCGGCGGCATTTTCCTCGGCAACCGACGCGCTCGCGCAATACCGCGCCTCGCACGATTTGACCGGGTCGGTCGCCACCGGCTCGGCGATCGACCAGCAGGCGGCGGCAACCGCGGCGCAACTCGCCGCGGCGCGGTCGGAGGCCGACAGGGCCCAGGCGCTCGCGTCGGCTGCAAGTTCGCTCGCAGCGTCGGGGCGCCCTGACGCGGTATCGGCGGTGCTGAGCTCGCCGGTCGTCACGGACCTGCGTCGTCAGCGTGCCGAGGTCGCCACCCGCGCCGCCGAGATCAAGACGCGCTACGGCCCTGATCATCCCAAGACGCAGGAGGTCGACCAGCAACTTGCCGATCTCGACAAGGCGATCGGCCAGGAGGAATCGCGCGTCCGGGCCGGGCTTGCCGGCAGCGCCGAAGCGGCTTCGACAAGCGCAAGCGCGGTCGCCGACGAACTGGGCACGCTGCGCAGCCAGCAGGCGGCAGCAACGCGCGCAACCGGCAGGGCGCAGGACCTCGAGCAAGCGGTCGAGACGCAGCGCCAAGCCTATGCCAATCTCGCCGCGCTCGCGACGCGCGCCAGCCAGACGAGCAAGGTTGCCTTTGCGCCGGGGCGCATCCTCGTGCCGGGCACCCCCGCCGACGTGCCGAGCTACCCCAAGACCGCGCTGCTGCTATCGCTCGGCGTCATCGCCGGTTCTGCGTTCGGTATTCTCGCGGTGCTGCTCGCCGAGGCATTCGACTCGCGCATTCGCACGACCGACGAGATCACCGCGCTGCCCGGGGTGCGCCACTTGAGTTCGCTATCGCTGCTGACGCGGCGAGCGCTGCGCAAGGTCGATCGCCACGCGCGGCCGTGGGATTACGTGCTGGCGCGGCCGATGTCGTCGTTCGCCGAATCGATTCGGTCGATCCGGCTGCGACTGATCGCCTCGGCGGTGCCGGGGACCGGGCTGGTGGTGTGCGTCACCTCGGCGGTATCCAACGAGGGCAAGTCGACCTTGTCCGCTTCGCTCGCGCGGACCATGGCGCTCGCCGGCGACAAGGTGCTGCTGATCGACTGCGATTTACGCCGCAACGGCCTCGCCGGCCTCGTCGAGCTGCGCGCCGATGCCGGGCTGAGCGAGGTGCTCGACGGCAGCCGGTCGTTCGACGAGGTCGTTGTCCATGATGCGGCGCCCGGCCTCGACGTGCTGCCGCTAGTCGCGCCGCGCTTCACCCCGCGCGATGTATTCGGCGACGGCACGATGCGCCGCCTGCTTGACAGGCTGCGCCACAGCTACGCCTTCGTCATCGTCGATGCGCCGCCGGTGCTGGTCGTCGACGATGCCGCGGTCCTGGCGGGCCTTGCCGATCGAGTGCTGCTCGCGGTGCGCTGGGGATCGACCCGGCTCGAGGCGCTTCGTATCGCCGTCACGCGGCTGCGCGAGACGGCGGAGGGCGCTATTGGCATCGTCCTCACCGCGGTCAATCCGCGCTCGGCGACCGCCTCGGGCTATCGCGACGCGCACTATTACATGATGACCTCCCACGGTTATCACCTCAACTGACGCCCCGCAGATGCCGCGCCTTCCCCGCATCGCAGTCGGCCGGCTCGGGTTCCTCGCGCTCAAGCTGGTCAACTTGGCGCTCGTCACCGTCTATTCGTTCGGCATAATCTACGTTCTCGTCCGCATTGTTCCGCCTGGCTTCTACCCCTGGATGGTGCTGCTGGCGTCGATCGGCGGTTACGTGCTGGCGACCGACATGGGCTTTTCAGCCTATGTTTATGCCGAGGTGCGGCGGGATTTCCTGGGCGACGCGCTCGACGGCGCCGACGAACTCGTGTCGCAGGCGACAACGCTCTATCTCGCCCTGGCGTTCGCGGCGGTATTGGTTGCGGCACTGGTCATCCCGTTCTTTTCACCATCGCGCCTCGCGCCGGCGCTGGTCTGCTATTTCGCGACGATCGTGCTGCCGCTGCCATGGATGCTGATACGCCGGGTGGCCGCCGCCCTCGATCTTTATGTCGAGATGGAAGCGCTTGAATGCGCCCGGCGCGCGGTATTCTGCGTCCTCGCGGCGACGATGCTGCTGGGCGTCAGCCTACTCGGCTTCGCGCTCGCTTGCCTCGTTGGCTGGGCGATCGCTGCCGCGGCCAGCTGGTGGCTTCTTAGCCGCCACGGCTTTCGCCTGCGGCTAGGTTCACCGCGCCGTATCGCTCGCTTCTGGCGCGAAAATCGCCGCGGCGTGCTCAAGTCGGGCAAGTTCGCGGCCCTCGAGTTCTTCGTCTACAATTTTCCCTACATCGCCATCCCGGTGATGTTCCACGGGCCCGCGGAGCTTGTCTCGTTCGACTTGTTCAACAAGGTCGCGCGGTTCGGCGGCGCGGCCTATTCGGTACCCGGAGAGGCATTCTGCCCGCCGCAGACACGCGCCTATTATGCTGGCGACGTCGAAGGCGTGTCGCATTACCAGCGGCTCACCTGGCTGGTCGGCGCGGTGCCGATGGTTATCGGCGCTGGCCTCCTCGCCGCCGTCGGCGGCCCGGTGTTCAACGAACTGCTCGCTGGCACCCACCCGGTGTCACCGCTGGTCCGGCTCGCGATGATCGCGATGCTCGCCGCGCTGCTGCTGCAAAGCTCGTCGGGCGGCTTCCTGGTATCGGTCGGCAAATATGACGCGCTTGCGCAAGTGGCGACGATCACGACGTCGCTGGTGCTCGTCGTGATGGCGCTGACCTTGGTCTTCAGGATACCCTTTCCGATCTTCATGCTGCTTTACGTCGCGGTCTACTTCTTCCACGCGATCGCCTTCCAATTCTTGTTCGAGCGGCTGCGCGGCTCGGCGCCGCGGGCGCCGGCCCCGCTGGCGGTATCATGACCGGCTTTGCGCTCGTCCCGGCCCAATACAGCCCGACCGAGGCGGTTGCGGTGCCGACTTCAGCAGCCAGCGACCGGTTCACGATCAACACGCTGACGGCGATCCTTTGGGTGAGCGTGCTGACGCAGAAGCTTGCGCTGCCAGGCAATATCGAGCTGCCGCTGCTGGCACTGACCGGCGGCATCGCCGTGCTCGCCTGGCGGCGTCGCGCAGTCCTGAGCCCGAACCGGTTGATGCTGTTCGTCGCACTGGCCGGCGCGATCTCGGTCGAGCAAGCGGCGTTCGCGGTGCGCCGAGACGTGTCGCTGCCGGCGATGCTGATCGCGCTCGCGCTCTACATCATGTTCGTGTTCGTCATCCCGCTCGAGCGGCCGCAGATCCTGCAGGTTTTACGTCGCTTCCAGGTGATCGTGCTGTTCATCGCCGCGATGGTGGGGATCGATTGGGCTTTCCAGTTTGCAGGAAAGCCGATGCCGAATTTCGAGACGTTCGCGCCGGCGGCTTATCTTTACCAGGCGTACAATTACATCCAGCCGCTGACCTGGGGCGCGGCCTATATGAAACCCAACGGCTTCTTCATGCTCGAGGCTTCGCACACATCGCAGCTGCTGGCGATGGGGCTGGTACTCGAAATCTGCCTGTTCCGCCGCTGGGCCTATATCGCGGCGCTGATCGTCGCGCAGCTCGCCTCGTTCGGAGGGACGGGGTTCGTCCTGCTGCTCGCGTCGCTGGTGTGCGCCGTACCGTTCTACGTGCGCGGCAAGACCCTTGCTCTACTCGTACTGTTGCTCGCGGTTGCAGCGGCGGGCGCCAGCCAGACGCCGGTCTGGCATAATTTCTCCAAGCGCACGGGTGAGTTCACCACCAGGCATTCGAGCGGCAACGGCCGAATGGTCGAGCCCTATGTCTTCATGGCCGACCGCATCGCCAACAACCGCCGCATCTTGGTATCGGGAATGGGCCCGGGCAATGGCAAGCTCGACACCAACCGCACCAGCGAGCTCGTGATCAACCCGATCACCAAGGCGGTGGTCGAATATGGACTCGTTGCCGGCTTGTTGTGGATGCTTCTTTTGCACCTGTCGGTGATCCGCACTGCCGCGCCTGGCGTGGCTGCCTTCGTGGTGCTGGTGCAATACGACTTCCTGAACGGGGCGCTGATCGTGCCGATCCACCTCGTCTATTGCTACGTTCTCGCCGCTGCATATCCAAGGCCTCGACGATGAAGAGCGAGTGCCCACCTGGCGACATCGACCGTTTGCCGGCCGACGCGCTTGTTTCGCTGGTCGTCCCGACCCGAAACCGTGCCTATACGCTACGCAAGGTGCTGCCCTCCTATTTCGAGCAGGCGGCGCTCGGCGAGATCGTGCTGGTCGACGACGCCGGTACCGACGACGTCTCCGACGTGTTCGACATGATCGGGCAGCACTATCCGCATATCGACCGCCGCTACGTCAGGAACGGGACGCGGGGCGGCGCATCGCGGGGCCGGCAGCAAGGCGCCGCGCTGGCGCGCTATCCTTTCGTGTTGTTCTGCGACGACGACGAGTATCTCGAGCCAGGCTACGCCGCCGAGTGCCTGCGGTTGCTGATCGAGCACGATGCCGGGGCGGTGTCGGGCCGGCGCGTCTACATGATGGCGGGAGAAACGCAGGCCGAGGCACTGGCGCGTTTTGGCAACGGCATGCGTCGCGCTGCACCCTTCGACTACAACTTGTGCGAGCTGGTCAACGCCGCTCGGTTCGACGGCGTCCTCAGCCTCCCGCTGACAAACTCGAACATCCTGACGCGCAAGGACCTGGTCGCGCGGTTCGGCTTCGATCCGCATTACGCGACGGGCAACGGCTATCGCGAGGAAAGCGATTACCAGATGAACCTGTTCGTTCATGGCTGGGGCGTGCTGGTCAGCAACGCGGTCCACAGCTTCCATCTGCCGATGAGCGAGGTGCGCACCGGCGGCCAGCGCGTGCGACGGCTGCGCAAGTTCCTGTGGTCGGTGCGCTACAACGGCTACTTCCTCGACAAATATTATGCGGCCTATCGCCGCGCGGTGGGCCTTGCGCAGCCGCTGTGGCTCGCCAAGACGCGCGCGACCGCCTATTTCGCCTGGCGCAATTTCTTCCGCCCGCCGCTCTACGGGGCGGCGATGCGCCTTCGCCACGGATTGCGACGTTAAGCCACTGCGAAGCAGGCGCCGGCCACCCCGAGCGAGGCAAGCAGCGCGATGCCGTAGCGCTTGAGCAGCTCGACATTGGGAAGCGTGGTGCGGCGCCGGAAAGGCGTTTCGATGAAGCGCCAGGATGCGCAGGCGACGGCGAACGAACCCAGCACCAACAGCGCATATTCGACTGGCCGCGGCTCTCTCCCCAGCGCGTGGCGCGCCAGCACGATCGGCGGCCAGTGCCAAAGATACCAGGAATAGGACACGAGCCCGATAAAGCGCATCGGCCGAGTCGCCAGGATCGAGCGGTTTAGCCAGCTGGGCGCGGTGACGATCAATGCCGCGGTGCCGACGACGGGGAGCAAGGCTGCCGCGCCGGGAAACTTGGTATCATCGTCGAACAAGGCGATAGCCGAAACAATCGCGGCCAACGCCACGAGGCTGATCGGCTCGGCCAAGGTTCGCGCCGGCAATGATCGCCGGCGCTCCTGCCACAAGGCGACGAGCACGCCGACGCCGAGTTCCCAGGCGCGGCCAGGGAGCAGGTAAAAGGCCGCGCTTGGTTGGCCCTTCACCAGCTGGACCGACAGCGCCAGCGACAGAACAGTGAGCACCGCGATAGCGGGCGCAACCGCGCGCGGTGAAAAGCGGTGAAGCAGCAGCATCGTCGGGGGCAGGAACAAGTAGAATTGCTCCTCGACGCCCAGCGACCAGGTCATCACCAGCGGCTCGAGCTGCCAGTCGAGATCAACGTAGTGGGCCTGCGCCCAATAAAGCAGGTTGGAGCTGCCGAGCAGCGCGGCGGCATCGCTTCGGGCAAAAGCGCGCAGCCGGTCCGAATCGAACATGGCAATCGCGAGCAACGACACGACGAAGGTCATGCCGAGTAGTGCCGGCAGGATCCGCTTGGCGCGCCGCGTGTAGAAGGTCGCGAACGAATAGCGGCCGGCATCGACGTCACGGAACACGATGCCGCCGATCAGGAACCCGGAAATCACGAAAAAGATATCGACCCCGACGAAGCCGCCGCCGAAGCCGGGGACGTGGACGTGGTAAAGAACGACAGCAAGAATGGCGATCGCGCGCAGCCCGTCGACATCCGGCCGATAGCGTGGGCGCGATTCACCGTCGCTCGCCAGGATTTCACGCGACGCGCTGCCGAATGACGCCCTCATGCGCCTCCCTTTTCACGATGGCAGCCTGTCGCCGCTAGAAGAAGCGTTCGAGAACCCTGACGGTATCACCGGGCATGATGCGGGTCGCGGCGCTTACGCGGACGCGGTGCTCGTCGGTCTCGCCGGCATGGGTGATCATGACCTTGTGGGTGTTGGCGCGGTAGGTGAACCCCTGCGCCGTTGCCACTGCGCTATAGACCGTAAGGCCCACGGAATAGGGATATTGCCCCGGCTTGTTGACCTCGCCGAGGATGAAAAAGGGTCGATATTCCACGATCTCGGCGGCGACGCGCGGATCGTTGAGGATACCCTTGGCCAACCGGTTCTGCAGCGCGATGCGAAAGTCGGAGATCGTCTGGCCGGCGGCAGGAAAGTCGCCGATCAGGGGCACCGAGACCATGCCGCGCGACGAGACCAGGTAATCGCCGGTCAGTCCCTGCTCGTCGTACACGGTGATGTGAATCTTGTCGCCCGGCCCCAGTTCGTAGCTCGGCAAGACATTGGCGCTGGCACTGGTGTCGGTCGCTCCCGACGCAGCGGCGGTGGGCAGCGACGGCGTTGCGACGAGAAGCGCCGCAAGCGCCGCTGCTGCCCATCGACTTCTGCCCCACGCCACGAACCGTGTCATCGTTCCACCTGGTCGGACGAATCCCTCGGCACGATCATGCGCCAAATCGCCGCTGCGAACACGCCGTCATAAATACCTAAGCCTCTCTGCCTTGGGCATCTTCATCGCGTTACCGCGACGCGGTCGGCAGGCGTGTCCCAGGTCTGGTAGCGGCGACCAAGCCAGGCATCGATCATCCCGAGACCGGTCGCGAGGAACTGGCCGGCCGCCTCGATCGCGAGCTGGAGCGGGCGTGCGCCGGTCACCAAGGCCGCGAGCACCGCCGCCGTTGCGAGCGGCCACAGCGCCGGTCCTATCGCCGCGGCGAGCGCCATCAGCGCGAGCTCGGCGGAGATCAGCCCTAGCCACACGCTGTACCAGCGCAGCAGCTTGTGCCCGAGGTATTTGTAGAGATCGATCCACGACATCGCGAGCAGGAGGCGACGGATATAGGCGTGGGTGAGGTAGGCTCGGCAGGCGATCCGGCGACGGCGCCGGAACTCGGCCGCCGAACCGGTCACCGCGGTTTCGTAGGCGATGACGTCTGGCGCGCTGACCAGCCGGTAGCCCATGAAGACGACGTTCATAGATACCAGCATGTCGTCGAGGAGGTGGACCGGCACCTGCGGGTAAAGCGCACGGCGGGTTGCAAAGATCGAACCGTCGGCGCCCATGGTCGAGCCGCTCAGCGACTCGCGCCGCTTGATGCGCTCCTCAAGCCGCCAATAGGCCGACGAGGTGATCGTCGCGCTGCTGTCGCCGGCATTGGTATAGTGCAGCGTCCCGCAAACCCCGCCGATCTCGGGATCGGAGAAATAGCCAAGCAACCGCGGCAAGCTTTCGGGGTCGAGCATCACGTTGGCGTCGGTGAAGATGACGACATCGCTGTCGCATCCCGCCATCATCTGCGCCATGCCGGCGGCCTTGCCGGTGCGGCGGGGCGCGGTGTGCACCGTCACCAGGCCGGGGTGCGCGGCGAGGAGCGCGAGGGTATCGTCGCTGCTCTTGTCGACAAAGCAGTGGAAACGGATCGCGGGCCAGGCGCGCCGAATCGCGCGCAAATTGTCGAGCTTGGCGGGTACCGACGCCTGCTCGTTATAGGCGCAGAACACCAGCGTGACGCTCGGCGGCGGCGCGCTTGTGTCGATCAAGACCGATCGCCCGGGCAGCAGGCGCAAGGTCCAGGGGTAGATGACATAGGGAAAGACCGCCACCAGGCCGAAGGCGAACGCACCGAGCAGCAGCGCGATCACGACCATTGCACGCGCGCCCGTTCGCGCGACATCATGGCGATCGGCGCCGGGTGACGCAGCGCGCGATGCCGCAGCGGCGGGCTCTTGATCGCAGCGACGATCGCCTCCCCTCGCGTCGCCCAGTCGAAACGATGTTCGCAGGCCGCATAGGCGTTGTCCTGGAGGCGATTGAGTCGCTCGAAATCATCGACAATCGCGATGCAGGCTTCCGCGAGTGCGCCCAGCGTCGGCGCCTCGACGAAATCGTGGTGGGGATGAATCGGCAGCCCGTCGATCGCCCCACGAAAGCCCGCCATCGGTACCCGCGCGAAAATGTAGCTGGCGAGCCTGATCTTGACGCCGCGGCCGACGGTATCGGGCACCACGCCGAGCCGGCAAGCCTGGAGGTGCGCGGCAAGATCGTCGACGAAGCCTGAAAAGCGGACTTCGGGAAACCGGTCCTGTAATGTCGTGCGAAGCTCGGGCCCGATGTCGCCGATCACGTCGAGCTCGACGCCCGCGCGGGCGAAGCGATCGGCGGCGACTTCGAGCCAGTCGGTCAGGATGTGCTGCTTGTGCAGCGATCCGCGGCCGCCGAGGAGCGCGACCCGGCGCGGCACATCGGCGTCGATCTCGCGGTGCGCGATTCGCGGGCCTTCGTAGCCCGGCATGGTCGTGATGTAACGGCCATTGGGCACGCTCGCCTCGAACAGATGTCGCTCGCCGCCATTGATCAAGCTGACGATATCGACCGTACGCAGGATCGCGTCTTCCCAGAGCCCGATCTTCCAGCCGTCGATCCTCATCGCGGCGAGGCGCAGCGGATTGCCGCCGTAGCGCGCATATTTTTCGCTGCGCGTGACGCGCTCATGTTCGTGCGCGATGTAGAGCAAGCGCCCATCAGGGTGGCGGCGGCGCCAGGCGGCGATCCATCGCAGCACGTGC
>Ga0164242_10003716_pt1 | contig 17299 bp, 9 predicted proteins | sample OricomgcompostMG_FD_108783 | JGI IMG/M metagenome (GOLD analysis project Ga0164242, IMG submission 108783) | Miracle-Growth compost microbial communities from Emeryville, California, USA - Original compost - Miracle growth compost (MG) ...
CGGCTGGTGCCGACCGGCGAGGAGGCGACGCACTGGATCCAGCGCTACGTCGCCGAGGCGCGCGGCGAACATGCCGGCGCCGGCGTCGACGCGCTGTTCCTGACCGCGCGCGGCGAGCCGATGACGCGGCAGAACTTCTGGATGCGGATCAAGCGCCATGCGCTGACGGCCGGTATTCGCAGCGCGCTGTCGCCGCACACGCTGCGCCATGCGTTCGCGACGCATCTGCTCGAACACGGCGCCGACCTGCGCGCGGTGCAGGCGCTGCTCGGCCATGCCGACCTGTCGACGACGCAGATCTATACCCACGTCGCCCGCGCGCGGCTGCTCGAACTGCATGCGCGCCATCATCCGCGGGCGTGAAAAATTTCCACCGCCGGAGCTGAACCGCCGGCGGGGGCTGCTGTCATAATGGCGGCCTGTCTGCCGCCTTTTCCGGATCCGCCGATGAAACCCTCGCTGCTTGCCTCCCTGGCCGTTGTCGCGGCCGCCACGCTGGCCGGCTGTGCGCCGAAACAGGATGCGCAGGCCGATGCCGTCCGCGCACGCCTGCAGTCCTTGCTCCCCGGTCTGGCGGCCGACGCCGTGCGCCCGTCCGACGTGCCGGGACTCTACGAAGTGCAGGACGGCGCCAATTTCGGCTACGTGACCGCCGACGGCAAATACATGATCGAAGGCGATCTGCTCAATCTGGCGACCGGCGAAAGCATCACCGAGAACCGCCGCAAGGCCGACCGCATCGCCAAGCTCGATGCGATCGGCGAAGACAACATGATCGTGTTCGCGCCGGAAGGGCGCACCAAGCACGTCGTCACCGTGTTCACCGACGTCGACTGCGGTTACTGCCGCCGGCTGCACAGCCAGATGGCGCAGTACAACGCGCTCGGCATCGAGATCCGCTACCTCGCGTACCCGCGCACCGGCCCCGATTCGGAATCGTTCCGCAAGGCCGAGGCGGTCTGGTGCTCGGCCGACCGCAAGACCGCGCTGACGCAGGCCAAGCTCGGCGCGCCGGTCAGCGGCGGCGAGAAGTGCGACAACATCGTTCACCGCGAATGGGATCTCGGCAACGCGTTCGGCCTGCGCGGCACGCCGCTGCTGGTGCTCGAGGACGGCAGCATCGTCAACGGCTACCTGCCGCCGGAAACGCTCGAACAGCGGCTCGATGCACCGCCGTCGTCGCCGTTCGCCGCACAGCCGCGCCAGGGCTGAAGATGCCGCGCCGTGCCGGCGCGCAGATCGATTCCTTCCTGATTCCCTCGTGCCGGCGTCGCGGCTGACGCCGGCATCGAATTCCCGCCGCGCCCTGTTGCCGAGGTCGTCATCCTGCCGATGTCGGAATCGTCTTCATCCCCGGCGGCACGCCCGCCGCTGCCGCCCGAAGTTCCGCGCGAGCTGCGCTGGACGCGGCTGAGGACCGGCCTGACGATCGCCGCGGCGATGCTGCTGACCGCGCTGATCCTCTACGCGCTGCAGCATCTGACGCGGGAAATCCGTTACGACGAACTGCTCGCCGCGATCCATCGCACGTCGGCGACCCGCATCGCGCTGGCGATCGCCGCGACCGCGGCGAGTTTCCTCGCGCTGAGCGGCTACGATTTTTCGAGCCTGCGTTACGTCGGCGCGTCGGTGAAACCGCGCGTGGTGATGCTGACCTCGTTCATTGCCTACGCGCTCGGCAATACCGTCGGCCTCGGCGTGCTGACCGGCGGCGCGGTGCGGATGCGGATGTACAACGCCGCCGGCGTCGAGGCGCCGCTCGTCGGTCGCGCGATCGCGTTCAACGCGCTGGCGTTCGGCATCGGCATCTCGACACTCGGCGCACTCGGCCTGCTGTGGGGCGGCAAGCAGGTCGCCGGCATCGTCGGCGTGTCGCCGAACCTGTTGCGCAGCATCGCGGTGCTGTTGCTGATGGCGGTCGCGGCGTTCCTGACGCTGTGCGTCGCGCGGCCGGAACTGCCGCTCGGTTCGAAGCTCAGCGTGCGCCTGCCGACCGCGAAACTCGCGCTGCAGCAGCTCGGCATCTCGGTTGTCGAACTGGTGCTGTCGGCGGCCGCGCTGTGGTTCCTGCTGCCGCATGCGGCGATCGGCTTCCCCGGATTCCTGGCGTTCTACGCGATCGCGATCACGCTCGGCATCGTCAGCCACGTGCCGGGCGGCCTCGGCGTGTTCGAGGCGACGATGCTGCTCGCGTATCGCGGCGATCTGCCGATCGACCGCCTCGCCGGTGCGCTGGTGCTGTATCGCGGCATCTATTACCTGCTGCCGTTGCTGGTCGCGGTCGCGACGCTGGCGATCTTCGAGATGCGCGTCGGGGTCGCGGCGCCGGCGACGCGCGCGGCGGCGCGGCTGTCGCCGATGTTCCTGTCGGCGTTCACGATGATGATCGGCTGCATGCTGCTGGTATCGGGCGTGACGCCGGCGAGCGACGCGGCGTCCGACCTGCTCGCGCTGAAAGTGCCGTTGCCGCTGGTCGAGGCCTCGCACTTCATCGGCAGCATCGTCGGCGTCGCCTATCTGTTTCTCGCACGTGGTTTGCTGCATCGGCTCGATGCCGCGTGGTGGGCCGCTGCCGCGCTGACGGTCGTCAGCTTCGTGCTTGCCTTGCCGAAAGGCATCGCGGTCGGCGAAATGGTGCTGCTCGCGTTCCTGTTCGTCGCGCTGTCGGTGTCGCGCCGCGAGTTCTATCGACGCGCGTCGCTGCTGGCGCAGAGTTTTTCGCTGACCTGGTTCCTCGCCGTCGGCTGTCTGGTCGCGGCCGTGTTCTGGATTCTGTTCTTCGTCTATCGCGACGTGCCGTACGGCAACGAGCTGTGGTGGCAGTTCGCGTTCGACGCGCATGCGCCGCGCTCGCTGCGCGCGTTCACCGGCATTGCCGTGGTGATGCTCAGCTATGCGTTCTGGCAGTTGCTGCGGCCGACGTCCGGCACGATGGCGCGGCCGAGCGCCGACGAACTGGCGCGTGCGCAGGCGATCATCCGCAGACAGCCGCGCGCCGAGGCGCTGCTGGCGATGACCGCCGACAAGGGGTTGCTGTTCTCCGCATCCGGCAATGCGTTCCTGATGTACGGCAAGCACGGTCGCTCATGGGTGTCGTTGTTCGATCCGGTCGGGCCGGCGAAAGAGTGGCCGGAGCTGATCTGGCGCTTCATCGAGATGGCGTCGACGCATGGCGGGCGCGCGGCGTTCTACCAGGTGCGGCCGCAATCACTGCCGGTCTATCTCGATGCCGGTCTGCATGCGCTCAAGCTCGGCGAATACGCCTCGGTGCCGTTGCCGGAATTCACGCTCAAGGGCAGTGCGCGCGCGAACCTGCGGCATGGCGCGAGCCGCGGCGAGCGCGAGGGGCTGAGCTTCGAATGGCGTGAAGGCGAGGCGGTCGGCGAATGGCTGCCGGCGCTGCGCGAGGTGTCGGCCGCGTGGATGAACGAGCACGACGCGCGCGAAAAGAGCTTCTCGCTCGGCCGTTTCGACGATCGCTACCTGTGCAGCGGTGCGATCGGCATCGTCCGTCACGAGGCGCGCATCGTCGCGTTCGTCAGCGTCCAGATCACCGACCAGCGCGTCGATTCGGTCGTCGATCTGATGCGCTATGTGCCGGATGCGCCGAAAGGCACGATGGATTTCCTGTTCGCGCGGACGATCGCGCAATTGCAATCGCTCGGCTACCGGAACTTCGGGCTCGGCATGGCGCCGATGTCCGGCATGATCGATCACCCGCTGGCGTCGCGCTGGCATCGTTTCGGCCGGCTGCTGTTCGCGCATGGCGAGCAGTTCTACAACTTCCAGGGCCTGCGCGCGTTCAAGGAAAAATTCGCACCGGACTGGGAACCGCGTTATCTCGTTGCGCCCGGCGGACTCGGCCCGTTCCTCGCACTGGCCGACATCGCCGCGCTGGTGGCCGGCGGCTTCAAAGGGGTGATCGGCAAATGATGCGTCGCCTGGTCTGTGCGTTTGCGGCCTGTGCGTTCGCGCTGCCGGCGGTCGCGCGTCCGCACCCTGGGCATGCGCCGCACGATGTGCGCAAAACGCAGGTGCCGCTAGCGCCGGGCGCGAAAGAGATGATCGCGCACGGTCGTTTCGACGCCGTGGCGATCTATCCGCCGCATGGTAGTCCCACCAGCTTTGCATTCGTGCTGTCCGGCGCCGATGGCTGGCAGGCGCGCGAGATCGCGATCGCCGCGCAGCTCAACGCGCATGGTGCGCTGGTCGCCGGCATCGACACGAAACGTCTGTATGCGGACCTCGAAACGGCGGACGACGATTGCCTGTTTCTCGACGGCGATTTCGAGAACCTCGGCCGCTTCATCGAGGCGTACGAGAACGTCCCCGGCTATCTGCCGCCGATCCTGGTCGGCGAAGGTCGCGGTGCGACGCTCGCGTACATGCTCGACGCGCAGGGACCGGTCGGCACGTTCACCGGCGCGATCTCGCTCGGCTTCTGTCCGCAGACCGGCCTGCGCCGGCCGTTCTGCGAAGCGGACGCGCTGCGCTATACGACCGGGCCGGTGCAGCCACCGAAGCCGGGCCGCACGCTGCCGTTGCCGAAGACGCCCGGCACGCTCGCGCCGGCAGCGAAACTGTCGGCGCCGTGGACCTGGATCGACGCCGGTGCAGCGGCCTGCGCAACGCCGGTCGCTCCCGGGTTTCCCGATCTGAAAGCAGCGCGCCGCATCGTCTCGGACGCGAGCAATCGCGACCGGCTCTATCTGAAGCAATACGATGCGCTCGCGGCGTCGCTGCGGCACCGGCTCGCTGCGCCACCGGCGTCGCTCGCCGACCTGCCGCTGATCGAAATGCCGAGTGCCGTCCCCGGCGACGTCTTCGCGGTGCTGCTGTCCGGCGACGGCGGCTGGGCCGGACTCGACAAGGACGTCGGCGAAGCCTTGAACGCGCACGGCATTCCCGTCGTCGGCGTCGATTCGCTGCGTTATTTCTGGGGCAAGCGCACACCGGATGTGCTCGCGCACGATGTCGATCGCATCATCGGCTATTACGGCACGCGCTGGCAGCGTGCGCGCGTATTGCTGATCGGTTATTCGCAAGGTGCGAACGTGCTGCCGTTTGCCTACAACCGGCTGCCGGCGGCGACGCGCGAGCACATCGCCGTCACGGCGATGATGGGCCTCGAAGCGCGCGCCGATTTCGAATTCCACGTGACGAACTGGGTCGGCGACAGCGGCGGTCTGCCGATCGCGCCGGAAATGCAGCGCCTCGCCGGCGGCCATCCGCTGTGCGTGTACGGCGTCGAGGAAGACGATTCACTGTGTCCGTCGCTCGATCCGCGCCGGATCCGGCTCGTGAAACTGCCGGGCGGCCATCACTTCGACGGCAACTACGAACACCTCGCGCGGATCATTCTCGATACCGCCGGCATCGCGGCGCCGCGCGGCTAGGGCGTTAACAGGCCCTAGCGTTCCGCCGGGACCGATGGCGCCGTGTGCCCGGCGAACTGCAGCATCGCCTCGGCGATTTCGCGTTCGCCCATGATCGTCGTGTTGGCGCCGCATTGCTGGAGATAGGTGACCTCCGCATCGGAATGCGCACGCGCGACGATCGGCAGTTGCGGATTGGCCTTGCGCGCCTGTTTCACGACCTGGCCGGCTTCGAAGCTGTGCGGGATCGCCACGAACAGATGGCTGGCGCCGGCGAGATTGGCGGCCTGCAGCGATCGCGGTTCGGCGGCGTTGCCGAGCAGCAGTTCGGCGCCGTCGGCGCGTGCCGCCGCGGCCGGCTTTTCGCGATCCTCGATCACCAGGTACGGCGTGCCGGCGGCGCGCAGGCCGGCGGCGATGTTGCTGCCGACGCGGCCGTAGCCGACGACGATCGCGTGTCCGTGCAGGGCGGTGGTGGTCAGCGTATGGGTGTGCACGGTCGCGGCCGGCAGCACGACCGGCTCCGCCTTGCGCGTGCGCCGTTCGGCGATCATGAATGCGACCGGGTTGAACAGGATCGACAGGATCGCGCCGGCGAGGATGAGGTCGCGGCCTTCGTCCGGCAGCAGGTCGAGCTCGACGCCGAGACCGGCGAGGATGAACGAGAACTCGCCGATCTGCGAAAGGCTGGCAGCGATCGTCATCGCGGTCGGGCGCGAATGTCCGAACGCGCGCACGATCAGGAACGCGGCGATCGACTTGCCGATGAGAATGATCGCCAGCGTGCCGAGCAATTGCAGCGGCGCGCGCAACAGGATGCTCGGATCGAACAGCATGCCGACCGACACGAAGAACAGCACCGAGAATGCATCGCGCAGCGGCAGCGATTCCTCGGCGGCGCGGTGCGACAGCGGCGATTCGGCGAGGATCATGCCGGCGAAGAACGCGCCGAGTGCGAACGACACGTCGAACAGATACGCGGCGCCGAGCGCGACGCCGAGCGCGACGGTGAGCACCGACAGCGTGAACAGTTCGCGCGAGCCGGTACGGGCGACCCAGTCGAGCATGCGCGGGATCACGCGGCGGCCGACGATCAGCATGACGGCGACGAACGCGATGACCTTGCCGATCGTCATCGCCAGCGTTGCCGCGAGTGTCGCGATGCGCACGTCCTCGCCGCCGAGCGCGGGCGCCAGCGCGGGAATCATGACCAGCGCCAGCACCGTCGCCAGATCTTCGACGATCAGCCAGCCGACGGCGATGCGGCCGCGTTCGGTGTCGATCAGGCGCCGGTCCTGCATCGCGCGCAGCAGCACGACGGTGCTGGCGACCGACAGCGACAGGCCGAACACGAAACCGCCGCCGAGCGGCCAGCCGAGCAACAGTGCCAGTCCGACGCCGAGGCCGGTCGCGACCGTGATCTGCGCGATCGCGCCGGGCACCGCGATCTTGCGGACCGACAGCAGTTCCTTGAGCGAGAAGTGCAGGCCGACACCGAACATCAGCAGGATCACGCCGAGCTCGGCCAGCTCGCTGGCAAGGCTCTGGTCGGCGACGAAGCCGGGGGTGTTCGGACCCATTGCCAGGCCGCCGAGCAGATAGCCGACCAGCGGCGGCAGACGCAGGCGCTGCGCGATCGCGCCGAATATGAATGCCAGTACGAGGCCGCCGACGATGGTTGCGATCAGGGGCGTCGTATGGGGCATGCGCGAATGTCGGTGGGCGAGTTGGGGTCTCTCAGGATACGCAATATGAGTGCCACGCGGATAATGGCCGCGCTGCGCCGGTTCATGCGCAGGGCGTGGCGAAACCAGATGTCGGCAGCCTGAAGCGCAGCCGTCACCACGCTGACATTGTCCGCGGCGGCGTCGGCATCAATGAAAATCCCGGGATCGTGTCGGCGTGGTGCCCAGCCATGCGGTCCGGTCCTGCACGTCGTCCACGATCACGTTGATGACGCCTTGCTCGCTCTGCAATTGTCCTTCTACCACCATCAGGCGCGATTCGAGAATCACGCGACGGTACGCCTCGAAGGTTCGCGGCCAGAACACCAGATTGGCGGTGCCGGTCTCGTCTTCCAGCGTCGCGAAGATCACGCCGCTGGCGGTTCCCGGGCGTTGCCGGTGCGTGACGATGCCGGCCACGCAAACCCGTGACCGGTCTGCCAGGTGTCGCAGCTGGGCCGCCGTCGCCGCGCCGAGCCGGTCGAGCCGGGCGCGCAGAAACGACAGCGGATGCCGTCCGATCGTCAGGCCGGTGACCTGATAATCGGCGACGATTTCCTCGCGTTCGGCAGGGCGTGGCAGATCGATCGGAGCTTCGGTCGCCGCGTGGCCGCACAACAGGCCGCGCAGCGGATCGACGCCCGCCGCCTGCCAGCGCGCCTCGTTGCGGTGTCGCGCCAGCTCGCGCAGCGCGCCCGCATGCGACAGCCGGTCCAGTGTTCTGCGATCGAGCTGCGCGCGATGCGCCAGCTCGTCGATCGAGCGAAAGGATCGTTGCTGGCGCGCCGCCACGATCCGCTGCGCCGTTTGCGCGGCAAGACCGCGGATCATGCAGAAACCCAATCGCACTTCCGGCCTGCCGTCGTCGCCACGTTCCAGCGTGCAGTGCCATTCGCTGCGCAGGACATCGAGCGGCCGAAATGCCACGCCGTTGCGCCGCGCATCGTTGACGAGCTGCGCCGGCGAATAAAAGCCCATCGGCTGCGAGTTCAGCAGCGCGGCGACGAAGGCGGCGTGTTCGTGACAGCGCAGCCAGCACGACACATAGGTCAGCAGCGCGAAACTCGCCGAATGCGATTCCGGGAATCCGTAACCGCTGAAGCCCAGTACCTGCTGGTAGATGGCCTCGGCGAATTCCAGCGCATAGCCGCGTCCCCGCATGCCGGTGATCATCTTTTCGCGGAATTTTTCCAGCCCGCCCTTGCGTTGCCAGTTCGCCATCGAGCGGCGCACCTGATCGGCTTCGCCGGCCGTGAAATCCGCCGCGACCATGCAGATCTGCATGACCTGCTCCTGGAACAACGGAACGCCGAGCGTGCGTTCGAGAACTTTCCGCAGTTCCGGACTTGGATAGTCGACGGGTTCCAGCCCTTGCCGCCGGCGCAGATACGGATGAACCATGCCGCCCTGGATCGGACCGGGCCGGACGATTGCGACCTCGACGACGAGATCGAAGAAATTCTTCGGCTTGAGTCGCGGCAGCATCGACATCTGCGCGCGACTCTCGATCTGGAACACGCCGACCGTTTCGCCGCGACCGATCATCGCGTAGGTTCGTGCGTCGTCGGCGGGAATGTCCGACAGCGAGAAAGGCCGGTTGTGGAATGTCGCGAGCAGCGCGCAGGCCCGCCGCAGCGCCGTCAGCATGCCGAGCGCCAGCACATCGACCTTGAGCAGACCCATCGTGTCGAGATCGTCCTTGTCCCACTGGATGATCGTGCGGTCGTCCATCGCCGCGTTCTCGACCGGCACCAGCGTGTGCAGCGGTGCGTTCGAGATCACGAAGCCGCCGACGTGTTGCGACAGATGACGCGGAAACCCGACCAGCTCGTCGACGAGTCGCAGCAGATGCAGCACCGTCGGCGCCTGCAGGTCGAGCCCCAGTTCGGCGAGTCGCGCGGCCAGTTCTTCGCGCCGGTCCCAATGCATCAGGCCTTTGCGGATCGCCTCGATCTGTTCGGGCGAGAAGCCCAGCGCCTTGCCGACATCGCGCAGTGCGCTCGGCTGCCGATAACGGATGACGGTCGCCGCCAGCGCCGCGCGTTCGCGGCCGTATTTGCGATAAACGTACTGGATCACTTCCTCGCGCCGCTCGTGTTCGAAATCGACGTCGATATCCGGCGGCTCGTTGCGCTCGCGCGAGATGAAACGCTCGAACAGCGTATTGATCCGCGCCGGATCGACCTCGGTGATGCCGAGCGCGTAGCAGACCGCGCTGTTCGCGGCCGAGCCGCGCCCCTGGCAGAAAATGCCGTGCCGGCGTGCGTAGCGGACGATGTCCTCGACGGTCAGGAAGTAGTGTTCGTAATGCACCTCCTCGATCAGCGCGAGTTCCCTGTCGATCTGTTCGCGGACCTCGTCCGGGCAGCCGGCCGGCCAGCGCCAGGCGATGCCTTCCGCCGTCAGCGCGCGCAGATGCGTCATTGCCGTCAGGCCGTCCGGCACGAGTTCATGCGGGTACTCGTAACGCAGTTCGTCGAGCCGGAACGTGCAGCGCGCGGCGATGTCGACGGTGGCTTCGAGCAGCCCGGCGGGATACAGCCGCCGCAGTTTGCGCAACGTGCGCAGATGCCGTTCGCGGTTCGGATGCAGAAGATGACCGGCTTCGGCCACCGTGCAGCCATGGCGGATCGCCGTCATGACATCCTGCAGATCGCCGCGCGCCTCGACGTGCATCCACACGTCGCCGGCCGCGACCAGCGGCAGATGGAATTGCCGGCCGAGCGCGACCAGGCGGGCGAGCCGTGCGTCGTCCCGCGGATGCAGCATCCGCTCCCATGCGAGCCACGCGCGATCGCGAAAGCGGTCGCGCAGCCACGCGGCCGTTTCCGCGAGCTCGTCCGCCATTGCGTGCGCGGGCCATTGTGGGCACCACAACAGCAGGCCGTCGGTGTAGCCGGTCTCGAAGTCGCTGCGCTCGATCCGGTATCGGCCCTTGGCGCTGCGTCGGCGCGCATTCGTGATCAGCGCGCAGAGCTGTGTGTACGCGGCCAGCGTCGGAACCAGCGCCACGAGCACGGTGCCGTCGACCAGCCGGAATTCGGCACCGACGATCAGCTGCAGGCCGGCGTCCTGGCTGGCTTCCCAGGCACGGACGATGCCGGCCAGCGAGCACTCGTCGGTGATCGCCAGCGCGCGATAGCCGAGCGTCTGCGCCTGCCTTACCAGTTCCTGCGGATTCGATGCGCCGCGCAGGAACGAGAAGCTCGACAGGCAATGCAGTTCGGCGTAGCTCATGCCCAGAGGCCATGCAGGTGCCAGCGTTGCGTCTGCCGGTCGTGGAAGACCCAGAGACGCGTACCGTCCGGCGCCCGGGCGGTGTAGTAGAGACGATCGATCGCGTCATGCCACCAGCCGGCAGCGATGCGTTCGGGCATGCCAACGAGGTCTTCGGGACGCGCGATCGGCTGCGGCGATGCGAGCAGCCACAGCGGGCGATCGGGAAACGTGCAGGTATCGCCGTCGCTGCCGGGCGCGAGCCGGCGCCATGCGCGTTCCGGACGGTGGTCGGCGACGAGTCCGGGATTCCACGCGGCGGTGTCGCCCCAGCGCGCCGCAATCTTCTCGATGACGGTGTTCCATTGCTGCTGCTGCCGTGCGCTGCCATCGAAGAGATCGCGTTGCGTGGTATCGGCTTCGACGAAATCGTCGGCGCGCACGATCAGCTCGGTCACGCCGGCCGCCAGCCCGGTGCGCGCCAGCCGTTCGCGGGCGATCAGCAGAAAGTGGTTGGCGTCGCGCACGGCGCTCGCCAGTCCGACCGGATGTCGGCTGCGGCGATGGTTCTCGTGGACGAGTTCGATCGTGAAGCGCAGGACGCCGACGTCGCGTGCACGCAGGTAATGCTCCAGCTCGACGAGCAGGCGGCGCAGCGGGATCAGCAGCATCTCGGCGTTGTCGACGACCCCGAGCAATTCGAAGCGGCGACGGAACGTCGACGGCGGTACGAGCGCAGGGCGCGGGTCCGGTGATTCGCCGGTGAGGCGTCGCAGATAATCCGGAACCGCGGCGCCGAAACGCCGCGCCAGCGATGCAGGTGGCAATGCCAGCAACGCACCGGCCGTGCGAATGCCGCTGCCGCGACAGACGGCGAGCGCCTGCTGTGGCAGGCGCAGCACGTCGAGCGGCTGCCGCTGCAGCCAGCTACGCAGGCGATGCGGCGTTTCCAGCACGATGCCGGCGCGCGCCGCGAGCAGCGCGCCCTCCAGCGTTGGCGCCAGGCCCGGCACGATCGTCAGCGACTGTCTTGCGATCGCATCACGCACGTGCGCACGCAATGACGCCAGGCCGCCGCGCAGCGCGAGACTGGTCGAAACCTCGACCCAGACGGCGTGTAACGGCGCCTGCCCGTCAAGTTGCGGCTCTTCGCACAGCAGATGCACGGGAGCGCCGATCGAATACGCGAACCAGGCGAGCTGTTCGAGGGCCGCACGTTCGGCGCCGGGATTGCGTTCGACGACGGTCAAGGCATGAACCGCCAGCGCCGCGCTCAGGCCGGTGCCCGGCGCGCAATCCGTCGTGCTGTCGACCACCCAGCGTCGATTGCCGTGGCGTGCCACGACCGCGAGATCAGCGGTGCCGGTGGTCGCGATCGCTTCCAGCGGCAGACGCGTAGCGAGCAGGCAGAGCCAGAGCACGCCAGGCCCTCATGCCACGCGCCAGTGGCGACCGCTGGCGCCGCCGCGCGCTTTCAGCACTTCGACATCCAGACCCGCCGGCGTGCGGACGAGGCGCAGCCGCAGTGCGGCGGGCGAAGCGGCATGCGCCGCCGACAGCGGACGCATCAGCAGACAGATCGCATGTCCCGACTCGGCCGCCAGTTGCAGGCGGCGCAGTTCCTGCAGCGACAGACGCGATGGCCAGGCGAGCACGGCGCCGCAGGCGCCGGAGCGCAGCAACTGCTCGACACCCCATTGCATGTCATCGGTGTGCGGAGGATCGAATACGGTGACGCGCGGCAAGCGCACCCCGGCCTGCGCCAAGGCCGGTGCGTACGGCAGGTGCGGCGTGCCGACGAAGGTGACGCGCGCGCCGGATTGCGTGAGACGGGCGAGCGCCGGCAGTACCAGCGACATTTCACCGACGCCGGGATGATCGGACAGGAGTTCGGAAACCGCGCCGATCGGCCAGCCACCGCCGGGCAACAGACGATCGAGATGCGCGTGGCCGGTCGGCAGCGCGTCGACACGCAACGGCGCACCGCCACGCCAGACGCCGGGAATATCGGACAGGGCCGGAGATACGTGCATGGCCTTGCGGAGACGGTCTCGCAGGAAAAACGCCCCGGCCAATGGCCGGGGCAGGTCAGGGTTGAGTCGAGCCGGACAGACGGTCGCGGAAGCGCCTCGCAGAGCACTATACTGTGCAAATGCACAGTAGTCCATCGTTCGCTCACACATGTCTTCCGCGCGCGCGTACGAGCGCCTGAACACGGCCCGGTGTGACGTTCGTCCTTGAAAGAGCTGCCAGCGACATGCGAAGCGCCGCGCACTGCGGCGAGCGGTGTATAGTCCGGGCGTATTGGTCGTCGCGGGCGGAAGGCGCGGCAACCCTTACCCGACTCAAGTAATGGTTGCGGATGGATGCGGCTGGACAGCGAAAACCATCGGGCAACAAAAAACCCCGCATCACTGCGGGGCTGTCTGTACCGTTTGCGCATCATCGAACATCGATGCATGCCAAATTGGTAGGCGCGATTGGACTCGAACCAACGACCCCTACCATGTCAAGGTAGTGCTCTAACCAGCTGAGCTACGCGCCTGTGGGTCTTGCGAAGGGCGCGAACAATACCGTGTCGGCCGGCAGGGTGCAAGAGCGGCGGATGGCGGCTGTATCAGCTCGCGTTGACGAGGGCCTGTTCGCGCAATTTGCGGATCTGGTCGCGCAGCTTGGCGGCGGCCTCGAACTCGAGGTTCATCGCGTGCTGCTTCATGTCCTTTTCGAGTTTGTTGATCTTTTTCTGCATCTCGGCCGGCGACAGGATGTCGTAGCGCGCCTTGACCTCGGCCGCTTTCAGCACGGCGCCGACCTGATAGTCCTCGTAGCCGTAGCGCATGACGTCGGCGATGCGTTTCTGCACGCCTTTCGGCGTGATGCCGTGTTCCTTGTTGTAGGCGACCTGTTTGGCGCGGCGGCGTTCGGTTTCGCCGAGTGCGCGCTTCATCGAGTCGGTTTCGCGGTCGGCGTAGAGGATTGCCTTGCCGTTGAGGTTGCGCGCGGCGCGGCCGATGGTCTGGATCAGCGAGCGTTCGGAGCGCAGGAAGCCTTCCTTGTCGGCGTCGAGGATCGCGACCAGCGAGACTTCCGGGATGTCGAGGCCTTCGCGCAGCAGGTTGATGCCGATCAGCACGTCGAACAGGCCGAGGCGCAGGTCGCGGATGATCTCGGCGCGTTCGACGGTATCGACGTCGGAGTGCATGTAGCGGACCTTGACGCCGTTCTCGTGCAGGTAATCGGTCAGGTCTTCGGCCATGCGCTTGGTCAGCACGGTGACCAGCACGCGCTCCTTCTTTTCGCTGCGGATGCGGATTTCGCCGAGCAGATCGTCGACCTGGCTCGATGCCGGGCGGATTTCGGTCGGCGGATCGACGAGGCCGGTCGGTCGCACGACCTGTTCGGCGATCGCGCCTGCCGACTTGTCCTTCTCGTACGGTCCCGGCGTCGCCGAGACGTAGATCGTCTGCGGACAGATCCGCTCGAACTCGTCGAAGCGCAGCGGCCGGTTGTCGAGCGCGCTCGGCAGGCGGAACCCGTATTCGACCAGCGTTTCCTTGCGCGAACGGTCGCCTTTGTACATCGCGCCGATCTGCGGGACGGTGACGTGCGATTCGTCGAGCACGACGATTGCGTCCGGCGGCAGGTAGTCGAACAGGCAGGGCGGCGGCTCGCCGGGATTGCGGCCGGACAGGTAGCGCGAGTAGTTCTCGATGCCGTTGCAGTAGCCGATCTCGCGGATCATTTCGAGATCGAAGTTGGTGCGCTGTTCGATGCGCTGCGCTTCGAGCAGCTTGTTCTGCAGGCGCAGCAGCTTGATGCGCGCGTTCAGCTCGTCGCGGATCTGATCGAACATGGAGACGATCTTTTCGCGCGGCGTGACGTAATGCGATTTCGGGAAGATCGTCACGCGCGGCAGCTTGCGCTTCAGCTCGCCGGTCAGCGGATCGAACTCGGAAATCGATTCGATCTCGTCGTCGAACAGTTCGACGCGGATCGCCGCCGCGTCGTTTTCCGCGGGATGGATGTCGATGACGTCGCCGCGCACGCGGTAGGTGCTTCGGTCCAGCGCGACTTCGTTGCGCGTGTACTGCATCGCCGTGAGCTGGCGGATCAGTTCGCGTTGCGGCAGGCGCTCGCCTTTGACCAGGTGCAGCACCATCTGGAAATACTGTTCCGGATCGCCGAGGCCGTAGATCGCCGACACCGACGCGACGATGATCGTGTCGCGCCGCGTCATCAGTGCCTTGGTCGCCGACAGCCGCATCTGTTCGATGTGATCGTTCACCGAGCTGTCCTTCTCGATGAAGGTGTCGGTGCTCGGTACGTAGGCTTCCGGCTGGTAATAGTCGTAATACGAGACGAAGTACTCGACCGCGTTGTCCGGGAAGAATTCCTTGAACTCGCCGTACAACTGCGCCGCGAGCGTCTTGTTCGGCGCCATGATCAGCGCTGGCCGCTGCAGCTCCTGGATCACGTTGGCGATCGTGAAGGTCTTGCCGGAGCCGGTGACGCCGAGCAGCGTCTGGTGGGCGAGGCCGTCCCGCAGGTTCTCGGCGAGCGTCGCGATCGCCGTCGGCTGATCGCCGGCCGGCGCCCAGTTCGCCTTCAGGTGGAACAGATTGGCGTCGCGCTCCTTGAGGCGGCGATCCTTCAGCGCGTCGCGCGGGGCTTCCTGCATGGTCTCAAGATGGGGCGAGCGGTGCCCGGATCAAGTGGACCGACAAGGCTACTCCAAGGACGACGCGCGCGACCACCCGCTCAGCGCCGCGCTTCGAGTTCTTCCCAGCGTGCGTAGGTCGCGGCGAGCTGCTGTTCGAGCGCGCCGAGCTTCTTCTGCAGTTCGACCGCTTTCGGCGGGTCGCTCGCATACAGCTCGGCGAGTTTCAGGCCCATCGTCTGCTGTTCGGCTTCGAGCTTTTCGATCTTGTTCGGCAGCTCGCCGAGCTCGCGGCGTTCCTTGCTGTCGAGCGTCGGTTTTGCCGGCGCCGGTGCGGCGGCCGGCGTCGCCGGCTTGGCGGCGGGGGGGGTGCTTTTCGTGGCCGGCGCCGGACGCTGACGCAGCCAGTCGTCGTAGCCGCCCACGTATTCGTCGATGCGACCGTCGCCTTCGAACGCCAGCGTGCGCATCACGACATTGTTCAGGAACGCGCGATCGTGCGAAACGATCAGCGCGGTACCGTCGAAATTGACGATCAGTTCTTCGAGCAGGTCGAGCGTTTCGACATCGAGGTCGTTGGTCGGCTCGTCGAGCACGAGCAGGTTCGCCGGCTGGCTGAACAGCTGCGCGAGCAGCAGGCGCGAACGTTCGCCGCCCGACAGCACATGCGTCGGGCTGCGTGCGCGATCCGGCGTGAACAGGAATTCCTGCAGGTAGCCCATGACGTGCTTGCGCGCGCCGCCGATCTCGACGAATTCCTTGCCGCCGGCGATGTTTTCCCAGACCGGCTTGCTTTCGTCGAGCGTCGAACGCAGCTGGTCGAACCAGGCGATCGCCAGATTGCTGCCGACGCGCACGTCGCCGCTGTCCGGCGCCAGCTGGCCGAGCAGCAGGCGCAGCAGCGTGGTCTTGCCGGCGCCGTTCGGGCCGATGATGCCGATCTTGTCGCCGCGCAGGACCGAGGTGGAGAAGTTGCGGACGATGGTCTTGCCGCCGACCGCATAGGCGAGGTTCTTCGCTTCGGCGACCAGCTTGCCGGAGCGTTCGGCGTCCTGCAGCGTGAACTGCGCGGTGCCCTGCAGATTGCGGCGCTGCGCATACTGCTCGCGCATTTCGTACAGCCGCTTGACGCGACCCATGTCGCGTGTGCGCCGCGCCTCGATGCCCTTGCGGATCCACGCTTCTTCCTGCGCGAGCTTCTTGTCGAACAGCGCGACTTCCTGCGCTTCGGCGTGCAGGCGTTCCTCGCGGCGGCGCAGGTAGTTGTCGTAATCGCCCGGCCAGCTCGTCAGCCGGCCGCGATCGAGTTCGACGATGCGCGTCGCCAGCCGCCGCAGGAAGGCGCGGTCATGCGTGATGAACAGCAGCGCGCCGTCCCAGTCGGCGAGGAAATTCTCGATCCACGCGATCGAATCGAGATCGAGATGGTTGGTCGGTTCGTCGAGCAGCAGCAGTTCGGGTTCGAGTGCGAGCGCGCGGCCGAGCAGCGCGCGGCGCTTGAGGCCGCCGGACAGCGCGTTGAAATCGGTATCGGCCGGCAGATCGAGCCGCGCGACCAGCGCGTCGATGCGCGCGTCGAGTTCCCAGCCGTTCTGGTTGTCGAGTACCTGCTGCAACTGGCCGAGCCGGTCGAGATCGTCCGGATTGTCGTGCAGCAGGTGGTGATATTCGGCGAGCGCCGCACCGACCTTGCCGGCGCCGCTGGCGATGACTTCGCGCACCGTGCCGGACAGGCCTTTCGGCACGTCCTGCGGCATTTCCGCGACGCGCAGGCCCTGGCTGCGCATCACCTCGCCGTCGTCGGCCTGCTGCTGGCCGGTGACGATGCGCAGCAGCGTCGATTTGCCTTCGCCGTTGCGGCCGAGCAGGCAGACGCGTTCGCCGCGCTCGATCGCGAAATCGACGCCGTCGAGCAGGGCGGGGCCGCCGAAGCGCAGACTGATGTTCTTGAGAGCGAGCAGCGTCACGGTGGACGGTCCGGGGAAAGGGCCGCGATTCTAGCGATTTGCGGCCGTCGCCGCCGTCCGCGGCGCGATGTCGCGATTGGGTTTTCGGGGGTTTTCCATTAACATCGCGCGCCGCGTTTTCTCGCCACCCGACCAGGGGATCTGCATCGTGGAACTGTCTCTCGCACAGCGTGTCGGCCGCATCAAGCCGTCGCCGACACTGGCCGTCACCGCCAAGGCCGGTGAACTCAAGGCACAGGGCAAGGATGTCTACTCGCTCAGCGCGGGCGAGCCGGACTTCGATACGCCGCAGCACATCAAGGACGCGGCCAGCGATGCGATCAAGCGCGGCGTCACCAAGTACACGCCGGTCGGCGGCAC
>Ga0164242_10003717_pt1 | contig 17299 bp, 11 predicted proteins | sample OricomgcompostMG_FD_108783 | JGI IMG/M metagenome (GOLD analysis project Ga0164242, IMG submission 108783) | Miracle-Growth compost microbial communities from Emeryville, California, USA - Original compost - Miracle growth compost (MG) ...
GCAATACAATGTGGAGGTGGATAGGGATAAGTGCAAACAAATGGGTGTAGCCATCGGCGATGTTTTCAGCGCTTTGCATACTTTCCTGGGAGGCTCGTATGTAAACGATTTTACACGATTTGAGCGGGATTTCCGGGTCATGGTACAGGCCGATACATCCTTCCGATCCAGTATAACGGACCTGAACCACTATTATGTCAATAACATGGCCGGCAAAATGGTTCCGCTGAGTGCGCTGGTAACCACCACCAAGGGCGGAGGTCCTCCCGTCATCAACCACTATAACCTTTACCGGTCTGTTGAGATCGATGGTACCACCAAACCCGGGTACAGCAGCGGCGATGGTATTAAGGCGCTGACCGAGGTAGCTAAGCAGGTGCTGCCTGCGAATTTCGGATACGAATGGACCAATATTTCCCTGCAGGAAATCCAGGCCGGAAACAAGACGCTCATGATCTTCATGTTGTCGCTGTTGTTTGTGTTCCTGTTATTGGTGGCTTTATATGAAAGTTGGTCTATTCCTTTTTCGATCCTCTTTGCTGTGCCTGTGGCACTCTTTGGATCGATCCTGGCACTCGCTTTAACGCATCAGCAAAACAGTGTCTACTCCCAGATAGGACTGATTACCCTGATCGGACTGGCCGCCAAGAATGCCATTCTGATCGTGGAGTTCTGTAAAGAAAGGGTAGATAAAGGCATGCCGGTGATACAAGCGACGTTGGAGGCCGTTAAGCTGAGGTTCCGGCCGATCTTGATGACGTCTTTCGCTTTTATCTTTGGCGTATTGCCGTTATGTCTGGCCACCGGTGCAGGAGCCGCGTCCCGGGTCAATATTGGCTTTACCGTATTGGGGGGTATGCTGGCAGCAACATTGGTTGGCATATTTTCCGTGCCCGTATTATATGTCTTTATTGCCAGAATTACCCATCGGGGAAAACTGAAAAGAGATGATGACGACAAGGACGATCACCCAGGGAAAACGCCCGGCGTTGAACCTGTAGTGAGCTAGGCCCTATAGCCTTACCGCGAGATCATTGAAAAAGCGCCTGGCTTAGAAGTCAGGCGCTTTTTCAAAAGGAGATAGTATGGAAAAACAGTTAAAACTTTATCAGGTAGACGCCTTGGCCGATTGAATATTTGTAGGTTTATCGCCCGGGAGGGGATCGCTTTTCTGTGAGATGCGTCAGGAACGCATCAGGATAAGTGGCCAGGGAAGGCTATTGATGATTGGCAGGACCTTGTTGGAAACGCAGCGTGATCTATGATGATCTAAACTTAACCTATGAATATCATTTACAGAACAGATGCAGTTCCTGAGACGGCAAGTATTATTGCGCTTTTCGAAAGTTCGGGCATTAACCGTCCCATCACTGACTATGACCGCATCCAGCAGATGTTTTTGCGTGCTGATCTCATCGTGAGTGCCTGGGAAGGAGAACTGTTGGTTGGGGTTGCACGCGCTTTGACAGATTTCTGCTATTGCTGCTACCTATCTGATCTGGCGGTCAGAAAAGAGCACCAGCGCCAAGGTATTGGGAAGCGGCTTATCGATATTACCAAGGAGCATGCCGGAGAGCAGGCTACCCTGATTCTGGTCTCAGCCCCGGCTGCCATCGATTACTATCCGAAAATCGGGATGGCCCGATTGGACAGCGCCTTTGCCATAAGGCGAACGCGTTAAGAAGGCCCATATCGACGTTTAGAACAGACTCAACTGCTGCCCAGGTCTTCTGAACCGGGTAGTGTCCAGAGAAATGCGCTTTTCGTTGAAGCCAAGTTTCCTGGTATGCATCTTGAATTGAGCGGCAATGATTTCCGCGATGTGTCCTTCTCCCCGCATTCTCCGGCCCCAGCGGCTGTCGTGTACTTCACCCCCGTGACAATCCTGGATCATTTTCCAGACCTTGTCAAAACGCTCCGGGAAATTTTTCCCTAGCCAGTCTTTAAAAATCTCTTCCACGGCGTCGTTGAGCCGAACAATCGTATAACCGGCCTGAGTAGCCCCGTTTTGCCGCGCTGCAGTGAGTATGGCGGGTATTTCCTGGTCATTGATGCCTGGAATGATTGGAGCGCTCATAACCCCCATTGGAACCCCTGCATCGCTTAGCTCCTGAATGACCCGCAAGCGCTGCTTGTAAGTGGTGGTCCTGGGCTCCATGACTTGCCGGAGCTTTTCATCCATGGCGGTGATGGAGACAAACACGCAGGCGAGCCGTCTAGAGGCCAACTCTTTCAACAGGTCTTTGTCACGCAGAATCAGTGCGTTTTTGGTGATCATGGCGATTGGCTGGTTGTAGGCAAGCGCGATCTCAAGCAATTGGCGGGTGATGCCAAGTTCCCGTTCGGCAGGCTGATAACAGTCCGTGTTGCCGGATATGGATATGGTCGCAGGCTCCCAATTTTTGTTCTCCAGAAACTTCCTGAACAAGGCAGGAGCATTTTTTTTCACAATGATTTTATGCTCAAAATCGCTCCCCGCACTAAAGCCCCAGTATTGATGCGTATTTCGGGCATAGCAGTAAATGCATCCATGCTCACAGCCCTGATAAGGGTTCATCGAGTATCCCATGCCGAGGTCTGGGCTGGATACCTTATTAACGATCTGCCTGGCATGTTCCGCGAAGTATTCTGTCCGGGAATCCGGCTCCCACCACTCGTCCACAGCTTCAGGGTGTATCTGGGCGTAGGATTGGGGAAGGAAGCGGTTTTTAGGATTAATCTGAGCGCCTCTCCCTTTGTAATAACGTTCCTTATCTAAATTTGGCTCGGTCTCTTCCATGTTAATTATTTTAGCAAATGTACTAAAATATTTAGCACCATAGGCACAAAAAAAATCCCTCATGGGATTCAACTGATTATCAGTTGCTTGGTGGGGAATCACTTTTCCTGGTCTCCCCTAGCGCGAAACTCATCGTATGATAAATTTCGCGCTTTTCGATTTTTGGCGGACGGATTAAATCCGCTTCATTTCTCTACTTGCGTATGCGTGGTACGCACAGCTTGGATTGCGCTCTGATTTAGCTCCTCCAGCCGGTTTTCTTGGCGCCTCTATGGATGTTCCAAAGATCAGCGGCGGTGAACTTTCTTGCTACACGAGCCGGTGCTACCTGGTCGAGAACTTCCTTTGCCAGCGTTTCTCTTACGATGAAGCCATCGAGCGATACGGCGTTGACTTTAAGGCTTTTTGCTGCATCTACTGTTTCTGTTTTCATAAAACTAAATTTTAGAGATAATTAGACTAATTTGATTTGCCAAATGGTAACTAGTAAAGAGGTTAAAGGTGTGATTGCGCAGCCTACTATTTGATGCCTCGTTTACCATGATTATCCTGTTCAAATCGGGCGCAAAGGTAAGACTATTTTCAATACTACCAAATCTTTTTCAAAAAAATAATAAAATTAAAGTGGCCCCGCTTTCATTAAAGAAACCACGTTTCATAAACTTCTTATTATAAGTTATTTATGAATTGTATTTATTGTTCATATAGAATGCCTCTTTAGAAACCGTCTAAAGAAATAAAAGTCTTTTTTTAAATCTTTTGGGATTATTTGAAGGGAATCGGGTAGTTTTAGGTGCCCGTGCCTCGACCATGGCAAGGAGATATTTTGGCTAAAAAAGATTGTTTTCCCAAACAAAAGCTGTTTACCTAGGTCGCACGATTGAAGACAGTTGATTTGGCCTGGGAAATTGCCGGCAAAAAGCATAAGTGGTCCAAAGCATTTCCTTCCATGAAGTCACTGAAACTCCAGTGTCGGAGCGAAATGTTTCTTTTGGTATTCGCGTGGGGTTAGGCCCATAATTTTTTTAAACTGGTCGTTAAAGTGAGAAAAGTTATTGAAACCGGTTTCAAAGCAAATCTGTGAGATGCTCAACTTGTTATCGATAAGCAGTTTGCATGCATTTCCAATTTTAATCTCATTGAGGAACTGGATATAAGTCTTATAAGTATGAGATTTAAAATAGCGGCAAAAAGCCGTGACACTCATATGGGCGATTTGAGCGACTTGCTCTAAGGTGGGATTAGCCGTATAGTTATCCATTATGAATTGGTATACCATGTTAATCCTTTCGCACTCATCCTGGTTTATGCGCTTGGTAAACGCATTACTGGATAGGAGATTGAATTCTTTGGTATCAGCCATTATTTTCAGGATCGTTAGCAAATCGATAATTTTTTCCACGCCATTCATCTGGTCATCCAGCTTCAGGATCCTTTGCATAAGACCGCTTGTGACGGTTTCGTTGAATTTAATCCCTCTTCTTGCATAAGAAAATAGTTTCTTGATCGGCGAGATGTTTGGTAAATCCCAAAAGCTTTCACCCAGGAAGTTTTCCTTAAAGTAAACCACTATGGCTTGAGATACGAGATCGGAATCTTCAAGATAATATACGTCATCGCTTCGGTAGAAATGGGGAATGTCAGGGCCGTAAAAAACGAGGTCTCCTGCCTGAAAACGTTCCATGTGATCGCCGACAAACCGCATTCCGGTTCCCTTTAATACAAGCATAATCTCACACTCGGGATGAAAATGCCAGGAAGGGAAAAAATATGGTTCGTTAACCTTCATAATACTGAAAGTATCATACTGGTGAGTGTCGACTATTTTCAGTAATGGTTTCATTCCTTTACTCCTGATTTATATTGGCAAAGAGTAAGCAGAACTGTCTATTAGAGGTAGCGCAATAAAGTTATTGATAGCTGAACCAAATAATTTTCGAAGAAATACAAACCCAAGTTAAAGATATTACAATTCGATCATTTTTTCTGCTAATTTATGCGGTGTGAGAAGTTAATAAACCCGGATTATCTTCCTCATTTCTCGTAAATGACTTAGACTTTTTGCCGGGCTGGTCAACTGGCAGCAGCCTTTCAATTCTAAGATGGTGTATTTAAAACTAACCGCTTCTGACATTTGCAGTAATCTTCCGCAGCATGATGCTGCTTTTGTCCCGGTTGTCTATTGAAGACGATGAGGTGCCATAGCGCGGATGCCGGTCAATGGCTAATGATTCTCTCGAAAATAGCCATCCAGATCAATAAACCCTGAGAAGTCTGGGCGTCATCATAGATAGCGATGTCGATGATCCTCCGACGCAGTCGCTACGATATTGGCCACAAACACTTTATTTAGATCCCCGCCGAAGCATGGCTGTATTTTTGGCCAGACGTGCATTATATTCCCTGATGAACGGAATCAAAAAGTCGGCTGTTTGTTTTGCGGCCGTATCGGGATTAGGATAGGGGAGTATTTCTGCGGAAATCCAACCGTCATAACCTGCCTTTAGCAATTGGTTAAATACTTCGTCAAAATCGATGTGGCCCTGACCCGGCGCCAGTCTGTTTGAGTCGGCAAAATGGATATATTTGATGAACTGAATGTGCCGAACAAGCTCCAATCCTATACTTCTGTCTTCAATGTTCATGTGGAAGAGGTCCGGCATGAGTTTCAAATTAGGCATATCGACCTTCCTCAGGAGTGCCACACCTTCTTCAACGCTATTGATGAAGTCAGTTTCATATCGGTTGACGGGTTCCAGCACAATCGATACGCCTTTGGGTAAAGCATATGTACAGAGTTCCCTGGCCAGACTAACAAATAAGTTCTCCACATGTGCTTTAGCACGTTTGCCGATCTTGCCTCTGACGCGGCCTATGTTCACGATCTTTCCAAAGTCTTCTGCTAAATCAATAAACTCTTTGAAGATAGTCTTGACTTCTTCTCTTTGTTGGTCATTTTCGTGTGTCAACATGAGCGCCCCATCTGCATATACCTGACCGGTAGAGATAGAAGAAACAACTAGATTGTATTTAGCAAGAAGCTTGGCTAAATGCTCTCTGTTTATCTCACTCGCTCTTTTAAGGGCAAGTTCGACACCGTTAAACCCCAGTTTGGCAGCTTTGGGAATGCATTCATCAAATCCTCTGAAGACAACAAATGCGCTGGGCAGTGCGTGCGTATCAGCTATGGCTATGGATAATTTCATTTACTGGCTTTAGTCGTTCGGTTGATTTATTTATGATGTCAGAAAATTCTATTTTTTTAATGATAACAAACACAAGCACATAACTTAAGGGATGCAATAATCCCGCGAGAATAAATGCAGGGCTATAGCCATATTTCTGGATAATATAGCCAATAGCCAAACTAAACAACATGGCCCCATAAGTAGCGCCACATCCCATAATTCCTGATACGGATCCTACTATTTTTGAAGGAAACATATCGGCTACCATAGTTTGCACGATGGTGGAATATAGCTGGTGCCCGAACATGGCCATACCAAAAAATATGATGGCCATGTTTAGGGAAGCGTTCGTAATCATGAGCGATGCGGGAAGCATAAAGGCTGCTATCCCGAGGGGTATTTTTCTGGCGCTATCCAGTGGGAGCCCTTTTTTAATCAAAAAACTGCTTAACCACCCTCCCAATAAGCTTCCTCCTCCGGCGAATGCGTAGGGGATCCATGCGTAAGCACCGATATGCTGTATATTGAGACCTCGGACGTCATTCAGGTATTTCGGAAGCCAGAATATGAAGAAGTACCAGGCAGCATCCGGCAAGAACTTAACCGCCACCAAACCCCATACCTTTCTGTGTTTTAATAATTGAAACCAGGATACTCTTGTGGATGTTTGGCTGTCCGGAGCATGCTCGATTTCATCTATTGAAGAAGATAAGTGGGCTTTTTCCGCTGCAGTGATAAATTTACTTTTGGCAGGCAAGGCATAAAATATCAGCCATACGAGTACCCATATCAGTCCTAGTAGTCCTGTAAGTATAAAGGCCCAACGCCAATTTAAGATAGTTACAATCAATGCGATGAGGGGCGGGGCAATCACGGCACCTAGGCTGGATCCAGTATTGAACATTCCAAAGGCGAGAGATCTTTCCTTTGCTGGAAACCATTCGGAGATCACTTTTGCTGCTCCCGGGAAGGCGCCTCCCTCGCCAATGCCCAGCAGGAACCTTGCGATCCCGATACCCGTCACTGACTGCACTAAGCCATGCAGTATATTAGCTAGCGACCACCAAATGATTGCCAAAGTATAGCCAATCCTTGATCCCAAGATATCCAGCAACCTTCCTCCTATTGCGTACATAGTGCCGTAGGCGAACAGGAAGAGGCTGCTAATCATTCCATACTGAACATCGTCAATCGGAATGCTTTTTTTTATCTCGCTTATGGCAACCGGAAGGTTTTGCCTGTCGAGGTAATTGATCGCAATGGATAAGGTGATTAACCCTGCAATCCACCAGCGAAAATTTCTTATCTTGAATGTCTTGCTACTCATAGGGTTGCATCATCACGTCTGCAATAATTTAGTCTCATAAGATTAGATTTAATGGCCACCTCTTGCTTCACCTCCTATGCTTTGCTTCTGTTGCACCAAAGGTTTTCCGAATGATGCCAGCAAGCCACCGTCCACGTATATAATTTGCCCATTGACGAAATCGGATGCAGCGGATGCCAGAAAGATAGCTGCCCCGATGAGGTCATCCGGTTCGCCCCACCGTCCTGCCGGTGTTCTGCTTAAGATATAATCATTTAACACGTTGAGCGGTTCCCGATAAGAGGCATTGATCGGGGTGGCAATAAAGCCGGGGCCAATGCCGTTTACCTGTATATTGTGAGCGGCCCACTCTGTAGCCAAGTTGCGGGTTAACATTTTCAGGCCTCCTTTTGCGGCTGCATAGGCGGAAACGGTATCCCGGCCTATTTCGCTCATGAGTGAGCAAATGTTTATGATTTTTCCACGTCGTCGACGGATCATATAGTTGGCCACTTTTTTAGATACCAAAAACGGGGCGGTTAGATTGGTCTGTATCACTTCATTCCAATCCATTTCCTCCAGCATTTCCGCCGGTGCTCTTCTGATAATCCCTGCGTTGTTTACCAAGATGTCGATCGGCCCGGTTTCTGATTCAATGGTGTTGATTCCGTCTTCGATACTTTTGGAGTTCCGGACATCGAACAATATTCCCGTTGCTTTCTCCCCGGATGTGGATAATTCAGCTATACACTGATTCAATTTATCCTGATTGCGGGCATTAATCACGACGGTCGCGCCAGCTAAGTACAGCGCTTTTGCGATAGCCATACCAATGCCTTGCGTTCCTCCCGTGATTAATGCCCGCTTGCCTTTCAAGCTGAATAATGATTGCATGATATTCTTTTCCATGGGCTTAACTTGCTTCCGTCAATGCCGGGTTGTTTTCTTCTAACTATGATGTTTCGTACAGACCTATGATAGCTTCGATGCCGCTATTGGATTTTTAAGTTTCGCCAATAGGCATTTCCCGCTTCCTGGCCATCGATCAAAACCCTTTGGTAAAGTCTGATGGTAACGGTTTGTCCCTGATACGCGCTCAGATCGAATCTAAAAGACTGCCATTGGGCATTATTTTCGCCTCCTTTAATAATCTGATCCTTTATTTTTTGGTTGTTGACGTATACAACGAGTTGCCACGCCCTCTTGGCATCGGCACGAACATCAAAGGAAAGTGTCTGAGACGCGTTAAGTTTCACCTTCCGGCTCAATAACAGTCCCCGTACTTCATCTCTCGGATAGGTGACAAGTACATTGCTATCCAGATAGGTAATTCCCCTGATGCCACCCATGCCGCCGCCGGCCCCCCCGAATCCGGCTCTTTTGAGCGTCCAATCAGGATTCCAGAATTGCGTAAGATCGCTGAGTTTAAACAGTTCTGCCGGCTGGGTCACCGGTTCATATATGGGTATGGTCAAGGAATGATCGATAAGTTTGGCGCCGTTATTCTGCAAAATCTTTGCTCCAATGGCCACCGTCCTGTGGGCAAGGCCTGAAATGCTTTCGTCAACAGGCGGAGTGAGTACCACTCTTCCCATTTTTTCTCCTTTAATTCTGTCTCCAAGGGGCTTGACCAGATTTTGGGGAATACCTTTCATTCCATGTATGGCACCTGTTACGGCGGCTGCATTCGCTGCGTTGCAATCTGCGTCCGTAAAATCAGCCGCGCCGAAAGCCAGGTTAACGGTCTTTAGAAAATCTCCTTCACCAAACCACACGCTGGTGGCTACAATTCCGCCGTTGGCGACAGCGTTATTCGTGGCGGGATATTCAATGTGCCATCGATCTTCAACAGCATTAAATATCTCGGTCGCATTTTTCCCCGCTTCCGCCAGTCTAATAACCATTTCCAGGCATTGTCTGTAAGGGGAGGCCGGATTGATTAATTTTGCGGCTTTTTTTACGATAACCTTCGAATCAGTTTCCGTAAAGCCAAGACTGACCATTCCGGCTACAAATACGCCACCATCAGCACCCTCGGCGTAGCCATTGATGTGGCAATATTCACGGGCGAGCTTTCCGGCCACATTCGGCATGCCTGGCGCGAGCGCGCCATACACGTCGGCGCTAAACTGGGGGCCTATTGTGAACCAAAGTTTGTTGTATCGCGGGTTGCCGCTTTTCGGCGGCATAATTCCCTTTGCCATTAATAACCGGGCTTGTTCGCTGGAGCCCCAGCTACCCGCTGAGTTTCTCATCCATTGCTCACCCAGCTGTTTCACGGTCATATTGATTCCATATTTTTCAAAGGCCCGGATGGCAATCATTTCATAATACCAGTCATCGTCCACATTTGCACTGGTAAGCGGTTGGTTATATTGATCAACCCATTGCGTAGAGGCCGTCTTATGTTCAAACTGGAATCCCATGGTGGCGCCTGCTATTTGGGCTATCCATACCGCCTTTACCTTATCTTCATAAGAATCGGTAGTCATTTTTACCGAAGGCGCGCTTTGAATCGCCTTCCATTTGAACGCGGAAGTAGCCATTTGAGCGCTGGCAGTCTGAAGGCCGGATAACGGAATGAACATTAGAATAGCCCAGAAGCTCTTTCTTGTAAGAGATGCTAAATAAACTTGTTTGCGGAGCATAGCTTTCATGTTTAATAAATAGTGTCAATGTTGATTTGGTGGCTTAGTTGAAAAGGATATCGTGCATTCAGTATCCCTCGTTCTGTTCCATCTCGGTGCTTGACCGGTCTATCTGGTCTTGCGGAATTGGCCGGAGTATGTGATACGGCTTGATATTCGCGGCCGCTACCGGATTGTATTTTTTTACCCTTTCGATTAATTTTCCGGTACGGACAAGATCGAACCACCTGGTAAGTTCTCCTAATAACTCTCTCCCTCTTTCATCCAATATAAAATCGATATTCAATTGATCCGGCGTAATTTCCATTGCTAATTTATTATTAGTCGTTTCTGCATCAGTGTGGCCGGTTTTAGCTGCTCTCCGGCGTACTATATTAATATATTTAACCGCTTTGTCTTTTTGGCCCGTCATCATCAAGGCTTCAGCAGCAATGAGGTATGTTTCCGATAATCGCATTGCTAGAAAATCCCTGGACCCCCTCATTTCGTTCATGTCCGGCCGCTCAGGATCAAGGAATTTGTTTAGTACCGGGAAAACGCGTTCTGTTTGTTCTTCGGGATTATAAACACTGTATTTTGAATCGCTCCGTTTTAGCTCATCGGCCGTAAGTTTTCGGTCCGAAAGATAAATGGCTGTATCACCGGTATTTAACGTGATAGTTTCACCATGATTATTTTTAAAGGTTCCTGGGTTATTGCAATAGAACACCCGCTTGAATATCTTCTCAAACCGTCCGTCATGCTGCCTGTCAAACAGCTGTTGCAAGGTAAACACAGTTGGTTTAAAGCGGGCATAAGGTCTTCCATTTTGAATATCGCGTTTAAGACCGGGCAAATCGTCATATTTCATAATAAAATATAGGTGTAACGTGTTTCCGAGTCCAACAGTAAGAAAATCTTTGCTGTTTTGGACAGACCATATAACTTCTGAATTTTTCTCTCCTGCCCCTTCTTCGAATATCTTTGAGTAGTCATCCAATAATTTGAAATTATAATTGTTGATAACGTTTTCGGCGTACTTGGCCGCATTGTCATAGTCATCTTGTTGTTTCGCTGCAGAAGATGCTTTTGTGAGATACACTTTTGCCAGGAGATGCTCGGCAGCGGGTTTCGTAGCACGGCCGTAATCGGATGCTTCCACTGGAAGTGTTTGAACGGCATCGTTCAGGTCTTCGATAATAGAATCGTACACCGCCTGTAAGGGAGCCCTCGTTGCTTCCCTGTCTATTCCCCGGGTTTCCTGAAGCTTGAGGGGTACCGGCCCAAAAAGCTGCACCAGTAAAAAGTAATATTCTGCCCGCAAGAATCGGCATTCAGCGACGCGAACATTTTTGAGGTTTTCGTCCATGCCTCCAATTCCGGGGGCCCGGTTGATTGCCGCATTGCAGGTATTGATAGCCATGTACAGGCTATTCCAGATAGCGTTGCAGGCTGCATTTCGCGGATTTAGATTGGCATCATAAGTGTTCAGGTATTTGATGCCGCCATCGAATCCATTAGTAAAAAGGTCGGTGCCGAAGACAGTAATGGAGGCACCGTATTCATCGCCCCCATAAAAGGCTTTGAGAAAGCTATAGCCTGCGTTGACCGCATTTTCGAAGCCTTCTTCCGTGCTGATGTAGTCGTCCGTAATTTGGGAGCGAACGTCCTCATTGAGCAGTTTACTGCAGGATGATATGGCAAAGCATGTAGCAATGGCAAGAAACGATAGCTTATTCATGATGTTAGTCGTTAAAATTTGACATTAATGCCGCCCAAAAAGAGCCTTGAGGGAGGTGTACTGAGCGTCGGGTCTTCTGGATCCATGCCGTTATATTTTGAGGTATAGGGTGAAAAGACGAACGGATTTTGTACGCTTATATATACCCTCAGGGATTGTGCCCGGATTTTTGAGGCGAGGTGTGCCGGGAAGGTATATCCTAATGAGATGTTTCTCACTTTCACGAAGGAGCCGTCAAAATACTGAAGGGTAGAGCCAAAAAGGGGTGTTTCGAGGCTTGAATTAGGCTCAGGAAAAGCATTCGTTGGATTATTTTTAGTCCAATAATTTACATTGTATTGATTAACACGACCTGACAGGAATCTGAAGGCGCCGTATATTGGACTGGAGATCATACTTCCGAAGCGTGCAAATGTGACAACAGACAAATCCACTCCTTTATATTTAAAACGGTGTGTCATTCCTCCGATGAGTTTGGGTACATCTGTTCCTAATATTTGCCGATCGTTGGGATCGATTACGCCATTGCCATTTACGTCTTTGACTTTGATTCCGCCGACAATTGAACTGTACTTTTCTGCTTCCTTTTCCTGACCCAGTTGCCAGATACCTGTTTTTACATAATCATAATAAACGACTGATGGATATCCGATAAAACGCAAGTTCCCTACATCATCAACTTTCCCTTGCGAGAGCTCGAGTATTTCTTCTTTATTCGTGAACAGATTAAGGTCCGTACTCCATTCAAATCCGTTGTCGTTCCCTGACGAAATGTTAATAGTAGACAAGGAGACTTCTATACCTCGGTTGCGCTTACTGCCAACATTTGATAGGATTGAGTTATAACCGCTCGTGATTGGCAACAGCATGGGAAGCAGTAAATCAGTGGTTTTTGACTGGTAGACTTCTAAGGACCCTGAAATGCGGTTGTTTAAGATAGAAAAATCCACTCCAGCGTTCAATGTGGTTGTAGTCTCCCATCTTAAATTATTATTGCGTATGCTGGACGGACTGTAGCCAAAGGCAGCTGCGCCATCGAAATCGTACTTCGTCCTGGTGAGTAGGCCATCTGTTTGGTAGGGGGGAATTCCTTCATTGCCCGTTTCCCCGTAACTGATTCTGAATTTGAGATTTGAAAAGAGGGAATTGTTCACCATAAATTTTTCATTGATGATGTTCCATGCCAACGCTGCAGAAGGGAAAAATCCCCAATGTTTACCCCGCGCGAATTTCGAGGACCCGTCTGCTCTTCCGGTGAGGGTTAGGAGAAAACGATTGTCAAATACGTAGTTGATTCTTGCCATGTAGGACAAGATCGACCATTTCTCATAGGAACTACTAACGCCATTTATAATGGATGCCGCCCCCAGGTTGTAATATTCAAGACTTTCTACGGGAAGGCTGGCAACATCTATACCCGAGGATTCTTCCTGACTGTTCTGTACACTGTATAAGCCGGTAATGTCAATACTATGCTTCTGGCTGATGACTTTTTTGTATGTCAGGATGTTTTCCCAGGTGTAGGCAAATGTAAAATACTCGCTGTTGCTGGCGGAAGGATCGCCGAGGTTCCGCGCATTCGTGTATCTTCCTCTAAAGTTTCCGGTTCTGTCTTCCGTCAAGTCAGGACTGAAATTCATTCTGAATTTTAAGCCGTTCAGAATGTTCGCCTCACCGAAGACATTACTAAGTAAACGGAACCGCTTTTCCCTGTTGATGACTGCTCCAGGCACAATATCGGCTAATGGATTGGAACGTAATCCGTCACTCGTGGGATGGAAAATCAAGTTTCCTTTATCATCATAAGGTATGCCAAGCGGGTTTTCAGTCAAGGCGCCGAAGTCTGCTCCTGAACCGTACGGATTTACATCCTTCCCATTGCGCTCGCTATAAGATCCTAATGTGGACATACCTATGGTGAAACGATTACTGATCTTTTGATCAATATTTATCCTTGATGTGTATCGCGTGAAGTCCTGTCCCGGGATAATGCCCACATCATTGAAGTAGCCCAGCGAAACGTTGAATTTTGTATTTTCTGATCCACCCGAAACGCTCAGGTCATGATTTTGACTATGCCCGTTGTGTATCATCATTTTAGGGTAATTGGTCGACCGCCCCTGGGCAATGGATTCGAGTTCGACCGGTTCAAATAGCTTTTGATCTGCTTCGGGGTCGCTATCGTCGTATTGCGGCTTGCCCGTCGCGGGATTGATCACGGCTCTCCTTGATTCTCTTTTGTATTCAGCGAATTCAGCGCCATTCATGATGTCAGGGTATTTCAGGATATGAGAAACCCCATAATAGCTGTTATAACTTACCGTTGTTTTACCGAGTTTTCCTCTTTTGGTACTCACTATAATAACGCCGTTAGCACCCCGGGATCCATATATCGCAGTGGCCGATGCATCCTTTAGTACTTCTATACTTTCAATGTCACTTGGATTTATGTCATTAAACCCTCCCGTGATAGGTATCCCGTCAACTACATATAACGGGTCGTTTCCTGCATTAAAAGATCTTCGCCCCCTGATCCTTACTGACATTCCGTCTCCTGGTTTATTACCTTGGGCAACGACATCCATTCCGGCGGCCCTTCCTTGCAGCATTTGTGTGATATTGGTAACGGGTACTTCTTGTAAGGCCTTCGTTGAGATGGAAGAGATTGCACCCGTGACATCGCTTTTCTTCTGACTTCCATATCCCACTACTACTACGCTATTGAGATCATTTATGGTGGCGCTCAAGGTGATGTGGAGGACGTTTTTGTCATCAGCGGAGATTTCCTTTTTATTGTAGCCTAAAAAGGTGAGTACGAGCGTGTCACCCCTTTTGGCAGCGATTGAGAATTTGCCGAGGGCATCCGTTATTGTTCCCGTATGCGAGCCTTTGACCAAGACAGTAACACCGGCGAGTGTCTGGTTACCCTCAGTGGAGTATACCTGTCCGCTAATCTTTGTTTGCGCGCTGGAAGTTAATCCGGCAAATAATGAAGTAATGCTTAGCAATAGTATTATCTTTTCCATAACATTGCTTAATTACTATTTTAGATGAAAATTAGTGATGAGCTGTCCGGTAGGGACCATAGCATCCCTTGAACCCTTCCCGGAAGGGTACCTACTATAAAAATGTATCCTTAAAAGTTATTGTATTTTCGGTATGTCGGGATGCCACAGTTCGCCAGAAAAGTGAATTTCTTCTGCCTGGCTGATCAAACCAAGGGATATATCGTGTCGACCTCCCTCATATGGGGTATTGAGCCATTGTTCGACAATATCGATTGCTTCGAGTGTACCCAGACATTGCCCTCCCAGGCATAAAATATTTGAATTGTTATGGGCAGAAGTCATTTTAGCTTCATATGAACTATGGCAAACTGCCGCCCGGACGCCTTTATATTTATTTGCTATGATACTCATGCCAATACCTGTTGAACAGATCAGGACGCCTCGGGATATTTTACCCCTTGATATTGCTTTTGCAACCACAGAGGCATAATAAGGATATCTGACAATATCAGTTGAATGTGAACCGATATCTTCAATCATCAATCCCTTGGATTGAAGATGGCTTATTAATTTAACTTTCAACTCATATCCCCCATGATCATTTCCAATCATCATCTTGTGTTTGTCATTACGGTCCACCATGGTATTTTACTTTAAATTCTTACTTACACAAAACTACTTTGTTTTGCAGGCAGAAACTTATAGATATTTAGCGATTAGTTCAAGTATTTTAGCGGCTATGAAGCAAGAATTGGTAAAATACCGGTAAGGAATCAGGGGCGGGATACCCGCTGCCCTGTTTATTTAGACGCGCTGGCACTGCTGAGTCATGCTGCTCCAGCAAGTGTCTTTTTCGCCGCCCATGGCTTTAAAAAGATCAAGGTGATCTATGGGTGAGGCGACGATGTCGCGATTCCCGGTGAACTGATAGAAATCGGAATGACTTGGTTTATCCTTCAATGGATATTGTTAAGGAGTTAGCCGTTTTTCCGGGGCGACGATCCAATTGCCGACACCCTTGGCAATACTGAAGCGGTGAAGGATATTCATTCTCTTTTTTATTCGGCGGGCCTTGTTAAGATGAAGTATCATCTTTTCATCCAGTGCCATATCCATTGATAATCATGTATGTTAAACATTAGACGTGCGCTCGGGGACTAAAGGTTCATGGCTGTTTTGATTTGAGGAAATCATTCCTGTGTCTTTCCGGATGGTTCGCAAGGTAGCCGAACATTGCGGTAGATCGAGTATGCGTTGGAAGTGGGGGAAGGCAAAAGTATCTTCCCGGCTCACTAGGTTTTAAGGATAAGGTAGGGAAATTGACCGTAGAATTTCCTCATTAATCATGCTTAGGGATATTCATCCGGTAGGATTGCTGCCGCTCGCTTGAACCGCCCGGTTTGCTATGTAATAAACAGAACCTATTTCATAATAAACTTAATCAATAAACTTTATAATTATTTCGTCCTACATTTGGTCATTGAAAGAATTAGGAATCGGATTTATTATTTTAAAAAATCATCAACAAAAAATGAGCGACAAAAAATTGACGACTGCCTCGGGTATTCCCTACGTTTATCATGAGGATACAAAGTCCGCGGGGCCCCGGGGTCCGCTGCTTCTGGAAGATTTTATTTTGCATGAAAAACTGGCACACTTTAACCGTGAACGCATCCCGGAGCGCATAGTACATGCCAAGGGATCGGGTGCTTTCGGTACGTTTACCGTTACGCACGATATCAGTAAATATACCAAGGCAAAGATTTTTAATAAAATTGGTAAACAATCAAGGGTACTTTTTCGCTTTTCGACGGTAGCCGGCGAAAGGGGTAGTGCAGACACGGAACGGGATCCACGCGGTTTCGCCATGAAATTTTATACGGAGGACGGAAACTGGGACCTGGTGGGCAATAACACGCCTATCTTTTTTATTAAGGATGCGAAGAAATTTCCTGACTTTATTCACACGCAAAAGCGTGATCCCTATACGAACTTTAAAAATGCTACTGCCGTGTGGGATTTCTGGAGTCTTTGTCCGGAAAGCCTCCACCAAGTGATGTTTGTAATGTCCGACCGGGGTACTCCTTATGGTTACCGGCATATGCATGGTTTTGGAAGTCATACTTTTAGTCTGATCAACGCCAATAACGAGCGAGTATGGGTTAAATTCCATTTGGTGTGCGGGCAAGGCATCAAGAATTTTACAAGCCAGGAAGCCGCTGCGATGAAAAGCGTTGATTCCGATTTTGCACAACGTGATCTGCTGACGGCCATTGATAAGGGAGACTTTCCGAAATGGCATATGAAGATCCAGGTAATGACCGAAGAGCAGGCACGCAACAACCCCTTTAATCCCTTTGATGTGACCAAAGTATGGCCGCATGCAGACTTTCCACTGATCGATGTCGGAACGGTGGAGTTGAATGAAAACCCAAAGAATTATTTTGCCGAAATAGAACAGGCTGCATTCGCACCAGCGCATGTAGTCGACGGTATCAGCTATTCACCCGATAAGATGCTGCAGGGTAGAATATTCGCCTATCCCGATGCGCACCGGTACCGCCTGGGTGCCAATTACGAGCAGATTCCTGTCAACCGCTGTCCGTATGCCGCCAATTTTCAGCGCGACGGGTCTATGCGGGTTGACGGA
>Ga0164242_10003718_pt1 | contig 17299 bp, 30 predicted proteins | sample OricomgcompostMG_FD_108783 | JGI IMG/M metagenome (GOLD analysis project Ga0164242, IMG submission 108783) | Miracle-Growth compost microbial communities from Emeryville, California, USA - Original compost - Miracle growth compost (MG) ...
CCAGCAATCAACAACACCGTCAACTTTGGCGGTTGCGCGACGGCGGAGGAGGCGAGCCGCGCGGCAATGAAGAACCTCCACGCCCACCACTATCAGGTGGAGTGCCCCATCAACTTCCAGGACCCCGGCCGCGAGATTGATGAGCTGGGTGTGGATGAACTCGCCGCGGCGATGAAGGCCAAGTTGCTCCAGAAGCGCATCGACGGCCGGGGCGGTTGGGACGATCCGGCACGCTGCTTGGTCGCGGACCTTGCCAACCAGTTCATCGACCATTTGGCCAAGGGTGATCTGATCGACCTCGCCAACTACCTGATGATGCTGAACCATCGCGCGGGCGGCTCCGATGCCTTCCGCAAGGCGTATGAGCGCCGGGACCTCCTCCGGGACCAGCAGCTGGAAGCGCGGGACGTGGAGCTGCGGGCGGTCCGCCGTCAGCTGGACATTGAACGCGCGGCCGTTGCGGAACGGACGGCCGAACGCGACAGGGCCCAGGGGAACCTCCAGCGTGCGCTGGGCTACATCGACCGGGTCAATGAGGATCGGGAGCCGGAGGCCGTCCGTGAGACCAATGGGTATTCTGGCGTTGTACTTCGCCAGCCTGGACCGTACATCGACAACGGTTCCAACTACTGATCCGTGGTGCTGATAGGGCGGCCCCATCGAGTCCATTGCCGTTGTCGCCGGTGCGGCGCGCGCCAGGTCAAGAAGATGCCCCTGGCGTGGTACAAGTTCCCGCCGCGCTGCCGCCAATGCGGCCGGCGGGAACTCCGGGAAGACAAGTGGATGAACGAGCGCGACACCCGAGCCACAAAGTGTATGTGCGATGGCTATTCCGTGCCGCCCTTCCCGCACCGCCGGGGTCCCGGTTCTGCTACTTCCGGGCGGACGGCTCCCGCCGTGAAATGGGCGATCCGGATTGGCAAGACCAGTACTATGAACATTTGAAGGAGACAGGGCATGATCCAAACGATGACGTTCCATTCTGACCCGGACAGCGCGATGCTGGACCTGGAGACGATGGGGCTTGGGCCGAACGCGGCCGTGATCCAGATCGGCGTCCAGCTATTCAACTGGCCGACCGGAACGCTGGTGGGCGAAGGTCTACAGGTGGACGTGGACCTCCACTCCTCCCTGATGCTGGGCGGCGAAGTGGACGGCGATACCGTCCGCTGGTGGCGCGAGCGCGGCGGCCTGAAGCCTTCGGGCACGCGGATCGACATGAGGACGGCACTGGCCAAAGTGGCCAGCTACCTCGCCAGAGCCGCGGGGCTGAAGCGCGTCTGGGCCCAAGGCCCCAGCTTCGACATCGCCATCATGGAAGGCTACTACAGCCGCGCCGGCCGTCCGGCTCCGTGGGTCTTTCACGCCGCCCGGGATACCCGGACGATCTATGACCTGGCGCGCGCGGAGGGCTGGCAGAAGCCCAAGGAGGACACGGCACACACGGCGTTGGCCGACTGCCGTCAGCAGATTGGTCACCTCACCTCCGCCGCTGCCTTCCTGCCACGACCCGGTGAGCTGGAGCTACACCGCGCCGACTACAACGCCATCCAAGCCGCCGGCTTCGATTCGCCGGGGGAGCTGCTGGCCGCCTACCGTGAACTGAAGGAGCGCGACGCATGAGCGACAAAGCCACCACCGCCCAACTCAACTACATCCGTTCCATGCTCAAGCGCGGGGAGTTCGACACGCGCACCGTCACGTTCGCCTACCGCCGGCTGGGCGTGGGTGAACAGTGGACGGGCGGAAGCGTCGATGAGCTGCTGGATTGTATGCACAAGGGCAACGCCCGCGACATGATCAACAAGCTCAAGGAGATTGTCGAGTGAACTTTGACATCGCCACCGACCACTTCGCCCTCACAGCACGCAACGACCTCATCCGGACGCTCCTGGGCGACAAGCTGGGTGACGGGATGTCCCGCCAGGTGTTCCGGCTCGCCTTCCGGCCGGACCTGGTGGTCAAGGTGGAGGACCGTTCGCAACACTTCCAGAACGCCATGGAATGGGAGGTCTGGCGCACCGTCGCCGGGACGCCCTGGGCGAAGTGGTTTGCGCCTTGCGAGGAGATCAGCCCGTGCGGTTGCGTCTTGATCCAACACGCCACGGTCCCGCTCCGGGACGGCGAGTTGCCGGACCAGCTGCCCAACTTCTTCACCGATCTCAAGCCCGGGAACTTCGGGCGGATCGGGAAGCAGATTGTGGCCCACGACTACGCCATCAACCTCCTCCTCAACCGCGGGCTTTCCTCCGCGCGGATTGCCAAGGTGGCGAAGCACCGCTGGAGTCCGGACAAATGACGGCGCGGGTGTTGTTTCTCCTCCTGGTCCTGGAGCATTGCCGCGCGAAGGTCCGCGACAACGTCGAGGTGTCGGAAACGGGATGCTGGGAATGGACCCGTTCCACTGACGGCCGGTACGGACATATCTGGCTGTTGGGTCAACGCTTCAAGGCCCACGTGGCCGCGGCGATCCTCTGGAAGGGCGTGGTCACGCGGACGCGCGTGCTGTGCCATCAGTGCGACAATCCTCTGTGCTGTAACCCGGACCACCTCCGCCCAGGGACGCAGAAGCGGAACCACTGGGAGGCTTCGGAGCGCGGAAGGACGCCGGGCCTGTCTGGGCGTCAAGTCGCGCGCATCCGGAACCTCCTGACCCGGGGTCATTCCTATTCAACCGTGGCGGAACGGGTGGGATGCCACTACACAACGGTCATGCGGATTGATCGCGGTGTGATCCGTTAGTTTACTTTTTCGGCAGAAAGGAGTATAATTGAGGGACCGCCGGGAATTGCGGCGGTCATCAGAAATGGAGAATACAACATGTCCAACACCCACTACATCGTCATGAGCGTCGCCCCGGGATACTGGGGCAAAGCGGAGACGATTGAGCAGGCGATCAAGAACGCCCAGTGGCTGAACGCGGGGGACCGCGTGCGACTGATCAAGACCGACGCCGACGCCTATGTCAGCGAAATGGGCGAACTCTGCTACAACTCCCGGGAGCACCTTGGGGTGGGGAAGGTATCCCGGAACCGCAAGGACGTGATCGGCCTCCGGCCCGAGTGATGAGGACCCCTGCGGCTGGAAACTTTCCGGCCGCAGGGGTTTACTTTGTCCAAATGGGTGAGTATACTTATTTGACATGAGGGGCCGCCGGCCCCTAGAAATGGAGAACGAAATGTCGCAGACCCTCAAGACCTACAATGAGTGCCTGGCCAATGTCCATCGTCTGGCCGGCCAGCTTCCCGCCTTCGACGCGACCAAGCAGCAGGCCATTGAGGCGCGTGAAACCGTGATCGCCCTCCGCGAGGAGCTGGACCAACTGCGTCAGCTCGCTGGCCTTCTGCGTTGGGACATGTAACCATGATCACCATCGACAAACTGAACCATGTGGAACTCCGCCCCCGGGCGGAAGCGGAGGCCCAGGCGAAGCGCCTGACCGCGGACGATGATGACGGTTGGACCTACACCGTCGTGGCGGCCGGCGACCGGGCCTACATCGAAGTGCGCGCCGATGGCGAGCTGGTTGGTGCGATGTGAAGATTCTCCTCACCGGCGGAGCCGGCTACATTGGCAGCCATACGGCGACGGCCCTGACTGGCCATGAGGTCACGATCCTGGACAACTTCAGCACCTCCCGGCGAGGGGTGCTGGACCAGATTGACGACCTCCGCGCGGACGGCCACGCAGGCTTCCGCCTCGCCGACCTCCGGGACAAGGTGAGCTTTGTCCATTGGATGATCCTCCAGCAGTTCGATGCGGTGATCCACTTCGCCGCGCTGAAGTCGCTGCCGGAATCCTTCGCCGATCCGCTGGGCTATTATCACAACAACGTAGGGGGCACCAACAACCTCCTCATGGCGATGACCGCGTGCGTCCGGGTCCCGCTGCTGGTGTTCAGCTCCTCCGCGGCCGTCTACGCGCCGGGCGTACAGCAACCGCTACGGGAGGATGACCCCACCGAGCCGGCCAGCCCCTATGGGCACACGAAGCTGGTCTGCGAGAAGATGATTGAGGCTTCCGGTATCCCGCACGTGACGTTGCGCTACTTCAACCCCGTGGGCGCGCACTGTACCGGATTGCTGGGCGATACGGAAGGCCCGGCCCTCATGCCCGCCCTCGCCCGCGTCGCCTCCGGCCGGCGGGCGTCGCTGTCGATGTACGGCGACGATTGGCCGACCCCGGACGGCTCCGGCGTCCGCGACCTCATCCACGTCATGGACGTCGCTGAGGCACACGTCGCGGCCCTGGACTATTTGTCCAATGGCGGGGCGTCCGTGACCCTGAACCTGGGAACCGGACGCGGGACCAGCGTGCTGGAAGCCGTCGCCGCGATGCGACGCGTGAGCGGCCGTCCGATCCCCGTGGAGGTTGCGCCCCGTCGCCCAGGGGACCTCGCGGAGGTCTGGGCCGATCCCTCCCGGGCGGAGGCGGTCTTGGGATGGAAGGCGCGCCGGGATTTGTTGACCATGGCGGACTCCGCATGGGTGGTAGAAAATAAATTGTCGCAGGGGGTTTACTTCTGACGCATGGGTGAGTATACTTCTTTGACATAGGGGCGATCCCGCCCCCGTATAGAAATGGAGAACCTCATGAAGACACAGACCCGCGGTAATTGCCCCTGCTGTGGCCGTGAACAGGCCGTGACCGGTGCGCATATGAGCAAGCACGGTTACACTGTCGACAACGGATGGTTCAATGGCGTCTGCTCCGGCGAGCGTTACGCCCCGATGCAACAGCAGCGCGAAGTGACCGACCGCTTGGTGGCGGAAGTCCGCGAGGAAGTCGCCGCGCTGGAAGCCCGCGCCGCTGACCTGCGCTCCGGCCGGGCGACGCTGGGCCTGGTCCAGAAGCCCCACACCTTCACCCGCCGCGGCCAGGAGCCGGAAATGGTGGAGTGGAGCAGCCTGTCGGAGTATCAGCAGGAGCAGACCCTGAACACGGTTGTCTTCCGGATCGACTCCCGCGCCCGTGCCGGCGTTGCCTTCGCCAACCAGATGGAAGCCCTGGTCAACGCCGTCCACGGCCAGCCGCTGAAGGTGGTCGAGGTGGAAGCCGGCCCCGCGCCGATCCGGGCCGGCGAGAAGCGCCAGCTGCGTGACCGCGTCGTGACCGCCCGCTATGCGGAGCGCGGCCGGGTCTACTGGCAAGACGGCCGCGGCTACCGCAGCTGGACCGGCTCCGCCGCCTGGCGCAAGCTGCCGCTGGTGGAGGGCTGATCATGACCAACACCGTCCGCATCCTCGCCGCGCGCCTCCCGGAGGCGCGCAAGGAGCTGGAGAAGCTGGCGCGCAAGGCGCGCCGCTACGGCTGCCCCGACATCATCGTCACGGAAGGCGAACGCGTGAGCGTGAAGGAAACCACAGAGGACTGGGACGGCCATCGCCGGACCGTCACCCGTGAGTATGTCGAATTGGCGATCACCGGCGACGCCCCGACCGTGGGCAACTATGCCTTCATGGCGCGCGTGGAGCTCCACCCCGGCGGCAACCTGGTCGATACCGTCCCGGGCGTCGAGGGCCTGGACACCCGCTTCCGTCACACGGACGGCTTCTGCGCGCACTGCCAGACCACCCGCGCGCGGAAGGATGTGTTTGTCGTGCGCAACACGGACACGGGCGAGCAGCTCCAGGTGGGCCGCAACTGCCTCCGCGACTTCCTGGGCGTTGATCCGCTCGCCGTCGCCCACCGCTTCGCCTTCTGGGCCGCGGTCCGTGACTTTGCTGAATCGGAAGGCGGCCGGCGCGACTGGGGCCAAAGCCTGACCGGCGTCGTGGCGCTCGCCGCGGTTTGCGTCCGGTTGTACGGCTGGTGCTCCAAGGGACAGGCCCAGTACGATGAGGACGTCACGCCCACCGCCGCCTACGTTTGGCGTGTGCTGGAGGGGACTTCGCGGGAGGATCGGGAGCTGGCGCGGAAAGTCTGCGACGCGATGACCGATGCGGACTATGCGACCGCGGACGAAACCATCAAATGGGTCCGCGAGGAGTTGAGCGGCGACAGCGACTACACCCATAACCTGAAGGTGATTTTCAACGGCAACACGATCACGGACGCGCGCCGCCTGGGCTTGGCCGTGTCGGCCATCGCCGCCTACCACCGGGCCCAGGAGAAGGCGCTGCGGTTGTCCAAGGATCGGGAGGCCGCCGCGAAGTCGCAGCACGTCGGCCAGATCGGCGAACGCCTCCGCGACCTCCGCGTCACGCTCCAGTTCCAGCGCACCATCGGCAGCAATGAATGGGGCGAATCCGTCCTGATCAAGTTCGCGGATGCCTCAGGAGACATCTTGACCTGGATCACGTCCAAGGGCTCCGGCCTGGAAGTTGGGGAGGAGGTTCTGCTGACTGGCACGGTCAAGGCCCATGGCGAGTACAATGGGACGCTGGAGACCAAAATGACCCGCTGCGTTTTGAAGGAGGTGACGCCGTGACCCGCTTGATGATCGAGGAGCGCAACCGGATCGAAGTCAACACCGATCCGCAGCGGCGCTGCTACAATGGCTGCCACTTCAGTTCGGAGGTGGTGTGGACGTCCTGGGATTGGATTGAGTGGGACGTCCCCGCGGACAAGATCCAGGAACGGCTGACGTTCTGGCGGGAGCTGAACGACTACGCCATCAGCCAGCGGGGCGAATCCGCGCGGGCGGAGTACCGGGTGGTTGAGGTGGAGGGGGCGACAAATGAGCCTGGGTGAATTCGAGGACCGCGTGGCCGGGATACCTTGCGTGATCGTTGTCACCTCCTGGGAGCCCTTCCGCCGCGGGCGCGTGTCTGGGCCGCCGGAACTCTGCTACCCGGACGAAGGCGGCTGTGGTGATTGGGAGGTCCGGGACCGCCGCGGCCGTCCGGCTCCCTGGTTGGAGCGAAAGCTGACGGACGCGGAGCGCGAGCGGATCGACCAACGTGTGTTTGAAGTGATGGAGGATCGCCATGTGTGAACATTGCCGTAACATCGCCAAGCTGATGGAGGCGGAGCCCGACCGCGACTGGTCCCGTGTCGTGTTCGTGGTCATTCCGGTCAAGAAGCGGATTTGGTGGCCGCGTACCTTTTGGTTGTGGCGCAACGTCATCGTGGGCTACCGCTACGCCTATGGCGAAGTGGAAGTGGAGATTGCGGCGTGAACGGCCGCGACCTCCGCCTGTGGCATTGGAGGCGAGCTATGAGCGCGCGCCGGGCCGCGAACGGCTACCCGGGGCAGAGCCCCTATGCCGCCCACCGGGCCAAATCGGAGCACCGGCGGGCCGACTTCCACCTGTCCGCGGTCCAGGTCCTGAATGACCATCCGGATTGCGTCGCCGCGGGAACGACCGCGGAGCGGGATGACGAAATCTTCCCGCGGCCCCATTCCCGATTCCCCGGAGGTGCGAAATGATGACGACTGACGTATCAACCCTCAAGCGCCGGCTCCGGCGTGCGATCATCCATTACCGCTCCCTGGGCAACCATTTGGACTGCGGGGCAAACCTCGCGGCCCAAATCAACCCGGACGTGGCGGAAGCTGCGCGCCGCGCAAATGACCTGGCCCGACAACTGCGGGCCGTTGACCCTGACTTCCCGGCGTCCTGGACGCCCTACCCAACTGGAGAATGAAATGGCTTCTACCCCCACCTTGAGCCCGGAGCGCGCCGCGAAGCGGGCAGCCGAAAAGGCGGACACCCAACTCATCGGCCAGATCGCCGACCGCGCCGTGGCGTTTGTGAAGGCGCACCCGGAGGACTTCCCCGACCACGGCGAATGGGAGCGCACGAACATCGTGATCATGCTCCTCGCCGTCCGCGCCGGGAACCCTGACCTGGTCATCGACTTCGCCAAGTGGTTGGCGTTTGATGACTTCAACTTCCTCCACGACCTGTTCGGCATCGCGCGCCACGCCAAGGTCCCGTCCGGTGTCCTGGGCGGTTGCTTCCTCCCGCGCTGCGCCCGGGGCCGCTGATGGACTTCATGACGCTCCGCGAAACCCTCGCCGCCCTGGGCACCTTCGCCGGGGCGATCCGGGATGCCCGGGATAGCGGTGAGGCGAGCCCGGACGCGCGCGCCGGAGCCGTCCGGCTCCTCCGCTCCCTCCAACTCGCGCGCGTCGCGCTAGAGCGCGCGGAGGAGGCCCCGGGCGGCATGGTGAAACTGGAGGAGGAGCGCGCCGCCCGCTATGGGGACTCGCACGAAAAATAATTTGGCCAAAGGGGTTTACTTTTTCATCATGTGTGAGTATACTCTTTTGACATAGGGGAGCCGGCCGGTTCCCCGCACCACAGAAATGGAGAACGACATGAGCAACATGTCTTACTGCCGCTTCCAGAATACCGCGGGCGACTTCGCTGATTGCCTGTCGGCCCTGTCGGATCGCATCGAAGGCCAGGACGGCGGTCAACTGAGCCCTGAGGAACTGGCGGCGGCAAAGCGCCTGGCCTCTGACGCTGCTGAAATGCTGGCCCTGCTGGCGGACTTCGGCGGCCTGGACTTGGAGGATGAACTGGCCGCCCACGGCGACCTGACCCGGGTGGACTTCGATGCGGCCTTGGATGCCGTCAACGAAGTCGAGCAGGAGGAGGCCTGATCATGGCGGCCGTCAAATACGTCGTGCGCATCCGGACCGGCGAGCGCGTGGAGTATGTCCACGTGCCCGCGCGCTCCGCGAAGGTCCGCAAGTTCCGTGTCGAGAACATCGACAAGGCCACCCGCTTCCGCCGCGAGGAAGCCTACACCATCAGCTGCTCCGCCCGGACGATGAACCCGGACTCCGTGGTGGACTTCCTGGAGGTCAACCCATGAACGGCCGCACCAACATCAACTTCTGCGGCGGCGATGCCGTCGAGTTCGCCGCCCCGACGCCGGAGGAAGTCGCCCGCATCGCCGCTGCCCTACCTGGGCGGAATGCCGCGGGCGAACGGAAGCGCACCGGACGCGAAGCCCTGATTGCTGCGGCGGAGCGCGTTGCGCGCCTGAACCCGGACGCGGAGGAAATTGGTGCGGGGATGCTCCGCACCATCATCAATGAGGCCCGCGATGCGTTGGCCGTTGCCTGGCTGGAGGATCAGTGATGGGCATCGCAGCAACTCCCGCGAAACTGAAGAGCGGCGAATGGGGCGCGCGCGTGACCTCCCCGGTATCGGTGGGCGACACCGTCACCATCACGACCAAGTCGGGCAAGTCCTGGGACGCGACCGTGACCCGCGTGGTCTGGAAAGGGGACGGTGTGTCGTTGTGCGCGACCGGCGGCGGGGATCGCCCGAAGTCGGGCGGCCGTCGCACCGGCTGCTCCTGCGGAAGCCGGGAGGATGCCCACGGCTGCCTGATCCCCAGCCCGAACAACTGCTGGCAATGTGAACACGACGCTTGACCACCTGGAGACCAATGATGATCATCAATGAGAAGTTCCGCGCCGCCGTCGAGAAAGCCCGGGCGATCTGGATGGAGGAGAACCCGCCGGAGGACGGCCGTGACGCCGTCACGCCGTTCGATCAGTTCCTGTACATCGCCGCCGTCGAGGCCATCGTGGCCGGCATGACCAAGGACCAACGCTCACAGCTGGTGTACATGGAATGCTGCGCCGTCGATTACGGCGGCCTGCTGGAAGCCCGGCGGATGAACGCGGAGGACCTGAAGGCGATGGAGTTCTTCAAGGCCGGCGGGCTCGCCGACTCCGGCCGCATCCCCGCTGCCTTGCTGGGCAGCTATCCGGGCCGCCGCCAGCCGACGCACTGGTGCGAACTCACCGACCTTGGTTGGGCCTGCGCCGCGGCCTGCCGCCGGATGCGCTCGCTGAACCGCGGGACGTTCGCGGACAAGGTGATGAAGATGGTGGAGGAGCGCCGCAATGAAGCCTGAGCACTTTGTGACGCAATATGTGGAACGCGATCCCGTGACCGGCGAAGCCCGGCTGATCGATGTCCCCGCCGCGGAATGGCCGGCCTGGACCGCCGAACTGCGCCGGGCGTCCGTGGAGCCGGTAAAGCCCCGGCCGGCGGCCTTCCGGACGCGCGCGAAGGGCTGGTGGAAGCGGCGGTTTGGCCGGCCCATACAGATCACGGACCTACGCCCGGAGGCGCTGTCCAACCTGGCGTGGATTCTCGCGGACGCCGCCCGCGGGATGAAGGAGGGCGAACTGCGATATGTCGGGGGCGGTATCGGCCTGATCACGCGTGGTGAGCGGGGCTTCTACTTGACCGCTGATCTGACGGTGGAGGATCGCCCGTGATTCGGTGGGAGTGTGAGAACTGCGGCGAGAAGGTCTGGACCGCCCTGACCGAGTGCCCGGCCTGCGGAGCCGCCCGCCCCATCGTGGGCGTGCTCCTGGAGCCCGACCGGCCGCCGGAACGTCCCGCGTATCCCTGGGCCGGGGGCCTGCTGTCCCTCGCCGGCCTGCTGCTCATCGGGCTCCTGGTCCCGGGAGGTTGGTGGTTGGGCCTTGGCCTTTCCCTGCTGCTGGTCGGCATCGACCTGGGGAGGCCGCAATGATCGCCGCGGGAAACCTCCGGAAGTACCCGGTGACCCTGATCGCCTACGCGGCTGCCCGGATTATCACGCAGGAGCTGGACGGGAAGCCGTCCGCTGTTACCCTGGACCCGGAGGGTAGGGCCTGGGTGGAAGGCCCGGAGGAGGCTGCGGAAGTCGATGTGGTGGGCGTGTACGCCGGACCGTCGCCGCGACCCCTCGCGGAGGCGATCCGGGAGGACCTGCTACATGAACTGGAGCTGCGTGCTGCGGCGGGGCCGCTTCCCTGGCATTCGGGCCGGAAACCTGGAAAACGTGAGAAATGCGCTTAAGGTACTTACCTTGCGGTGTCAAAACGGTCTAAAGTGGAGCGTGGTCCTGGCCCAATAGAATCAAGGGCTTGCGTGGCAAAAATGGCTGGTTTCTTAAGGTTCTTAGCTTTCTCACGTTTTTTCGTCCATTCGGAGATTCAGAAGTGGCAGGGGGAGTCAGCTGCGTCCCGGCCGGGGAAGTTAAGTAAGTTAAGTAAGTTAAGTATTTATATTAATATATATATATATATATATATAATACAACTACTTACAGGCACTTCGATTCAGACCGATTTGACAGAGCAAGGTAAGTACGCAACGAAAACGTGAGTACGCTGGCGCGGCCTCCCCGAGGACTCTGTCTGGGCATCTGGCCACGCGTTATCCGCCGCGTCCTCATGCGCGGGCGAACCCCGCACCAACCACCACGGTCCGGGAGCCGTCGCCCATTCGCCAATCGCCGGTATACTTCGCCAATCGCCCCAGCCGTGATGGCTTGGGTAGTTGCCGGAGGAGCCGTGATGGCCAACCACAAGATCGAAATGTACAAGCCGCCGCGAAGCAACGTGCGGTTCGACGCGGGGCGCAAGCAGACATTCATCGAGGCGATGGAGGCGCAGGGCCTCATGACCCTCGCCGCGGACGCGGCCGGCGTCGCGGAGCGGACCGCGCACGAGCACATGCTGAAGGACCCGGACTTTGCGGTGGCCGTGAAGGCCGCGAAGCGCAAGCACACTGAGCGGGTGATCGTCCAGGCCATGATCAACCGCGGGGTGATCGGCGTCGAGGAGGACGTGTTTGGTGGACGCTTCAAGGATGAGGTGGTGGGCACCAAGCGCGTGTTCAGCGATTCGCTGCTGCTCGCCCTCGCCAAGACCCGTTGGGCCGAAATGAAGGATGACGGCGAGGGCGGCGGAGGCGGAGGCGTCATGTTCATCCCGGCCGCGGCCCCGATGACGATGGACCAGTGGGAGGAGCAGTTGGGCGAGGCGGCCAAGGGCCAGACCGGCCGGGAGGAGGGCCAGTGAACGCCGCGGCCAAGCTTGATCCTCTGTTCCCCATCGAGTGGCGGGAAACGAAGCCGGGGGAACTTCACCCGTTCTGGACCGATCCGCAGACCAAGCGGGAGTTCCAGGCGGCCTGGGCTCCTCAGCGGGGGTCGCAGGTGGCCTTCCTCCTGGCCCATTGTATCTTTGAGGTCCTGTACGAAGGGACCCGCGGCCCGGGCAAGACTGATTGTCTGATCATGGACTTCTTCCAGCACGTCGGGAAGGGCTACGGGGCGGAGTGGCGCGGCATCCTGTTCCGCCAGACCTATCCCCAGCTGTCTGACGTGATCGTCAAGACCAAGAAGTGGTTCAAGCTCCTCTGCCCGGGGGCGAAGTACAACCAGTCCACGCACACCTGGACGTTCCCCGGCGGCGAGCAGCTGTTGCTGCGCCACATGAAGTCGCCGGACGATTACTGGAACTACCACGGCCACGCCTATCCGTGGATTGGCTGGGAGGAGCTGTGTAACTGGGCGGACGACAAGTGTTACACCGTCATGATGTCGTGCTGCCGTTCGACGCGGCCCGATATGCCCCGCTGCTACCGCGCCACCACCAACCCCTACGGCCCCGGCCACAACTGGGTCAAGGCCCGCTTCCGCCTGCCGCAGGCCCGCGGCCGGATCATCCGGGATTCGATGCGCGACGGCGAGCCGGAGCCGCCCCGCGTCGCCATCCACGGTTCGATCCACGAGAACCGCATCTTGCTCACGGCCGATCCGGAGTACATCAGCAAGATCAGGGCCGCGGCCCGGAACCCCAGCGAGTTGAAGGCCTGGCTGGAGGGCTCCTGGGACATCGTCGCCGGAGGTATGTTTGATGACCTCTGGAACGGCGAGATCCATGTGGTGCCCGCTGTCCCGCTGGACGTGCTCCCGCGCCGCTGGAAGCTGGACCGCTCGCATGACTGGGGCTCCTCCGCTCCGTTCGCCAACCTCTGGTTTGCTGAGTCCAACGGCGAGCCGTTCGAGTGGGAGGGCCGGACCTATGGCAAGGTGCGCGGCGACCTCTACGTGATCCAGGAGTGGTATGGTTGGAACGGCACGCGCAACGAAGGCGTCCGGATGCTCGCGGGCGACGTGGGTCAGGGCGTCGTGGACCGGGAGGATGACTGGGGCATCCGCGGCCGGGTGAAGCCTGGGCCAGCTGACTCTTCCATCTTCGACACGGAGAATGGCAACAACATCGCCAAGGACATGGCGGCGAAGGGCTGCCGCTGGACGCCGGCCGACAAGGGTCCAGGCTCCCGCAAGCAGGGGTGGGAGGCGATCCGCAAGATGCTGAAGGGCGCGCTCCCTCCGCCCGGCGGCGGGCCGCGGGAGCAGCCGGGGTTGTTCATCTTTGACCATTGTCTCCAGACTCTGGAGACGTTCCCGGTTCTGCCCCGTGACGACAAGGACCTGGACGATGTCGACACGGACGCTGAGGACCATATCGGCGACGCCCTCCGCTACCGCGTCCGCAAGAAGCTCCGTGGCGCCAAGCAGTCCAACATGTAGTAGACTACGCCATCAGCTGAGGACACCTCCATGGCAGACAAAGACAAGACCAGCCCGGCCACGACCAGTTGCGCCTATGACCTCATGGCCCCTCGCTGGGCCGTGATCGAAACGCTCCTGGGCGGCACGGAGGCGATGCGGGCCGCGGGCGATACGTATGCGCCCAAGTACCCGGAGGAGACTGAGGAGGGCTATCAGGCCCGGATTCAGGGCGCGGTGTTGTTCAACATGGTCGAGCAGACCCTGGACACCCTCGCCGGAAAGCCCTTCACGGAGCCGGTCAAGGTCAATGACGACGTTCCGGCGGCGATCAAGGACAAGTTGCTGTATGACGTGGACCTTCAGGGCAACTCCCTGGACGTGTTCGCGCGCTCTTGGTTCCGCGAGGGAATGGCCAAAGCCTTCTGCCACGTGCTGGTCGACATGCCGCGGCCGGCTCCCGTCGAGGGCAACCAACCACGGACCCTGGCCGATGATCGCCGCGAGGGCGTCCGGCCGTACTGGGTCATGGTCAAGCCGGAGTGCGTCCTGTTCGCCCGGGCGGAGGTGATCGACGGCGTGGAGGTGCTGAAGCACGTTCGCATCCTGGAGACGTACACGGAGCAGGACGGTTTCGCGGAGGTGACCAAGTGTCGCATTCGGGTCATGGAGCCGGGCCTGGTCCAACTCTGGGTTCCCCACCCCACCAAGAAGCGCAACGGCGAGCCGATCTGGGTCATGGACGATGAGTGGGAAACCGGCCTGCCCTACATCCCGCTGGTGACGTTCTACGCCAACCGCCAAGGCTTCATGGAGGGCAAGCCGCCGCTTCTGGACCTGGCTTGGCTCAACATCACCCACTGGCAATCGACCTCCGATCAGCGTCACATCCTCACCGTCAGCCGGTTCCCGATCCTCGCCTGTTCGGGCGCGACCGCGGAGGACAGCGACCCGGTGGTTGTTGGGCCGAACAAGGTGCTGTACAATCAGGACCCGCAGGGCCGGTTCTACTATGTGGAGCATACTGGCGCGGCGATCACCGCCGGCCGTCAAGACCTCCTGGACCTTGAGGAGAAGATGGCCAGTTATGGCGCGGAGTACCTGAAGTCCAAGCCCGGAAACCCGACCGCGACGGGGCGCGCGCTGGATAGCGCAGAAGCCTCCAGCGACCTCGCCGCGATGGCTGGATTGTTTGAGGACGCGGTGGCCCAGGCGCTGGACATCACGGCGGAGTGGCTGCGGTTGAAGCAGACCGGCGGCACCATCGAGGTGCTCAAGGATTACATGCTCAATGAGGCGGACTCAGCCAACCTGGATCAGCTCCAGAAGGCACGCGCCGCTCGCGAGATCAGCCGCAAAGCCTACCTCAATGGCTTGAAACTGTACGGCGTCTTGCCGGAGGACTTTGACATTGAGGAGGACGCCGTATTGCTGGCTGACGAGGCATCGCAGTCCCTGGGCCGGAGCAACCTGGACCTGGACCCGGGAGCGCCGGAGTTGGATGAGGACGGCAACCCGATTGAGACCCCGCCGGAGGAGTGACGCGTGGCGACAGCCAACGAAATCTACCGCGACGCGGCCATCAGGCACCAGATCGGGTTGCGCCGGTACTCCGCCGGTTTGACCAAGCGCGTGGCCACCCTCCTGGAGCAGGCGGACCGGGACCTGACGGAGAAGCTGCGCGCGCGTCTGGCCCGGTTCGAGGGCAAGCCCATCGACGTCACCAGCCAGCGGTGGAAGGCCCTGTTGGCCGACATCCGCGGCGCGCGCGACCAGGCCATGTTGGAGTACCGGAAGCTGACGCGCACCGACCTCCAGAAGCTGGGGGTGATGGAAGGCAATCGGGAGGTTTCGCTGCTCCAGACCTCCATCCCGATTGACGTCACATTCGCCACGATCCCGGCCGATCAGCTCCGCGCCATCGCTACCAGCAAGCCGTTCCAGGGGAAGCTCCTGGGCACTTGGTTCAAGGAACTGGCGACCGGCGATCAGCGGCGGTTGGTTGGGGCGATCCAGCTTGGAATGGTCCAAGGCGAGCCCGTGGACGACATCGTGCGCCGCGTTGTGGGCACCCGCAAGGCCGCCTACGCCGATGGTATCCTGGCCACGACCCGGCGCGACGCCACGGCCATCGTCCGGACGGCGGTCAACCACGTGTCCAACGAGGCCCGGGCGAACGTCTGGGACGCCAACAGCGACATCATCGATGCGCGCATTTGGCACTCCACGCTGGATGGCCGGACCTCCGCCGTTTGTCGTGCGCGCGACGGCCACGGGACGCCGGTGGGTGACTCCAAGCTCCCGGACGGCGTACCGGCGTTGGTGCCCGCCGGGGCCGCGCCGCCAGCCCACTTCAATTGTCGTTCCATCATGGTCGCCTACATCAACGGCGTAGGCTTGGTGGGCAATCGCCCGACCGTCACGGATACCCGGACGCGGGCCAAGCGTGAAATCGACTTCCGGGCGGAGGCGAAGCGCACCGGCAAGTCCATCAAGCAGGTCCGGGCGGATTGGGCCGCCAAGAACATCGGGGGCGTTCCAGCCAGCACCAATTATCAGGACTTCCTGGGCCGCCAGTCGGCATCCTTCCAGGATGAGGTGTTGGGCAAGACCCGCGGCCAGCTGTTCCGGAAGGGGAAGCTGAACGTGGATCAGTTTGTGGATCGTCAAGGCAACGAGCTATCCCTGGCCCAGCTCGCTGAAACCCACCCGGAAGCCTTCAGCCTTGCTGGGCTGGACCCTGGAGACTTTTGACCGGCGATCCGGTAGGATTCGCCTTGCGTGATGCACCCGGCGCGTGATGCGTCTTTGATGAGGACATACCCATGGATTTTGAATTCACCCCCGTTGACGACGTCAACAAGGTTCCGGAGCAATTCCGCGGTCTGTACGCCCAAGGCGCTGACGGTAAGTTCGACGTCAACCCCGACTTCAAGAGTGTCGCCGATGCGGTGACCGGCCTGAACAAGGCGCTGAAGGCCGAACGTGCCGCCGCGAAGGCCCGCACGCCGGTGGATCTTTCGCCGCTGGCCGACTTCGGCGACAATCCCGCCGCGATCAAGGAGGCCGTGGACGCCAAGCTCAAGGAACTCCAGGATGAACTGGCCAAGGGCGGCGACGCCAAGCTGAACCTGGACAAAATCAAGTCCGATTTGGCCGCGGCGCACGCCAAGGACATCGAGAAGGCGAACAAGCGCGGGGAAGCCCTCCAGTCGCAGCTGTATGGGCTGCTGGTCGAGAACGCCGCCACCGCTGCCGTGGTCGAGCTGAAGGGCGTGCCCGAACTCCTCCTGCCGTTCATCAAGAACCAGGTGAAGGTGGTCGAGGAGAATGGCGAGTTCAAGGTGTTCGTGGTCGATGGCGCTGGTGACCAGCGCTACTCCGGCGTGACCGGCTCCCCGATGACCATCAAGGAGCTGGTGGCCGAAATGAAGGCCAACGAGAAGTATGGCCGCCTGTTCGAGTCCGAAACGCCGGCTGGCGGCGGCATGAACCCCGGCGGCGGCCGCACGGTTCCGCGCCAGCAGGGCCGTGAGCTGAGCGCCAACGAAAAGATCGCCGCAGGCCTGAGCAAGAAGGCCCGGCGCTGATCGAGGAGCCCCCGGACCTCCGGGGGCTTTTCTTTTGACGCCAAACCCATTACGATCCGCCTCACAGCGAAAGGCTCAGGAGTGATTCCGGCCTGCCGCGGAATCCGCCGGGTGACCCGGTTGGGATGACGCACAGAATCCCCATCACTCTTTGGAGCACATCGCCATGTCTTCCGTTACCCTTGCCGAATCGGCCAAGCTCGCCCAGGATGAACTGGTGGCGGGCGTCATCGAGAACATCATCACCGTCAACCGCATGTTCGACGTTCTGCCGTTCGACGGCATCGAAGGCAACAGCTTGGCCTACAACCGCGAGAACGTCCTGGGCGACGTCATGTTGGCCGGTGTTGACACGACCGTGACGGCGAAGGCCGCCGCGACCTTCACCAAGGTCAACAGCAACCTGACCACGATCATCGGCGATGCCGAGGTCAACGGCC